>ERZ795053.826-NODE-826-length-39390-cov-6.608186_pt1 | contig 39390 bp, 38 predicted proteins | sample MGYA00375137_ERZ795053 | MGnify/ENA primary metagenome ERZ795053 (study PRJEB30182, sample SAMN05720284) | activated sludge metagenome | isolation source: Anaerobic digester | place: Hong Kong | collected 2014-12-17 ... | reverse complement strand
GCGGCTTGCCGGACTGCATGACCTTCTCGAGCAGCGGCAGCAGGTCCTTGATCGTCGAGATCTTGGAGTTGGCGACCAGGACGTAGGCGTCCTCGAGGACGGCCTCCATCCGCTCGGTGTCGGTGACGAAGTAGTGGCTGATGTAGCCCTTGTCGAAGCGCATCCCCTCGGTGAGCTCGAGCTCGAGCCCCATCGTGTTGGAGTCCTCGACGGTGATGACGCCCTCCTTGCCGACCTTGTCCATCGCCTCGGCGATGAGGTCGCCGATCTGCTGGTCGGCGGCGGAGATGGCGGCGGTCGAGGCGATCTGCTCCTTGGTCTCGACCTCGATGGCCGAGTCGAGCAGCGCCTTGGCGACCGCCTCGGTGGCCTTCTCGATGCCCCGCTTGAGGGCCATCGGGTTGGCGCCCGCGGCGACGTTGCGCAGGCCCTCGCGGACCATGGCCTGGGCGATCACGGTGGCCGTCGTCGTGCCGTCACCGGCGACGTCGTCGGTCTTCTTCGCGACCTCCTTGACCAGCTCGGCGCCGATCTTCTCGTAGGGGTCCTCGAGCTCGATCTCCTTGGCGATGGACACACCGTCGTTGGTGATCGTGGGGGCGCCCCACTTCTTCTCCAGGACGACGTTGCGGCCCTTGGGGCCGAGGGTGACCTTGACGGCGTCGGCGAGGGTGTTCATCCCCCGCTCGAGACCGCGCCGGGCCTCCTCGTCGAAGGCAATGATCTTGGCCATTCGGGTGGTTCCTCCCACGCGAATCGAAGGTGGTGGCCGCTGGTGCCCGCGACGGACGGCACGGTATGCCGGGCGCTCACGTCACGCCCGCGACCGCACCTCACCGAGTGGCCGAGATTGTCACTCTCACCTGGAGAGTGCTAACGCCATTATTGGCACTCTCACCCGGAGAGTGCAAACGGCAGGGTCGCCTCGACCCGCCAGCCACCACCGGGCCGGGACCCCCACGTCACCGAGCCGCCCACCTCGGCGCACCGCTCGGCCATCCCGGTGAGCCCATGACCGGCGAGCGAGCTGGGTGGCGTCTGTCCGTCGTCGTCGACGACGAGCCGCAGGTCCGGGCCGTCCACCCGCACCTGCACCCAGGCGTGCCGGGCGCCGGCATGGCGGGTCACGTTGGTGAGGCACTCCTGCACCACCCGGTAGACGGTCTCGCGGATCCGCTCCGGGGCGCCCGCGGCCGCCGCATCGACGTCCACGGCAACCTCGACGCCGACGGCCCGCTCGGCCAGCCGCTGGATCTCGGCGTCGAGGTCACCCGCCGTCTCACGCAGCTCGGTCACCACCCGTCGCAGGTCGAAGAGCGCCTCGCGCGCCAGCTCGCGGGCGGTGACGACTGCCTGCTCGCCGGACCCTTCAACGACGTGCGACGCAGCCTCGAGGTTGAGCGAGAGGGCGGTGAGCTGGTGACCGATCGAGTCGTGCAGATCACGGGCGATGCGCAGCAGCTCGGCCTCCCGGCCGTGCTGCGCCAGCTCCTCGCGGGCGTCGGCGAGCGCCGCATGCGCGCGCTGCAGCTCGGCCACCGCGAGGCCGACCCTGGTCCGGGACTGGTGCTCGCGGACCGAGATCTCCGCGACGATGCCGGAGGCGACGGTGAACGCACCGAGCAGCCAGGCAGGGTTGGACTCGAGCAGCCCCAGCTGGACGACCCGGAAGAGCACGACCCAGTGCACCACCGCCAGCGCGAGCACGACCCGGGTCGAGACGACGAAGCCGACGACGGCGTTGGTCAGCGCGAGCACGAAGCTCACCGACGTGTCGGCCGGCGCATAGAGGGTCATCAGGATGCCGGCGACGACCAGACCGACGGCCGCGAGCCGGTCGCCCCCCTGTCGTGGGTTCTCGATCGAGCCGCGCAACCCGGCATACGCCAACGGGTAGGCGAAGGCGGCGACCCACCACACGGGGCCGACCTGGGCGCGCATCTCCGGGCTCAAGGCGATCGGGCCGACCACACCGGCCCAGCAGCCGATGAGAACCGCGAGGAACAGCGGCCCGATCCGCACCGAGATGGGCACGCCGAGGATCGCCAGGTCGCCGGCACCACGAAGGATCTCGTCGGGGTCGAACCGGCTCGCCTGGTGGCGTGATCGGTCCGGTGACGTCCCAGGAGCGCGCCCGCTCACGCCTCGGAGTCTTCCGACATCGGGATCCGGGCGGCAACGGACACGCCGCCGTTCGGATGCTGCTCCCAGCGGACGACGCCGCCCAGGCTCTCCACCCGCTCGCGCATCCCCCGCATGCCGTTGCCGGCCCGGTGCTCGGCGAAGCCGACCCCGTCGTCGCGGACCCGCACGAGCAGCTCCCCCTCGTCGAGGACCGCGACGATCTGGACCATGGTGGCTTGCGCGTGGCGCGCGACGTTGGTCACCGACTCCTGCACGACCCGGTATGCCGCCTCACGCACCTGATCGGGGCACTGCTCCACCTGCGGGTCGACGGTGATGGTGACCGAGCCGAGGCCGGGCAGAGCGGCCAGCGCCTCGACCCGCTCGGCAAAGCCACGAGTGTCGCGGAGCCGGTTGACGGCGTCCCGCACGTCGGTGAGGGTCGATCCGACGAGAGCCCGGCACTCATGGACCCGTTGCGCCACATCGCTATCGGCGCCGTCAGCGCCATCCGCGAGCTGGGCGGCGAGCTCGAGCTTGAGGCTCAGCGCGGTCAGCCGGTGCCCGACGGTGTCGTGCAGGTCGCGGGAGATGCGCAGCCGCTCGGCGGTGCGGGTCTGCTCGGCGAGCTGCAGCTGCGCCTGCTCGAGGGTCGCGTTCGCGAGCTCGAGCTCGCGGGAGGTCTGGGCCAGCCGCTGCCGACCGTAGAACTCCCGCACGGTGACCTCGACGACCATGCCGGCGAAGACCGCCATCGCCGAGAAGACGACGGCCCACTGCACCTGGATGATCCCCGCGATCATGCACCCCAGGAGGGTGGCGATGTTGAGGGCGAGGACGACCCAGCTGGCATACCGACTCAACGCGAAGCCGGCTGTCGCGCAGGTGACGACGAGCAGCACGGGCGCCAGGGACTCGCGGGTCGACGGGATCGAGGCGGCGATTCCGGAGACCGTCATGACGACGACGCCGTGGCGGCCCGGGCCGGCCCGCGGCGCTCGCAACGCCGGCCGCATGAGCAGGAAGCCGACCGCGAAGGCGACCAGGGCGATCCACACGAGGGGTTGCGGGCCGATCGCCGTGCCGGTGAGCAGCGGCGGCACGACGATGCCGGTCCAGCAGAGCAGCACGGCGGCCGAGAGCACCCGGTCGAAGTGGCGATAGCCCACGGCGTCGACCGCAGCCGGGGCGATCACCTCGGCGCCCATCACCTGTCGGGCCAACGCGGGCAGGCCGACGGCGCGCGGGGCGCGCTCGGGCGCCGCCGCGCCGCGGTCGGGCAGGTCGGCGATGGTGACTCCTCAGCCAATCATGGGGAACTGTGTCACGACCCGTGCTCGCGCGTCACCTCCGAACGGGCGACGCGGCATACCGTGTGCAGATGAGCAGGGTGACCCGGCGACGGCAGGTGACTCGGTATGCCGCGGGCACGCCGCGGCAACGCCGCGAGGACGTCGTCGCGGTCGAGGAGCCGTTGCAGATCCGGCTGCGAGCCTGGTCGGGCGAGCAGCGCGACCTCACGACGACGATGCGGACGCCGGGAGACGACTTCGACCTCGTCGCGGGCTTCCTCGTCGGCGAGGGCATCGTGCGGCGCTCCGCGGACCTCGCGACGATGCGCTATTGCGCGGGAGTCGATGCATCCGGAGAGCAGACCTACAACGTCGTCGACGTGACACTCACGGCCGGAATCCCGTTGCCGGACAGTCGGATCGAGCGACAGGTGACGACCACGAGCGCGTGCGGGATCTGCGGGACGACCTCGATCGACGACGTCGTCAAGGCGCTGCCGAGCGATCCGCTCGACGAGGGGACCGTCTCGCTCGACGTGCTGCTCGGTCTCCCGGAGGCGCTCCGCGCGGGCCAGCAGGTGTTCGAGCGCACGGGGGGCGTACACGCGGCGGGCGTCTTCGCCAGCGGTGGGGAGCGGCTCGTCGTGCGGGAGGACGTGGGGCGGCACAACGCGGTCGACAAGGTCGTCGGCTGGGCGCTGCGTGCCGAGCGGCTGCCGTTGGCGGCGACGGTGCTGCAGGTGAGCGGGCGGGCGTCCTTCGAGCTGGTGCAGAAGGCCCGGCTGGCCGGCATCCCGGTGCTCGCCGCGGTCGGCGCGCCGTCCTCGCTGGCGGTCGAGCTCGCCGACCAGGTGGGCCTGACTCTCGTCGGCTTCTCCCGTGGGCACAGCCTCGTCGCCTACACCCACGAGCGCCGGATCAGCTAGCCGGGGCCTCGGTGCCCTGCGGTCGGCAGCACGCGGTCAGCGCGCGCTCAGCTGACGTAGTCGTTGCCGTCCTCCCCCGCGTAGTGCGAGTCCGAGCCGAAGCTCACCGGCCGGAAGACATGCGGCGGCCGGTGCGGGTCGGTCAGCACCACCACTTCGGTCTGGGTGTCGGCCTGGACGACGACGACGGGCCGGACGGTCACCTCCCGAACCGGCTACGTCACCACTCGCGCGACCTGACCCCCACCAGGGCACCTACAGAACCGGCTACGTCACCACTCGCGCGACCTGACCCCCACCACACCACCTCCTGGTCCGGATAGGGGGCTGCAGGCCGCGCGTGAGGTCGGGCAGGTCGGCGATGGCAGCGTGCGCCCCGCCCTGGCCTCGACGAGGAGCTCGCGGACCGCAGGGTCGCTGAGCGGCTGCCGGTCAGGTGCGTCGCCGGTCGGCGAGCGCGGCGCGGAGGCGGGCGGCATACTCCTCGAGCTCGCCGTCGGCATAGCGGACCCGCGGCCAGAAGAAGCCGCGCAGCCCGTCACCCCTGGTGCGCGGCACGACGTGCAGGTGCAGGTGCGGCACCGACTGGCTCACCGTGTTGTTGAGCGCGACGAAGGAGCCCTGCGCCCCGAGGCCGGTGACGACCGCGGCCGCGAGCCGTTGACCGGCGGCGAAGAACGGCTCCACCAGCTCGGCCGGCAGCTCCGGCAGGGTGCCGACGTGCTGCCGCGGCACGAGCAGCACGTGCCCCTTGAAGACCGGGCGGGTGTCGAGGAAGCCGAGGACCTGCGGCTCGTCGAGGACGACCGTCGCCGGCGACTGGCCGGCCACGATCCGACAGAAGACGCAGTCGGTCACGCGCCCTCGCGGCTGTGCAGCAGGGTGCGCAACGACCCGTCCTGCTCGCTGCTCACCGGATCGTCGAGGCTGCCGATGAACACGACGTATGCCGCGCGCATCGGGTTGCCGTCGAGCTCGGCGAGGATGTCGCGCCAGGCCCACAGGTTGGGGTGCTCGAGACCCGGGACCCCCTCGGCCGGCGCGAGCGCCTCGACACACCGGTCGAGCTGCGCCGTCGTGACCGGATAGGTGGCCGTGCCGGACCGGTGTCCGACGACATGCGCGAGGACGAGCGCCGGGAGCTCCCCACGGCCCGGACCGACGTCGGTCGTGACGTGCGGGAAGTCGGTCTCCGCCGACGAGCTCGCCGAGCTCAGCCCCGCGGCATACACCTGTGGTGGCACCCACCCCGGGAGCACCTCCCGAAAGGTGGCCAGCGCCGCGTCGAGCTGGGCCTGCGTCGTCCATCGTCCGGCCATGCATTCACCCTGGCACGAGCCGATGTGAACGCCAGGTGAACGAGGCGGTAATTGTTGCGGCTAATGCGCTCTTCACCCCCTGTTAAGTGGCTCACCACGGGACTTTCGTCTTGGCGACACCTGGAGGTCAACTCCAAGATGAGCGCGTGACCACCGCAACCTTGATTCTCGCCTTGGTCGTCGTCGTGGCCCTTGCCTTCGACTTCACCAATGGCTTCCATGACACCGGGAACGCCATGGCCGCCTCCATCGCCACCGGCGCACTCTCCCCCAAGGGCGCCGTGACCCTGGCGGCGATCCTCAACCTCGTCGGCGCCCTGCTCTCGGTCGAGGTTGCCCTCACCGTCAGCAACGCCGTCGTCAACATCCAGGACTCCAAGGGCCTGCCCAAGCCGGAGCTGATGGCCAACGGCGGCACCATGCTGCTGCTCATCGTCTTCGGCGGGCTGGTCGGCGGGATCATCTGGAACCTCATCACCTGGCTGCTCGGCCTGCCCTCCTCGTCGTCGCACGCCCTGCTGGGCGGCCTCGTCGGTGGCACCATCGGCGCGCTCGGCTTCGAAGGGGTCAAGTGGGCCGGCGACGGCACCAAGCTCGACGGCGTCATCGGCAAGGTCATCCTGCCCTCGCTGCTGTCCCCCGTCATCGCGATGATCGTCGCGGCCGTGGCCACCCGGGTCATCTTCTGGGTCACCACGATGATCGAGGACAAGTTCCGCGAGCGCCGGTTCCGCTACGGCCAGGTCGGCGCGGCCTCACTCGTCTCCCTCGCGCACGGCACCAACGACGCGCAGAAGACGATGGGCGTCATCACCCTCGCGCTCGTCGCCGCCGGCCAGATCAGTGCCAAGGAGGTCTACGTCCCGCTGTGGGTCAAGCTCTCCGCTGCCACGGCGATCGCCCTGGGCACCTACCTCGGCGGCTGGCGGATCATCCACACGATGAGCAAGGGCCTCGTCGACATCTCCTCGCCGCAGGGCCTGGCCGCCGACTCCTCGTCGGCGACCGTCATCCTCGCCTCGAGCCAGCTCGGCTTCGCGCTGTCAACGACGCACGTCGCCACCGGCTCGATCATGGGCACCGGCATCGGCAAGCCCGGCGGCTCGGTCCGTTGGTCGGTGGCCGGCCGGATGGTCGCCGCCTGGGCGATCACCTTCCCGGCGGCCGCGGTGATGGGCGCGATCATGTACTGGATCGCCAGCGTCATCCCCGGCATCGCCGGTCCGCTCGTCGCCTTCGCGATCCTCTGCGCCGCCTCGCTCTACATGTGGCGTCGCTCGCGGGTCAACAAGATCGACCACACCAACGTCACCGACGAGTGGCACGACGGCAGCAAGCCCGAGGTCGTCGTCGCGGCACACGACATCATCGACACCCACGACGAGGCCACGTCGGCCAAGTCCACGACGGTCTGAGGAGCTGACCCCACATGAACATGGTTCCGCTGGCCCTCGAAGGCGCGTGGAAGGTCCTCGCCGCCGGGCTCGTCCTCGGCGCCGGCCTGCCGATCGTCTATGCCTTCGCCGTGCGCGGCATGGCGATGGCGCAGGGCGCGGGCGCGATCATCGGCGAGCAGACCAAGAAGCCGATGGGCAAGCTCCTCGCCGGGCTGTGCCTGCTGGTCATCCTGCTCGCCGTGTCCTACGGCATCTCGTTCATCGTCGCGACCGGCATCGGGAAGGTGGTCACCTTCGACCACATCGTCCCGTGGTTCGTCGACAAGCCGAAGAAGTAGTGCGGTAGCCCGTCCCGCCGCCCATGGAGCGGTGGCGGGAGGGAGCCCTGGCGGGCCCGGTCGCGACGCGCGGCCGGGCCCGTCGGCATCTCTACCGGACCGCGGGAGCGGTCAGGGATCAGTCCCGGAGTGGTCAGAGAGTGAGGCCGAGGCGGCGGGCGCTGCGCTGCCGCTGGCGGCTGGCGCGCAGTCGGCGCAGCCGCTTGACGAGCATCGGGTCGGCCTCGAGGGCCGCGGGGTTGTCGAGCAGCGAGTTGAGCAGCTGGTAGTAGCGGGTGGCGCTCATGTCGAAGAGCTCGCGGATCGCCTGCTCCTTGGCGCCGGCGTACTTCCACCACTGCCGCTCGAAGGCGAGCACCTCGCGGTCGCGGTCGGACAGCGTGGTCTCCGCAGCGACCTGCGGTGCCGTCTCAGCCATGCCTCTGCGTGCCCTTCGTCGTCGCCCGGCGGCCCGGGTTCCCGGTTCCCCTCCTGGACACTATAGGCAACGAATCACACGCTTGTCATTCGTCCGGGCGGGACTGGGCGGGACGTCACAGCATCCATTCGCGCAGGTCGTGACGGGTGTGACGGGTGTGATTGGTGGGGCCTGCCGAGGCTCGTCGACCGGTCGCTCAGGGCAGCAGGAGGTGGCGCAGCTCGGGCACGGTGGTCGCCACCGCGGCCGGTCCGACAGCCCGGATCGCCTCAGGGTCGCCGGCACCCCAGAGCACGCCGATCGCCGTCATACCGGCCGCCTGAGCCGCGAGCACGTCCACGACCGCATCGCCGACGTATGCCGCGCGCTGTGGATCGCCGCCCGCCCGCGAGACCGCGAGCAGCAGCGGGGCCGGGTCGGGCTTATGGGCCGGCGTGTCCTCCTGGGTGACGATGACCGGGATGAGCGTGTCCAGCCCGGTGAGCTGCAGCGCCCGGGCGGCCGGCTCGCGGCGCTTGCTCGTCGCGACGGCGACCGTGACACCCGCGGCGGCGAGGTCCGCGACGAGACGGTCGACACCGGCATACCGCTTGACGAGCCGGTCGGTGTTCGCGGCATTCCACTCGCTGTATGCCGCGAACAGCGCCTCGGCGTGCTCCGGCGAGGCCTCGGCGAAGCACTGCTGCAGTGGGCGGCCGATCCAGGCGCGGATCCGGGCCTCGTCCTCGCGGCGGCCCAGCACGGTCTCGAAGGCGTGGTGGTAGGAGTCGACGATGAGCCCGATGGTGTCGACGAGCGTGCCGTCGAGGTCGAAGACGACCGTGGGCCAGGAGGGGTCGGCACTGGGAGCCGGGTCGGAGGCGGGAGCCGGGTCGGAGGGGGGAACGGCGGCCACGGTCAGGCGTTGGCGGGGGTCTCAGTGCCGGTGAGCGGCGTGCCGATGCGGAAGACCCGGGCCAGTGCGGTGGCGAGGAGCTTGTCGCGGCCGTGGGCGCGGACGTCGATCCGATAGACCGCAGTGCGCTTGGTGCAGTTGACCTCGACGCCCTCGCAGACCAGCACGTCGCCCTCGACGCCGCCGTTGAGGAACTCGGTGTGCACGTCCTGGGCGACCGCGAGCACGCCATGGCTGTTGCTCACCGCGGCGTGGACGACGTCGATGAGCGCCATCATCGCCCCGCCGTGCGCACCGCCGGGGGCGTTTAGCAGCCGGTGGGTGACGGTCATCGTCGCGCAGGCGTAGCCGGGCTTGATCGAGGTGAACTCGATGCCGAGCAGCTCGGCGACCGGATCGGTCGAGAGGTAGCCGAAGAGCTCCGGGCTCACCTCGGGCTGGTCGAGCAGGGCGGCGGTCGGGTCGGTCGTCACGGTCCCCAGCCTAGGCACCCCTCGGCCGGCCGAGAGCGGCCGGTTCGGGACGCCGACCGCCCCGACCCCGGACTAACCGCCTCCCCGGGCCTCCGTGCGACATGAGCGGCGTGTCGCGCAGTTCCGTCGTTCGGCGTGTCGCGCACCCGGTATGCCGCTCGCCCCCGTCACGCGCGATGGCCGAGTAAGGTCCGGCACACCTGCAGCCCCGTCGACCTCGGGAGTCCACATGCACCGCCGCCGGATCCGCCCTGCCCTGCTCGCCGTCACCGCCCTCGCGCTCGCCCTCGGCAGCACCGGCGCGGCGCCCGCCCAGGCCGGCGCCGCGGCATACCAGAGCGCCGCAGGCTGCGAGTCGGTCTCCGGCGCTCGGGTCGCCCAGGGCTCGACCGCGGTCGAGCCGAAGCTCTATCCGGACAACCAGGCCAACGCCTACGGGGCACTGAAGGACTCGCCGCGGATGCCGAACGGCTCGGTCACCATCCCCGTCGTCTTCCACGTGGTCTCCGACCACACCCTCTCCGGGGCCGAGCGCGCCAGGTGGGAGGGCATGATCGCGGCCCAGATCACCGTGCTCAACGACTCCTTCGCCGGGCGGACCGCGCCGGACGCGGCCGACTCGCCGTTCCGTTTCGCTCTGACCAAGACGACCTGGACCGTCAATGCGGCGTGGTATCACGTGACACCGAGAAAGATGGAGCGCGAGATGAAAAGCGCTCTCTACGAGGGTGATTCGCGCACTCTCAACGTCTACTCGGCAGACATCGGCGGCGGGCTGCTCGGCTGGGCCTACTTCCCCAAGGGCTACAACAACGGCCGCGACTACATCGACGGGGTCGTCATGCTCGACGAGTCCATGCCTGGAGGGACGGCCGGCAAGTATGCGCTCGGCGACACCCTCACCCACGAGGTAGGGCACTGGATGATGCTCGAGCACACCTTCGCGCACGGCTGCGCCGCCTCCGGCGACTGGGTCGAGGACACCCCGAAGGAGGCGGCGCCACAGTTCAACTGCCCGATCGGCGCGGACACCTGCCTCGCGCCCGGGCTCGACCCGATCCACAACTTCATGGACTACACGCAGGACTCGTGCATGAACATGTTCACCGCCGGTCAGGTGGAGCGGATGAACGACGCCTGGCTCGCCTTCCGCGATCCCCGCTAGACGCTCGGAGCTCGGCCGCTCGCTGTCGGCTAGGTTGCCGGTGTGACCGCGCGACCCTTGGCCGAGCTCGTCCACCCGTCATGGGCGGCGGTGCTCGCCGACCAGGCCGACACGGTGGCCCGGGTGGGCGCCTTCCTGCGCGAGGAGGTCGCAGCGGGGCGCGGCTACCTGCCGGCGGGTGAGCACGTGCTGCGGGCCTTCGGGCAGCCGCTCGACGCGGTTCGGGTGCTCATTGTCGGGCAGGACCCCTATCCCACGCCCGGGCATGCGATGGGGCTGAGCTTCTCCGTCGCGCCGCAGGTGCGGCCGCTGCCGCCGAGCCTGGTCAACATCTTCACTGAGCTGCGAGCCGATCTCGGTGTGCCGCAGCCCAGCTCGGGCGACCTGTCGCCGTGGGCCGAGCGTGGGGTGCTGCTGCTCAACCGGGTGCTCACCGTCGCACCGGGCTCCTCGGGAAGCCATCGCGGGCGGGGCTGGGAGGACGTCACAGCCGCCGCGATCGACGCGCTGGCCCGGCGGGGAGGCCCGCTCGTCGCGATCCTCTGGGGGCGTGACGCGCGCAATCTGGCGCCGGCCCTCGGCGCGGTGCCGCGGATCGAGAGCGCCCACCCGTCGCCACTGTCGGCGCGGTCGGGGTTCTTCGGGTCGCGTCCGTTCAGCCGGGCCAACGCCCTGCTCGAGCAGCAGGGCGCCTCGCCGATCGACTGGTCGCTCCCCTAGCCGGCGCCGCCTGGCCTGCCGCGCGGCATACGCTCGGGTCATGAGCTGGGAGCGCTACGTCGCCATCGGCGACTCCTTCACCGAGGGCATGTCCGACGACGACGTCACCGCGATGGTCGACCCGAGCCAGCCCGAGCGGTATGCCGGGTGGGCCGACCGTCTCGCCCGGCACCTCGCGGATCTGGCTGGGGCGCAAGGGCGCTCGTTCGGCTACGCGAACCTCGCTGTCCGCGGTCGCAAGCTCGGCGACATCGTCGGACCGCAGCTCGGCGCGGCGCTCGAGCTGCGGCCCGACCTCGTCTCGATGGTCGGCGGGGGCAACGACCTGCTGCGCCCCACGGTCGACCTCGACGCCCTCGCCGCCGGCCTCGAGGATGCCGCCCGACAGCTGCGCGCCGCCGGCGCGGACGTGCTGCTCGCCACTCCCACCGACACCCGCGACGCCGGGCTCTTCAAGGCGCTGCGCGCCCGGCACGCCATCCACACGGCGAACATCCACAGCATCGCCCAGCGGCACGGCTGCCACGTCCTGGACCTCTGGGGGCTGCGCTCGATCCAGGACTGGCGGATGTGGAGCGCGGACCGGATCCACCTCTCCGCCGAGGGGCACCGCCGGGTCGCGAGCGCCGCGCTCGTGGCGCTCGGGCTTGAGCCGGCCGACGCGGCATACCGGGAGCCGTTGCCGCCGGCGCCGGCGAGCGCCCGCGCCGACCAGCTGCGCGAGCACGCCGAGTGGGTGAAGGTGCATGCCGCGCCCTGGGTGGAGCGGCGGGTGCGCGGCACCTCGTCGGGAGATGCCTTGTCTGCCAAGCGTCCTCGCCTCGAGCCGGTGTCGCGATGACGTCGCGCGGTGTCCTCGTCACCGGTGCCTCGCGCGGGGTGGGGGCGGCGACCGCGCGGGCCTTCGCGGCTGCCGGGGACCGGGTGGTCGTCCACTACGGGCAGGCGCGTGAGCGAGCCGAGGAGGTGCTGGCCCGCCTTCCCGGCGAGGGGCACACGCTGGCGCAGGCCGATCTCGCGGATCCGGGTGCGGTGGCGCTGCTCGCTGACAAGGCGGTCGAGGCACTCGGGCGGGTCGACGTGCTCGTCAACAATGCGGCGCGCTTCCTCGACCCGGGCGACGTCGGCGACGGGCGGGGCAGCCGGCGAGGCGACCACCGGATCACCGATGTCGACTATGCCGACTGGGTGGCCGCATGGGAGCAGACGATCGCGACGAACCTGCTCGGCGCCGCCAACCTCACCTGGTGCGTCGTGCGGCACATGCTCGCGGTCCCACCAGCGGCGGGTATGCCGGTCGGCCGGGTCGTCAACGTCGGCTCGCGCGGCGCCTATCGGGGCGAGCCGGAGGTGCCGGCCTACGGGGCGAGCAAGGCGGCCCTGCACGCCTTCGGCCAGTCGATGGCGGTCGCGCTGGGGCAGCACGGGATCTCGGTGGTGAGCCTGGCGCCGGGGTTCATCGCGACCGACATGGCTGCCCAGCTGCTCGACGCGCCGGAAGGTGACGCGATCCGCGCGCAGAGTCCGTTCGGCCGGGTTGCGACGCCCGAGGAGATCGCGGCGGCGATCGTGCACGTCGCCTCACCCGAGGCCGAGTGGTGGTCCGGCGCGGTGCTCGACCTCAACGGCGCGAGCCACCTCCGCTGAGGAACCTCGGGGCCGGATGAGCCGTGCGATGCGGGACTGGCACAGGGGCTTTATCGGGTCACCCGATAATCGCCGCAGACGATGGTAGGACGTCCTAGTACCTGGGCCATCAGCCACTAGGCTGTCTCGTATGCCGGTCACCCGCCTCCTGCCGTCGGATGAAGCCCGCCACCTGCTCGACATGACCCGCGAGGTGTGCCGCAAGCAGCTCGCTCCCATGGTCGACACCTACGAGACCCTGGAGTCCGAGCGCGCCAGTGGCTTTCCCGAGGAGGCCTTCCGCATCCTCGGCGCGCAGGGGCTGCTGTCGCTGCCCTATCCGGAGGAGTACGGCGGCGGCGGCCAGCCCTACGAGGTCTACCTGCAGGTCGTCGAGGAGATCGCCCAGGTCTGGATGTCGGTCGCCGTCGGCACCAGCGTCCACGCGCTCACCTGCTACCCGGTCGCCCAGTACGGCACCGACGCTCAGCGGGAGGCCCTGCTGCCGGACATGCTCTCCGGCGACTGGCTCGGCGGCTACTGCCTGTCCGAGCCCGACTCCGGCTCCGACGTCGCCTCGATGACGACCGCTGCCCACCGGCTCGCCGACGGCGCGGGCTGGCGGCTCGACGGCGCCAAGGCGTGGATCAGTCACGCCGGCCACGCCGACTACTACACGACCTTCGCGCGGACCTCGCCGATGGGGTCGCGCGGGATCAGCTGCTTCCACGTCCCGGCCACCCTCCGCGGGCTGTCCTTCGGCGCCCCGGAGACCAAGATGGGGCTGCACGGCGACCCGGTCGCCCAGGTCTACTTCGCCGACGTCGAGATCGGTCCAGACCTGATGATCGGCGCCGAGGGTCAAGGCATGGCCATCGCCCTGCACGCTCTCGACAACGGACGACTCGGCATCGCGGCGGCGGCCACCGGCCTGGCCCAGGCAGCGCTCGACGCAGCCGCGGCATACGCGCTGGAGCGGCGGCAGTTCGGCAAGCCGATCGCCGAGTTCCAGGGGCTGGCCTTCGTGCTCGCCGACATGGAGGCCGCGGTCACCTCTGCGCGCGCCACCTACCTGTATGCCGCGCGGCTCAAGGACGCCGGGCGCGAGTACTCCAAGGAGGCGTCGGTCGCCAAGCTCGTCGCCACCGACGCTGCGATGAAGGTCACCACCGACGCCGTGCAGGTCTTCGGTGGCTACGGTTACACCAGGGACTTCCCGGTCGAGCGCTTCATGCGCGAGGCCAAGGTCACCCAGATCTTCGAAGGCACGAACCAGGTCCAGCGGCTGGTCATCTCGCGCCAGCTGCTTCGCGAGAGAGGCTGATCCATGCAGGTCACCGACAGCACCGTCGCCCTCGTCACCGGCGGCGCGTCCGGGCTCGGCGGCGCCACCGTGCGCCGGATCGTCGCCGACGGCGGCAAGGCGGTCATCCTCGACCTGCCCAGCTCACCGGGTGCGGCGGTGGCCGAAGAGCTCGGCGCCGCGGTGCGATTCGTGCCGGCCGACGTCCGTGACGAGGCGCAGGTGCAGGCCGCCGTCGACGCCGCACGCGAGCTGGGCGAGCTGCGGATCTGCGTCAACTGCGCCGGAGTGCCGACCCCGGGGCGGATCATCGGCCGCAAGGGGATCATGCCGCTGGACACCTACCGGATGGTCATCGAGGTCAACCTCATCGGCACCTTCAACGTGCTGCGCCTGGCCGCTGCCGCGATGGTCGACAACGAGCCGGTCGACGGCGACCGCGGGGTCGTCGTGATGACCGCGAGCGTCGCCGCCATGGACGGCCAGATCGGTCAGGTCGCCTACTCCTCGAGCAAGGGCGGCATCGTCGGGCTGACCCTGCCGGCCGCACGAGACTTGGCGGACAAGCAGATTCGCGTCGTGACGATCGCACCGGGGCTCTTCGAGACGCCGATGATGGCGAGCCTGCCGGAGAAGGAGCGCGAGTCGCTCGGCCAGCAGGTGCCGCACCCGTCGCGGTTGGGCCGGCCGGTCGAGTATGCCGCGCTGGTGCGCCACATCGTCGACAACCCGATGCTCAACGGCGAGGTGATCCGCCTCGACGGCGCCATTCGGATGGCACCGCGCTGAGCCCGACCGCGCGCCGGACGCTGCAGGCGAGCGCAGCGACGAAGGAGCGGAGTCGAGCCGAAGCGGCCGGCACGAAGCGCGGGCGCGGCTCAGCGCAGACAGCCCCGCGCTGAGTCCGGCCGCGCGCCGGACGCTGCAGGCGAGCGCAGCGACGAACAGCCCGACCTGCCCTGCAGTTTGGCCGCCGTGGCGGCGAGAGTGACGGAGGGCGGCGAGATCTCGCCGCCTTCGGTGAGGATGGCCGCCATGGCGGTCACATTGACCCGGTGACTTTGGCCCAACCCCTTGCGCCCGCGGCATACCAGGCGTAGAAATCTCCTACGCGACATCCGCAAGGACGAGCGGTCGGACGGCAAACGAGATGCCTTCGTCAGGTGGAGCAATCCAGCTGAACCGGTGGGACGAGACCGGAGCATCGGGCGCGCTGGACGAGTTCGTACGACGTCACGGCCACGAACACACGAGGCCCCACCAACTCATACTTGGTGGGGCCTCACCCTTTGTAGCGCAGCCAGATGACGCGGCCGTGGACGTCGCACGGCGTGTCGAGGTATGCCGCGTGGCGGCGAGCGACGGTCCACTCGGCGAGACGGCCCACTCGGCGTGCGATGGTCCACTCGGCGGGGAGACGGGACGCGAAGGAGCGGACGGCTCAGTCGATCTGGTGGGTGGCCGAGAGGCGGTTCAGCACCTTCATCGCCGCCTCGGCCTCGATCTCCGGGACGAACAGGTGCGTGTGGAAGCGGCCGACCGCCGCCACCGCCGGGATCCGCTTCTGATAGAGCGCGGTCGTCAGCGTCGGCACGAAGCCGAGCGCGACGATCGACCGATAGACCCCCAGGGTGATCCACGCGACCGGCGCCTCATAGGTCAAGCCCAGCCGGTCGGCGTCCTCGCGCGCCAGCAGCATGGTGACGCCCTCCTGCTCGGAGAGGGTCATGTATGCCGTCACACCGGCCGGCGGCCGGTCGACGAGCACGATGGCGTAGCTGCCCTCGTGCAGCTGCGGGGACAGGTTGGCGAGGATCTCATCGAGATCGTGCCGCGGTCGGATGCCCGCGGATGCGTCGCGCCCCTCACGACCAGAGCCCTCACTCGACGCGCCCCCGGGCTCGAACTCATGCTGCGTCCCGGCTCCCGAGTCCCAGTCGGGCTGCCAGGCGACGGTGAGGTCCTCGGGCGGCATACCGGTCGTCTGTCCAGCCTGCGGATTGACCGACCGCACCCTCAGCGTCGGATGGGTCGACCGCGAGGGGGTGTGTGCCGGGTCGGTCGGGTCGGCCTTGGCCGCCTCACCCTCGACCTCCGACGCCTCGACGACCGGCGCCACGGCGATCACCGGCAGCGAGTGCTCGAAGCCGAGCGCTGCGGCGACCACTCGCGCATTGTCCGGCCGGTCGATCGGGTCCTTGGCCAGACACCGGGTGACGATCTCGACGAGGTCGGCCGGCACCTCGGCCGGCAGCGGCGGGGGCAGCTCGTTGACGTGCGACAGCGCCGTCGCCACCGGCGTGCCCCGGTCGAACGGCCGGCGGCCGGTGATCAGCTCGTGAGCGACAACGCCGAGCGAGTAGAGGTCGCTCGCACCGGTCGCCGGGCGGCCCAGCGCCTGCTCGGGAGACAGGTCGTAGGGCGTGCCGAGAACCTCGCCGGTGCGCGTGTGACCCGAGCCGTCGGTCGCCCGCGCGATGCCGAAGTCGGTGAGCTTCACCGTGCCGTCGCTGGTGACCATGATGTTGGCCGGCTTGACGTCCCGGTGCACGACGCCTGCGTCGTGCGCGACCGCGAGCGCGAGCGCGGCCTGGCCGACGATCGAACGCACCTGCGCGTGCGGTAGGCCCTCGCCGCGGGAGGTCAGCTCGGAGAGCGTGTGCCCGGCGACCAGCTCCATGACGAGGTAGGCCAGCCCCTCGTACTCGCCGTAGTCGAAGACGGTGGCGATGTTCACGTGCGAGAGCCCGGCCGTGTGCAGCGCCTCGGCGCGGAACCGCTCGGCGAAGAGCTGCTCGTCCTCGGCGTGCGGACGCATCACCTTGACCGCGACCCGCCGCTGCAGGGTCTCGTCGAAGGCCTCCCAGACGTCGCCCATCCCTCCGGAGGCGATCCGGGAGACCAGGCGGTAGCGGTCGCCGAGGAGGTCGTCCTTGCTGAGTCGGTTCATCGAGCCGACCGTCGTAGCGCAAACAGCGCCGGCATGCGCGCGGCATCCTCTCGTCACGGCGGCCGGCCCCGGCGCGCGTCTCGTGTCCCCCCGACACGGTCTACCCTTGCCGCACCAGGGTACCCGTTTCGGTCGGTGACGATCAGGTCACGATTCGGCTCGCTCGGCCACCCCGGCGCTGTCGAAGGTCGCCACCTCGTGCAGCAACCGGGCGGCCGCCTGCACAAGCGGCACCGCGAGCGCCCCGCCGCTGCCCTCGCCGAGCCGGAGGTCGAGGTCGAGCAGCGCCGACAGATCCAAATCGGCCAGCGCCGCAGTCGCGCCGGGCTCGCTCGAGCGGTGCCCCGCGATGAGGTATGCCGCGCACGCCGGCGCGAGCGCGCGCGCCGCCAGCGCCGCCGATCCGGCGATCACCCCGTCGAGCAGCACCGGCAGCCGGTGGGCGGCGGCGCCGATGATGAGCCCGGCGAGGGCGGCGTGCTCGAAGCCGCCGAGCGCGGCGAGAATCCCGAGCGGGTCGGCGCCGTCGGCCCGGGCGCGCTGTCGGGCGACCGCCCCGGCGACGATGCTCGTCTTGTGGGCGAGCATCGCGTCGTCACTGCCGGCGCCGCGGCCGGTCACCTCCTCGGCCGGACGCCCCGTGTATGCCGCGATCAGCGCGGCCGACGCGGTCGTGTTGCCGATGCCGAGATCTCCGGTGACGACGATCTGGATCCCTTGGGCCGCCAACCGGTCGGCGACCGAGATGCCGACCTCGAGGGCGACGAGGGCCTCCTCGCGGGTCATCGCCGGGCCGGTCGCCAGGTCGGCTGTGCCGTCGGCGATCCGGGCATGCATCAGCTGGGCTCCCCCCGACGGCAGCGTTCCGACGAGCTCCCCGGCGACTCCGACGTCGACACACACGACCTCGGCGCCGACCTGCCGGGCCAGGGCGTTGACGACCGCACCCCCGGCCGCGACGTTGGCGATCATCTGCACGGTGACCTCCTGCGGCCACGGTGAGACCCCCTGGGCATGCACCCCGTGATCACCCGCCATGACGACGACCACCGCTCGCCGTGGGATCGGCGGCGGGCACGCGCCGGCGATCCCCGCAAGTTGAGTGCCGAGCGGCTCGAGCCGACCCATCGACCCGGCTGGCTTGGTGAGCTGGGCCTGCCGCGCCTCGGCGGCGGCCATCGCGGCCTCGTCGAGCGGGCGGATCGCGGCGATGGTGCGGGTGAGCAGGTCGGTCGCCGGATCACTGTCGGCAGCCACGGCGGGGTCGGCGCTCGCGTCCGTCTGGGTCGGGTCGGTCGGCGTCGGGTCGCTCTCGGTGCGGTTCACGCACCCCATCCTTCCGGACGCCGGGTGAGCGGGCGGCATACCCTGTGCTGCGTGGCCCTCACCCTCGTCACCGGCGGCGTGCGCAGCGGCAAGAGCCGGCATGCGGAGCACCTGCTGAGCGAGGCGCGCGAGGTGCTCTACGTGGCGCCGGGCCTGCAACCGAGCGGCGGCGAGCCCGACCCGGAATGGGCCGCCCGGGTGGCCGAGCATCGCAGCCGCCGCCCGGCGCACTGGCGCACGGTCGAGACGACCGACCTCGTGCCCCTCGTGCGGGCCGACGGCGGGCCGGTGCTCGTCGATTGTCTTGGCACCTGGCTCACCGCGATCGTCGACGAGGACCACCTGTGGGACGACCTCGACGCCGCCCGCCGGCTGGTCCGTCGTCGGGGCGAGGAGCTCGCCGACGAGCTGACCCGGGCTCCGCGGCTGGTCGTGCTCGTCACCAACGAGGTGGGCTGGTCGCTCGTGCCGGACAGCCCGGCGGGACGCTTCTTCCAGGAGGAGCTCGGCCGGCTGAATGCCTGCCTGGCCAGCGAGGCGGCCCGGGTCCTGCTCGTCATCGCGGGCCGGGTCCTCGACCTCGGCAACTGGCCACTGGCCGTCCCGCCGCGTGGTGACGGTCGGCCAGTCCGGGACGAGGCGTCGCGCCGGATCGACAACGCATGAGCAGCACCGAGCCAGCGGCGCGACGCGCTCCGGTGCTCCTCGAGGCCTGGCGACTCGCCGTCGGCACGCTCACCGTGCTGCCGGTGCGGCCACCCGCTCGGGTCGACCCGCAGGTGGGGCGCTGGGCGATGCTGCTCGCCCCGGTCGCGGCACTCCCCCACGCTCTGGTCGTCGTGCTGGCGTGGTTCGGGGCGCGCAGTGGCGTGCTGCCGGCGCTGGTGGCTGCCGTGCTCGCCGTCGCGGGGATGGCGTTGCTGTCCGGCGGCCTGCATCTCGACGGACTCGCTGACACGGTCGACGGCCTTGCCGCGGCGGGAAAGGCGGGCACTGCCGAGCGGGGCCTCGACGTGATGCGCCGTGGCGACGTCGGCCCGCTGGGCGCCGCGGCCGTGACCCTCGTGCTGATGCTCGACATTGCCTGTCTTGCAGCGCTGTTCGGGCAGCCCCATCCGGTCGTCCCAGTGGCCGCGGCGGGCGCGGTGCTCGCCTCGCGGCATGCGCTCGGCTGGGCGTGCCGACGCGGGCAGCCGGCGGCGCGGCCTGGTGGTCTCGGGGCCGCGGTCGCCGGGACGGTCCCCATCGGGTATGCCGCCCTCACCGCCCTCCTCGGCGCGGCGATCGGCTGGTGGGTCGCGGCCACGGTGCACCCGGCGCGCCCGCAGCCCATTCCGGCCGGGTCGATCCAGCTGCCCCCGGCCGCGCCGCGGTCGGCGCCCCCGCTGGTCAGTGGGCAGCTCGTGCCGATCGGCGACCTCGTCGTCCCCGTGCTCGTCGGCTTGGGGCCGGTGCTCGCTGCCCTGGTCGCGGCGTTGGTCGTCGGCCGGCTGGCGCGGCGCCGGCTGGGCGGGGTCACCGGGGATGTCCTGGGCGCGACGGTCGAGCTCGCCCTGGCCGGCGCGCTGCTCAGCCTCGCGGCGATCCTCGGCTAGCCAATCGGGTGGCGGCGGCAGTCGTGGAGTGGCCGACTCGGGGGGTGGGAAGCGTCGGCGCGCGTGCTCAGGATGGTGCAGCAACCTGCTGAACCGTCGATTTCCGGCTGATCGGTCGATATCCGGCTGGCCCAGCCGGTTGTTGCTCCAGCAGCACGCTGCAACCTGCTGATTCGTCGACTTCCGGCTGGCCCAGCCGGTTGTTGCTCGCCCAGCAGGTTGCAACCTGCTGATCCGTCGATTTCCGGCTGGCCCGTCGGTTTCCTGCTGACCCGTCGATGTCCCGCTGCCCCAGCCGGGTGCTGGCCCGGCCGGCGGTCGAGGTCAGCGCCCAGCCGGCGCCCGCACCTGCAGCCGAGCCCGCAGCTCGGCCAGCGAGAACCCCGGCACGAGCGACTCGAGCTCCTTGAGCGGGGTCTCCGGACCCACGACCACCCCGGCGGGTGGGGCGATGAGCGCGATGACGTCGGCGACCGGCATACCGAGGCCGTCGGCCGCCTGCTGCACGGTCATCCACCCCTTGACCGACTCCGGCGTGAGCGAGCCGGCCGCGACAGCAGCGCCCGAGCCGGACCCGCCGCCCGCTCCGGCACCGCCTGGTCGCTCCGCAGCCCCCATCGTCCGACCACTCGTGACGAAGGATCCGGTCGCCTGGGCGATCCCGATGCCGCCGAAGAAGATGACGATGGCCAGTGCCGGCAGCAGCCAGCGGTCGACCGTGCGAGTGGCGCTCATCGCGTCCCCTCACCCTGCGTCGCGTGGTCCCGGTCGACTCCCGGACGGCGGCGACCGATGGTCGCCGGCACCGGCTCACCGGCCCCCGGCCCACCCTTCCGGCCCCCGCCACCTCCGGCCGGCCGACCGCGCCAGGCGCTCCACGGGGCACCTGCCTGCACGCTCAGCGCGCCACCGGTGGGGCAGCTCGCCACACATTCGAGGCAGCCGATGCAGTCGGTGCTCACCGCCGGCGCCGCGGCGCCCACGTCGATGCCGACCGGGCACGGTCGCACGCACAGGTCGCAGCCCGTGCAGGAGTCGGTGCGTCGGATCCGCAGGATGGACAGATGCCCGAGCACGCTGAGCACGCCGCCGAGCGGGCACAGATAGCGGCACCACGCGCGCTCGACGAGCAGGCCGATCCCGAGCACGCCGAGCGCGACCGTCCACCCCACCCACATCGAGGCCGGCTCAGGCTCGAGCAGCCAGTGCAGCCCGAAGATCGTCACGTAGGGATCCCAGCCGGCGAACCACAGGGTCGCGGTCTGCGCGCTCACGACGAGGATGACCGCCAGGACGACGAAGCGCCCGCACCGCAACACCCGATCGACCCGTGGCGCCACCGTCACGGCCCGCAGGCGCAGCCGCCGCCGCAACCAGGCGATGCCGTCCTGCAGCGAGCCGAGCGGGCACACCCAGCCGCAGAAGGCGTTGCCGGCGACGAGCACCGACACCGCGAGCAGCCCGGCCAGCACGAGGTTGGCCGGGTGGATCTTGGTGACGAAGCTGCGGGTCGTCACCCACGTCCACAGCGTCTCGACGCCCCCGAAGGGACACAGCGCGTCGACCGACGCGGCGCCAGGCTGCTCGAGTCCGTGTCGCACGGCGAGCCCGAGGACGAGGACGACAATGACCGCCTGCACCGTGTGGCGAACTCGGTGCAGGCGGCCGATCGCCGCGATCCGTCGTCGGTATGCCGATGGGCCGGCGCCCCGTGAGGGTCTCCCGGTCGGGGGGTGGCTGGCGGCCCGAAGGGACCGGACGGGACGTTGGGTGAGGGCGGGATCCGGGAGGCTCATCGCAGGACCTTCGTCGGCGGGTCGATCACCTCGAGGGTGTCGCCGGACGGTGAAGGTCACGTGAAGCCGCCGGGAAGGCTCGATAAGCCTCGGGATCTCAGTCAGCGCACCGTTCAGCGGTCGCGCCGAGCGCGATCAGCGGGCGCGGTGGAACACGCTGGCCGAGACCACGGCCGGCCGGGCCGGCGCCGTGCTGCACTCACAGCGGTCCTGGGGCCGGACCCCGGCGAGGACCTGGTCGGCGTGCATGCCGCAGCCGGTCCAGGTGGTCTTGCGGCAAGTGGGGCAGGTGGCGGGGCTGCACATGAGAGCTCCTCGTGGTCGGCTGGCTGATCATCGCTCGCTGATGTACTCGAGAATATACCCCTAGGGGTATTCAGACCAAATCGGCGGGAGCCGTCAATCCCCTTGCCGCAGTGGGAGGCTCAGCGTGAATTTCGCACCGCTCCCACGTCCCGCGGAGGTAGCCGACAGCTCCCCTCCGTGCGCTCGCGCGATCGAGCGGGCGATGGTCAGGCCGATGCCGTGGCCGCTCTCCTGCTCGCCGGTGCGCCGGCCAGGCACGCGATAGAAGCGCTCGAAGACGCGCTCGAGGTCCTCCGCGGCCAGCCCCTCGCCCGTGTCCGCCACCATCGCCGTGGCGGTCGACTCCGTTGCCGCGCAACGAACCTCGACCTCGCCTCCGGCGGGCGTTGCCCGGACGGCATTGCCGATGAGGTTGGTGACCACCTGCGCGATCCGGTCGGCGTCGACCCGCACGGGCAGCGGCGCCGCTCCCCCCTCGACGACCAGGCGGACCCCCGCCTCCTCCACCTGACCACGCAAACGCTCCGCGGCCGACCCGACGACGTCCCGCAGATCGACCGCCGTGGGCGCCAGGGTCAGCCGGCCCTCGTCGGCGCGGGACAGCGCGGAGAGGTCCTCGGCGAGCCGACGCAGTCGACGCACCTCGACACTGACCTGGCCCAGCTCGACCGGCGTGGTCGGCAGGACGCCGTCGATCATCCCCTCGACGTAGCCGTCGATGACGGTGAGCGGCGTGCGCATCTCGTGCGCGACCTCGCCCAGCAGGGCCAGCCGCCGAGTCTCGGTGTCCGCCAGCGAGGTGCCGAGCGAGCCGAGATCCGCGGCCAGCTCGGCCAGCTCGCGATCGCGAGGAGTGGGCAGCGGCGCGGCATACCGGCCGCTGGCGAGAGCCCGCGCGGCCTCGCGAAGTCCGTTGACCGGCCGCACGATCCGGTATGCCGCGACGACGCCGGCGAGCGCGGCGGCCAGTGCTCCGACGAGTGCGCCGATGACCAAGGACCGGTCGACGGCGGTGGCGAACTGCTCGCGCAGCGCCTGCCCGGCACCCATGCCGCCACCGGCCGGCCCCATCCGGTGCAGCCCGTCATCGAAGAGCAACGGCGCGAGCTGGCGCACCACGAGCAGCGTCACGACCGCGCCGAGAACGACGACGAGCAGATGTGAGAGGACGAGTCGGGTGGCGAGCCGGTTCACTGAGGCTCCGCTCCCGACGCGGCGTGCGGATCGACCGGAGCGAGCATCAGCTTGTAGCCGACACCGCGCACCGTGCCGATGATCCGTGGCTCGCCGGCCGGGTCGCCGAGCGCCTTGCGCATGCTGCGGACGTGCACGTCGACGACCCGCTCGTCCCCGAAGAAGTCGTAGCCCCAGACCTGCTCGAGCAGCTGAGCGCGGGAGAAGACCCGCCCGGGTGAGCGGGCCAGCGCCGCGAGCAGGTCGAACTCCAGCGCCGACAGGGTGACCGGCTGGCCCGCGCAGACGATCTCGCGACGCAGCGGATCGACCGTGAGGCCGGCGAACCGCAGCACCCCGTCGTCGGGGACCTCGCCGCCGCCGGCGTCAGCACCCGCCCGCGACCGACGCAGCACGGTCCCCACTCGGGCGACGACCTCGCGCGGGCTGAACGGCTTGGTGATGTAGTCGTCGGCGCCCACCGACAGCCCGACGAGGGTGTCGACCTCCTCGGCCCGGGCGGTGACGACGATGACCGGCAGCTCCGAGCGGGACCGGATCGTCCGCAGCACCTCGAGCCCGTCGAGGTCGGGGAGCCCGAGGTCGAGCAGCACGAGATCGGGCGGCTCCCCTGTCCCGGTGGCGCGGCGCAGCGCCTCCGCACCGGTCGCGGCCTCCAGCACTCCATAGCCGTGCTGGGTGAGGTAGGCCCGCAGCACGGTGCGGATCGACGGCTCGTCGTCGACGACGAGGACGGTGCGCGCCACCTCGCCAGCGTAGAGGGGGCCGCGGACCGCGGCGCAGGGGCGGCGGGCGGCTTCGCACAACCTTCACACTCGGCGACGGCTGTCGCTCACGAACCCGGCGTTCACTCGGTGTCAGAGACCGACCCACGACCCAGGAGCAGACCATGCGCACCACCCCAACCCGCACCCTCGCCGTGACCCTCGCCGCCGTCGGGGCGATCACCCTCGGCAGCGCCGCGATCGCCGCTGCCGCCGGCGACTCCCTCGGCACCGGGACGCGGGCCGCCGCAACCCGCACAGCGAGCGCCGACCCGACCCTTACGGCGACGCTCACCTTCGGCCGCGAGGAGGAGCGGCTGGCCCGCGACCTCTACCAGCTGTTCAGCGACACCTACGGTCAGGCGGCCCCATTCTCGATGATCGTCCGCAGCGAGCAACAGCACTACGACGCGATGGGACGGCTGCTCGCGGCATACGGGATCGCCGATCCGTCGAGCGGTCGGCCGGCGGGCAACTATGCCGACCCGGCGCTGCAGGCGCTCTATGACCAGTGGAAGGCCCAGGGCCTGACCAGCCAGACCGAGGCCGCCAAGGTCGGCGTGGCGCTCGAGCAGCGCGACATCGCCGACCTCGAGAAGGCGATCGCGACCACCACCCAGGCCGACGTCAAGCAGGTGCTCACCCGGTTGCTCGAGGCGTCGAAGCATCACCTCGCCGCCTTCACCGACGCCGCCGACGGCTCGTATGCCGGTCAGCCCGGCATGGGCGGGCACGGTCCGGGCGGGCCGGGCGCAACCCCCGGCCAGGGCGGCGCTCCCGGTGGCGATGGTCGCGGCCCGCGGATGGGTGCCGGCAACGGCGCCGACTCCCCCACCCCCGGGATGGGGAACGGCGCTCAGGGCAAGGGCATGGGCAACGGGATGGGGTCGGCCGGAGCCGGCCGGGGCGACTGCCCGCGCACCGCTGGCTGAGCAGCGGTCAGGGCAGCAGCGCCCGGAGGGTGTCGATGGTGTCGGCGTCCTGCGGGCGCTTGTCCTCGCGATAGCCCTTGACCCGGGCGAAGCGCAGCGCGACACCGCCCGGATAGCGACTCGAGCGCTGCACCCCGTCGATGGCGATCTCGACGACGATCTCGGGCCGGACGAAGACCGTCGATGCGGTGCGGCGGGTCTCGATCTGCACGAATCGGTTGGTCTGCCAGCGCAATAGGGCGTCCGTGAGCCCCTTGAAGGTCTTGCCCACCATGACGAAGTCGCCCTTCTCCCCCAGCGGCACGGCCGGGTTTCGGGCGCCGAGGTGCAGGTTCGACAGCCAGCCGGTGCGCCGGCCCGACCCCCACTCGCAGCCGAGCACGACGAGGTCGTAGGTCAGCACCGGCTTGACCTTGAGCCAGTGCTTGCCGCGGCGGCCCGCGGCATACGGGCTGTCGAGCGACTTGACGACGACCCCCTCGTGACCGGCGCCGAGCGCTCGCCGCGCGAGCTGCTCGGCCGCCTCAGGGTCGGCGGTCTCGATGCCGTCGATGACGTGCTCGCCGCAGATCCGGCGCAGCACCTCGCGGCGCACCCGCAAGGGCTCGTCGAGCAGGTCGACACCGCCCTCGTGGAGCACGTCGAAGAACCACGGCCGCAGCAGCTCGGTCGGCGAGGCACCGTGCGAGCCGAAGCGGCTCATCGTCTCCTGGAAGGGACGCGGGCCGCCGTCCTCGTCGAGCGAGAGGGTCTCGCCGTCGAGCACGAGCGCCCCTCCCGGCAGGCCGGCCACGACCTCGACGATCTCGGGCACCCGGGCGGTGATGTCGGCGAGCGTGCGCGTGTAGACGCGCACCTCGGTGCCGGCGCCGCCGAGACGGTGCACCTGGATGCGAGCGCCGTCGAGCTTGGTCTCGACCGACGCCTCGCCGATCGCGACGACCGCCTCGCCCGCGCTCGCCGCGGTTGAGGCGAGCATCGGCAGCACCGGCACGCCGACGGTGAGCCCGATCGCGCTGAGGTCGCCCCCGCTCATCGCCCGGTATGCCGCGTGGCCCAGCGAGCCGGACAGCATGGCCGCGCGCCGGACCTCCTCCAACGGCCGGCCCGAGGCCTTGGCGACCCCGTCAGTGACCAGGCCGGCCATCGCGCCCATCCGGACCTCGCCGAGCAGCACGCCGGTGAGCAGCCGCTGCTCACCGGCCGTTGCTCGGCTGAAGAGGTTGTGCAGCAACGAGGCTCGATCGGCGCCAGACCCGGAGCCACCGGCCGCCGCCAGCCTGGAGAGCAGCCCGTCGACCTCGGCCACCGTGACGGACGGCACCTGCGCCGGCGGCGCGGTGACGCCGCGGATCGTCGCCCAGCCGACACCGAGCCGGCCCTGCCGGGGCGCGGCCGTGAGCAGCCCGATCGCCGGCTCGACCTCGTCCGGCGCGAGCTCGCCGAGCACAGCGGCGAGCAGCCCGACCTTGGCCGTGCGCGAGGAGGTCGCCGCCACCGCCTCGACCGTTTCGGCGAGCCGGGCGAAGGGCGTGGCACCCGGGTGCGGGGCGGCTGGGTCCGGCGCGGGCGGCATACCGGGAGAGTAGTTGGGCCCACCGACACGAGACGCCCGCCGTGGGCGGGCGCTTCGCGCGCTCAGTGGCCGGCGAGGGCGCGCAGCCGCGTGACGTTGGCCGCCGAGTCGGCGGTCACGGCGGCGACGAGATCCTTGCTGCGCTGGTCCTCGAGCTTGGGCTGCAGCGCCTTGGCGAGGTCAGCAGCCCCCTGCTCCTGGTCGGCGAGCCGGGTCAGCCACGCAGCCTCGAAGTCGGCGCCGTCGAGCTCGCCGAGGGCGCCGATGACCGCCTCCTGCAGGATGCCGCGCATCGGGTGCCCGGAGTGCGAGGCCACGGCCTCCGGCGCCTTCCATTCGGTGAGCAGCGCGCGCAGCCGGGTGTCGCGCTCGGGCAGCGGGGCGGTGAGCGAGCGCGCGAGGTCGTGGATCTCCGGTCGCAGGCCGGGCTTGCCGAGGGCGAGCTCGGCCAGCCGGATGGTCTGCTGATCGCGCAACAGGCTCATCTGGACGAGGATGATGTCCGAGGCGAGCGGGCCGATGGTGGGATAGCGGGCCGGCGTCACCCGAGCCTGGGTCGTGGGCGCCGAGCTGCTCGGCATTGCAGGTGCGGGCGAGCCGCCGCACCCGGTGAGCGCCCCGACGAGGAGCGCCGCCGTGAGCACGGCACCGGCCCTCAGTCGCATGCAGCAAGTGTCCCGAGGCGAGGCCGGTCCGCGTGGCGATTTGCCGGAAACCGGTCAGCTGCGCACGAGCCGCCGGATCGCCTCCGAGGCCTCGCGCAGCTTGGTCTCCTGCTCCTCGCCGCCCTCCCGGGCCGCGGCGACGACGCAGTGCGCGAGGTGCTCGTCGAGCAGCCCGACCGCCACCGACTGCAGCGCGCGGGTCACGGCCGAGAGCTGGGTGAGCACGTCGATGCAGTAGGCGTCCTCCTCGACCATCCGGGCCACCCCGCGGACCTGCCCCTCGATGCGGCGCAGCCGCTTGAGATGGTCGGTCTTGTGCTCGCTGTAGCCGTGCATGCTCGCCCCTCCGGTCGCGGATACCCCTACAGGGTATGCCGCGTCAGCGCGGCTCAGGGGGCCTTGGGGATGGACACCCGACCGACGAAGAGCGGAGCCGCGCTCGCGACGTCGTGGATGACGTAGAGGAAGGGCCGGTCGAGGGTGAGCGTGAAGGGGTCGAGCGGCGCCGACACCTCGCGCATGATCACCGCGGTCGCTGCCGCCGCCTCGACGCCACCCTCGCGGACCGCGACGAAGCCCTGGTGGACGACCTCGCTGATCGCCAGCCGGATCGCGTCGGTCATCCCGGAGAAGTCCGCCGAGTCGGCGAACGCGGTCGGCATCCCGAGCACCGACAGCAGCGGCCGCAGCCGGACCTGGGTGCGGCTGGTCCACGTCGGCATCGTGAGGATCACGGTGGGCTCGGCCCGCAGCGAGCCGAGGATCGCGCCGATCCCGCCGCCCTTCGCCGGGTCGAGCAGCGCGGCGAACCCGGCTGCGTCCGACCGCGCGGGCAGCACCACGGTCATCGCCAGCTCGCCACCGGCCAACGGCAGCGAGACCGCCTGCCACCCCGGGCGCCGGGCCGCCGCCGTGCCTCCCCGCAGCTCGGCCCACATCGTCGGCACGCTGATCGTGCCGCTCGGAGCGTGGAAGGGCTGGGGCCTGGTGGAACCGGGGTCGAAGGGCGTGAGCCAGGGAGCGGAGAGGTAGATCGCGTTGACAAGCACCATCCGGGTCGCCGGGGTGATCACTCCGGAGGGGACGAGCTCGGTGATCTTCTGCCGGGTCCGGTCCGCCGTCCAGGCGTTGATCTCGGTCCGCGCCCGCTCGCCGCCGGTCTGGTAGTCGACGAGGTGGACGCCCGCGGCATACCAGCGCGCGAGGGCGTCGAGGAAGGCCGGCTTCCACGGCACGTCACGCTGCGCCCAGATCGAGTTCGCCGGCGCGACGACCACCTCGGCGTCCTTGCCGTCACCACCCTTGCGCGTGCCCGAGCGGCTCTCGACGAGCGCCGTGATCGCCGACATCCCGGCGTCGAGCTCGGCGAGGCCGAGGCCGCCGAGCACCGAGAGCATCTCGGCCTTCGTCGACCCGGCCGCTCCGTTGACCGTCATCGCGAGCGCCACCGCGATCGAGTAGGGCGAGCAGACGAGGTCACCGTCGCCGTCGGCGAGCAGCCGCGCGGTGACCCGGTCGGCGAATCCGCTGAGGGCGACCACGCCCGGGGCCAGAGCGTCGGCCGGCGGGCGGGTCCGCGCGACCGCGGACCGCGCGACGGTCCCGCCACCGTCCGCGGACCCGTCTCCCCCGCCGCCGACACCCGAGGCGCCCCCCTGACAGGCGCCCAGGAGTGGCAGGCCGGCCGTGCCGAGCAGGGCCGCGCGCGGGACGGATCGTCGGGATGCCGGGGTCGAGTGGATGGTGCTCATGCCCGAGACAACGCGGTATGCCGCCCGCGAGGTTGCACGGGCTCGAAAGATGCCGGCACGCCGCGACTCATGGGTCCCCTTCTGCAGTCACCTTTGCGCCGGGCGCTCGCCTGCGGACACGACCCGCTCGGCGAGCCCGCGGAGTGCGGGCGCGTGCTGCGGGCGGCATACCGACTCGAGCTCGGCGATCACCTCGGCGAGCCGGGTGAGCACCGCAGGCGCGTCGGTGGCGTAGTGAGCGATCTCGCCGAGCGACTGCTCGGCCGAGTCCCGGAAGGTCTGCGGCCGCCAGCGAGCCCGTGCGGCCCCCTCGTCGTCGACCAGCGTGGGCCAGAGGTCGTCACGAGTGGCGAGCAGCCGCAGGATCGAGTGCAGCTCGTTGATCACCTGGACCGCCGTCGTCGGGTCGTTGACCCCGGGCGAGAGCGCGCGCTGGGCGATGTCGGTGAGCTGGCGCAGGCCGAAGCCCATGTCGGCGCCGAGGACCCGGTCGTCCTCGACCTTGATCGCCTCGGTCGGCGGGGCCGGCTCGGCCAGGCCGTCCGGGCCGGCTGAGCCGCCCGAGTCCTCGGCCCAGATCGTGCCGATGACCTGTCCGGCGACGACGAAGTGCCCGAGTCCCACCTCGAGGACGGGGACCCGCCGGTGCGCGCGCCCCCACTCGACGAGCGCTGTCGAGTCGAGCGCGGTGAGATAGCCCTGTCGGTCGTCCATCGTCCACGCGGTCCGGGTCGCACCGGGGGCCGGCGACCAGCCGGCCCGCGGGTGCTCGCCGGACCACAGCGCCTCGACGGCAGCCCGGGTGCGGCGGCCGATCCGACTGACGACCGAGCTGAGCCGGATCGAGTCGGTGATGTGCCCGATGAAGGCGAGGAAGCACCCCACCGAGGCGACGACGTAGCCGAAGGCGACACTCACCGACACCTGCGGCACGAACTCGGCCGCCCCGGCGAGGTCGCCGCGCACGACCCGCAACACGGTGAGGGCGTAGAGGAACGAGCCACAGAAGACCCCGAGGGTGACCTGGGCGATCCGCGAGGCGAGGAAGGTGCTCAGCAGCCGCGGGGTGTATTGGCTGCTCGCGAGCTGCAGCACGACCATGGTCACCGAGAACACCAATCCGGTGACCGAGATCATCGCGCTGGCGATCGTGCCGAGCAGCTGCCGTGCCCCGTCGGCGCCGCTCTGGAAGACGTACGGCACCCAGGAGATGACCTGCTCATCGACCGTGGGTAGGAGCACGCCAAGGCCCACCGAGCCGATGCAGATGGCCGCGGGCAGCACCCAGAAGGGTCGCCACAGCCGGTCCCACCAGTGGCTGCGGTCGATCTCCGGTCGAGCGTGGCGACTCATGGCGGGAAGGTATCCCCCGACGGATCGCCAAACCCCGCCAAACCCCGGACGCGCACGAGATTCCTCACGTGGCCCACCTCGTGACCGCTGTCGGCGCTGCCCAGTAGGTTGGCGGCATACCTGGCTCATGGTGGTCGGCGGCATACCGGCCCATTGAGGCGAGCACGGCGAGGCGGACGGAGAGGCGAGAGATGGTCGACGGGATGGGCGCACTGCCCTATGACGGTGGGGTGGCCTTCCGCGTGTGGGCCCCACACGCCGACAGCGTGCACGTCGTGGGCGACTTCAACGGCTGGTCGGACACCGCGAGCGCGCTGCAGCGCGAGGGTGACAACTGGTATGCCGAGGTGGCCGGCGCCCAGGTCGGCCAGGAGTACAAGCTCGTCGTGCGGACCGGCGACCAGACCCTCTATCGGATGGACCCCTACGCCCGGCAGGTCACCAGCTCGGTCGGCAACGGCGTCATCTACGACCACGGGGCCTTCGACTGGGAGGGCGACGACTTCCACTGCCCGCCGCACCACGAGCTGGTCATCTACGAGGCCCACGTCGGCTCCTTCGCGGGCGAGCACGTCGGCACCGACCTGTGGGACGTCATGGGCAAGATCGGCCACTTCCTGCACCTCGGCGTCAACGCCGTGCAGCTCATGCCGGTCATGGAGTTCGCCGGTGACCGGTCCTGGGGCTACAACCCGGCGCACCTGTTCGCCGTCGAGTCCGGCTATGGCGGGCCGGACGCGCTCAAGACCTTCGTCCGCGAGTGTCACAAGAACGGCATCGCGGTCATCCTCGACGTCGTCTACAACCACTTCGGCCCGAGCGACCTCGACCTGTGGCAGTTCGACGGGTGGAGCGAGAACGGCAAGGGCGGGATCTACTTCTACAACGACGACCGATCGACGACCCCGTGGGGCGACACCCGGCCCGACTACGGCCGCGAGGAGGTCCGCCGCTTCATCCACGACAACGCGATGATGTGGCTGTACGACTACCACATGGACGGCCTGCGCTATGACATGACGCCGTACATGCGCAGCGTGCACGGCAGCGGCATCGACCTGCCCGAGGGCTGGGACCTCATGCGCTGGATCAACACCTCGGTGCGCGAGCAGTATCCGGGCCGGATCACCATCGCCGAGGACATGCACCAGGACCCGGCGATCAGCCAGGTCGACAACGGGGGCGCGGCCTTCCACGCCCAGTGGGACTCGGCCTTCGTGCACCCGGTGCGCGAGGCGGTCATCGCGATGGACGACTCGTGGCGCTCGATGGCGTCGGTCCGCGAGGCGGTGACCCGGATCTACAACGACGACGCCTTCCAGCGGGTCATCTACACCGAGTCGCACGACGAGGTCGCCAACGGGCAGGCCCGGGTGACGACCGAGGTCAACGCCGACGACCCGACGGGGTGGCACGCCCAGAAGCGATCGACGCTGGGCGCAGCCCTCACCCTCACCTCGCCGGGCATCCCGATGCTCTTCCAGGGCCAGGAGTTCCTGCAGGGGCAGTGGTTCCGCGACGACGTGCCGCTCGACTGGCACCAGAACAGCGACTTCCAGGGGATCGTCCGGCTCTTCCGCGACCTGATCCGGTTGCGCCGCAACATCGACGGGTGGACCAAGGGGCTCACCGGCCACGGGGTCAACGTCTTCCACGCCGACGAGGAGGCCAACGTGCTGGCCTTCCACCGGTGGGCCGACGGTGGCGTCGGCGACGACACGGTCGTCGTCGTCAACCTCAGCGCCAACCACTACGAGCACTACCGCATCGGTATGCCGCACACCGGCCGCTGGGTGCTGCGGCTCAACTCCGACTCGCGGGGCTACAGCGCCGACTTCGGTGACGCCGCGGCATACGACATGGATGCGCACGCGGAGGAGGCCGACGGGCTCGACGCGCACGCGAGCATGACGATCGCCCCCTACACGGTGCTCATCTACTCGCTCGTTGAGAGCTGAGGGGTCTCGGGCCCCCCGCGCGGCGGCGCGGACGCGAAGATGGGCCGGTGAGCGGCATACCCGATCCGGTGCGCGAGCTGCGGGCGTTCGTCCGGGCGGCGCTCTACGACCCGGTGCCCCGTGACCACACCGAGTCCGACGCGGCCTTCCGGCGCCGGCGGGTCGTCGCGGTCGTCACGCTGTTGGTCGGCGCCGCCGTGCTCGCGATGACCCTGCGGATCACCCCGGGCGACCGGCTCTTCTACGCGGCGTCGATCGGTCTGGCGGTGGTCTGGGCAGGCGGGGCGTGGCTCTCCGGGCCGCTGCATCTCGGCCGGGCGCACACCCGCACCGGTGAGCACTCCGCCCGCCCGTGGGTGCAGTCGCTGGCCCTCGGCGGGCTGCTCGTCGCGGTCTTCACCGCGGGGGCGGTCGTCGTCGCCAAGGTGCCGCTGCTGCGCGAGCCGGTCGACGGGTTGCTCGACCACGCGCGGTTCGGCTCCCTGCCGGTCGTCGCCGCGATCACCGCCGTCAACGGCGTGGCCGAGGAGATGTACTTCCGCGGTGGTCTCTACGCAGCCATCGGGCGCCGCCATGCGGTTCTCGGGTCGACGATCGTGTATGCCGCCGCGACAGCGGGTACGGGGAACCTCATGCTCGTCTTCGCCGCCGCCGTGCTCGGGCTGGTCTGCGGGCTGCAGCGGCGGGTGACCGGCGGGATCCTCGGCCCGATCATCACCCACGTCATGTGGTCCGGCTCGATGCTGCTGCTGCTCCCCCCGATCCTGGAGGCCCTCCGGTGACCGCGCCGAGCGACCCGCCCACCGCCCCTCGCCGGGCGCTGGTCACCGGCGCCTCGGGCTATCTCGGTGGCCTGCTCACGCCCCGGCTGCTCGAGCAGGGCTGGGCGGTGCGGGTGCTCACTCGCCGGCGGTCCGGCATCGCCGGGGCCGTGTGGGCGCCGCGCGTCGAGGTGGTCGAGGGCGACGCGGGCTCCGACCGCGACCTGGACCGCGCGCTCGACGGAGTCACCGTCGCCTACTACCTCGTGCACTCGATGGAGGGCGGCGACTTCGTCACCCGCGACCGCGAGCTCGCCCAGGCCTTCGCAGCGGCGGCCGAGCGCGCCGGCGTGCAGCGGATCGTCTATCTCGGCGGCCTGCACCCGCAGGGCGAGCCGCTGTCGCCGCACATGGCCTCCCGCGAGGAGGTCGGGCGGATCCTGCTGGAGTCGCGGGTGCCCACCGCCGTGCTCCAGGCGGCGGTCGTGCTCGGCGACGGCTCGGCGTCCTTCGACATGCTGCGCTACCTCGCTGGCCGGCTGCCGGCGATGATCGCGCCGCGCTGGCTCGACAACCGGCTGCAGCCGGTCGCCGCCGACGACGCCGTGCGCGCGCTGGCCGGGGCCGCCACGCTGCCCGCCGAGGTCGACCGGGCCTTCGACATCGGCGGGCCCGACGTGCTCACCTATCGCGAGCTGCTGCAGCGCTATGCCGCCGTCACCGGGCTGCGCCGACGGCTCGTCGTCACGGTGCCGGTGCTCACACCGAGGCTGGCCAGCCATTGGGTCGGCCTCGTGACGCCCGTGCCCGCCCCGCTGGCCAAGCCGCTCGTCGAGAGCCTGGTCCACGATGCGGTCTGCCGAGATCGCGACCTCGAGGACCACCTCGACGCTCCGCTGTCGACCGGTGTCGACGAGGCGATCCGGCAGGCGATGCGCACCGCTCCGGCCGACACCGGCCCGCGCAACCTCGCCGTCTGCCTCGGCGCGGTGGGGGCGGCCGCGGTGCTGGGCGGGCTTGCCACCCAGCCTGATTCGCGGTGGTATGCCGCGCTCGACAAGCCGTCGTGGCAGCCCCCGCAGTGGGCCTTCCCGGTCGCCTGGTCGGGCCTGTATGCCGGACTCGCCCTCGCGTCGGCCGCGACCCTCACCGAGCTGGACCGCGACGGGGAGCACGAGCGGGCCGCGGCATACCGGGTTGCCTTCGCGTGCAATCTCGCGGTCAACGCCGGGTGGAGCGCGGTGTTCTTCCGCGGCCGCCGCCTCGGTCTCGCGACGGCGGTCGCCTCCGGTCTCGCCGCCTCGTCGGCCGACCTGGCCCGACGGGCGGGCACGACCAGACGCCGTCGAGGAGCCGCCCTCGGGGCGTATGCCGCGTGGTGCGGCTTCGCGACCGCTCTCTCCGGCGAGCTGGCCCGACGCAACCGCTGAGCCACCGATGAGCAACCGATGGCGCGGTATGCCGGTCAGGAGATCCCGCGGAAGTCGCGCAGCCGGAGACTGTTGGACACCACGAAGACCGACGAGAAGGCCATCGCCGCTCCGGCGATCATCGGGTTGAGCAGTCCCGCCGCAGCGAGCGGCAGCGCGGCGACGTTGTAGGCGAAGGCCCAGAAGAGGTTGCCCTTGATCGTCGCGAGGGTGCGCCGGGCCAGCCGGATCGCGTCGGCGGCCACCCGCAGGTCGCCGGCGACGAGGGTGAGGTCGCTCGCCTCGATCGCCGCGTCGGTGCCGGTGCCCATGGCGAGCCCGAGGTCGGCCTGAGCGAGCGCCGCCGCGTCGTTGACGCCGTCACCGACCATTGCGACGACCCGCCCCTGCTCCTGCAGGCGACGCACCTCGGCGACCTTGTCCTGCGGGAGCACGCCGGCGATGACCTGGTCGGCGTCGATGCCGACCTGGGCGGCGACGGCGCGGGCGGTCATCTCGTTGTCGCCGGTGAGCAGCACCGGGGTGAGGCCGAGGTCGCGCAGCCGGGCGATCGCCTCGGCCGACGTCGGCTTGAGCGCGTCGGCGACGCTGACGACGCCACGGGCGCGGGCGGCATGCGCGACGAGGAAGGCTGTGGCGCCATCGGATTCAGCCCGCGCGAGCGCGTCGGTGAGCTCCGCGTCGATCGGTATGCCGCGCTGCTCGAGCAGGGCGGGGCGGCCGACGACGACGTGGGCGGCGACGCCGTCGACGCTGACGTCGCCCTCGACGCCGAGGCCCGGGACGTTGGCGAAGCCGGTGACCGCCGGCAGCGGGCCGAGTCGGTCGCGGGCTCCGTCGGCGACCGCGCGGGCGACGGGGTGCTCGGAGGCGGCCTCGACGGCGCCGGCGAGGCGCAGCACGGTGTCGGGGTCCTCGCCGGTGGCGGCGTTGACGGCGCGGAGGGTCATCGTGCCGGTCGTCACCGTGCCGGTCTTGTCGAGCACGACGGTGTCGACCCGGCGGGTGCTCTCGAGGACCTCGGGGCCCTTGATGAGGATGCCGAGCTGGGCGCCGCGGCCGGTGCCGACCATGAGTGCGGTCGGGGTGGCGAGCCCGAGGGCGCAGGGGCAGGCGATGATGAGCACGGCGACGGCGGCGGTGAAGGCGGCCGTCGCGCCGGCCCCGCGGGCCAGCCAGAAGGCGAGGGTCGCCAGGGCGAGGACGATGACGATCGGCACGAAGATGCCGGAGACCCGGTCCGCGAGCCGCTGCACCTCGGCCTTGCCGGTCTGGGCCTGCTCGACCAGGCGGGCCATCTGGGCGAGCTGCGTGTCGGCGCCGATTCGACTGGCCCGCACCACGATTCGCCCCGAGGTATTGACCGTGCCGCCGACGACGGCCGAGCCGGGCTGCACGTCGACGGGGACCGGCTCGCCGGTGAGCATCGACGCGTCGACCGCCGACGTGCCGTCCTCGACGACGCCGTCGGTGGCGATCTTCTCCCCCGGCCGCACGACGAAGCGATCGCCGACGACGAGCCGGCCGACCGGCATACGCGACTCGACGTCACCGTCGGGGCCTGGGCGCAGCACGGCGACGTCCTTGGCGCCGACCTCCAGCAGCGCGCGCAGGGCGCTGCCGGCCGTTCGCTTGGCGCGGGCCTCGAAGTAGCGTCCGGCGAGGATGAACGTGGTGACGCCCGCGGCGGTCTCGAGGTAGATGTTCTCGAGGCCGTCGGTGTGACCGACCGAGAGAGTGAAGTGGTGCACCAGACCGGGGCGGCCGGCGGTGCCGAGGAAGAGCGCGTAGAGCGACCAGAGGAAGGCCGCGATCGTGCCGAGCGAGACGAGGGTGTCCATCGTGGCGGCGCCGTGGCGCAGGTTGACCCAGGCGGCGCGGTGGAAGGGCAGCCCGCCCCAGACGACGACCGGCGCGGCGAGGGTGAGCGAGAGCCACTGCCAGTAGGTGAACTGCCAGGCCGGCACCATCGCGAGGACGATGACGGGGGCGGAGAGCAGCGCGCTGACGATGAGCCGCTGGCGCAGCTCGGCGGTATGCCGCGCGCTCGCGTCCTGCTCGGTGGCGGCGGGGTCGCTGCCGGGGGCAGCGGGGTCGTCGGTCGGCTCGGGCTCAGGGCGGGGCAGGCTCGCGCCGTAGCCCGCGGCCTCGACGGTCTGCACCAACGTGACGGTGTCGAGGGCGGACGGGAAGACGATGTGCGCCTTCTCGGTCGCGTAGTTGACCGTGGCGGTCACGCCGTCGAGCTTGTTGAGCCGCTTCTCGATTCGCGCCGCGCACGAGGCGCAGGTCATGCCGGTGATGTCGAGGTCGACCTCCGCCGCCGGAGGGTCGGGGGTGCCGTCGAGGGCCACGCGCGGGGTGGCGGTGTCCTGGCTGGCCGGTGCCATGGGGAGCGCTCCTCGTGGTCGAGTCTGAACCAGACTAGCACCATACCCCCTGGGGGTATGCCGGAGGCGGAGGACGACGTGGAAACGCATGCGTTTCCAGATTCTCGATGGGATCCCGTGGAGTATCGGGAAACGCAGAGTTTCCACCGGTCAACTGGGCGGACGGAGCCGACGAGGGGACTTGAACCCCTAACCCCCTGTTTACAAGACAGGTGCGCTGCCAATTGCGCCACGCCGGCGGGCCGTCGGACCGGCCGACGGACCCGGACAGCCTACCGAGCCGCGGCATACCGCGCGGCTGAGATCTCCCGGACGGCTGGGACGCGGCTCGATAGCATCCGAGGACACCCTGCCGAAAGGACAGCCCATGCGACTCGTTCAGGTCGCCCAGCGGGCCGACGATCTCACCCGCGCCACGGCCTTCTACACGGACCTGCTGGGCACGGCACCAACGGCGTCCTTCGACCCTCCGGGCCTGGTGTTCTTCGACCTCGCCGGCGTGCGGCTGCTCCTCGAGCGGGGCGCACCGGGTGCGACCCTCTACCTGCAGGTCGACGACATCGAGGCCGCCGTCGAGCGGCTGCGAGCCCAAGGGGTGCGGGTCGAGTCCGAGCCGCACGTCATCTTCAGCCACTCCGACGACTCGCTCGGGCCGGCGGGGGCGCACGAGTGGCAGGCCTTCATCCGCGACAGCGAGGGCAACCTCGTGGGCCTGGTCGAGCACCGGCAGGTCAGCGAGACCTGAGCTGCCCGCGGCATACTCGCTGCGTGCCTGACCGACCGCACCTGCTCGCCTTCCTCGCCGCCGCCGCCATCGTCGTCGCGATCCCGGGGCCGAGCGTGCTGTTCACCATCGGCCGGGCGCTCACGGTGGGCCGCCGCGACGCGCTGCTCACCGTCGTCGGCAATGCGGTCGGGCTGCTCGCCCAGGGCGTGGCGGTCGCCCTCGGTCTCGGCGCCGTGCTCGCCGCCTCCGCCACCGCCTACACGGTCGTCAAGCTGGCCGGGGCGGCATACCTCGTGTGGTTGGGCTGGCAGGCGATCCGGCACCGGCACCACCTCGCCGGCATCCTCACCGGCCGCCTCCCGGCGCAGCAGCCCGGACGATCATTCCGACAGGGGCTCCTCGTCGGGATCAGCAACCCGAAGAGCCTCGTCTTCCTCACCTCGCTGCTGCCGCAGTTCACCGACCCGGGCGGCAACCCGCAGGCGCAGATCATCGTGCTCGGCGCCCTCTTCGCCGCCATCGCCCTCGCCGGCGACTCGCTGTGGGCGATCGGCGCGAGCAGTGCGCGGCGCTGGTTCGGGCACTCCCCGGCGCGGGTCAGCGCAGTGGGCGGCGTTGGCGGCGGGCTGATGGTCGGGCTCGGCATCGCCGCCGCACTGAGCGGACGCCCGCAGACCTGATCGAGCCGACCGACTCAGCGCACCCAGCTCGGCGCGCCCGGGAGCGGCCACCACAACGGCACCCACCCGCGCACGACACCCCACCCGACGACCGCCAAGGCAGCGACGACGAGCACCCCGACGACGACGTCGGCGACCATCCCACCGGTCGGCGCGAAGCCCCGTGCCAGCGACTTCGACCCGCGGCGCAGCGACGCCCCACCCGGGCCCCACCAGCCGGTGACGATCGCCAGCACCATCCCGACGGCCAGCCCGAGCGGACCGGCGATCGGCGACGACGGCCGCCCGCTCGCCGACATCGCGAGCGCGACGCAGAGCATCCCGGCCCCACCGACGAGCAGCGGCAGCGCGCCCGCCAGCACGGCCGCGAAGGCCCCGCCGAGCACATGGACGGGCGCCATCGCCACGGTCACCGGCAGGTCGCTGCGCCGTCGGCCGTTCTCGAATCGACGCAGCACGAGCGAGGTCACCGAGCGGTCCGCGACCCGCGCCACCCAGCTCCACAGCACCGCCGCCGCGACCCCGATGACCGGCGCCACCGCCACGAGAGCCACGAACAGCCCGGCCAGGGCGGTCAACGGTCCGGTCCGATCCGGCCGCCCGATCCGCGGGTCGACCTCGACCGCGCCCGGCTCGCCAAAGCCAGCAGAGGTATGCCGCGTGGCCGCCGGATCGTGCGCGCCGGCCGGACCGCTCAGGCCGACACCGCCGGCCGGGCCACGGAGCGGCTGGCCGACCCATTGCGGCTCGGCGGGCCATGCGGGCGCCGGCTCCCACTCCCCCGGCTGCCACTGCTCACGCCGCCAGTCATGCGGCGGCGCAGGCGCCGGCTGGGGCATCGGGCTCCGAGCCGGCTCGACCGCACCCGCCAGGCCTGCGACCGGCATCACTCGGGTGGACGGGGACGACGGCCGGGCGGCACCACCAGCAGGGCCAGCACCACTGGCCCCGCCCGCGCCCGCCCACGCAGCGCCCGCTCCCCCGGCGGGGAAGACGTCGGTGGCAGCCGCGCCCGCGGCATACCGCTCGAGCGCGGCGAGCACGAGGTCGGCCGGCGGTCGGTCGCCGGGATGCGGCGAGAGCGCCGCGGCGAGCAGCGGCTCGAGCCGCGGGTCGACACCCGCGAGGTCGAACTCCCCGGCGCGCACCCGCGCGAGGACGACGTCCATCGGCCCGCGGCCGAACGGCGGCCGGCCGGTCGCGGCGAAGACGAGGGTGGCTGCCCAGCCCCACCAGTCGG
>ERZ795053.824-NODE-824-length-39476-cov-18.666117_pt1 | contig 39476 bp, 31 predicted proteins | sample MGYA00375137_ERZ795053 | MGnify/ENA primary metagenome ERZ795053 (study PRJEB30182, sample SAMN05720284) | activated sludge metagenome | isolation source: Anaerobic digester | place: Hong Kong | collected 2014-12-17 ... | reverse complement strand
TAATGGGTACATTTGTTGTCCTCGTTCTGAACAGGGGGGCTATCAGAAGGTTTTCTCTGTGGGGGAGTTGAAAGGGAATAGGCATATTCAGCTTTCAGCGAGACGGTATTACCAAATCCAAAGGCGGCAAGGTGATACCGTTTTTTATTTGGAAACAAACTGGTCTAGCATTTTTGCTATTTCTAATGTTTTCTCGCTATACTCATTAAAGTTTTCTTCAGTTAGCTCATACTTGATTGACTCTAACCTTAAATTGTGTTCGTAATTCATTTGATATGATGGTATATAGTAAAATAGTTCGTTCGGGTCTTCTGTAAATTCCCCTATTGCATATATAGGTCTATGTGCAAGGGCATTTCTTAATTGAGCTAAACCAGACAGCTTGGCTTTATATCCTTCAATTCCTGAGTCTTTAAGGATTTCTGTTAGAACAGATGACTTTAATTCAAAGGAACAGAATCGGTGTCCGAGAAGGTTTGTCAAAAGATGATCTCTTTTTGTTTTTGTTGGAGCATAATACCCTGCAATTACTCTATCAATTGATCCTTCAAGTATTGTGAAAATACTAATGTAGCGACCCCTGATAGAGTCAATTATTCTATTGATTTGCACTGCATTTGGATGGCCACTACTCATGAAGTGGTAAAAATCATTCATTGTAATTTAGGTATTTATTGGGAATAGATTTATTTGTGACTAAAAGCCTGAGCCATGACTAAATTTAAGACATTATTACAGCTACAAAAGCACTTCCACAATGAGCGGGTTTGTTTTGAGTATTTGGAGCTGAAGCGATGGAATGGCAAGCCAGAGTGTCCGCATTGCGGGAGTGAACACTATTACCGGACCAAGACAAGGTTTAAGGACAGGGGCTTAGACGGGTATCAGCAGTTTGCAGCTAAGCTGTGACCTGGGAGTAACTCAGAAAACAGCTTGGTTCATTCTGCACCGCATCAGGACTATGTTAGGAACAAATGCAGCCGAACTCCTGACCGAAGACGTGGAATTAGATGAAACCTATATAGGAGGAAAAGAAAGCAACAAGCACGGCAAGTTCCGAAAGAATACCCGAACACTGACGGCCCTAAATGGGTGAACAAGAAAACGCATGTATTGGGTGCATTGGAGAGAAAGGGAGAGATCAGGTATTTACAGGTAGAACGTGCATTGGCCAAGAATATGAGAGAGTTTGTCCTCGCCAACGTCAAGCCAGGGGCTATTCTACATACTGACGAATACAGTGGTTATCGGCCATCGCACAGGCTCTATCTTGTGGACAGCGTAGCACATGGTCGGGGAGAGTATGTCAGGGGTAATGTCCATATCAACACCATAGAGGGGGCGTTCAGCCTGTTGAAGAGGGGTATTATTGGCATCTACCATTATGTCAGCCCGAAGCACCTGCAGAAGTACTGCCATGAATTTGAATATAGGTACAACACCCGCAATGCCACAGATACCGAACGCTTCGACAAGGTATTGGAGAGAGTAGGCAATGCCCGGCTCAGAAATATTGATTTAATTACTTGATAATTAGCAAGTTAAATGCAAATAGTATGAAAATAAGTGTTAAATTTTTGCGTTTTTGTCTAGTTGGACGTTAGATTTGCAGTATAACCTCGCTAACTGGTAACTCGGTTAGTTTGCCGCCGACATACAGGCGGTTTTTTTATGCAACTAAGAACTATATTCTATATTGACGGATTCAATTTTTACTATGGCTTAAGGACAGCCAAGGCGAAAATACATGCCCGTTGGCAGCAGTACTATTGGATTGATTTAGTGGGGTTTTGTAGATCATTTCTAGATCCAAATATTCATGAATTAGTATGTGTGAAATACTTCACAGCCATGCCCCTTGATCCAAATAAAGCAAGTAGGCAAACAACATTCTTTAATGCGAACAGATTTGTCAATAACGATTTATTGAGGGTGATTTACGGTAAGTATTATACTAAGACGGTTAAATGTAATGCTATTGGAGGTTGCCACCAGGAGTTTGATTTAAGAGAGGAAAAAAGAACTGATGTTAATATTTCAGTTAATCTAATTGAAGACTGTGTTTTCGACAATGTTGATTTAATTGTACTAATTTCTGCAGATAGTGACCTAGTACCACCGTTAGAGTTTATAAGGAGAAACTATCCTAATAAAAGAATAAAAATTTTTTTCCCACCTAGAAGAAACAGTTTTGATCTGAATCGATTTGTTCGGAAAAAAGCTAAACGTTTGGAGAATAACGAGGGTAAGTTTCGCAGTTCCATTATGGATAATATTATTGGAAATGATGAAATTAGCTATGAAATCCCTCCATCATGGGTATACATTGAATAAATCAAGTGTTGGAGATAATGGCAGAACGACCAAAGAAATACGAAAAAGAAGCTGAAGATCCACGGAGACTTTGAGCAGGTCATAGACGCTGCCTTTAACACCCCGCACCCAGAACTCACAGAAGTACGCCTACACCATCCGGAAAAGGGAGAGCGCACCGTCAAGGCCTTAGAAGTGGGCAAAGACTACATCATAGTCAGCGCAGCCGTAGGCAGGAGGGAGCAGTATGAAGCCCCAGAATATCATAAATAAGTTGAATTTGGTGAAGAATTAACACGACTTAAATTGGGCCCTCCAACAAACATCTTAAGAGATTAGGTACAAAAAATTCGATAAATTTGTGTGCCTTAAGATGAGGCGAAGATTTGAATAGATGGATCACCCAACAAGCAAGGGGTGAAAAAAAGGGGATCATTTAGACCCCCCTACTTTCTATTCTGCATGTAGTTCAACGGATAGAACACCAGACTGCTAATCTGGAGATGTGGGTTCGATTCTCACCATGCGGTCTTCGCCCCTCAATAAATTCTTCCATTAGTTCCATGCGGTCCACTTAAGGCAGTTTTAGAGTGACCCCAAGTCCACTTAGTTTTACAAAGTTAACTGCAAATAAACTAGATTGTTTCAATAATGCAAGAATAATTGTATTTAGAACTTGTTAACTATTGTTTCACAGCTCGCAATCAGTTAACCCCCATTAACTGAAATCGCCTCAAATTCAGTCTTAGCCGAACAAATTACTTAGGCTATTCTCAAAAATTTCTTAGACAAACCTAATCAGGTCAGCTAATTACCTGTGTAAATTGCTGTATATTAACGCCTTACAAAGCTGTTCCCATTAGGTATATAGTCGCCAAACAAAGACGGCCTTCCGGCCGTCTTTCAAACAAACTGAACGTTATTACCGTATCAATATAATGCTGCTCTGTATTTGACCGTCCTGATCCTGCACCTGTATGGTGTAGACCCCGGCGGAAAGTCCTACAACAGAAATACTGCCAGATACTGATGTAATTTGCTCTGAACGGACCGGCTGACCCAGACTGTTAAACAGCTGAACAATTCCGGAAGCAGGCAAACCACTAATGAATATCTGTTCACTGGCCGGGTTAGGAAATACAGACAAGTTTGACGTAACATTTTCAATGGCCTCAGGTATTGTCACACATTCATCGCATGATCCCCAGCAAACCGCTGTGAGTACCGTATCAGAACTGACGTCAAGCGCCCTGTTCGTGAATGCATCGGTAGTGATGGTACAGGCATCGCCTTCAGTCAGTTCTTCCTGACCTGTCCATGCATCATAGGCAAACTTGTACTCATAGGAGCCTTGCTCCAGCACGATATCCAGCACCCATATATCATCAGCATCATCGTCTGCCATAGGAGCACAACCACCGCACCAGTCATTGAATGTTCCGTTTACCTCAGGTGTCGTATAGGTATCAGTTACCTGACTCATATCTACTCTGAAGGTAACCGTATAGGAGGGCAGTACATCTTCACAAGCATCGCAGCTTCCCCAGCAAACAGTATCCAGTTCCATGTCTTCAGACACAACCAGCAATCGGTTGGTGAAGATATCTGTGGTCAGGGTGCACTCATCACCGGGTGTAAGTGATTCCTGTCCGGTCCAGGTGTCATAGGCGAATTTATATTCATATGTACCTGCATCCAGGGGGATGGTCAGTTCCCAGATATTGTCTCCGTTATCATCACTCATAGGAGCACAACCTCCACACCAGACGTTGAAAGTGCCATTCACTTCAGGTGTGGTGAACGGATCTGCTACTTCATTCATATCAACAATGAAGAGCACATCATAGGTCTGTGCTGACAATATGCCAACAGAACACAGACCTGCCAGAAATAATGTTTTAAGTTTTCTCATATATATGTGTTTAAAAATTCGGGGGTGTCAGGCACCCCCGAATTTACTTATCTGTTCAGTGAAACGGTAAAGATCTCTGAAGACTGTCCGTTATCCAGACGGATCATATACAGACCATCTGCAAACATGCTCAGATCAAGAGAAGTGCTACCGGCTTCGATAATGGTGCTCATCAGCAACTGACCGGTCATTCCTGTTACGGTCAGCATGACAGTGCCGCTGAGGTTGGTTTGTACCTGCAGATTTCCAGCAGTAGGGTTCGGATACACTGCAGAGTGAAATTCGCCACCTGAACGCATAGGTGCGGTGGTGAAATACACGGTTTCTGAAGGTTCTGAACGCAAACCGAGGTCGTAGCAGATAGATTTGATACGAATAGAATATTCAGTGGAAGGAGCCAGCATATCCTCTATTACAAAGGTAGTTGCAGGACCTGTGCGTTGTTTACCGCTGGTACCAGCTGCAAAATCAGCCAGGGTGATCAGGTACTGATCAGCACCGGATGTTCCGGTCCAGGAAATGGTAGCCCCTGAAGAGGTGATATCTGTTACCACTACATCAACCGGTGCGTTACAATCTTCTGCACAGTTCTCACAGCTTTCCCAGCAAACCACTGGCAGCACTTCATCAGCAACTGCATCAATGAAGCGGTTGGTGAAGATATCTGTGGTCACAGTACAGGGATCGCCGGGGGTCAGGTTTTCCTGTCCTGTCCAGCTGTCATAAGCAAACTTGTATTCGTAGTAACCGGGAGAAAGCATTTTGGTTGCGGTCCAGATACCGTCGCCATCAGGATCTTCCATCGGGGTACAACCGCCGCACCAGCCATCCCAGCTGCCGTTCACTTCAGGTGTAGTGAAAGGATCTGCCACTGTATTCATGTTCACAGAGAAGGTGATCATGACCGGTTCTTCTCCGGTACAGGCTTCGCAGCTTTCCCAGCAAACCACGCCCAGTTCGGTATCTTCTGACACATTGATAAACCGGTTGGTAAAGATATCGGTGGTCACGGTACAGGGATCGCCGGGAGTCAGGGTTTCACTTCCTGTCCAGCTGTCATAGGCAAACTTGTACTCATAATAACCTGCATCCAGCACCTTGGTAGCGGTCCAGATATTGTCGCCGTCAGGATCTTCCATCGGGGTACAACCACCACACCAGCCATCCCAGCTGCCGTTCACTTCAGGAGTGGTAAAAGGTGCCAGCACCTCATTCATATCCACCCAGAAAGTAACAGTATAGGAAGAAGCGCCACCGCCTTCTGCAAAATAGATGTCATCAAAATAGTAGGTCTTTTCACCTGCAGTAGCTCCATCTACGCCAAAGTTGAAGAAGATGGAAGCCTTGTCAAAAGTATAAGCCAGGTTGAGTTCTGCTGTACCGGGAGCTTCATTGCTGAAGTTAAAGGTCAGCGTTTCCCAGTCGCCGGCAACGGTGCTGGTTGCTTCGGTCTCTACAGAGTGGGTAGGATCCAGGTGATCTTCCACTTTCAGACGTACCTGAATACCTGCATCGGGACTCCAGACCCGAACGGTCATCTGTGTATTTTCTGCGGTAAAAGGAATCGGTGTAGCGAATCCTTCTTCAGCGGCATTGGTTACGGTAGTACCTGCCCAGGGCATAGCGGAAGCAGATTTGATGACCTGCACGACTGTGTTGGAAGCATCGGTAGGATCGGTTACAATGGAAGAAGCTTCAGCGCCTTCAAATCCGATGACACCGTAATCTACACCAGCATCTTCGAATGTTACAGGAAGGTCCATTTGTTCGAGGCCAATGGTTTCACAAGCCTCACAGCTGGCCCAGCATACCACGCCCAGATCTGCATCATCAGACACGTTGATGAATCTGTTGGTGAAAATGTCTGTAGTAACTGTACAAGGATCGCCGGGGGTCAGAGACTCATCACCAGACCAGCTGTCGTATGCAAACTTATATTCATAGTAACCGGGTTCCAGCATTTTGGTAGTGGACCAGATACCGTCGCCATCAGGATCAGACAGCGGGGTACAACCACCGCACCATCCGTCCCAGCTACCGTTCACTTCAGGTGTAGTGAAAGGGCCGGCCACTTCGTTCATATCTACTGAAAAAGTTACCGCATAAGTGATGATATCTGAACAGCTCAGGCAGCTTCCCCAGCAAACCGCATCGAGGGTAGCATCGCCGGTTACGTCCAGTGCACGGTTGGTGAATTCACCTGTGGTGATGGTACAGGAACTACCCGGGATCAGAGACTCAGAGCCTGCCCAGGAATCATAAGCAAATTTGTATTCATAAAATCCGGCTGCGAGTGGAATGGTGAGTTCCCAGATACCGTCGCCATCGCCGTCAGACATTGGCGCACAGCCACCGCACCAGCCATTGAAGGTGCCGTTCACCTCCGGTGTGGTGAAAGCATCACCTACTTCATTCATATCCACCCGGAAGGTGATATTGTAGGTTTGGGCCATCGCTGCCGAAGACATCAGCAGTGCGATAACCACGAGTTGAATAATACGTTTCATTTGGGTAGTGTTTAAAGGGGAGCTGATTGTCAGCTCCCCGGATGAAATTTATTGCAGAATGGAAATGGTAGTTGCAGACATACTTTCACCTGCAACGATTACCAGGGTGTACAAGCCATCGGCAAGGCCATTCAGGGTTATGGTCTGGCTGTCGTTGGTGATCATGGTCTCATACACCTGCTGACCTGCCACATTCATGACCATCAGCATGGCTTGTTCTGACAGACCTGAAGAAACCAGCTGGAAGGTACCATTGCTTGGATTAGGATATACCATCCAGTCATCAGAACCAAACTGTCCCATTCTGGTAGGAGTAGTGAAGGTAGCAATGGAACCGGGGCCTGCACGGTCTTCACCGCAGCGGCTTACCATCTGATACTGATATGTTGCACCAGGGGTCAGGCCGATCAGGAAAACACCGGTACCTGTGGTAGCTTTTTTAAGCCATTCAGGAGTACCAAGTTCACGATAACGGAGTCCGTACTGGGTAGCACCAGGTACAGCGGTCCAGGTAACGGTTGCTTCCGTGCCGGTACCTCCTACATAGTCAATGGTCACATCAGACGGAAGCTCGCAGGTAGCCACAACACAATTGTCGCAGCTGCCCCAGCATACTGCACCTATCACAGTTTCTTCGCTGATGGTGATCACCCTGTTGGTGAATACATCAGTGGTCATAGTACAAGGATCGCCGGGAGTCAGGGTTTCCTGTCCTGCCCAGCTATCATATGCAAATTTATATTCATACGTGCCGGCTTCCAGAGGAATGGTGATCTCCCAGATACCGTCGCCATCGCCATCTGTCATAGGCGCACAACCGCCGCACCAGCCATTGAAAGTACCATTCACTTCTGGTGTGGTAAACGGATCAGCCACTTCATTCATGTTGACCTGGAAGGTTACATCATACAGTACAGCCTCTCCGCAGTTGCTGCAACTTCCCCAGCATACTACCGGGAGGGCAGCATCTGCATCTACAGTTATAATCCGGTTGGTAAAGCCTCCGGTGGTGATGGTACAGTCTGTACCGGGGGCGAGGTTCTCTGAACCTGTCCAGCTGTCATAGGCAAACTTGTATTCATAGGTACCGGGAGAGAGAGACTTGGTTATACTCCAGATACCATCTCCGTCAGGATCTTCCAGCGGAGTACAACCACCGCACCAGCCGTCCCAGTTACCATTCACTTCAGGAGTGGTATAAGGATCGCCTACTTCATTCATGTTCACATAAAAAGTGATGTCATATGTGACGGCTTCTGAACAGGTAGTACAGGCACCATAACATACGGTATCGAGGGCAACATCGCCGGTCACATCAACAAAGCGGTTGGTAAAACCACCGGTGGTAATGGTACAGGATGAGCCCGGAGCCAGGGTCTCAGATCCGGCCCAGCTGTCAAAGGCAAACTTATACTCATAAAAGCCTGCATCCAGTGTTTTGGTAATGGTCCACACACCATCACCATCAGGATCTTCCAGCGGAGTACAACCGCCACACCAGCCATCCCAGCTGCCGTTTACTTCGGGAGTTGTGTAAGGGTCACCTACTTCATTCATGTCAACCCGGAAGGTGACATTGTAGGTCTGAGCCATTGCGGCTGTGGAGAGCAGAACAGCTGCAAAGAAGGTAAAAATGGATCTCATTGGTAGGAATTTTAAAAGGTTATAGCTGCTATTTACTCAGTAAAAATATCCCTTTTAGTATAAAATACAAAAAGTTGGAAAAAGAATTTGTAATTTTTACAAAAAGCTACCTATTTTAGCTAAACAGGACTTTCTGCAGCACATTTGTAGAAAGATTCATTCAACAACAGATGAAAAACAACTTCGATAATGCCAACAGGAGGAAGAAGCCTCAGGACAATGACCGCATGATGGAGGTTTCCATTGACTGTGTAGTGTTTGGCTACGGGGTACAGTCACTGGAGGTCATGCTCATAGAAATAGGTGCTGAAGAGCTTCAGGGGTCCTGGGCACTTCCGGGAGATCTTGTCTATCCTCAGGAAGACATTGATGAAGCAGCCCATCGTGTACTGCGAGACCTGACCGGACTTGCTCATATTCCTCTGCAGCAGGCACACGCCTTCGGAGAAGCTGACAGGGTGCCGGGAAGACGGGTGGTAACCATTGGATATTACGCAATTGTCAACAAACTGGATGTGCAGCCGCAGCCGTCACACTGGGCCAATAAAGCTCAATGGTTTTCGCTTGATGACATTCCGGAACTGACCTTTGACCATGCAGACATCATTCGCTACGCCCTGGATAAACTAAGACACCGCACGCAGCACAGCACCCGGCGCAGGCCGCTGTGGGAAGCTGTGCTGCCTCAGTTCTTCACGCTTTCAGAATTGCAGCAGTTCTTTGAGGTAGTACTGAACCGTTCTTATGACAAAGGGAATTTCAGAAAAAAGCTTCATGAGATGCCTTACCTGGTAGAAACAGAGCTGTTCCAGGAAGACGTATCGCATCGACCTGCCCGATTATTCACGTATGATCATACCATTCATGAAACGCATATCGCATCATAGCCGTTTGTCCTGGTTGCTGGCTTCACTATTGTTCCTCCCAGTGCTTGTTTCTGGTCAGGCAATACCTGTTACGGTAGGCATGAACAGCGAAGGTCAGTGGCAGTTATACCGCAATGGTGAGCCATACTATATAAACGGTGTTGGAGGTACAGACCACCTGGATCTGGCAGCAGCATGCGGTGCCAACAGTTTCCGGACCTGGAGTCCGGATGATGCCGGTGAATTACTTGATGAAGCACAACGCCTGGGTATGACGGTCATGCTTGGCCTATGGGTTCAGCATGAAAGACATGGGTTTGACTATGACAATGAATCCAAAGTGAAGGCTCAGCTGGACTATTTCACAGAAGTGGTAAAGACCTATAAAGACCACCCCGCCCTCTTGCTGTGGGGTGTTGGTAATGAAGTGGATCTGTTCTACAGCAATACAAAGGTCTGGAACGCCATTGAAGATATAGCTGCCATGATCCATCAGATTGATCCCAACCATCCTACTTCTACCGTTACGGCAGGACTGGATCCTGCTGAAGTGAGACTCATCATGGCCAACGCTCCTTCTATTGATATATACGGTATAAACACATACGGAGACATTGGAATTGTGCCTGATACCATCCGGTCTGCCGGCTGGCAAGGGCCATACATCATCAGTGAATGGGGGCCCAACGGACACTGGGAGGTCAGCAAGACAAAATGGAATGCTCCTGTAGAGCAGAGCAGCAGTGAAAAAGCCGCTTCCTACAAAGCAAGATATAATAATTATATAGCCGGCGACAGGGTTAAATGCGTGGGGTCTTATGTCTTCCTGTGGGGACAAAAACAGGAAACCACCTCTACCTGGTATGGCCTGCTCTCTGAAGACGGCCGCCAGTCTGAAGCCATAGATGAGCTGATCAGAGCCTGGACAGGAAAGGAACCTGCCAACAGGGCACCTGCCATTGCTTCCGCTTCGCTAAACGGACAGTCAAAAGGTGCAGACATCATTCTGCAACCAGGGCAACCCTGCCAGGCACTGGCAACTGTGACAGATGCAGACGGCGATCAGATGAAATTCATCTGGGAAGTGGTGAGTGAAAGCCAGGATATAAAAGCCGGTGGCGATGCAGAATCCCGTCCGCCCTCCGTGAAAGGTCTGGGCATGCGAAAAGACAGCCAGCAGGTAAGTTTCCGAGCTCCGCAAAGTGAAGGTGCCTACCGCCTGTTCCTGTATGTCTATGATGCAGCCAATCATTACGCATACCTGAACATACCTTTTTATGTCCTGCCCGATCCTTCAGGTGAGCAATACCAGAAGGCAATCCAGCTGCGGGAACAGTCGCTCTAAAAAAAATTCAGGTACTAATTGTAAAAAGTACAAAAAGTAGTACATTTATCATTCCAACAGAACTGATCGGTATGTCAGGAACCCGTACGTCTAATCTGAAAATGTTTGTATCAGGCAGCTTTATCATGTGGCTGATACTGATCTGTATGATGGCTGCCAACACAGCTGTAGCACAGGTAGAAGACAGTACGGAAACTGCATTGGGCATCCGTCCTGCAGAAGAACCATCGCCGCTCAGAAAGATCTCTGTGTCAGGATTTTACCGCTTCTTTGCCACCTATACCACACATGACCTTCCCTATGTGCTGAATCCTGTTATTAATGATACTGTATTGCCAGCCAGTCTCTTCATTGGTGATGACAGCCAGCTTCCAAATCTGCAACTCACCATCTCCGGGAAACCTGCTCCGCATACTTCATTTTCATTTGATGTGTTTGCCTTTCAGTTTCTCAATGGTGCCATCGGCACCACCTATGGGGCACAAGTGCCGGATTCACTTCGTCCCTCTTTTCAGGATCCATTAAGCGGAACACGCCTTGGCGGACAGATGAACCTGAATCTCGGGCTGAACTTTACCGGTATCCAGGAAACCCGCTCCGGCACATTTACCTTGCGGGCAGGCGGCATTCACTGGGTGCGTTTGTCTGACCTGACCATGGCTTCTTTCAGGGGATATAATCGCTTTACACTGTTTGAACGCAATCCATGGGATCCGGCAGGAGCTTCTTTGCCGGCCCGCTACGAGACCTATTTCAACGAAGGTGGTATCAACCAGGATACCCGTTGGGGAAACCGGGCATTCAAGGGTTTGATACTGGATGGAAACGGCCTTCCCAAAGACCTTTCCTTTACTGCCCTGGTGGGTAAATCTGAATTCAACGGAGGCTTCAGTCCCTGGCCAAGTTATACTTATGGGGGAAAACTGCAAAAGAAAACAGGACCCGGACAGTACATCAGCATCAACAGTTTGCATGCTACCACCTGGGCCGATAGTCTGTCGGAAGAAAAGGTAGGATTTCACCTCACCACCCTGGAGTGGATGGTGCATATGAAAGGATTTTCATTGCTGGCCGAAGGTGGACTGGGAAATTACTTCAGTCCGGTGCAAGATGCCGGCAACGGAGGGCTGATATCCGCTACCCTGACCACACCTGCGAAGAAGACATTGCCCCGATGGAGCCTGCACTATTTCTATATCAGTCCGAAGGTCATCAATGACAATTCCATTTTTCTCAATACTGCTATCCGAGAGTACAATCCTGCAGCATTACCTGCCGGAACAATAGGCAGCACTGCGGTATTGCAGCCATTCGGCAGTTCTATGCTGCGCATCGGTCAGATGTCTAATAACCGACAGGGAGCAGATCTGAATATGGAATACACCCTGGGTGATTTTAAATTCAATATCGGTCTGGCTGCACAGGCAGAACTGGAACCCATTTCTTCGGTCATCACTTATGGACATCCTGTCAATCAACTGACCAGAAGCCGCATGTGGCGCTGGCTGTTTCCTGCAGAAGTGGGGCCTTACCAGCGTTATTCGGTCATATACCGCGATGTCTATGAGACCGTAAACCTCTTTGACGACAGTTCCGGAGTGGTCATCAACAAGAAGTTCTTCAGCGTATTTGAACCGCAGGTAAAATACCATTCCAAAGTATTCGGCAAGAATATTTACCTGTTCTATCTGGGATACTATTCTTCAGTACAACGATCGTTCTCAGCCTTTACGGTTACCAGCGAAGAAGCTTACATCAGGCAATATGCCAATGAACTGGAAGCCTATCTGGAACTGGGCGACCGGATACTGATTTCTGGCTATGCAGGCTATGAAAGAACCCTGGGCAACTATCTGACAGATATTGATGAAGAAAGCAGAAGACCCCGAAATCAGACCGGTACAGGATATGGCGCCGGCCTGGATATCGATCTGGGATTTAATGCCCGCCTGTATCTGCGTCACCGATGGTTCGCATTTGAAGATGCCAGTTTTGCCGATGATGCATTTCAGGGCCAGGAAACTATGGTAGAAATTAAAATATTTTTCTAGTGCATAAACAATTGACCACAGGAATCTTCTGTACGCTGCTCTGCCTTTCAACCGCAGTGCAGGCACAACAGACAACTCCCAAGTTCACCGTGAATGGTGCCGCCCGTTCCATATACTTTGCTGATGTGCTGGAACAGGAACTGGCAGAGCCCGACACGGTTACTCCACCCCGGCAGAACAGCGGACATGCGCTGGCTGATATCGGTGTGAATATCCGTCCGTCTGAAGATCTTGAGATCCAGGGAATGGTGCGCATCCGCAATGATTTTGGTGGATTCTGGGGTGCGGGTGTCACATTCGATATACGCCAGCTTTACCTTAAAGGTGTGCTGAACAAAGTTGTGCGCTACCAGCTGGGCGATATTAATTATCAGTTGACCAAATACACCCTCTACAACAACGATCAGGAACTATATGACCTGTCGCCTGTTCTGCTTGCACATCTGAGCGATCAGGTCATGTACGATAATTTCCAAAATCTGGATCACAGCTGGAGGCAGCAGGGCGCCGCGGTTGACTTCGGATTCAACTTCCGGTCTGTCATCGAATCGGCAGATATGCACCTCTTCACCAGCAGGGTCATGCCGTCCAATTTTGCCACGGTAAGCGACCGCCTGTTCAGCTCAGCCAGTATTGAATGGGTGCAGGGAGCGTATCTGTCAGGTGCATTTACCTATGCCAGTCTGTATGACCTGAAGGGTACTTCACGCAATGATATTCTGTTGCAGAACCCTGTGTACACCGCATCATTGAGCAGCGAAAAAAGCTTTGGCAACTGGACCCTTTCCGGCGATCTGGAAGCAGGTATGTCGCAAACCCGCTACCTGGAAGATCCGCTGGCACCTGAACGGTCTGATGTCTTTTCTGACCTGATGTTTCAACTGCAGGATGCCGGGGGTAAACTGAGCATCTCTGCAGGGTACAAATGGGTAGGACCGGATTTCAGAAGTCCGGGTGCACAGACCAAGCGTGTGTTGTTTGACGCCTATCCTGCAGCCTTTGATCGTCTTACCAATAACCAGCTGGTGCGTTCTCTGACCATGCTGGACCTGATCCGTGAATCATCATTGTACAACCTGCAACTCAGCGAAGGTCTGATGGTCTATGATCCACGATATGATAACATCACTCCTTACGGTGCAGCCACACCCAACAGACAGGGGCTGCAGGCAAACGCTACCTGCAAACTGCTGGATGACCGGCTGAGTGCCAACCTGAATGGACTTATGCTTACTGAGGTAAGGGGTCAGGGAACCACCAGTTACAGGCAATTCAACAGGCTTGAAGCACGTCTGAACTGGGAGCAGGAAAGCTATAGTAAAAACAAAACGAGAGCATTGAAGGCTTCCGTTTCTTTACGGATGGATAACACCTCCAGGCCGGCAGATCAGGAAGGCGTTCCATCTGTTGATCTCAGCACGATGATAGCTGGCACCGGACTGGAAATAGAGATCCTGGAGAAAACAGATCTGGTAGCCGGATTGTTATATCATTCATACAGTGGTTTTGAATTCATGAACCAGACAGATGCCTACGGAGATATTGTCAACTTTAATGAATTCAATGCAGATGGATCTCAGTGGATGGGTGGCGCAGGTATCCGTTACCGTTTCAGCGATCAGGTGTATGTCATGGGGCAGTACAACAACTTTGGCACTAGCAATGTCATTGGCACATTACCTGCTTATGGCGTTTCTCAGTTAGCACTCTTATTCTCAATGGAATTCTGAATATGAAAAGAATAGCACTTATAACCGCAATAAGCACCCTCCTTCTGGCAGGATGTACCCGTGAAACTGATCTGTTTGACGGTCCGGATCTTAATGATCTCTATGGCGAATTCAACCTGTTGCAGGCACTTGCCGTAAATGATTCAGAGATCGATTTCGCCGCTGGTGAAAAAGCCGTTTTCACCGCAGAGTTCTCGAAGAACATAAACTGGACCCTGACCATCACCGGACAGGAATCCGGTGCTGTGAAGACAATAACCGGATTTTCCAGGACCCTGGATGCATCAAACGCTACCTGGGATGGCACCACCACCCAGTTGCCCATGTTCAGGCCAGAAGCATGTGACGTATCACTCACTTTTGAAACAGAAGAAGAAGTATATGAAACTTCCGTTTCTGTAGAGACCGCCCGACCTGTGGAAGGCCTTCTGCTGGAAGATTTTGAGGCCGGCTGGAACCCTGGATGGGGAAGCTTCGTTCAGTCAGGTGCTGACATGAGCTTTGTGATCCGTACCGATGAAAATGCCGCACAGGGCGGATCCTACTACGATATGGGAGGAGAAGTGGGCTGGGACTGGCTCATTGGTCTGATCGATATTCCGGGAAGTGCTTATGGTGCTCCAACCTTTGACCTGGCAACCAATCCGGATAATATCTATTTCAATGTGTTGCTGTCCAAACAGCCCGACCTGAGCAATGCACTGGTGCTGTTCCAGTTCCGGGAAGATGATAATGGCGATGGTGTATATACTGATGGAGAAGAAGATATGTTCTCACTGGAAGTAGCATTGAATGATCAGGATGGTTGGCAACTGATCTCTGCACGCTATGCTGATCTCGTCACGCTGGTGAATGGCGCTCCCGCCGATCCAATTGGAAATGGTCTGAACGAACCGGATAAACTGATACAGGTGAGCATACTGATGCTGGCCAATCCGGTTTCCGGTTATGCGCAGGCACTCATGGATCTCATCATCTTCACCGAAAACGGTCCGCTGAAACCATGAGCCATCACGAACGAATCTGGTTGCTGACTTTGCCGCTTGTATGCAGCCTGCACGCCTGTTCCTTCCGGACCATGTCTGTATATGAACAGCCCGCTTCCGCAGACACACTGTCTCATGTTGGCAATTTCTACAGCGTTGATATCTGGAACGATTACATCACCAATGAGTTCTGGTTCTCTCCTGATACCGCAGCTTGTCTGCAGGTAACCAATGCATTTGATCTGAATGACAATGGCAACGGTTCACTGTTGCTTCAATGGAATAAGCAGGCCGGTTGCAGCTGGCTTGGAATCGGTTTTGGATGGGATGGCTGGGCCTCCAAGAATCTGAGTCAGATCGTTGACCGGGGTGCTATACAATTCATGGCACGCAGCTCTTCCGGAAACCTGAAAGGACTGCCCTGGGCCATGGCACTGGAAGACTATAACGGGGCACAGGCATGGGCGGGTGTGTTCCCTGAATTCATAGACAACCAGGAAATAACCGGCCAATGGACAAGGGTACAGGTACCCCTCAAAGCATTTGATACGAAAATGTTCCATGCAGACCTCAGCATGGTCAAACAACTCATCATCCAGCTGGAAGCAGATGGAGTTGTGTACATTGATGATGTACGTGTAGTGGACCTGGGTGAGCACAACAATCGCTCAGTTGATATCAGTTACAACGGTAGTAGCCGGACCCTGCTCGACCAACCCGGTGCCGGTGTTCAGATGGCTTTGACAGACAGCAGTATCGTGCTGACAGCGGTAGTAGAAGATGCCATACATGTTGGCACCTCTTCTGAAGAATGGCCCAAAATGGAAAACGATGGACTCATCCTGGCGTTTTCTTCCAATCCGGACCTGGATAACAGCAGAAAACAACTGTTTCTGAGCGACCGGTTGCTGTTCCTGCCTGCCATGAAGAACGGATTGGTGTGGGATGACGTGAACCGGCAAACCCTTGCACGTCCGGTGCTTTTTGAAAAAACCGCCAGCGGTTACCGTTTAACGGCAGAACTGTCATTCCGTGAGCTGGGTATCAGCAAATGGGAACAAGATGAAAACTATCTGCTGGATGTGGCCGTAGTGGACCGTCAGTCATCAGAACTGGTGGTCAGGTATCGTTGGAACGGCGATGACAAACCGGCATTTGAACGCAACCCCTCTACCTGGGGAAGCATTCATGTGACTTCAGAACTATCAGCAAAATGAAAGCAACACATATAGCAGGTCTGTTCCTGATCTCCTTAAGTCTGTCCTGTTCGCAATCTGATCCGGAAGATGTGCTGGGACGTCAGGGCGACGAAGTGAATTTCTCAGGCTACCTCTGGGATGTCAAGATCTTTGAAAACAGTGTCATGGGTCCTGGCCCGAACTATTTCTCCGGTCGTTACGAAGATGTCTGGGTAGATGAAAATGGTTATCTGCATATGCACATTTCTGAGCACGACGGCCGCTGGTATTCTTCTGAAGTAGTGAGCCGTGATACCATGGGTTACGGAACTTATACCTGGGTGGTGCAGGGAGATCTTCAGAATATTCCGGAGAACATTGTATTGGGATTATTCACCTGGGATAACAATACCTTTCAAACCGATGGCAACAGCGAGATCGATATTGAATTTGCCAAATGGGGAAATGCAGAGGCCGAAGAGACACTGCATTATTCTGTTCAACCCCTCAACTTTGGACCGTATTATCCGGAACGTACCTACGACGCTGACACACCTGACGGAAGTCTGGTAGGTGTGAGTACGCATTCTTTTCTTTGGACCGATAGCATCATCGTCTGGAACAGTTATTCCGGCGAAGGTATCAACCCTGATAACCTCATTGCTTCCTGGTTTTTTGATCTGGACAATCCCCCTCGCGTCAAGAATGAGAACGGTATCTCTTCAGACCCCATCATCATTCCTGCACCCGGCGAAACCACCAATGCACGTATCAATTTCTGGATCATGACCTGGATAAGTGCCGGTCCGTCTGATGGCCTGGAGCATGAGGTCGTGATACGTTCCTTCAGCTATCAGGCAGAATGAGAAAATTTTTCCTGCTTGCAGTAGTATGGCTGTGTGTGCTTCAGGTACACGCCCAGCACAAGAACACCTGGCAGGTCTATGAAACCGCCAGGGGCAACGAACATCTGTTGCAGCAGCTGGATGATATACCCACTGCAGGATCTGTCCAGCCACTCGAATCAGAAAGAGTGGTCTTTGCAGATACTACTCATCGTTTTCAGGTACATACCGGTATGGGCGGTGCTGTAACAGACGCTGTTGCTGTGGTCTATGATTCACTCAGTGAAAGTACACGTGCTGCATTCATACAAGCCTGCTTTGATCAAAAAAACGGGCTTGGATACAACCTGATCAGAGTGCCTGTACACAGCTGTGATTTCTCGCCCGAAAGTTATACTTACATTACCGAAGGCGACAGTACTCTGCAGACCTTTTCCATTGATCATGACCGGACCTATCGTTTTCCCCTGCTGCAGCATATACAGTCTGTTGCAGGTAAGGACCTGTTGCTGTACGCAAGCCCCTGGAGTCCGCCGGCCTTCATGAAGACGAACAAGGATATGCTGCACGGCGGAAGTTTGTTGCCTGAATACCGTACTGCCTGGGCCAATTATTATATACGTTTCATTCAGGAATATGAAGCAGCCGGCTTTCCGGTATGGGGTCTGACGGTACAAAATGAACCCATGGCTGTGCAACGCTGGGAATCCTGTATCTATATCGCCGAAGAAGAACGTGATTTTGTTCGTGATCATCTGGGGCCGGCATTACATGCAGCAGGTATGGATGATAAGAAGCTGATCGTGTGGGATCACAACCGTGACCTGCTGTTCCAAAGAGCTGCTACCATCCTGAACGATCCGGAAGCTTCTGCATATGTGTGGGGGGTTGGTTTTCACTGGTATGAGACCTGGGCCGGTGGTGAGCCCATGTTTGAGAATGTGGGCCTGGTGAACAGCTCATTCTCCGATAAAGCATTGGTCTTTACTGAAGGATGTAATGAGCTGTTCAGACGCGAATATCTGGGTAGCTGGGCACATGCCGAACGATATGGCGAAGCTGTCATAGAAGACTTCAACCATGGTACCACTGCCTGGACCGACTGGAACCTGATGCTCAATATGTATGGCGGCCCTAACCATGTGGGCAATTACTGCTTTGCTCCGATCCACGCAGATGTAGCATCAGACACCTTGCTGCTGACCCCGGCCTATTACTACCTGGGGCATTTTTCCCGTTTTATAAGACCCGGGGCAGTGCGGGTTGCAGCCGGTACCAATCACAGTGATCTGCTTACCACCGCTTACCTGCATCCGGATGGCAGCCTTACCGTAGTGGTCATGAACAAAAGCGATCTGCCGATCTCCTACCAGCTTCAAACCGGTCAGGAATCTGCTAAAATGGCCATTCCCGCCCATGCCATTCAAACCTGCATACTCCGGTAGTTTTTTGTGCAATAAGTAGGAAAATTCCTACTTATAGTTATTTTTACAAAAAGCTACTTATGGCAGCACCTGTGAACGAACAACCCATCAGCACAGGCAACTATCGCCTGATGCTGATAGCCCTCATCGTAGCCCTTGGCGGACTGCTCATGGGATTCGACGCATCGGTCATTTCCGGTGTGGTGGGTTTCATCGAAACGAAATTTGAACTGACCAAGATCCAGCTAGGATGGTCTGTCAGTTCACTTACCCTTACCTCAACGCTGGCCATGATGGTAAGCGGACCTTTGAGTAACCGCATCGGCAGGAAGAAGGTGCTTACCTATGCTGCTATTTTATATGCGATATCGGCCATCGGCTCTGCCCTGGCTCCTGACTTTGTGTCGCTGGTCATCTTCCGCATGATTGGTGGTTTTGGTGTGGGTGCTTCGCTCATCATTGCACCTATGTACATTGCAGAGATCAGTCCGCCCGAAATGCGTGGCCGCATGGTCTCATTCAACCAGCTCAATATCGTGATCGGAATTTCCCTGGCATTCTTCACCAATTACCTGATTCTGCGTTACAGCCAGTCTGATGCTGCATGGGTAAAAAAGGCACATATTGATACCGAGCCCTGGCGCTGGATGCTCGGGTTGGAAACATTGCCTGCTGTGCTGTACTTCTTCGGACTATTTCTTGTACCGAAAAGTCCGCGGTGGCTTATCCTGAAGGGTCGATTCGAAGAAGCCAAAAAGATCATGACCCGATTCTCCAATGCCGAAACAGCAGATCGCGAAATGGCAGAGATCCGTCAGAGCATCGAAGAAGAAAGTAAAAAAGAACACAGCAAACAGGCAGGCGTAGCTGACCTGTTCAAACCGGCATTGCGCCTGGTCATCACCATCGGCATAGTAGTAGCTGTACTGCAACAGATCACAGGTATCAATTCCGTATTCTTTTATGCACCCATGATCTTTGAACAATCAGGCATCGGCACAGATGCTTCTTTCGTCCAGGCCATTCTGGTAGGTATAACCAATCTGGTATTCACTGTTCTGGCCATTCTGTTCATAGACAGGTTTGGCCGCAAGCCGCTGCTCATCGTGGGTGTGGCCGGAATTGTGGTGTCCATGTTCCTGTTGTCTTACGGATTTCGTGCTGCAGAATATTCCCTGTCAGAAGCTGCGTTTGCCAAAACAGGCATTACCGCAGATCAGGCATCCATCTCTGCTTTATATGATCATTCCTACCCTGATGAACAGGCTTTTCGGGAAGCAGCAGAACAACAGCTTGGTACTGCATTTTACTCTGAACATGGCAGTACACTTTCCAATGCAGCCCTGCATATCAATCCGGTTCTGATCCTGATAGGTATTCTGGGCTTCGTGGCATCCTTTGCTATTTCCATTGGACCGGTCATGTGGGTATTGTTCTCTGAATTGTTTCCCAACCGAATTCGCGGGCTGGCTATTTCCTTTGTAGGACTGATCAACAGTGCTGTGAGTTTTATTGTACAACTGGTGTTTCCCTGGGAGCTGGAAAAGCTGGGCAGTGCAACCACCTTCTTCATTTACGGTGTATTCGCTTTGCTGGGTTTCCTGTTCATCTGGCGTTATGTTCCTGAAACCAAAGGCAAAAGCCTGGAAGCACTGGAGAAAGAGCTGGTGAGATCATGATATCAAGATCATTATATATTATTTCATTGTCTGTATTAATGTCATGCCGGCAAACAGATGCCCAGAGTTTACCTGAACAGGTATCCATCAGGCAGGAAGGTAACAGCTATGAACTTTTGGTGGACGGGGCACCCTATACCATCAAAGGAGCAGGTCTGGAATTTGGCAGTATTGCTGAACTGGCAGAACACGGAGGAAATACTTTCCGCACCTGGCGTACAGATAACGGAGTGCGGTCAGCCATTGACATCCTGGATGAAGCACATTCATATGGCATCAAAGTGGTGATGGGTATTGATATCGCCCGTGAGAGACATGGGTTTGATTACAATGACCCCGTTGTGGTGCAGCAACAGCTGAATGATGTCAGGCAGCAGGTCATCGCCCTCAAAGATCATCCCGCTCTGTTGATATGGGGCATAGGCAATGAACTGAATCTGCGTGCTACCAATCCGAATGTCTGGAATGCGGTCAACGATATCAGCCGCATGATACATGAAGTGGATCCGAATCACCTGACCACTACCTCACTGGCCGGTATCAGCGCAGATCTGGTCAAAGATATTCGCGAGCGTGCGCCTGATCTGGATCTGCTCAGCATCCAGATGTATGCAGATATCATCAACCTGCCGCAGCGCATCAGAGAATCCGGCTGGACCGGACCATATCTGGTAACTGAATGGGGAGCTACCGGTCACTGGGAGGTGCAGGAAACCTCCTGGGGTGCACCGGTAGAGAACAACAGTACCGTAAAAGCCAACTACATACTGGAACGTTACCAAACCGGTATCGTTCCGGAACTGGACCGTTGTCTGGGTGCATTCATTTTTTTGTGGGGACAAAAACAGGAACGCACACCCACCTGGTACGGACTCTACATGGAAGACGGAAAAGAAACGGCAGCGATAGATGCCATGCATTTCATATGGAACAACACCTGGCCTGAAAACACCAGTCCTGCAATAGATTCTGTAAGACTGAACGGCATGGCCCCCGGCAGTGATATTTTTCTGCATCCGGGCGATACGGCAGAAGCATTTTCTGCCATCAGAGATGCCGATGGTGATCAGCTTCAATTCCAATGGATCATTATGCCGGAAAGTACAGACCTGGGGGATGGCGGTGATTTTGAAACCACTCCGCCTGTCATTACCAGCTGGATATCAACACCTGATCAGGCAACCACACAACTGGTGGTTCCGAACCAGCCCGGAGCATACCGTTTGTTTCTGTATGCTTTTGATGGACACGACCATGCTGCGCATGCCAATATTCCTTTCTATATTAAATGACCCTATCCATGAAGGAGCAGAGTGCAGGAAATGAAACCATGACATTGCAGGAAACACGCAGGACACCGGAACCTCATCTGGAAAAGATCCTGGTGCAGGGTGAAGAATTCTATTGCATCAGGCACTATGATGAGATGCGCCCCTTCTTCATGAACCTGGTAAGCGACAACAACCTCTGGATGTTCCTGTCCAGTAATGGCGGCATCACTGCAGGACGCATCAATTCACAGCAAGCTATCTTTCCCTACTATACTGATGACAAGATCACAGATCTGGCACCCGTAACCGGAAGTGTTACCCATATCAGGTACACCGACTCTTCTTTCAACACGCATGTATGGTCGCCGTTTGCAGGATATATCCTTCCAGGCTACAACTCAGAACGCAGCATCAGTAAAAGTGTACTGGGAAACAGGATCCTGTTCGAAGAAACGAATCACGACATCCAACTCAGCTTTCAATACGGATGGTCTTTTTCCAATCGCTTTGGCATTGTCAGAACAGCCACTTTGGTCAACCGGGGTGATCAGGAGATCTCTCTGGATATACTGGATGGCGTACAGAATATTCTGCCTGCGAATGTGGGCGAAAGACTTCAGACCTGGCGCAGTAATCTGGTGGATGCATACCGGAAAAATGAGCTGTTATCTGATCCGGAAATGGCTGTGTTTTCTCTGAGTGCCCAGATCGTTGATAAGCCTGAGCCCAGTGAATCACTGAGGGCTACGGTGGCCTGGAGCCTTGGGCTGGAAAATGCAACCACCCTGTTATGCGGTCGTCAGATTCGCAGTTTTCTTACCGGAGGCCGGGTTCATGCTGAGCAGGATATACGTGCAGAACGCGGTGCATTCATCAAGCAGACCAGAGTCACATTACAGCCCGGTGAAACGAAAGAATGGCTGATCCTGCTGGACATTGGCCTGGGTGCCGGCGAGGTCATCAACCTGCAACAGCTCATCAGAAACGACCAGAATATTTGGCAAACCGTGCTGAATGATACAGCAAACGGACAGGAACAGCTGCGCACCCTGCTGCAAGCTGCAGATGGTATTCAATACTCTGCTGATCATCTGAGCACAGCAAGACATCAGTCAAACGTGCTGTTCAATATCCTTAGGGGTGGAGTGTTCACAGAGCAATATGAGGTGCGGTCGGCAGATTTTCTGCAGTATCTCGAACAGCATAATAAAGAAGCAGCTCATGTGTACCGTACCCGGTTGCACAACGGAAAACGAACCATCCCCCGCCGATATCTGCTGGATGCCTGCCGTATCCATCCTTCTCTTTACCGGCTGGCCATGGAATACCTGCCTCTGTACTTCAGCAGAAGACATGGAGATCCGAGCCGCCCGTGGAATGAATTCAACATCCATACCCAGACAGAAACCGGCGAGCAGCTTTTTGACTACGAAGGAAACTGGCGTGACATCTTTCAGAACTGGGAAGCCCTTGCCCGGTCTTTTCCGGAGTACACATCGGCCATGATTGCCCGTTTCCTCAATGCGACCACGGCAGATGGCTATAACCCTTACCGGATCAACCGCGACGGTATGGACTGGGAGATCGCAGACCCGAACGATCCCTGGTCGCACATCGGCTATTGGAGTGATCATCAGATCATCTATCTGCTCAAGCTGCTGGAAACTTCTGAACAGTTCTACCCGGGAAAACTGCAGCTCGGCCTTGATGACAGGATCTATGCTTTTGCCAATGTGCCGTATCGCATCCTGCCATTTGACAACATGCTGCAGGATCCGCATGATACCATTCACTATGATCAGCAGGAAGCCGACCGTATTGACAATCGTTTTGAACTGATCGGTTCAGATGGCAAGCTGCTGTGGGACAGTGACGGGCGTATCATTCATACCACCCTGGCAGAAAAACTGCTGCTTCCGCTCCTGGCGAAACTCAGCAATTATGTACACGAAGGTGGCATCTGGCTGAACACCCAGCGTCCGGAATGGAATGATGCCAACAACGCCCTGGTGGGGAACGGACTGTCTGTGGTCACGCTGCAGTATATGCGCCGCTATGTACAGTTTTTACTTGGCATCTATCCGGCAACAGGTACATTGACCGTTGGAGCAGAAATGAAGGGATGGCTGGAAGAATTACATGCCATCTTCCAGCAGCATGAAACAGATCTCAAAAAGCCTTTCACTGATGCGAAACGCATGCAGATGATGTCTCGTCTGGGTCATGCGGCACAGCATTACAATCGCCAGGTATATAACGGACTGTCAGGCTATACCGCAAATCTGCATAACAAAAAGCTGAATGAGTTTCTCCAGCTCGTACTGTCCTATATAGATGTTACACTGCACGCCAACAAACGCAGTGATCACCTGTATCATGCATACAACCTGATGAAGGTTGATACAAATGCAGGCACCGTTACCATTGAACACATGTATCTGATGCTGGAAGGTCAGGTGGCAGCACTCAGTTCGGGCAGATTGTTGCCCGAAGAAGCACACCTTTTGCTGGATGCACTCAAAGACAGCCCGCTGTACCGGGAAGACCAGTACAGCTATTTACTGTACCCTGACAGGCAGTTGCCAACATTTATACATAAGAATACCTTTTCCGGACAAGGTCATGAAACTTTGCTGCATCAGCTTGATGCTCTGCCCGGGCAACCCATAGTATCAAAAGACGCTGCAGGCAACTGGCACTTCCATAAAGACATAGCCAATGCTGACCACCTGGAACAAAAACTGGAAGACTGCCTGAAGATCTCAGGGTGGCAACCGGATGAAGCCCAGAGATCTGACCTTCTGAACCTGTATGAATCTGTATTTCAACACCATCGTTTCACCGGCAGGTCAGGCACCTTCTATGGATATGAAGGATTGAATTGCATCTACTGGCATATGGTGTCCAAGCTGCTACTGGCCGTGCAGGAAAACATTCTGAAAGCCTATGATATCGCTGCAGATGCCGTTACTACAGGCAAGCTGATTGAACACTACTATGAGATTCGTGCAGGCATCGGGCTCAATAAGACCCCTGCTGTATATGGTGCCTTCCCCACCGATCCCTATTCACACACTCCCGGCAACAAAGGTGCCCAGCAGCCCGGTATGACCGGACAGGTGAAGGAAGATATCATCTGTCGCTTCGGAGAACTCGGCCTGGTGGTACAAGACGGTTGTATCCGGTTCCACCCCGGCCTGCTGAGAAAAAATGAATTCATTGCAACAGCAGATGACGCCACACTGCTTTTCACTTTCTGCGGAACCCGCATCTGTTATCATCTGACAGAACAATCACCCCGAATCATGATCACAGATGTGCATCAGCATATACACGAGATAACCGGCTCAACACTTGATCAGGAGTGGAGTCTGGAGATCTTTGGCAGATCAGGTAAGATCAGTTGCATAGATGTGTTCATTGCACCTGCCATTGCCTGAATTTATTTTTCTTGTTACCTTGATGTTGCATGCATCTGATTGCAGCTTATCTTACGGCCCGTCTGTTGTGCACACCTGCAGATACCATCATCCACATTCCCGATCCGGGCGAAGTGGGTATGTACTGCCTCCAATATGACACATTCAGGCTGGAAGTGCAGACTGAAACCAGCATGACGGTCATGGCCGAAGGTCCGCACTGTGATCTGCGCAACTGGAAACACGGGTACTCTCAGTTGTTTGATATCACATATATGGTACAACCCAACGGTAGCCTGGAAATGCCTGACCTGCCAAAAGCTGCGTTGGATGTGTTTCCTGCTGTCTCACAAAAAGAGATGCAGGACGCTGTCAGACAATACTGCGATGATTTCTGGCCGCCAGGAATTGAAAAAAGCAAGACACCTCATACCTACCCCTTTGGGGTAAGCCCAAGCAGGTATATCTTTAAACTGTCCGGTACCCTGAAGAACGGACAACAACAAACCATCATTTTTCTAATGCAAGTGGATATGGGATGCTGAAAAGAATCTTATTTACGCTGTTGATCACGGCCTTTTTTACTCCTGCTTTCTCGCAGTACAGAATACCCCCTGAGTGGCATACACACAGCGCTACCTGGTTGCAGTGGCCTCATGACTCCACCTACTATATCGGTTACAGAGATTTCTTTGAACCCGCCTGGATAGATATGACCCTGGCACTGGATGGCAGCGAACAGGTCTTTATCATAGCCTATGACAGCCTGGAACTGGAACACATCACCTCCATACTGGCAGATGCCGGTGCAGATATGGACAGCCTGCAGTTCTTCGTTTTTCCGAATAACGACTACTGGGTGCGTGATAACGGCCCCATTTTCGTCCTGGATTCGCTTGGTCAAACCGCCATTACCGACTGGAATTTTGATGGCTGGGGAGACGATGCCCCTTATACTTTGTGTGATGTCATTCCTGCATCAATTGGGGGAGCCATCGGCATACCGGTCATTGACCTCTCGGCCTATACCCTGGAAGGAGGGGCGGTTGAACACGACGGCAACGGCACCTTTATCGGAACCATATCTTCTATACTGGGTGATGGTAGAAACCCCGGTCTCACCACAGATGATATGGAAGAGGTGATGCAGGAATATCTTGGTTTTGAACAATTCATCTGGCTGGAAGGTGCATATGGCGGAGGTTTTGATATCACTGATTCTCATATAGATGGATTTCTTCGCTTTCGCGATGAGCACACCATCGTCACCATGAACACTGCTGACCTTAATTACTGGTTTGTCAATGCTGCCGATCGTGATCTCATATTCAATGCCCTGAATACAGACGGCGAAGCGTATGACTATGTCTATCTTCCGCTTACCGACAAGAACGTCAAGACCACAGAAGGTATGAATACCGGGTCAAAAGGCAGTTATGTCAACTACTATGAAGGGAATCAGGTTGTTCTGGTTCCTGTGTATGCCGATGACAACGACAGCCTGGCATTGTCCATCATGCAAGACCTCTACCCCGATAAGGAAGTGATCGGGATCGATTGCAGAAATATGTTCTATTGGGGTGGTATGGTGCATTGCGTTACCCAACAGCAACCGGCCTCTGAAGTGATCACCACCAGTTTGTCTGCCAATCACAAGGATCTGCAGCTGCTGGTGTACCCCAATCCGGCTTCTGAATGGCTGTTCGTGCAAACCCCTTTTCAGTCAGGACAGCTCAGTATTCAGGATATGCAGGGCCGGATCCTGTGGCGGGAAACACTTTCTCAGGGTCAGTATGAATTACCTGTATGTCATCTGGCTGAAGGCAGATACCTGCTTACCGTCAGTTACGGAGAACGCATGATCAGGTCTTCCTTTGTGGTACAGCACTGAAATGATTTGCTGACTGATCACAGTTGCCTTTGTCTTATAGGCAGGTACTTGAAGATTTTCATGTAAGGATAGCAGCAATTGATGCTTTCTTTCTACCTTTTTGCTTCCGCAGGAAACGGTCAGTTCAACTGACAGGCGGCAACTATATATACTATGAGCGATCAATATAAACCCATCGAAGACCTGGACGGTATCGGCCGGGTGTACGGACAAAAACTGAGGGCACTGAAAGTGGACCTGATCAGAGATATGATCTGGTATGCACCTTCTGTGCTGCACCGTCTGTCCGCCATCCCCCTCAAAGACCTCTACCGGTACAGAAGTACAGCCCTGTTGCTGGAAGTGCGCAACATGACACTGACTTCTGCAGAGGTTCTGGCTGCCGCTGACATTTTCTCTTCCGCTGAACTGCAGACCAAGAACACCACGGAAGTGATGGAACTGCTGAAGAAGGGCAAAGTGCGTATGAAAGAGAACCTCGTAGCTGATATGATCGCCGATGCCAGGCTACTGCACTACACAGGTACCCTTACAGGTAGGGTGGTGGACAAGCGAGGGCGCAGCATGAAGGAAGTAACTGTTTCCTGCGGACCGTACTCTACTAAAACAGATACATACGGCCGTTTCCGGTTCTACAAACTGCCGGCAGCGAATACCTATCCTGTACAACTGGCTATGGAAGGCAAGGAACCGATGGTGGTGGATCACTTACAGGTCTATGCCCAGAAGCAGATACCTGATCTGCAGACCATCACCTACACACCTTTGAAACTGAAGGTCAGTAAGGGCGATGAATATGATGGCGACACCATGCCATCTCTGTTCAAACCATCCTACAAGATCATCACAAGAACAGATGCGTTGCGGGTGTTTGATTATCTCAGTGTCTTTGAAGTGAAGGAGGGGATGGTCACCCTGGTCAGCAGGTACCGGGCCTGGGATGACCAGACCGTTTTCATCCACCAGTGGAAAGTAGAAGCACCTCACTTCCCGGCCGATACCCCTAAGGGTACCATCGTGCGTATCCTGGCCAGCGGCGAACTGGTGCCGGCCCGTTTCAGCAGCAGTCACCGCAAACTCAACAGCGCCCTGCAACAGACCCGCGAGGCATTTGCCAACCGGGCGAAACCCACTACCCCGATGGAACTGGAAGCCTACATGCGGGAATACAGCGAAACCTTTGGTCAACACTTCAACAACCAGCGATCATGAGCGACTACAACGAACAAGGCGGACAATATGTATGGGTGTCCAACGGCGGATGCCAGATCTGCCAGACCATGGAAGGTACCTATGCCACAGAACCTGCCCGACCGCATTACTACTGCGACTGTGAGATCAGCTTCGTGCGCAACAGCGACCGGGAGAATACTGACAACAACTGCCGTCTGGCCGAAGAGGAGATCTCCTGGGAAGGAGCCGGTGCCGGCGAGCATGCCTGGGACAACAACGATCCCACTTTTCCGGTGGTATATAAATTCACGGTGACCTGCCGCAACGGCAGTAGCTTCAGCGCAGACATCGAGATAGACCTGGACAGACAGGAAGTGATGGATGATTTTGAAATGGCCTATGAAGCCGGCTTATCCGAAGCACTGGCTGAACTGGATGCAGAGATCAGCAGCCGTTGCCAGCCATGTAATGAACAACTGCTCGTTTGATGTGCAGATCTGCTATCATAATGCTGCTGTTATGCGGTCCGATAATAAAGACCCTGGGACAGACAGGGTGGCCTATATACCTGGATGACAAAACCATTTGGTGCCTTGAAAACTACAGTACAGGAGATATAGGCTGGGATCGAGTGTTTTATAGTTATTATGTCAGCGGCGATACCATTCTGGAATCTAAAACTTTCTATCAGGTTCACTGTGCTGTATTTGGTTGGGAGAGCTCTTGGGGCGAAGGTTCCGGCCCAGGGTCTCAGTGTGGTCCTGTCGGAGGAATTCGTATAGAAGATGGCAGACTGGAGTTCTACAAATATGAAAGAGATTATTGGTCCTGTGAGAATTGTGAATGGCCTGTCGAAAACATACCAACAAATGAGGTCATTACATTAGTTGACCTGAACATGTCCATTGGTGATACGATCTTCTTTCAAAAAAATGTGGAAGACTATAACCTTGCTTTCGTTCTTGATACGATTTTCGAGGTAGAAATTGAAGGAACTATATATGAAGATTACTTTTTTGATCACTATGCTGTTTCGTCATCAGGAATTTTCGTTTATTTCGATTCAAAGGAATGGCTAACAGGCCTGGGTGATTACACTTATGGACCATTCAGCGCATATAGAGAGATCGTATTCGGTGGAGGAGTTGAATATAACGGCTACATCAGTGGCGGAGAAGTGCTTTGGGGTGATCCAGCAAGGTGTCTGGCAACAGATTTAATAGATGACAATCAAAGCAACAAGTTAACCATCAGCCCCAACCCGAACAACGGCACCTTCCTGCTGCAGAGCGACACCTGGATGGATGCGATCAGGCTCTACTCCGGTCGGGGACAACAGGTATATCAGCTACATGATGCAGGCCTTCAAACCACCATAGACCTGCCTCTTGATCCGGGTATGTACCTGCTGCACATTATCCGTAATGACCAGTTGGTGCAAAAGAAATTTATTGTGCAACTTTAACGCACTACACCACACATCCTGCCCGAGGCAATTTATTAACTTGCCCACCCCTTCAGGATGACCGAACACAACCCGACATTCGACCTTGCAGCGCAGCTGGCACTGTACACCTACAGACACTTGTTTCTGACCGGTAAGGCCGGTACCGGAAAGACCACTTTCCTCCGGCATATCCAGGACGAAACCAGCAAGAAAACGGCCGTGGTAGCACCCACCGGTGTGGCGGCCATCAATGCCGGCGGGGTCACCATGCACTCCTTCTTTCAACTTCCCTTTGAACCCTTCATACCGGTCAGGGGCTTCATGCCCGATTCCGTGCAGGTGGCCAACCGCAACAACCTGTTCAAGAAGATCAGGCTGAGTGCCGTGAAGCGGGAAGTGCTGGAAGAACTGGAGATGCTCATCATCGATGAAGTGAGCATGCTGCGCAGCGATCAGCTGGATTGCATGGATGCCATCCTTCGGGGTATCCGCAGGAACGACCAGCCCTTTGGAGGTGTGCAGGTCATCTTCATCGGCGATCTGTATCAGTTACCGCCGGTGGTGACAGACAATGACAAGCATATCCTGGACGAATATTATGACAGTCCTTTCTTCTTCGACGCCAAAGTGCTGCAACAGACAGAACTGCTGCACATCGAACTGACGAAGGTCTATCGCCAGCAGGAACAGACCTTCGTGGACCTGCTCAATAAGGTTCGCCACAACGACATCGGTCCGGATGAAGAAGCCTTGCTGCAGGAACGCTTCGCCCCTCAATTCCGCCCCGATGCATCTGATGGTTTCATCACCATCACTTCCCACAACTACAAGGCAGACACCATCAACATGCGGGAGCTGGCACAGCTGCCCGGCGAGATGCACACGTTCAAAGGAGAGATCACGGGAGAGTTCGGCGATAAAAGCCTGCCCACTGAACTGGACCTCCAGCTCAAACCCGGCGCACAGGTCATGTTCGTGCGCAATGATGTGGGTGAACACCGCCGTTACTACAACGGCAAGCTGGCCACTGTGCAGCGGATCAACGGAAACGAGATCACCGTGGCCATGAAAGACAGCGGCACCGAACTGCTGCTGGAAAAAGAAGAGTGGAAGAACATCCGCTACAAGCTGAACAAGGAGAACGACCGCATGGAAGAAGAGGAACTCGGTTCCTTCAAACAGTATCCGGTCAGGCTGGCCTGGGCCATCACCATCCACAAAAGTCAGGGCCTCACGTTCGACAAGGTCATGATAGATGCCGGACAGAGTTTTGCTGCCGGACAGGTCTATGTGGCGCTCAGCCGATGCACCACCCTGGACGGACTGGTACTGCTGTCACGTATCGGGCAGAACAGCATCCTGACTGAACCCCGCATCACAGAGTTCTCTTCCCGGCAGACAGCAGAAAGTTCACTACAGCAAACCCTTGAAAAGGAGAAAAAGATCTTCCAGGCGGGCAGACTGTTGCAGGCATTCGATCTGCAGAAACTCATTCATCGGCTGAAAGATTTTCCGGAGCTGGTGTTGAGCAAAGACCTGCCCGACAAGGGCGCTGCTTACGAACTGTCGCAACAGCTGATCGCTGCTGCCATAGAGACGGATGGTATCGTGGGGAAGTTCCGCGACCAGCTGCGTGACATGCTGGCGAAGGATACGGATGCGGCACAGATCCGCGAGCGGCTGGATAAAGCTGCACACTGGCTGGCATCACAGATCGGCAAGAAAATGCTGCAACCACTGGCCGATCATCTCGACGACCTGAAGAAGGCGAAACGGGTAAGACAATACACCAAATCTGTACAAGAGGTCTATGCATCCGTGCAGCAAAACATCATGCATCTGTATGGCCTGGAGTACGATGGTTCGGTCATACAGAAAGGAGCATTGGATACATATCTGCCTGTTCCTGCTGAGCAGGTGCTGGTCAAAAAACCAAAAGAAAAAAGAGCACCCAAAGGCGAAACGGTACGCATCACCCTCGAATTATTCAAACAGGGAAAGAGTGCGGAGGTCATCGCTATGGAAAGGAACCTGTCGCCCAACACCATTGAATCGCACCTGGCACAACTGGTAGGACTGGGGGAAGTGCTCATCACCCAGATCGTATCAGATGACAAGATCGATCAGATCAAAGCAGCCTGTTTACGAGAGCCGAATGCATCGCTCACCGATCTGAAAAAGAAGCTGAGTGATGATATCTCGTTCGGCGAGATCAAGGCGGTGCAGGCACATATGCGTCTGTCAGAGGAATAGCGAAGGCATCAATGTAAGAAGGGAACACAGATTTAACTGATGAGACAGATTAAGCAGATGATCAGACCTTGCAGGTTAATATTAATGAGTATTTATTAGAATATATTTATGCCATCTATGAAAGCGGTCAAATATTTGGATCAAGATATCACAGAGCTGGTAATTCACTGTTTTTATAAAGTTTATAATACGCTGGGCTATGGCTTTCTTGAGCGTGTGTACCTGAATGCTTTAATGATAGAGCTCAAGACAGTTGGTTTGCGGACTTAGAAGGAGCGTATGGTCAAGGTATTCTATGATAATAAAGAAGTTGGAACGTACCTACCAGATCTGATCGTTGAAGATCAGGTTATTCTGGAACTGAAAGCCGCAGAGACACTAATGGAAGAACATGAATACCAACTTCTGAACTATCTGAAGGCTACAGATCTGGAGGTAGGACTATTGCTGAATTTTGGAAAGAAGGCACAGATCAGACGCAAAATATTCGAAAACAAATTTAAGACAGGTGGAGCTTGAGAATGTCCGACGAAATAAAATCAGTTCCAATCAGTCCAATCCCTGCCTGACGCAGTCAGGCGTCCAATCTGTGTTCCGCCTTATTGCGGTTTTGACATGACCGTACCACAGTTCTTGCAGGTGCGCAGGTCTTCACTGTCATAAAAGGTCTGCATTACTTTGGGCAGCTGGGTCACGATATCGGTCAGCTCGAAATAGTGTTCGTACAGCAGGTTGTTGCAGTTCTCACAGTACCAGTGGAAGCCGTCTTTTTCATCCGGTTTGCGGTAGCGTTCGATCACCAGACCTACGGTGTTGGCGGGACGTCGTGGTGAATGCGGAACCCGTGGAGGCAGCAGGAACATATCGCCCTCTTTGATGACGATGTCTCTGGGTTTGCCGTCCTCCTGAATACGAACGGTCACATCACCTTCCACCTGGTAGAACAGTTCTTCACCTTCTTCCCAGTGGTAGTCTTTCCTGGCGTTCGGCCCGCCCACTACCATCACAATAAAGTCTTCATTCAGCCGATAGACCTGCTGATTACCCACGGGTGGTTTCAGCTTGTCGCGGTTGTCATTGATCCATTGCTTCAGGTTGAAAGGTGCTGCTATTGCCATATCTTTGGATGTTTACGGGGTATAAATGTAACCCATTCAGTACAGAAAGCGTAAAGATGGATCTCTCATTGAAAGGTAAGCACGCACTGGTTTGCGGCAGCACTCAGGGCATCGGAAAAGCCATCGCAGAAGAGCTGGCGGTCATGGGTGCCACGGTCATTCTGATGGCACGCAATGCAGAGAAACTGCTACAGGTGGCAGCAGCTTTACCATCGCCGCACGGACAGGAACACCGGTACATCACAGCCGATTTTTCACTACCCGAAACGGTCAAAGTTGCGGTAGAAGAATTTCTCTCTGTCTTCGGCCGCCCTGTGCACATCCTCATCAACAACACCGGTGGACCACCTTCCGGACCGATCACAGAAGCGCCGATAGCATCCTTTGAAGCAGCATTCCACGCCCACCTGGTGAACAATCATATCCTGGCCACCACCTTGTTGCCGGGCATGCGTGAAAGCGGCTATGGTCGCATCATCAATATCATCTCCACCAGTGTAAAAGCTCCGTTGCAGAACCTGGGAGTGAGCAATACCATTCGCGGAGCAGTAGCCAACTGGGCCAAGACCTGGGCCAATGAGGTAGCACCATATGGTATCACGGTCAACAATATACTGCCCGGCGCTACCGAAACGGAACGCCTCAGTACCATTGTAAAAAACAAAGCCGGCAAGAGCGGCACCTCAGAAGAAGAGGCCGCGGCTTCCATGCTGAAAGAGATACCGATGAAACGCTTCGGCAGGCCTGAAGAGGTGGCACAGGCCGCTGCTTTCCTGGCCAGCCCTTCGTCCGGCTATATCACTGGCATCAATCTGCCGGTGGACGGGGGAAGGACCCCCAATCTATGATCAGTGGTGGTGTCCGCCCGGACCGTGCACATGACCGTGCTCGATCTCTTCTTCAGTAGCCTCACGAACTTCCAGTACATCTACGCTGAAGAACAGGTCTTGTCCTGCCAGCGGATGGTTGAAATCCAGCAGCACTTCGGCCTCGTTCACTTCTGCCACCCTGGCCCGCATGAGGCGTCCTTCCTGGTCGCGGAGGTTCACGAACCCGTCAATGGTGAGCAGGTCTTCGGCCAGCTGGCCGTCTATCATGAAGATGTCTTTAGGTACAAATTCCAGGGCATTGTCGTCGGGCAGGCCATAAGCGTTGGCCGCTTCAATACCGAAATCTACAGAGTCGCCCACGTCCTTTCCAGACAGGTTAGACTCAAACTCCGGCAGCAGGCCACCGGCACCAAACAGAAAGACAAAAGGCTGAGAAGAATCAACGGTTTCGATCATTTCGCCTTCCGCATTATCACGACGCAAGCGGTAGGCCAGGGAGACCACCCTGTTCTTTTCGATGATCATAATGAAATGTTAAGAGCCAAAGGTAGGTAAATAATCAGCAAGGACGGGCGTTTTTGGGGTCGGTATGCTGCCATCCAACGGCCAAAAAATGGTAATTTTGCCTCCTCTTAAAACGAATCATACCGCCATCATGAAAAAGTACCTAGTACCTGTGTTGATCTGGCTGGGCACAGCCCTCCCGGCTATGGCCCAGAATGGCACGGAAGATCCGGTTCTGTTCACAGTAGCCGGAGAGCCCGTCACCCGCAGTGAATTCCTCTATGTGTATCAGAAGAACAACCCCACCAAACAGGGTGATTTTTCTGAAGCCAGTCTGCAGGAATACCTGGATCTCTACATCAATTTCAAACTGAAGGTTGCTGAAGCGCACGCCCTGCGCATTGACACCACCCGCAAGGTGCGGGAAGAACTGGACAAATACGGCGACCAGCTCATCAAGTCCAACTTCGACAAGGAAGTACTGGAAGCTGCCATCGTTAAGCATTATGACCGCATGGGCACAGAACGTCTGGTGTATCATGTGATGCAGGGATTGGGAAAGGAAAGTACACCGGCAGATTCTGCTGCTGCCCTGGCGAAGATCAACGAAGCCTGGGAAAAAGTGCAAAAGGGTGCTGACTTTGAAAATACCGCCCGCGAATACTCCAGCGATCCGAACATCAGTGCCAGTGGTGGCAGGGTAGGCTGGGTGACCGGCTTCAGCATTCCGGACATGCGTTTTGAAGACATGGCTTTCGAGACGAAGGTTGGTGGCGTGTCTCCCGTGTTCCTGACCAAATATGGCTATCACTTCCTGCTGGTAAAAGAAGAGCGCCCGGCCAGTGGTCAGGTGCATGTGCAGCACATCCTCATCAAGACCAACCCAAAAGACGACAATGCCGCAAACACACGTCAGGAAGCTCTGGCAGACAGCATCTATTTCATGCTGATGAACGGGGCAGATTTCAATGAACTGTGTGACCGCTATTCTGATGACCAGGGCACAGCCAAACGGGGCGGACAGCTCGACTGGTTTGGCGTAGGCAAGATGGTACAGCCTTTTGAAGAAGCTGCCTTCTCCCTGAAGAACCCCGGTGATATTTCCAAACCTGTGAAAACCGCTTACGGCTGGCATATCATCCGCCTCCAGGAAAAGCGGGGTATTGCTCCGTTCGAAGATGCCCGCGTGGACATCAAGAGCCGTATAGAACGCACCAGCCAATATTCTGAACTGCGCAATGACTATGTGAGCAAGGTGAAACAAACCTATAAGTTCATGGAGTATCCGGACAACATTGCAGCTGTTGTGGCTACCCTTGACAGCACCTTCCTCAATAATGAGTGGAGTGCAGATAAGGCTAAAGGCATGGATAAACCGGTATTCACCATCGGCAGCAAGACCTATACCCAGGACGATCTCGCCATCACCCTGCAGGTGAAACAACGCACCAGCAGAGACCGTGATATCCAGGGTAAATTCCGCAGCATCTACGAAGCTTCCAGAGACAACATGCTGATAGAATACGACATGTCAGCCCGCAACGAAGACTTCCGCCGCCTGATGCAGGAGTACCGCGACGGTATTCCGCTGTTCGCCCTGCTGGAACAGAAAGTATGGACCGCAGCTGCGCAGGATACCGCTGGTCTGGAAGCTTTCTATGACATGCACAAGAGCGACTACATGTGGGAAGAAAGGGTGGACGCCAGCATTTATAAGTGCGCTGACGCTGCTACTGCCAAGGCTGTCAGAAAAATGGTGAAGAAGAATACTGCCGATAGTCTCATTTTGCAGAAGATGAATACTGACAGCGTAGTTGTGGTCAACATTGAACACAACAAATTCCTGAACGGTCAGAACAGCAATGTGGATGCGATGAACAAGAAGCCCGGAATGAGCGAAGATATTCTGGGCTCCAACGGCAACATCACTTTCATCAAGCTGCACAGTGTGATACCACCTATGCCCAAGACGCTGAAAGAAGCACGCGGCTATGTAATTTCTGATTATCAGGATCAGCTGGAACAGGAGTGGATCACTTCTCTCCGCGAAAAGTATCCGGTGGTAGTCAACGAGAAGGTATTCAATTCAATGGTTCAATAATTTGAAGAACTTCCATGCATCGGCAATTACAGGCTGGCTCCTGCTCCTCACGGCTTTCGGCTGCGGGAACAGGAACCAGTCGCCCGCCGGTGAACCTCTGGCACGGGTATATGATCAATACCTCTATGCAGAGGATATCAAGGGATTGACCGGCGAAGACACTTCACCGGAAGACAGTGCCGCCATCGTTCGTGAATATATAGACAACTGGGTACGGCACCAGCTGGTATTGCGGGTGGCCGAAAGCAACCTTCCGCAGCAGCTCGAAGACATAGAGAAACAGGCGGAAGACTATAAAGAATCTCTGCTCATTTATGCATATGAACGGCGATGGCTGGCTGAGAACCTGGATACCCTGATCGCCGAAGATACCCTGAAGTCGTACTTTGACAGGAACCGGAAGGATTTTACGCTGAAGAGCGACATCTACCGGCTTTCCTATGCGGTAATGCCGGTGGCCGTGAGCGGTTATGATACCCTTCGCAACTGGTTTGTCAAAGACATCAGCAAGTACCGCAATGAACTGGAATCTTTCAGCCTGACCCATTGCACTAATTACGTATATGAAAGTCAGACCTGGCTGGATGAAGCAAGTCTATTCAGGTTACTGCCACTCAGCTTGTATGAGAATGGCAGGCTGCGCTCAAACCAGGTGGTAGAGATGGCAGACGAAAACAACCGATACCTCGTTAAAGTACACGAATATGTGGTGGGCGGAAACCCTGCTCCTTTCGATTATGTGCGGGAAGACATCAGGCGCATACTCATTAATAAACAGAAACTGGACGTGCTGAAAAGCAATTACGCACGCATGTATGAAGACGCCATGCAGCGCAACAACGCCGAGATCTACTGATATGAACAAACTCATCCTTCTTACCCTTAGCCTTTTGGCGGGCACTGCCCTGTCTGCACAGAAGACCATAGACCGCATTGTTGGCCAGGTGGGCGACAAGATCATCCTCCAGAGTGAGGTGGAAAGCATCTATTACCAGGAGGCTTCCAATGGTGAAGTGGCAGACGATCTGCGCTGTTACATCCTCCAGGAACTGGTGACCCAGAAACTGCTGCTCATCCAGGCTGAAAAAGACAGTGTAGTGGTGACCGACGAACAGGTGGAGTACGAACTGGAAAGGCGTTTGCGCTACTATGAATCGCTGTTCGGTTCCAGAGACAAGATGGAAGAATTCTACGGCAAGACCTTTCAGGAAATGAAAGAAGAATTCCGTGAAGACATACGCAACATACTCCTGTCTGATCAAATGAAGAGCAACATTGCCGGCGATATGACCGTTTCGCCCAGCGAAGTGAAAGATTTCTTCAACAACATTCCGAAAGACAGCCTGCCCTACTTCGATGCAGAAGTGGAAGTGGCACAACTGACCATTAAACCGAAACCAACCGCAGAACAAAAAGCATATGCCAAACAGAAAGCTGAAGAGATCCATCAGCGCCTGGTGGACGGCGATAGTTTTGATCTGCTGGCCAGTCTGTACTCAGAAGACCCCGGTTCCAAGGAGGATGGTGGTTCATTAGGCTGTCAGACCCGTGGTACTTTCGTACCCGAATTCGAAGCTGCAGCTTTCAAACTGCAGCCGGATGAGATCAGCAATGTGGTAGCCACCCAGTTCGGATACCACATCATCAAGATGGACAGCCGCCAGGGCGATAAGGTCTGTCTCAGACATATCCTCATCACCCCGCCGGTCACCAATACCAACGTGACCATTGCCACCAAAAAACTGGATAGCATACGCACCCAGATCATGGCAGGCAATATCAGTTTCCGTGATGCAGCAGCGAAATTCAGCGACGACGAATATTCCAAACTGGTGGGTGGCGATATGACCAATCCGCAAACCGGTTCTTCCCTTTTTGCCATCGACGAGATGGACCCGGAACTGTATTACGCCATTGAGAAACTCAAGCCGGGTGAAGTGTCTGCCATCGTACAGTTCACCGATTACGATGGCTCCCGCGGACTGCGCATCGTACAGCTCAAGAGCCAGAGTGCGCCACACGTAGCCAACCTGGAAGACGACTACTACAGACTGCAGGCAGCAGCACTCAACAACAAACAGCAGGAAGCGTTGAACGAGTGGGTGGACCAGAAGATCAAATCTGTTTACCTTCGGGTGGACCCTATATACGACGGTTGTGAGAATATGCAGGAACTTATCCGGGCATCCTATGACCTCGGCAGGAAATAAGAAAACATGAAGCAGTTCAACAGCGATGTGGAAGCCATTGATGCGATGGCAGCAGATTATAAGAAACTGGGCGACGAGATCCACAAGGTCATTGTAGGTCAGGAAGAAGTGGTGAAGCTGGTACTGATGTCCATCCTCAGCAATGGACACAGTCTGCTGGTGGGTGTGCCCGGTCTGGCGAAGACCCTGCTCATCAAAACCATCGCCGATGTACTCGAACTCAGCTTCAAACGCATACAGTTCACGCCTGACCTCATGCCGAGTGACATCACCGGTACGGAGATCCTGGACGAACACCGCAACTTCAAATTCCTGAAAGGTCCGCTCTTCGCCCACATCATCCTGGCCGATGAGATCAACCGTACCCCGCCCAAGACCCAGGCCGCTCTGCTGGAAGCCATGCAGGAACGCAACGTGACCGTGGGTGGTGAAGTACACAAATTGCCTTTGCCCTTCTTCGTACTGGCTACCCAGAACCCTATTGAACAGGAAGGAACCTATCCGCTGCCCGAAGCGCAGCTGGACCGTTTCATGTTCAACATCAGCCTGGACTACCCCAGCTTTGAAGAAGAGGTCAATGTGGTAAAGACCACCACCATAGACAGCAAGCCGGAGTTGCACAAGATCATCGGCGATGAGGAGATCCGCTTCTACCAGCATCTCATCCGCCGCATACCCATAGCAGACAACGTATTGGAATATGCCGTGCAGTTGGCAGGCAAGACCCGTCCCGGAACTTCAGGTGCACACGCCGTGGCCAATGAATTCCTCGCCTGGGG
>ERZ795053.823-NODE-823-length-39479-cov-10.017274_pt1 | contig 39479 bp, 40 predicted proteins | sample MGYA00375137_ERZ795053 | MGnify/ENA primary metagenome ERZ795053 (study PRJEB30182, sample SAMN05720284) | activated sludge metagenome | isolation source: Anaerobic digester | place: Hong Kong | collected 2014-12-17 ... | reverse complement strand
CAGGTCAAGAGTGAGTGGCGACAAGCCCCGGCTAGCTGCTCCGGCAACCGCGCCACCGGCACGGTGCCCCGGGTGACGACCGGCTCGTCGGCGCGGTGTCGGCGGGAAGCACGGTGCACACCGGGGGTGCCGCCATGGGCGAGTTGTCGGTCCGGGACATTCACTATCCAGCGCTTGATGTCACGTCGCGCACGCCGCGAGAGCCGGTGCACGGCGCCCTGTCGCCGCTTGCCCACGATTGGCGGCCCTTCCCTCGCACCCGCCGGGAGGTGATCGCGGGTTTCCGGACGCAGGAACTGCGGATGCTGCTCGCGGGACATCGCGTCGTCTTCACCGCCTCGGCGAACCGTGACCCCTTCCCGTTCGAGCACCCTGTGCTCCTGCTCAGCACGAGTGTCCATGACCATGCCAGGAAGAACCCCGGCGTGCCGCACCTTGCCGCCACTGCGCTGTCGGCCGACCGGCAATGGTTGGACCGGGTGTGTGTGGTCCGCGACGACACGGCCGGCTGGGAAGCCGCCGCCGGCTTGGGCGGCCGGTTCCTCGTGCGGTGGTCGGATGCCGGCGTGGAATTGGTCGATCTCAGCGACGGCTCGGTCGTCGACACGTGGGGGATGCAGGGCCGCACGATCCAGCATCGGTGCTGCCCGCTGATTCCAGACGCCCAGCCAGGTGACCAGTGCAAAATGCATGGTGGCCCGTGGGTCTCGCTGTCGATCGTGGCGGCGATGCACTGGAACAACCGACGCCGCCTGTACCTGTCGGAACTGGGATGCGATGAAGCATGCGAGCACCGGCCGCGCGGCCGCGCCGGATCCGTGCCGACCCGGTACGACACGTGGCTTTCGGAGGACGAGTTCTCCCAGCCCGAGATGCACAACGACGGGCACTGTCTGCTGTGTCTGCGAGTCGGTGGCGAGCACGAGCGTTCCGTGGCGTTCCACGAGCCGGTGCGGGGTGCGACGGTGGTGCGGGACCGCCACGGCTTCCGGCGGCTTCAGCGCCTCGAAGATCACCTGGTGTTGACCCGTGGAGAGATCGTCGAGGTGGGCGGTGAGGATGTCGCTGCGGCGTTGTCCCGGATGATTGTAGATCCGACCGGCGGTAGCGAGCAGGTCCTCGACTGGGAGCAGGTGCCTGCCGCCTGGCCGGCGATGGATTGCGACCTCGACCACCGGTTCCGTGGGCTCGAGTTCATCCATCGTTGGGCGGCCGTCGGCCGGGTCCGGGTGACCGGGGTCCGGCTCGGTGACTCGGTGCGGCCCGTGGCGTTCGACCTGCGCGGCCCGGGAATGCTGATGCCCCGCGTGCTCGCACGGTTCGGTGCCTGTCAGATCGGCCTGGTCGATGGGTGGTTGATGTGGCAGGTCCAGATGCTGCACGGCGGATCGGCTCACGCCGGGCCACGCGAAGGCTCTGACGTCGAGGCTGTGGCCGCGTGGCTGCAGAAGGAGCGGTTGGCCCATCTTGCGGCGATGTTCGTGGAGCCCCTGGACCCGGAAGGGGCGCTGACGATGCTGGAACGGCAGCGGTACTACGACCGCCTCATCGGTGTGCTCGGAGATGCCCGACTCGGGGTCGAGGCTGACGGACTTCACCGAGAGCTGCGCGGGTCGGACGAGTACCGCAGGGCGCAGGCCGCTCTGGCCGATCCGCGTTCTGACGAGGCTTTCTGGAGGGACATGGCCTCGCATGGTGCACGCTTCGGACTGCGCGAGGTCTGGCGCCCCCGCCCCGTCTAGAGCCCCGTGTCGTGGATCGCCGCCTCGATGCCGCGCCAGATGGTCGGGTAGGCGTAGATCATGTTCTTCAGCGTGGCGATCGGTACTGCACCGCGTACCGCCACCGCCAGACCGGACAGCACCTCGCCGCCGGTGGGGCCGACGCTGGTCGCGCCGACGAGCACACCGCGATCGGCGTCGGCAATGACCTTGATGATGCCCTCGTTGCCGACCTTGTGGATCCATCCCCGCGATGTGCTCGGCACCGACGTGCTCCCGGTGACGACGCGCAGACCTGCATCGCGGGCCTGTTGTTCGGTCATCCCGACCGAGCCGACTTCCGGGTCGGTGAAGGTCACGTGCGGAACCGCTGAGTAGTCGGCGCCGGGTCCGGGCTCGCCGAGGATGGCGCGTTCACAGATCCCGGCCTGGTACATCGCCATGTGTGTGAAGGCTCCCTTGCCGGCGATGTCGCCCACCGCGTAGACACCGGGAACGACCCGCATGTGGTCGTCCACGGGGAGGAAGCCCCGCTGCAGTTCGACGCCGAGCACGTCGGCGCCGAGCGCGGGTGCGTTGGAGCTGCGACCGGTGGCAACGAGCAGTTGTCGGCCTCGCACCACCGTGTCCCCGACCGTCACCGCGAATCCGGACCCGTCGTGGGCGACGTTCGAGGCGAACCGGCCCGTGTGGATCTCGATGCCCTCGGCGGTGAGGACATCGGCCACGATCTGACTGGCCTCCGGTTCTTCGGGTGGCAGGATCCGATCTGCGCCCTCGATGATGGTCACGCGACTGCCGAAGCGCGCGAAGGACTGAGCAAGTTCGGCGCCGATCGCGCCGCCACCCATCACGATGAGGGACTCAGGCACGTCGGTGGCGGCGATCGCCTGCCGGTTGGTCCAGAACGGGGTGTCCGCGAGGCCCGGGACCGGCGGGACGGCGGCGTGGGTGCCGGCGGCTATCACGAGCGCCTTCGAGGCCGTGTAGACGTCCTCGCCCACCGCCACGCGGTCCTTGCCGAGCAGATGTGCCTCACCTCGGACGAAGCGTCCGCCCTTGTCGGTGAACCGGTCCACAGCGACCTGATCGTTCCAGTCGTCGGTCGCCTCTGCGCGGATGCGTCGTGCGACGATCCCGAAGTCCGGGTGCACGTGGCTGGTACCCGCCAAGCCGGGGATGCGCCGACCCTCTTGCAGAGCCCCCGCCGCGCGGATCATCATCTTGCTCGGCACACACCCCCAGTAGGTGCATTCGCCACCGACGAGTTCGGACTCGATCCCCACGACGTCGAGGCCCGCCTGGGCGAGGTTGCCCGCAACGTCCTCGCCGCCCGGGCCCATGCCGATGACGATCACCTCTGCGCTGTAGTCGGTCATCACCCCACTGTGGCACGCGTGCCGCGAAAGTTGCCGGTGGCGAGTCGGCCTTGATCAATCCTTGCGGCGGGTTCGTGAGCCGTCCTCGGCACGCCAACCCTCACCTGAAGAAGATCCCCGGCCTCGTCACCCGCACAGTGACCTCGTCCCCGGCCTTGACACTCTGCCGGCCAAGGACACGGATCAGAAGTTCCTGCTCCCCGGCACGAGCGGCCACCACAGTGTCGTGTCCGTGGTAGTTGACGGTCGAGACGGCGGCCCGCGTGAGAACGGGGCCGTCGCCGGTGATCTGTAGGTCCTCCGGCCGGAACACCAGGACCCCCGACTCGCCGGCGCGCGTGGGGTTGTGGGCGGGGAGGTCGCCGAAATCGCTGGTCGCTGTGTTGGAGCCGGTCCCTCGGGCCTGCACGATCACCGTGTCGCCGACGAACCGGGCGATGTCCAGTGATGCCGGCGTCAAGTACACATCGGCGGGAGGTGCCTGTTGGGCGATCGTGGCGTCCATCATGACCGCGACCTGGTCGGCCACCGCGAAGGCCTCCTCCTGGTCGTGGGTCACCAGGATGGCGGTCGCACCGGTCGCGCGGATCGCTGCGAAAACATCCTGGCGAACGTCGTCGCGCAGGCCGGCATCGAGGGCGGAGAACGGCTCGTCGAGGAGGACCACGTGCGGGGATGGGGCGAGTGCCCGGGCCACGGCGACCCGCTGCTGCATGCCTCCGGACAGTTCGTGGGGTCGCATGTTCGCAGTGCCCGGCAACCCCACCAGGTCGAGCAGGTGCTCGATGCGGCCGGAGGTGTCGCGGCCCCGCAGGCCATAACTCACGTTGGCACCGACGGTGAGGTGCGGGAAGAGCGAACCCTCCTGCGGAACCAGGCCGATGCCGCGTCGCTCGGGAGGCACCCAGACACCATCGCCGAAGACCACGGCCGACCCGATGGTGATGCTTCCGGCCTCGGGGCGCAGCAGACCGGCGATGCAGCGCAGCAGCGTGCTCTTGCCGGAGCCGCTACTGCCCAGGATCGCCGTCACGGTGGAGGTCTGGACGTGAAGATCCAGATCCCTGAGCACCGGGACGTCTGCGAAGCGCATCGTGAGACCGCCGACCTCGATGCTGCTCATGAGCGCCTGCCCGTCAGGCGGGCCAGAAGGAATGCGGGGATCGCGGCAAGGACCACCAGGCCGAACGCGTACGGCGCGGCCTGGCTGAATGATCCGACGGTCGTGAAAGTCCACATCTCAGTAGCCAGTGTCTCGAATCCTGTTGGACGCAGCATCAGGGTGGCCGGGAGTTCCTTCATGGCGGTGACCAGCACCAACAGTGCCCCGGCGAGGATGCCTGGAGCGGACAGCCGGGCGGTGACGCGCCACCAGGTGGTGGTCGGTCGGTCGCCCAGGGTGCGGGCCACGTCTTCGAGGTTGCGCGATACCTGTGCCGTTGCTGAGCGGATCGACCCGATCGCGTTGGACAGGAACAGCACTGCGTAGGCGAAGCCCAGCATCGCGAGGGTCTGATAGAGCGCGGGGGCGATCGACAGGCCAAGGTAGACCAGCGACAGGCCGACCACGACGCCGGGCAGTGCGTGGGAGATGAATGCGGCCGATTCGATGGACTTCGTCACCCGGTCGCTGTGCCGGGCGGCCAGGACACCGATGGGCAGTGCCAGCGCCAGCGCGACGATAGCCCCGATTCCGGCTGCCTGCACCGTGTTGCCGGTGGCTGCCAGCCACGCACCCGGGTCTGCCTCGAAACGCTGCGACTGGAGCATCAGCCGCACGAGCATCACCCCGGGGAACGCCACAGCCAGTCCGAACAGGGCGATGACGCCCGCCAGTGCCGGCCAGCGCCAGGGTCCCAAAGGGATGCGTTGTGCGCGCCGTGCCGCCCCCGCCCCGACCCGCCACTGCTGGTGGCGACTGCGCATGGCGCGCTCGAGCAGCACGAAGACCAGCGCCAGCGCGACCAGCACCAAGGACAGCACCGCCGCACTGGTCCGGTCGAACGCTGCCCGGTACGAGGTGTAGATGACCCGGGTGAAGGTGTCGAAGCGCAACAGGGACACGGCCCCGAAGTCGCTGAGGGTGTACAGCGCGGTCAGCAGCCCTCCGGCTGCGGCGGCCGGCCACAGCAGCGGGGCGGTTGTACGGCGGAAGGAGCGCAGCGGTCCGTCGCCGAGCGTGCGGGCCACCTCGTCGAACGCGGGATCCACCTGGGACAGCACGGCCGCGACCGGCAGCACGACGTACGGAAGGCTGACCAGACTCAGGACCATCCATGCTGGGAAGAACCCGCGGATTCCGGGGAACGCGGCGAGCCAGGTGTAGGCCGCGACGTATGACGGGACGGCCAGGGGCAGTGCGGCGACGACCAACCAGAGGCGCCCACCCGGAAGGGCCGTGCGCGTCAGTAGCCAGGCGAGCGGGACCCCGACCGCGATGCACGTGCCGGCTACCGCAGTGGCCAGGCCGAGGCTGGCCACGGACAACTGCAGTGTGCGGGGCCGGGCCAGGATCTCCCACACGGTCTCCCACCCGGCCGAACCCGTTCGCACGACCAGGTAGACCAGGGGTGTGACCGCCACCAGGGCGGCCAGTGCCGCCACGATGTGCAGTGGGGTCAGGCGAGCGCGCACAGTGGTGGTCAGAGCAGTCCGACCTGCAGCAGCAGATCCTGGGTCCCACGCAGGTCGGCCAGCTGGTCGAGGGTGAGGTCAGGACCGTCGATCTGTGACAGGGGCGGCAGGTCATCGCGCGCGGCGACGCCCTTCACCAGTGGGTATTCGGCGGTCACATCGGCGAAATACTGTTGCGCCTCGTCGCTGAGCAGGAATTCCACGAACTGCTCGGACCCCGGGTTGTCGGCGCCGGTGGGCAGTATCGCGACCCCCGCGACGTTCACGAGGTTGCCCGGGTCTCCTGCTTCGAAGGCGGCGTTGCGGACCTTCAGGTTCTCCGCGCCGATCTCGGCGGCCTTCTCGTACCAGTAGTAGTGGTTGGCCAGGCCCACCTCGATGGCCCCTGCGTTCACTGCATCGAGGATGGCGAGGTTGTTCTCGAAAGTCTGCACATCGTTGGCGATGAGGCCCTCGAGCCATTGCTTCGTGCGCTCCTCGCCGACGGTCACCCGCATCGCGGTGACGAACGCCTGGAACGAAGCGTTCGTCGGGGCGATCCCGACCTGACCCTCCCACTTCGGGTCGGTGAGTTCGAACACCGTCTTCGGGACCTCGTCGGCGGGCACGAGCTCGGTGTTGTACACGATCACCCGGGCCCGACCGCTCGTGCCGACCCATTGGTCGTCGGCGCTTCGGAACTTCGCAGGTACCTTGTCCACCACGGCTGTGGGAAGGGCCGTCGTCAGGCCCTCGTCCTGCACGACCTGCAGTGCTCCGGCGTCCTGGGCGAAGAACACGTCGGCGGGGGAGTTCTCGCCTTCCTCGAGCAGTTGTGCCGCGAGCTCGGCGGTGTCGCCGTAGCGGACCTCGGTCTGCACGCCGGTGGCGGTTTCGAACTGCTCGATGAGCGGTCCGACCAGCTCTTCGCTGCGCCCGGAGTAGACCACGAACTCCGCAGCCTCCTGTGTGGGATCCGCGCCGTCGCCGCTGCTGCAGGCCGACAGGCCCAGCACTGCCACCGCCGCCAGAGCGATGGCCCCGCCCGCCTTGATCATTGACACTCCTTCTACGATTTAGGTAAGCCTAACTTAACAGGAGAGGGGTTCGGCAGGATGCAGGTGATGGCCGTTGCGGCGCCACGATTCGCGACCGACCTCGCCGTCCACGCCGATCGCCCAGCTCTTCTGGGTGCCGACGCACTCACGTACGCGGAACTCGAACAGCGGGTCGCCGCGCGGGTCGAACAACTCGTCGGTCCCCGGCGGGTGCACGTGCTGGTCGCGCGGAACACTCCGGCCTTCATCGTCGAGTACCTGGCGTGTTTGCGGCTCGGCCACGTGGTGGCGCTCACCACGCAGTGTCGCGCCGGCGATGCCAGGACCACCTACGCCGACGTCACCGATCTGCACCCGGACCTCGCCGTCCTGCTGTCGACCTCCGGATCGACCGGGAACCCCAAGGCCGTGCGACTGTCGCACAGGAATCTCGAAGCGAACGCCGACTCGATCGTGCAGGCGCTCGGACTGTCCGCGCGGGATCGGGTTCTCACGTCGCTACCGGGCGCCTATAGTTACGGGCTGTCGGTCATCAACAGCACGCTCGCCGTTGGTGGCGCCTTGGTCCTGACGTCGGACTCCATCACAGACCAGTCGTTCTGGGAGACGGCGCGCGCACACGCCGCCACGGTGCTGCCCGGGGTGCCATACACGTTCGAGATGCTCGACCGGCTCGGTGATGAGGTGCTGGCAGGGGTCACGAGCCTGCGGCTACTGACCTGCGCCGGGGGTCGTTTGCCCGCCGCCGCGGTTCGTCGCTGGGCCAGTGCCGGAGAGCGTCAACGCTGGGGGCTGGCGGTGATGTACGGCCAGACCGAGGCCACGGCGCGCATGGCGGTGCTGCCGCCGTCGCAGGCGGCGCGGTACCCGGATTCGGCCGGCCTGCCGGTGCCGGGTGGACGATTCGAGATCCGCGGCGCCGATGCCGACGGTGTCGGTGAGATCGTCTATTCGGGCCCGAACGTGATGATGGGCTACGCGACGGTCCGCGAGGATCTGGCGCGGGGTGCCGAGGTCGAAGAGCTCGTCACCGGGGACAGGGGCCGGTTGGTGGACGGCCGCCTGTACGTCACAGGTCGCAGTGCTCGCTTCGCGAAGGTGCGCGGTCTGCGCATCGATCTCAACGATGTGGAGCGTGCGCTTGAGCCACTCACGGCGGTGTGCGTCGAGGTGAACGGGGAACTCGGCGTCGTGGCCGATGCCCCGGTCGACACCGTGCGGGCACGCGTCATGCAGGCGACGGGACTGGGGTGTGCGGTGGTGCGGGTGATCGAGGCCCCGGTTCCCCGTTTGGGTAACGGCAAAGTCGATCGCGGCGCCGCCGTAGGCATGTTCGACATGGCCGGCGAATCGGAGCTGGCAGGGAGCAGGCAGGACCAGCTGCTCGCCGCATACAGCCGACTGCTGGGTGTGACAGCCCGCCCGGCAGACAGCTTCCGGGGCCTCGGCGGGGACTCGATGAGCTACGTCGCAGTGTCGATCGAGGTGGAACGGATCCTCGGTTTCGTGCCTGACCGGTGGCACGAACAGCCCATCGAGGCCCTGGTCGGCCTGCGTTCGGGTGGGCGAGGTGCGGAGACCTCGATCGTGCTGCGTGCCGTCGCGATCCTGCTGGTCCTGGGATCGCATGCGGCGGTCATCGACATCCGTGGCGGGGCGCACCTGCTCATGGCACTGGTCGGCTACAACTTCGCGCGGTTCCAGGTGGGCAGGTCGTCGCCGGCGGTGTGGGCGTCGATCGGATGGATGCTCTTCCCGGCGGTGATCTGGGTAGGGCTGGCCGTGACCTGGACCTGGCAACCGTACTCGCCGTCCGCGCTGGGTCTCACCTGGATCACTCAGCCCGTGACCGACGGCCCGGACTGGCGGTACTGGTTCATCGGGGCCCTGCTGTGGATCCTGCCCATGGCTGTCCTCATCCTGCGCATGGAGCGGGTCGCGCAGTGGCGCGCGCGGTGGCCGTTCGGCTGGGCGGCCGGTGCCACAGCCGCGACGTTCGCACTCGCGGTGTGGCTGGTCCCCGATGCGAGGCCCTCGTCCTTGTTCTCCCCGTGGGCCGTGCTCTGGGTGTTCTTCCTGGGCTGGGCCGTATGGGAGGCGCGCAGCGGGCGGCAACGGATGTTCGTGTCGGCGATGTCGCTCGCGCTGGTGGCGGTCACGTTCTCCGAATCGCGGCTGGGGGTGATCGCCGCGGGCCTGCTGTTGCTCATCTGGGTGCCGCGGCTGCGACTGCCCCGCCCGGTCGTCGTCGCGGTGGCGGCAGTGGCACAGGCGTCGTTGTTCATCTACCTCGTGCACTGGCAGGTGCTCGATGTCGCGCGGAACTGGTACGCGGTGGGACTCGCGCTGCTCACCGGCCTGGCTCTGACGTGGCTGTGGGCGCGGATGGTTCCCGCCGTGCGGCGCATGCGTGTTCAGGTGCCCTCCGAGCGTCCCGGTTTCGCCACCTTCTGATCGCCCGTCCCGTTCTCGGGCGAACATGTCAGACCCTGCGGCTACAACTGTCTCCAGGGGAAGTGAGGACCATGTCTGAGGCGGGGATTGTCCGGCAGGTGCGGGTCGCACCTGATCGGTCCGAAAAGGTCATCGAGGGGGCAGGGTCGCCGAGGTTTCGGCGCGGCCCGTTCCTGGATCGGATCGCGGGGTTCATGGACGGCCTGCGTGGGCTGCCCGATGTGCAGACGCCGACGGCGACCGCGCGACTGGCTCGGATCGAGCGCTGGGCCGGTGTGCAGGGTGCGCGGATGGCCTCGCACTACGGGCCACTGGAGTCGGAGCTACAAGGGTTGCGTGAGCGGCTGGCCGTCACGCGCGCGCTGCAGGTCCGACGCCTTGACGAGAGGCGTTGCGCGCTGGCGGATCTGCTCTCCGCCGGACCGGAGGTCGGTCCGTGCCTGGGTGAGTCGGCGCTTCCCGACCGACTCGTCACGGCTCGTCGCCGGCGGGAGTTCGAACTGGTTTCGCAGACGCTTCGGTCGACTATCGCCTCGGCTGAGGACGACCTTGCCCTGACCGAGCAGTTCGCCGCCGCGTGCGCCACTGCCCTTGAGGCATTGCACGAACAGTGGAAGGCGGACGGCGAGCGGGTCGCGGCGCTGGCGGGTCGGCGGCGCGCCAAGTACCTGGCGGGCGTCACCTGGACTCATCCCGATCGAGCGGCGGTGGCTGCTGCGTTCGCGCCGCCCGCCGACAGGCACGGCTACGAACAACTGCATCTGGTCACCACGGAGGAGTCAGCATGACCACGCAATTGAGCCACCCGACGGTGGCAGTGAGTTTCTCCAGCCCCGAGGACGTACAGCCGTCCTGGCGGGACCACTGGCTGGACAAGATCCTGCTGCTGGGGGTGGCGATCGGGGACGCGGTGTCGTTCTGGATCGCATTGCAGGCGTTCAATGCATCGGCCACCGGATGGCAGATGTTGATCTTCGTGGGTGCCATGACCTCGGCGGCCGTGATGACAATGCACAAGGCCGGGGGCTACGCGCGGGCGTTCAAGGCCCGGCAGGCCGCCCACGGACGCCTGCTGGTGTGGATGCTGGTGGCGGTGTGGCTGTTCCTGGGGGCTGCCGCTTTCGTGGTCCGGGTGAATTCCACAGACGGGTCGAGTAGCGCTGACCTGTTCGGTACGGCACCAGTCGAGCAGTCCTCGCACAACCTGATCATGGCGGTCCTGATGCTGGCGCTGTTCCTGGCCGGGGGAGTGGCCGCCTATGCCATCGGCTTCACGGCGTACAACCCGCGCCGCACTGCGGTCATGCGCCTGCAGCGTCGGCTGCGCAGGGTGGAACGACGCTATCGGTGGCTGGAGTTCTGGCTGTTGCGTCGGCGTCGCCGTCTGGATGGCCGCCTGTCTCGCATCGAGCAGCAACGCGGCCGGGTCGAGCAGGAGCTCGAGCGCGATGAGCGGGTGCTGGCCGCGCAGGTCCAGGAGTTGCAGCAGATCGCGCGGTTGCGCATGTCGGAGCAGCTGAGCATGCCGAGTCGCACAAGTGGGGTCTTCGCGCCCAAGGGGGAGAGATGATGAGGAACAAACCTGATGCGGCACCGAGTCGTGCCGCCGTGTTCGCCCACCGTGGACGGACGGACGTCGAGGCGGAGATCGTTCGCCTGTTGTCCGCGGACGCGCTGGACGAGGGCAATGGCGAAGTGTTCGATGCGCTGATCGAATCGCGGGCGGCGCAGGAGCGCGCAGTGCTCAGTGCAGCCGCGCGCGCGGAACTCGTCGGGTATCAGGTGCAGGCCGACCGGGTATCGGCGGACATCGCAGCCATCGACCGGCGACTCGTCGCGGCCCGAGAGCGGGCCGATGCGTTGAAGGCGGATCTGGCACATGCGCGGGCCAGTCTGCGGGGACGGCCATGAGGAATCGTCTGATCGCCGCTGCTGCCGTCCTGGCTCTTGCGGCATGTGGTTCCCCGGAGCCGGCTGCAGATGACAGTCTGCCCGGAGGATGTGATGTGGTCGGTCCGGTCGTTGTCGCGACCGGCGGGCGGGCGAACATGCCCGCACCCACGGTTGAGCCGATCGTCCGCTACCTGCGGTCCGCCGCCGCGAGTGGCAGCGAGGTGACGGTGGTCGACACGGGTGGCGCGCCACAGACCCACGGTTCCGTGTCGTTCCGGGCCACCGCGGCCAACGAGGTGGCGGCCAACGAGCAGGTGAAGGCTGCGGCGCAGCAACTCAGCTCCGGAATCGCGGCGACCGTGGCGTCCGCAGAGGGCGCGGCGCCACTCGAGGCGCTTGACGTGGCGGCCCGCCACATCCATTCGGCCTCGGACGCGGGGACCATCGTGCTGATGGACTCGGGCCTGCAGACGCAGGGCATCCTCGACTACACCCAGAAGGGCATGCTTGGCGCCGAACCGACCGAGCTGGTCGACGGAGTCCAGCGGTCCGGCCAGTTGCCGGACCTGACCGGTGTCCGTGTCTTCGTCATCGGGCTCGGTGACACCGCCGCGCCACAGGAACCGCTCGACACCGCTTCGCGTCGGGCCCTGGTCGAGCAGTGGACGGCGCTGCTCTCGGCCGCCGGTGCGTCGTGTGTCGGAGTGGATCCGCAGCCACTGACAGGTGCCTCCCCGACGGTCGTACCGATGGTTCCGACAGTGTCCGTTCCGGATGTTGCCCCGCTGGTGCTGTCGGCCAAGGTCGTGCTGACCGCCGACACCGTGGCATTCATGTCCGACACCGCACAATTGCGCGACCCGGAACTCGCGAAGAGGAAGCTCGCCTCGGTCGCAGCGGCGCTCGTCGAGTCGGGTCAGAGCGTGCTGCTCACGGGCACGACCGCCACGGACGGCACCGAAACGGGACGCCTGCGGCTGTCGCGGCTGCGGGCGGAGGCGGTGAAGGTGACGCTGATGGAACTCGGTGTGCCCGCCGACCGGATCAGCACCGAAGGTGTCGGCATCCACCACCCGGAACATGTGGACGACCTCGACGCCGAGGGCCGCCTCATTCCGGCCAGGGCGGCGCGCAACCGGACGGTCATCCTCACGGTGGAGCCCTGATGTCCAGGTACCGAACTGCCAGAGAGATCGTGGCCGCGGAAGGTGTCTGGGACGTCGCCCGGGGCGCGTACGAGGTGCGCGATGAGAACGGTGAATCCACCTTCTACTACTGGAGCCCGCGGTCCTTCCTGACCATGGTCCTGGTGCGGTCCCCGTTCGTGCTGATCGGTGTCTTGATCGCGTGGGTGATCGCCATCCAGTTCGTTGGCTGGTCCGAACCGCACCCCAACGAGAAGTGGGAACAGCTCGAGGCGGCGATCGGGGATCGGTACAACGCGGAGGTCTGGCCGTTGCCCGACGACTGGGACGGGTCCCAGGACTACGAGGTCGAGGCGGTGCAGGACTACCGCGCAACCGGCGAGTATTGGCAGGACCCACTGCACTTCTGGGACTGCATCCTGCACCCGGGGGAGCATGCGCAGTTCCTCCGGCTGCGGTGTCCTGACCCTGTGACCGGCGTTCTGGTCGAGTTGCCCGAAGGAGGCGCGCGGGTCGAGGACGGTCCGGTCTACCGCCTCAAGGTCGAGCGCGACGGCCGACCGGTGACCTTGGAAGAACTCGTCGGCGTGCCGATCGACGACCCGTTGTGGGACCTTTACATGTCGCAGGAGTCGCAATGAGGACTGAACATGACGCATACCGCGCGGCACATCCGAAGGTGGGTCGAGCGTTCATCATCTCGATGCTGCTCGGGTTCGGGCTACTCATGTGGGCGCTGTGGGACCAGAGTCACGACTACTACCGTCGATGGCCCACCGAGCAGGTGCAACTCGCGATCGCATACTGGATCGCGCTGGGGATCTCCTGGTTCTACGAGATGAGCCAGTACGACAGTCACCTGCCGGAACTGCGCACATTCGACGCCTCGAAGCTGCCGGTTTTGGATCGTAGCCGTCGATTGCCGCCGATCGGGCCGAGGATGGGAATGGACGACATCGATCGCAGACGGGAGGTGGTGCTGGTGGCGTATGGCGCCTTTCTGTCCGACATCGTGCAGATCGCGAACATGCCGCTGCTGGCCGACCCGCGGTGCGAGGTGACCGATCGATTCACAGAGGCGCTGGTGGTGGCTGAGGATGCCCGGGCGGCTGCGACGCGTGACGTGTCCCGGTTGCCCGCGTATCGCGACGCGGTGGGTGCGCTCGAGAAGGCCTGGCGTGACGCCACGTCGTTCGCGCGCCGCAAGGGGTACGCCACGCTGGCGCCGGAGGACCAGAGCGCAGTGCGACGGGCCCAGCGACTACTGGAGATCGCCCTGGATGAGAACGCCTACGCTCCGGAACGGCGCGAGGCCATGCGCAAGGCCGTGGACCTCTTGAGGTCGGTGGTGGATGTTCCGGCGCAGGCTGTCACAGCCATCGGCCACAGGGTCGGCCGAGCACAGATACCGGACGGAGGATGATGGGCCGGCGTTCGAGCCCGGGAGCGGGCGTGCTCGTCCTCGGGGCGGCTGGAGCGGTGGTGTTCGCCCTGTTCGGTGGCTGCAGCGAATCTCCCCGTGAGGTCCGGCCGCCCACGTCGGCGGAGACGACCAGCGATACCCCGAAGGTCCAACAGCCGGCCGAACCGGCGTCGCCCACCGACGCCGCGTTCCCCTTCGCCGATGTCGCAGCGGCCAAGGAGGCCGTCGTCAACCTTCCCGCGAAGGGCCGCGCGCCGCTGACCGACTACAACCGCGAGGCCTTCGGGGTGCCGTGGTCGGACACCAACGACAACGGATGCGACACCCGCAACGACATCCTTCGCCGTGACCTGATGGACACCCGGGTGGCGGACTGCATGGTCATGTCCGGGGTGTTGAGGGATCCCTACAGCGGTGACCGGATCTCGTTCGTGCGCGGTCCCGTCACAAGCCTGGACGTACAGATCGACCATGTGGTCCCGCTCGCGAACGCGTGGCAGACCGGTGCGTCGTACTGGACCCCGGCCAAACGGGAGCGGTTCGCCAACGACCGCCGGAACCTGCTGGCGGTCCGTGGGGATCTGAACCTGCAGAAGAGCGACGGGGATGCCGCCACCTGGCTACCGCCACGCAAGGCCTTCCGCTGCGAGTATGTGGCGATCCAGGTGCTCACCAAGCAGCGCTACGGGTTGTGGGTCACGCCGGCGGAGAAGGTCGCCATGCAACGGATCCTGGACAGGTGTTGATCACAGGTAGAGGCCGGGAGGGTCCTCGTCCACTGGGATCTGCTGTTGGATGATCGTCGGGTCGAAGCGCGGCTTGCCGCCGAACTTCTCCACCATCTGCGGTCCGAAGTCAGTGGTCGTGACGGCCAGGAACGTGAGGGCGCGGGACAGCGTGTAGCCGTTGAGATCATGGGCGAAGAGGTCGTTCTCCAGCAGGATCTGACCGCCGGTGTGGAACCCTCGCACGAATACCAGGATGCGATTGAGTTCGTTGAGGAACTCCCCGAGTTCCGGGGTGTAGTCGACCTCGGAGACGACGCTGAACGTCTGGACGATCAGTTCTTCGCCCGCCCGGATCACCCGCGCGTAGCACTGACTGCCGCGGTAGGTCACCGGCAGATCGCCGTCGGAGTCCCAATCGGGACGCGGGCTGTCGGTCAGATTCGCGATCAGATCCCGCAAGTACGACTGCACCATCTCCGCGTTCATGTGGCTGCCTCCCTGGGGTCAGTATCGCTCAGGTGCAGGGTTCACCACTGCTGGCAGATCGGGCATCGCGAACAGTCCGGGCAGCACTCATCGCCCCAGAACACGGCAGCTTCGGCGTTGAACCCGCCGTTGAACGGTTGTCCCCACCATCCATCGCCGGAGCCCATGGCCTGCCCTGTGGCCAAGCCGCTCATCTGGCACTGCGGACTGCAGTCGGGGCAACATGGCGCAGCGGTCATGCCGACAGTGTGGGCTCGGGGTACGACATGTGGTGTTGGCGAACGTCGAGGCTGACCAGGTACCAGCGTCCGCGGCGGCGGTGGAACAGCGCGGAGTTCTCATAGAGCGTGATCAGAATCCGGTCGAGACTGATGCCGGGGATGCGGCGGCGCACCAGGAGCAGGATGTCGTCGGGGCACAGGGCATCGGTGCCCAGCAACTCGATGATGGTGTCGACGAGTTCGACGGACGGAGCGGTCGGTGAGAAGTCGCGCATGGTCATCTCCTCGTGGTCTGCCCATTGCATCGACAGATCCGGGCCGGTGCTTGAGGCGGAGGTTTGTCAGACCCTTCTGAGATTCTGGGAGCCACGAGCAAGGGGGAACGGATGCTTCTTCACATGAGCACGGCACAGAGGGATCGGGCTGTCGGCGCCATGGTCGGGCTGGCTGTCGGCGACGCACTCGGTGCCGGCTACGAGTTCGCCTCGCCGGTGCCACCTCACGAGGTGGCCATGATCGGGGGCGGGATCGGTGATTTCGCCCCCGGGGAGTGGACCGACGACACGTCGATGGCCATCCCGATTCTGCAGGCTGTGGCGGCGGGCCTCGACCTGGATGATGTCGCCACGCAGGACCGGGTGGTGGGTGCCTGGATCCACTGGACCGATGACGCCAAGGATGTGGGCGTCACCACCCGCGCGTCTCTGCGCGGCGCTGCCGGTCGGTCCGCCGATGCTGTGCGTGATCACGCCCGTTCCCGCTTCGAGGCCGGGGTGCCCGGCGCCGGGAACGGCACACTCATGCGCACCACACCGATCGTCTTCGCCCACCTGTCGGATCCTGATGGCCTCACGCACACCGCGCGTCTGTACAGCGACCTGACCCACGGCGACCCGGAGGCAGCGGATGCGTGTGTGCTGTGGAACCACGCACAGCGCCACGCGATCCTTCACGCCGAGTTCGATCTCGCGATCGGCGTGGACCAACTGCCGGCCGAACGTCGCGATCTCTGGTTGCAGCGGATCCACGCTGCGGAGGCCGGGCAGCCCGGTGACTTCACACGCAACGGCTGGGTCGTGGAGGCGCTGCAGTGCGCGTGGTCGGCGATCGTCTCCACCCCCTTGACAGGGCCCGAGCACTTCGAGTCGGCCATACGCGCGGCAGTGGCTGCGGGGTGGGACACCGACACGGTGGCAGCCATCGCGGGCAGTCTGTTGGGGGCTCGGTGGGGCGTGTCGGCCATCCCACTGGACTGGCGGCGCAGGGTGCACGGGTGGCCGGACCTGACGGGCCAAGACCTCGTCCGCCTCACGAGTGCCGCCGTCACGGGTGAGGAATGGCCCACGCGGCTCTACGACACGCTGCGGGCGGAGGGTCCACCGGTGGCACTTGCTGCGGATCCCGGTGTCTGGATAGGTGATGTCTTCGGGCTCGAGGACCTGCCGGAGCAGGTGACGGCCGTCGTGTCGTTGTGCCGGCTCGGTTCCCAACAGTTGCCGGACCACATCGACACCCACGTCGAGGTCTGGCTGATCGACAGTCCCGCGCAAGAGGAGAACCCGCACCTGGAGTTCGTAACCCGCGACACGGTGGATCTGATCCGTCGTCTGCGGGACGAGGGAGAGACCGTCTACGTCCACTGTGTGCAGGCGCATTCCCGCACGCCGTTCATCGCTGCCCTGTACACCGCAACCGTCACGGGTCTGCCCGGCCCGACGGCGCTGGAGCAGGTCTGCGCGCAGTTGCCCTCAGCGAGTCCGAATCGCGCCTTCCGCGCCCATCTGGATGCCGTGTAGATCCGACGGAGCAACCTCCACCGGATCGTGACCGGGCCGCCACGCGTTCTTGATCTTGGTGGCTTTCGGGGGGCCTGCCATCGGCGTAGCGTGAGTAGTGGACACCGGGAGGGGGTGTGCCATGAAGGTTCAATCAAAGCGCGCTATCGGAATGGCGGTCGTCGCCGCTGTGGCACTCGGAGGTGTAGCGGCTCCGGTATCACCGGCATCGTCGAAGACCATCAAGGTCTGTGTGAAGAAGAAGACCGGCGAGATGCGCATGATGAAGAAGTGCAAGAAGGGCTGGAAGAAGGTCAAGTGGAACAGCGTCGGCCCGATCGGACCGATCGGTCCGGCAGGTCCGCAACTGAAGGTGGTCGACAAGAACGGTGTGGTTCTCGGGGACTTCTTGGGGATGAGCTGCGCAGGGCTGCTGCCGTACATCACGGTCGGATTCCAGGGCGGCAACTACACGTACATGCCTGATGGCCGGCTCATACCGAGTACGTCGCCGCGGTTCATCGACGCCACGTGTGCCGGGAAGGGATACGTGGCTGTGGCCGCTACGGATACCCCCATGTACCTGAACACGGTGGGTGGCCCGGGGCGACTGGTGTACCGCGCGACCGTTCCGGTCTGGCAGACGGCAAAGGCCTACAAACTCACGTCGACGTTGCGCGCCCACAACGCAGTCACATGGCAGCTGGACGGTGCGGGCACGTGTGCCGTCACCGCGGTCTACAACGGCACCCTGATCGAGCTCGAAGAGGTTCCGGCGCCCCCGGACGGGGCGGGACCGCTGACCGTCAAGTGAGCGTGTGAAGAATCTCTCCGCGCGACCGCCCGGATTGACTAGTCGCGGGCTGTACGGGGAGGCTTGAGGCACGCCGCCACGCCACCCCGGGAGCCACTATGGCCAAATCCGACGAGGAACTCCGCGCGAAGATCCTCGATGCCGCTGCGAGTCTGTTCGCCGAGTACGGCTTCAGCGGCACGAAGGTGAACATGATCGCAAGGGCTGCTGGGGTGAGCAGTGCGACGGTGCGTCGGCTCACCGGTGGGCGCGCGGAACTCTTCGAGGCGGTGATGGCCGACCGTGTGAGTTCGTCTGCCGCCGAGCGGGTCGCATCCGCAGTGGAGGACCCTGGAGACGCACCACCGATCGCGGTGATCCTGGCAGCGGCCCAAGAAGTCTTCGCAAGCCCCGCCGCGAGTTGGGACGTCCTCGAGCTCGAGGCTCTCACCCGGGCACACATCGATGAGCGGCTGCGCGAGATCGAGACCCAGCGCATCGGCCGCCGGTGGGACAACGCGGTGAGTCTGGTGTCCCAGGTCCGCGCCAATGGCGGACTCGACGCCGGGGTGTCGGACCGCGCGATCGTGCAACTCGCGATCGCGATGTCGGCGGGTCTGGCGCTGCTGGATCCGGTGCTGGAGAGCAAGCCCACCATGGCTGAGTGGATCGGGCTGATCGCTCGGGTGGGCCAGGCGATCTCACCCGACGACATGATCCTCGAACCGAACTACGAAGCGCGGGAACCGTGGCGGCTGCGACTGGAGATCACCGATCAGCCTGGTTCACTGGCACGGTTGGTGCGATCGCTGGCCTCGTTGCACGTGTACATCGTGGCCGTGCAGATCGTCGGTCACGGTGAGGAGTTCCGGACCGTCGACATCGCGCTCACGGCGCCGGCGTCGGTGGGCGCAGATGTGATCCTCGCTGCTGCGCTGTCCGCCGGTCGGCATGCCTACGTCGGCGAGGGATCCCCGGATGACGCCCTCGACCTGCCGACCCGTGTCCTCGACGGTGCGACGGCAATGGTCAACACCCCCGAGATCGCCCCGCTTGCCGCTGCCGAGCTTGTCGAGGCAGACGCGGTCGAGGTGGCATCGGCGGTGGAGGGCGAGGACGACAGCCCCGACGTGATGCGCCTGCAGTGGACACCGGAGCGACACGTCATCCTGCAGCGTTCGTGGGCGCCGTTCGAGCGTGCCGAGCGCACCCGCGCCTCGGCCCTGCTGCGCCTGTCCTCCGCGATCGCCACCGCGACCGGCAACGAGGACTCGGCCGGTTGGGTCGAACCGATCAAAGGCGGCACGGTGTGGATCCGCATGGCCCGGCCAGAGGATGCCGACGCCGTGGCCGCCATGCACGACCGCAGTTCCGAGAAGAGCCGCCACCAGCGCTACTTCTCCATCACCGACTGGCATGGCACGAAGCTGTACAGGCTGGCGGGTGGGCATCGCGGAGCCACCCTGGTGGTGATGAGTGAGGACGGGAAGATCGTCGGCCTCGGCAACGTCTTCCCCGACCCGTCGGAGGGCAGCCACGCCGCGGAGATCGCGATGATCGTCGAGGACGCGTACCAGGGCCGGGGCGTCGGCACGAAGTTGATCCAAGCGCTGCTGCACATGGCCTCGCGCCTTGAGTTCACCGAGATTGTGGCGACGGTGCTGGCTGAGAACACGGGGATGCTGCACTTGCTGCGGAGCACCGGTCTGGAGTGGACGTCGGACATTCACGACGGCATCACGTATATGAAGGCGGAGTTGCCACCCCGCATGGACTTCGTTGAGGCGGACACCGGACCGATCCACCTGACGGGGTCGGGGGCCGCGAAGAAGCGGCCAGCACGTAAGGCGCCGGCGGCGCGGAAGACGCCTGCCAGGAAAGCGCCTGCCAAGAAGGTCCCTGCGAAGAAGGCGACCGCGAAGAAGGCGCCCGCGAAGAAGGCGGTGGGCAAGAAGACGCCAGCCAAGAAGAGCGCTCCGGGCGGCTAGGCGAACGTCCTCAGCGGGCGACTCCATGGCACGGCAGGACAGACTTCTGTCATGCCCCGCAACGTCCCGGTTGAGCCGGACTACTCCGGCCCCGGCGCGGGCGCGGAACGACGGGTCTGGCAGGCGCTGCAAGCCCTTCCCGAGGACGCGGTGGTGATCAGTCAATACCGGGTTCTCGACGATCGGGGGGTCCTGCGCGAAGCCGACTTCGTGGTGCTCATCCCCGGCGTCGGGGTGGGGGTCGTGGAGGTGAAGGGTGGGCTTGTCTGGACGATCGACGGTGAGTGGATCTCCAGGGACGGCCGGGGTGTCGACCACTCGATCAAGGACCCGATGTGGCAGGCGCAGAAGGCCGGTTTCACGATCCGCAGTTTCGTCGTCGGGCAGGCAGTGCGGTGGCCGGCCTGGGTTCCCGTGGTCGTCCTGCCGGACACCACGCTGCCACGTGGATTCGCCCCGGCGGACTCCGATCGCAAGGACTGGATCGATGGGCTGGATGATCTGGCCGCCCGGCTCAGTGCGGCGATCTACACCGGGGACAGTCCCAACATCGACAAACTCACTGCGGTTCTCGAAACGCGATTGCCCAAGCCGCCTGCCCACGCGGTGGCGGAACTGGCCACTGATCGTGCCGACCTCATCACTCGGGACCAGTACGCCATCCTTCGCGCGGTCCGCACCAATGACCGGATCCTCGTCACCGGTGGCCCCGGTACCGGCAAGACCTGGCTCGCGCTGGAACACGCCCGCCAGGAGACGTTGCGCGGGGCGAGAGTCGCGGTGCTGTGCTACAACCGCGGGCTGGCGGTGCACCTGCAACGGCGCGCCCTGGCGTGGCCCGAGGACCAGCGACCCGCATTGATCGGCACGTTGCATGAGGTCGCCGTGGACTGGACCGGGACCGAGGTGCCCGCCGATGCGGACTCGGAGTTCTGGGACGCCCTCCCGGCGAAGCTCCAGGCGGCTGCGGGCGGGGTCGAGGACCGTTTCGATCTCGTCATCGTGGACGAGGCCCAGGACTTCCGTGAGGAATGGTGGCCGGCCGTGTTGTCGCTGCTGGAGGACCCAGAGGCCGGACCCCTTGTGGCATTCGGGGATGAGGACCAGGAGTTGTACGGCCGTGGGGTGTGGGGCCTGCCGGCCTTCGAGGTCACCCTTGAGGAGAACATCCGGAACACCGTACAGATCGCCGAAGTGCTCCAGCAGGTCACCGGCGAGGACCAGAAGTGCCGCGGTGCCACTGGGCCTGAGCCGATGTTCTTGCCGTGCGCAGAGGACGCGGTCCTGGACGTCGCGGATCAGGCCGTGCAGGCGCTACTGCGGGATGGGCAGTACCGCCCCGGAGACATAGCCGTTCTGACCACGCACCGACGTCACCCGGAGCACTCGCGGCGACTGGTGGAGTTGGGCCCGCTGGGTTTCGCGGACTCGCTGGTCGGAACCGACGAGGTCGCCTACTGCACTGTGAAGGGCTTCAAGGGCCTGGAGCGGCCCGCGGTCGTGCTCGCGGTCAACGGGTTCCACGAAGAGGCGGAGCGGGAGAACCTGCTGCGGGTTGGGGTGTCCCGGGCGTGCCACCAGTTGGTGGTGGTGGGGATGGGGGAGGGGGAGTAGGACGGGATGGGGCCTGGAGAGGAAGACGTTGTCGGCCGTCTGACGTCGCTCAAGCAGTACAACCAGCAGGGCAATCGCGCTCCGCACAAACCACTGTTGCTGTTGATGGCCATCGGAGAACTGCTTGGTACCGGCTCCAGCGAATTGGCGTTCTCAGAGGTGGAGGATCGGCTCGGGAGACTGATCAAGGAGTACGTTCCCACGTCGAGCTCGGTGAGGCAGACCGCCGCATATCCGTTCTGGCGGCTGCAGAACGATCAGATCTGGGTCTTGGACCGGGAGGTGTCGTCGGACAGTCCGCGGCAACTTGAGGGTGCGACCGGCAGGCTCACGTCGTCGATTGAGCGAGTGTTGCTCGACAACCCTGAAACGCTCCAGACCGTTGTGGCAAGCACTCTTGCACAGCAGTTCTCACCGACTCTGCACGATGACATCCTGGCTGCAGTCGGCCTCGATTCCCTTGAGTATGCGTCAGGCACAAAGCGAACCGCGGGTGGCGCAAAAAGGAGTGCCGAGTGGCGGCGTCGCATCCTTCAGGATTGGCAGGAGGCGTGTGCCTTCTGCGGATTCGACGCATCGTTGGGAGGCGCGCCCGTCGGTATCGAGGCTGCCCACGTCAGGTGGGTCAATCTTGACGGCCCGAATCACCTGGACAATGGGCTGGCGCTCTGCTCGCTCCACCACAAGTTGTTCGATAGGGGCGTCTTGGGGCTCAGCACTGAGCACGAGGTCCATGTCTCCCGCCACTACAAGGCGTCGAGTGCCCGAGGTCAAGCCGTGTACGACTTGGTCGGCGTGCGTCTGAATCCCAGGCCGGGGACGGCGCTGCCCGCCCCGAAGCACATCGAATGGCACTGCCAGCAGGTGTTCCATGGCCCGGCCGTCGCCTGACCGCCCCCGCTCACTCTCCGACTGCCTCCGCCCGCCCCGCCGTTGACCCCGGGCCGTGGTGCGTGCCGCTCCTCGTCTCGAACCCCTCCGCCACGACGCCGAGCTCCGGTACCCACGCGATCGCCCGCTCCACATCCGCCCACGTCAGACCCGTACGCAGGTCCGTCCGCAGGAGCCGGAAATTCGCCGGGTCGAAGCCTTCCTGCGTGAGGTAGGCGTGGTCGTAGTGTCCGTGCGCATCGTCGATCCAGACCCACTGCGTCGCGCGGTCCGCCTCCATCGCCAGGATCGGGCTCTTCGCGTACAGCACCCGGTCGATCGCTGCCGGCGGGTAGCCCTGGTCGAGCATCACCTGCTCGCCGATGTGCCAGGACGTGAACAGGTAGGGGGTGTCCGGCAGGCCGACCTGGGGTCCCATGAGAAGCGGGGCCCGTTCGTTCCACAGCGTGAACCAGACGATGTCGAAGTGCTCCCGCAAGGCCGTCACCATCGCCGGGAGTTCCGTGTGCAGATGGATCGTGAAACCGTCCATCATGCGTACCGAGTAGCCGGGCGGTGCAATCTCCCGCGGTATCGCGTTGAGGACCCCGTCGATGTCGAGGTAGAGCGTCGGTTTCGTCATGTGCTCTCCTCCCCGCTGGCGTCGACGTCCCACTGGCCGCCCTGCTCACGACTCTTGTAGCCCCGTGATTTCTTGACGCCGTCGGCGCGTAGGCGCTTACTCGTGTAACGCATCCCGCGCTGCTCCAATTCCTCCAAGGACCGGCGCAGGAACCCGATCTCCTTGTCGATCTCGGGGCTCGGCGCTGCTGCCTCCAGCTTTGCGATGCTGTGCGCGATGTGGGTGCGTGCGGACTCCTCGTCCCCGCGTCGCATGGCCTCCTCGCTGTGGCGCTTGCCGACCTGGGTCTCGAGCAGCACTCGCTCCTCGACGACCTCGGGATTCGGCACGCGGCCCTTGGCGATGTCCTGCGGTACGACGTTCACCGAGATGGGCAGGGTCACGGTGTGCGTCACGAGGTCGGGCGTGCTCACGTAGGTCAGCACGAGTTCCGCGATCTGCGCCAGACCGAGCGCCGCCATGGCCGGCACCCCGAACGTCACCAGCAGTTTGCGTTCCTCGCCGGAGTAGAAGTCGCCGAGTTCGAGCAGGATCCCCTCGGCCACGGCCTGGTTCGGCATGTCGTTGACCACCTGGATCGTCGTGACGTCCGTTGACGGCTTGATGAGGACGCTGCCGGCCTGCACAGATTTGGTCAGCAGGCCGTCGACCTCACCAGCCACAGCGGCCGCTGCTTGGTCGGCCTCCAGTGCGAACGTGTGGTTGCCGTTCCCGCCGATGGCCATTTCGGCGAGTATCAGCTCGTCGTAGCCGTCGCCGATTCCGATGGTCGACGTGCTGATCCGCTTGCTGGCTGCGTTGGCGGCCATCTGCTTGAACGCGACCGGGTCGACGATGCCGGCGTTGGCATGCCCGTCGGACAGGACCAGTAGCGTCGTCCCGCCGTCGGCGTGCGCGCGACCCGCCTCCTGCAGTCCGCGCAGGTAGCCCGACGACAGGTCGGTGGAACCGCCCGATCCCAGGTGGGTGACCGCGAGTTTGGCGCTCTGGCGGCCGATGTCGCCGAGGCGCTGGGCGGGAATCACGACATGTGCCTGGTGGTCGAACGCCACAAGTCCGAACCAGTCCCGTCCATCCAGGCGGTCCAGCAGGGCGATCAGCGCACGCTTGCCGGCCTCCAGGCGGCGGCCGTGCATCGACCCGCTGCGGTCCAGGACGACGATCACGGCCTGCGCGGGTCGCTCATTGTTCCCCTCGAGGTGCGGCGCCGTCATGTCCAGCATGACGGTGACTGAGTCGTCCTGTTCCAACGCGACGACGTCCATCTCGAGAACAGCGTTGACGTGCATGGTTTCCCCCTTCTGCGCCGGGCGTTCCGACAACCTTTCCACTGTGCGACAGGGGTGTGACATCCGGTTGTCCACAGATTTCTGCGGGGTCTGGATGTTGTCGCACCCTCGTACTAGCGTTCTAAGTGGGAGGTGGCGGATGGGTCCTACGGCCGGGGTGGTGCAGCAGGTGGATGTGTTGGCGTCGGCTGACCCGTCGTCGTGGGATTTGGCCGATCTGGAGTCGGGTCTGGGCGAGCTGGCGGTGGCGGCGAACAGGCTGTTCGCCGTGCAAATGCGGGTTCTGGCGGCGTTCGATGCCCGGGGTGCTGGTCAGATCGCGGGTTTCCGGTCGACTGCCGATTGGCTGGCGAAGACCACCGGTATCCCGGCGGGTCGGGCGGGGTGGCTGGTGCACACGGCGCGGGCGTTGTGCGACGAACTGCCGGCCACGGCGGTCGCGCTGGCCGAGGGCCGGATCGGAGAGGGGCACGTGCGGGTGATCCGGCATGCCCAGCGCCGCCTCGGGGAGCGGTTCGCGGCGGTGGAGGCGATCGTGGCGGGGTTCGCGGCCGGACACTCCGACCGGGAGACTCGGGTCTTGGTGGAGAGGTTGGTGCAGCAGTACGCCCCGGCCGATCACGACGATGAGGCAGAGGTGGACCGCGAGCGCCGCCGGGTGCATCTGTCCGACTCCATCGACGGGTGGTGGCATCTGGACGGGTTGTTGGATCCGGCCACCGGGGCTGCGTTGAAGGCGGCACTGGATGTGTTCGCCGAGGCGACCGGCCCTGATGACACCAGGTCGCCGGCCCAGCGGCGCTGCGACGCGTTGGGGGAGATCGCCGACCGGTCGTGTGACCAGAGCGATCGCCCGACCGGGGTCGGTCATGTGACGGTGACGGTGACGCCGGAGCAGATCGTGACCGGGCAGGGTGTGGAGTGGCCGAACGGGCTGTTGGCCTCTTCCACGGACGTGGCGGTGCACGGGTGCAGCGCTGCGGTGAGTCTTGTTGAGGGGATCCGGGTCGATGATGTGCACTGGCAGCCGCTGGCGGTGGGGTTCGCGCAGCGGTTCGCGAGCACGGCGCAGCGAGTGGCGCTGGCGGTCCGCGACGGTGCCGGGTGTGTGCATACGGGCTGCACAGTGCCCGCTTGGCGGTGTGTGGCCCACCACCGGCGATCCTGGGCCGACGGCGGTCCCACTGACGTGGACAACATGGTGTTGATCTGCCGGTACCATCACCGCCGGGTCCATCACGGACGCCTGGACCTGACCCAGCGTGACAACGGCACCTGGACCACCGTCGCACCCCACCTGTTCCCGGACACCGGATAGATGTCGTACCCCGGTGTGACCATCGGGACATGAGCGAATGGTTGGAACTGGATCCGCAGGACTACGAGGTTGCCGTCGAGGTCTGGGGGATCATCACGGGCGGGCGTCCGCAATTCGTGCTGACCCGCCGGGAGTCGGAGTGGGACTTCTGCGCCGTGCTGCACCTCGACACTGACGGTGTCGGCGGCCTCGAGCACATCGACAGCTACCCGACGTTGGCCGCGGCGCAGACGGCGGCCGAGCCCACAGTGCGGGAGTTCTTGTCCAACTCCCGGTGATCACGGCCAGTCCGGGAGTAGCCTGGGAACAGCGCCGTCGGAGGTGCACATGGCAGGGGTTTCGGTACTCGACCTGGCAGGTCTGGGCGCCCTGTTGGACGCCCTGCACTCCCGGGGATACACCGTCCTGGGTCCCACAGTGCGCGATGGTGTCATCACCACCGGCGAAGTTCACACCCTCGAGGATCTGCCACGAGGTGTCGGCGATGAGCAGGACGCGGGGCACTACCGACTCCGGGAGCGCGGCGACGACGCCATCTTCGGGTTCGCCGCCCCGATGCAGTCCGCGAAGCAGGTGTTCTTCCCTGCCGATGAGCTGATCTGGCGGGGGCGCCGCACCCCCGATGGTGCGTTCGACGTGGGCCACGCACAGTCCGACCCGGCGCCCGTGGCGCTGTTCGGCGTGCGTTCGTGCGATCTCGCGGCCGTGGGTGTGCATGACGCCGTGCTGGACCGCCGTGAGTTCGTCGACACCCGCTACCAGGCGCGACGGGACGGGACCTTCGTGGTCGCCGCATCCTGTGCCGAGCCGGCCGGGACCTGCTTCTGCGTCTCCATGGACACCGGACCGAAGCCCACCGGTGGGTACGACATCGCGCTGACCGAGATCCTCGATGGCGAGCACCGTTTCCTCGCCGAGGCCGGCACACCGGCAGGTGAGGAGGTTCTGGCCGAAGTGCCCGCCCAGCCTGCCGACTATGACGACGTGGCGGCCGCAGACGAGGTCATCGACCAAGCGCGCTCGCGGATGGGTCGGACCATGCGGACCGACGGCTTGCGGGACCTGCTCTACGCCAGTGCCCAGAGCCCGCACTGGGAGGACGTTGCCAATCGCTGCCTGGCATGCACCAACTGCACGATGGTGTGCCCGACGTGCTTCTGCACCTCGGTCGAGGATGTCAGCGACCTGACCGGCGACATCGATGAACGCCACCGCGTCTGGGACTCGTGCTTCTCGCAGGAGTACTCGCGCCTGCACACCAACTTCGTCCGGTCGACGACCGCGGCGCGGTACCGCCAATGGGCCACGCACAAACTCGCGTCCTGGCAGGACCAGTTCGGGATGTCGGGCTGCGTCGGCTGCGGACGGTGCATCGCGTGGTGTCCGGCCGGGATCGACATCACCGCGGAGGTCGCCGTGCTGCGAGGGACCGCGCTGCGCGAGGCCAAGGGGTAGGAGGAGTCATGCGGACCATCGAGGAACTGTTGAACGACAGCCCGTTCTACCACGGCCTGCCGACCGAGGTCCTCGCCCACGTTGCGGGGTGTGCCCAGACCGCGCGGTTCGAACCCGGCGAGGTGATGTTCCGCGCGGGGCAGCCGGCCAACACGTTCTTCCTGGTCCGTCACGGACGGGTGTCCATCGAGTTGCACAACCCTTCCCGCGGCACGATCACCCTGGACACCGTCCACGACGGTGAGATCGTCGGCTGGTCGTGGCTGGTCCCTCCCTACCTGTGGACGTTCGACGCCCGTGCCGCCGAGGCCACCAGCGCGGTGGCTTTCGACGGTGCCTGCCTGCGCGGCAAATGCGACGCCGATCCAGGACTGGGCTACGCGTTGATGCAGCGCGTCGCCCAGGTCATGTACGAGCGGCTGCAGTCCGCGCGGGTCCAGATGCTGGACATGTACGGGGCACCCACATGACCGCCGTCGAGCCCCACGCCCCGGCCGCCGACCCGATGCTGCCGCGGCCGTTCCGGGTCGTCGCTCACCACCTCGACACCGACGACACGGTGACGCTGTCCCTGGAACCGATGGCTGGTGACCCGCTGGAGTTCGCGTCGGGCCAGTTCACGATGCTGCACGCGTTCGGGGTGGGGGAGGTACCGATCTCGATCAGCGGTGACCCCACCTGGCCAGGTCCGCTTGTCCACACGATCCGCGACGTCGGCAACGTCACCCACGCGCTCGTTGGTGCCGGGGTCGGAGCGGTGGTGGGTGTGCGGGGTCCCTACGGCCGGGGCTGGGATGTGGCCGACGGGATCGGGGGCGACGTGCTGCTCGCCGCTGGCGGCATCGGTCTGGCTCCGCTGCGACCGGTGTTGTGGGAGATCGCCGACCGGCGTACGGACTTCGACCGCGTGGTGCTGCTGTACGGCGCCCGGTCCCCGTCGGAGGTGCTGTTCGGCCCCGACCTCGAGCGCTGGGCGCAGGAGTGCGGCATCGAGGTCGAAGTGACGGTCGACTACGCCCCACCGACCTGGCAGGGCAGGGTCGGCCCGGTCACGAAACTGATCAGCCGGGCGGGGTTCGATCCGCACCGGACGCTGGCTCTGGTGTGCGGCCCGGAGATCATGATGACCCTGAGCACGCAGGCTCTGCTGGGACGCGGTGTGGCGCCAGACCGCGTCCGGCTGTCCATGGAACGCAACATGAAGTGCGGTGTCGGCCTGTGCGGACACTGCCAGTTGCGCGACCTGTTCATCTGCGTGGACGGCCCTGTGCTGCCCTACACGGAATTGGTCGATCTGCTCGATGTGTGGGAGTTGTGATGTCGACGTCCGCGCCCTCGTTGGCGGTGTGGAAGTTCGCCTCGTGCGACGGGTGTCAACTGAGCCTGCTCAACTGCGAGAAGGAGTTGCTCGCAGTGGCCGACGCGGTGCAGATCGCCTACTTCCCGGAGGCCACGCGAGGCTACATCGAAGGCCCGTACGACATCAGCCTCGTGGAGGGTTCGATCACGACCGGTGAGGATGCTCGCCGGATCCAGGAGGTCAGAGCGGTCTCCAAACGCGTGATCACGATCGGCGCATGTGCGACAAGTGGTGGCATCCAGGCTCTGCGCAACTCCGCCGACGTGCGTGACTTCACCGAAGCGGTCTATGCGCACCCCGAGTACATCAGCACGCTCGAACGTTCCACACCGATCTCCGCGCACATCACCGTGGACTTCCAGTTACGCGGATGTCCCATCGACCGCGCCCAACTGCTCGAGGTCGTTGCCGCGTTCGTGCAGGGCCGACAACCGCGCATCCCGACATACAGCGTGTGCGTCGAGTGCAAGCGGCGTGGACTGACCTGCGTGGCCGTCGCCAAGGGCATGGCGTGCCTGGGTCCGGTCACGCAGGCGGGATGCGGTGCGTTGTGCCCGTCCTTCGACCGCGGGTGCTACGGCTGTTTCGGCCCGCAGGACTCGGCGAACACGTCGTCGCTGGCAGACCGACTGGCCTCGGCCGGGATGACGTCACGCGACATCCAGCGGCTGTTCAGCACCTACAACGTCGGATCCCAGGCTTTCGGGGCGCAGGCGCAGCGCGAGCAGGGAGGGGCACGATGACCCGGCGCACACTGGCGGTGAACGCCCTTGCCCGCGTCGAGGGCGAGGGCGGAATGTTCGTCCAAGTGCGTGATGGCCAGGTGGAGGCGGTGACCCTGGACATCTTCGAGCCGCCGCGCTTCTTCGAAGCGCTGCTGCGCGGGCGCGACTTCTCCGAGGCGCCCGACATCACCGCCCGCATCTGCGGTATCTGCCCGGTGGCCTACCAGATGAGCGCATGCCTGGCGATCGAGGACGCATTCGGGATCGAGGTACCCGACGAGATCCGCCTGATGCGCAGGTTGCTGTACTGCGGGGAGTGGATCGAAAGCCACGCCCTGCACATCTTCTTCCTGCACGCACCCGACTTCCTCGGCTTCGACAGCGGCATCGACATGGCGCGCGAGCATCGCGAAGTGGTGGAGGCGGCGCTGCGGATCAAGGCCGCGGGCAACGACCTGATGAGCGTGGTGGGTGGGCGCTCGGTGCATCCGGTCAACGTGAAGGTCGGTGGGTTCCACCGCCTGCCGACCGTTGCCGAACTCCAGGCGATCCGGCCGCGGCTGGCTGCAGCCCTGGAGGACGTGCTCGCCGCCGTGCCGCTGTTGGCCGGTTTCGAGTTCCCGGACTTCGATCAGCCCTATCTGTACCTGGCGCTCGGCGCCGGGCAGGACTATCCCCTGGAGGCGGGCAGGCTCACCACCAGTACCGGATCGGACATGCCGGTGGCCGAGTTCGGTGAGCATGTCGTCGAGGAGCATGTCGAGCATTCGAATGCACTGCATGCCCGCTACGACGGTGACCCGTACGTGGTCGGGCCGCTCGCGCGCTACAGCCTGCACTACGACGCGCTGTCGCCCATGGCCAAGCAGGTTGCCGCGGCGGCGGGTCTGTCGCAGAAGTGCCGCAACCCGTTCCGGTCGATCCTGGTGCGTGCCGTGGAGCTGGCCTATGCGCTCGAGGAGGCCGTGCGCGTCATCGACGACTGGCAGGGCGCCGCGGCCCCGGCGATCGAGGTTCCCGTGCGGGCCGGTGTGGGACACGGCGCGACCGAGGCCCCCCGGGGCTTGCTCTACCACCGTTATCGGATCGCCGAGGACGGTTCCATCGGTGAGGCCACGATCGTCCCACCGACGTCGCAGAACCAGTTGGCCGTCGAAGGTGACCTCCGTGCGTTCGTTCAGGAACGCTTGGAGATGCCGGACGAGCAGCTGTCCTACCAGTGCGAGACAGCGATCCGGAACTACGACCCGTGCATCTCGTGTGCCACACACTTCCTCGATCTGCGGGTGGAACGGCGGTGACCTCGCTGGTGGTCGGGATCGGTGCCCCGACCCGCGGCGACGATGCTGTGGGCATCGAGGTGGCCAAAGCCGTGAACGGAATGGGGTTGGCAGGCGTCGACGTGGTCGAGAGCGCCGAGCCGATCCAGTTGGTCGACCTGATCGGGGATCATCCCTGCGTGGTGATCGTGGACGGCATGCTCAGCGGTGCGATGCCGGGGGAGGTCGCGGTCTTCGACGGCCTGCCTGCGCCCGATTTCGGCCCCAGCAGTACCCACAGTCTCGGCGTCGGCCAGGCTCTGGAGCTGGCACGCGTCCTGGGTCGGCTGCCGCGTGATCTCTTCCTCGTCGGGGTCGAGGTCGGACGCACCGGGATGGGCGCCGGTCTCACCGCAGCGGTGCAGGCGGCGATCCCACATGCCGCTGGTGAGGTGCGGCGACTGGTGAGCGAATGAGCCTCAGGTCGGTGCCCGCACCGCTCGCCATGTGAGCGCGAGCAGGGCCGCCATGGTGATTGTGAGGCCCGCCGGGACAACAGTGCCGATACCGATCAGCAGCAGCGCGGCGAGCGCCACGACCGGCTCGGCGGTCGCGGTGCCCACCCCAGCGCGCCGGCGCATGAGCCACAAGCCGCCGAGGAACTGGAACAGGCCGAGCCCCACAGCGAAGGCCGCGTATCCGGGCAGGGGTTCCTGCCAGCCGTAGTCGGCGGACTTCAGCGCCGACTTCATGGCCAGAGCGATCAGGATCAGCCCGGCCACCAGCAGGAAATGCATCACCGAGTAGACGTCCCGTGCGGTCCTCACTTGATCGGCCCCGGTGCGCTGTTCGAGGGCCCCTTCTAGCGACGCCGAGGCGCCATCGAAGTACGCCACCCAGATCACACAGGCCAGTGCCACACCGAGCACGGCCGTGATCAACAACGCCGCCCCGATCGGCAACCCGGCCGCACCCACTCCGATGGCCACGATGCTCTCCCCGAGCGCGATGATCACGATCAGCCCGTGGCGTTCGGCGAAGTGTCCCGGTGCCAGCCGCCACCCCTCCCCACGGGCGAAGAACGGGCCGATGACGTCGATCGTGACCGCTACGGCGACCAGCGCCAACTGCCATGTGCCTCCCAGGTAGGCGCCACCGATGAGCAGCACCGCGGCGATCACCACGGTGCGGGAGAACCTGAGCACCGCGCCGATGATGCCCGGATCCTCTCTTCCCGCGAGGTAGAACAGGGCGAGCTGCATCATCCGCACGATCACGTACGCGGACGCGGCGATCATGGCGACCGACGCGCCCCGGCCTTCGCTGAAGAAGTCCGGCATCAGCAGGGCCAGCACCATGATCGCGGCCATCGCCACGAACATCGACGTCTGGACCAATCCCCTGTCGACGCGCACGGATGTGCCCAGCCAGCTGTACGCGACCCATGCCCACCACAGCAATGCGGCCAGCAGCAGTCCCCGCGCGAATCCCAGCGTGGAATGGTCGTACGCCAGGTAGGCGGTGACCTGGCTTATCCCGTAGACGAAAACGAGGTCGAAGAACAGTTCGAGGGTGGTGACCTTGTGTGCCGCTGAGTCGCGGATGAGTCGGGTCTGGCTCACGGCAGCATCCGGAAGGCCAGGTGCCGCCCGCGGCCTTGCTGCAGAGCAAGCGTGAACCACAGCCGGGTCAGTCCGTCCAGCACGTCCGCGGCGTCGGGTCCATCTCCTACCCACACGGGTCGCAGCCCCACGGCTTCGATCAGCGCCTCGACGCTCTGCTGGTGGCTCGGCGGGCCGCTGTAGAACAGGTCTGCGGGTGTGCCGTCGAACCGCGGCTCCCGGAAGTTCTCCACGCCAAGGGTGTTGAAGGCCCGGTAGTAGGGGATGCTTCCCGCCTGCACGGCGTGATGCAGCACCGTCGCTCCGACGTTGTTGCTGGCATCGATGAGGGGAACTTCGGCCAGCGTTGTGGCGTGGTCGGCGAGGAAATCGCCCATCGCCGAGCCCGGAATCGCTGTCACCACGAGCTCCGCCGAGGAGAGGGCCTCGTCGAGCCGGAGCACTGGTATCCCGTCGACATCTGACTGTGGTGAACGGCTGGCCATGGTGACCGGAATCCCCGCCCGCCTCCAGATCCCCGCCAGGGTACTGCCGATGTGTCCGGTGCCAACGACTGTGATGGTCATGTCATGCTCCGACTACTTTGGACTCAAAGTAATTCCTAGCATACGGTGACTGATGTGCATGACGACTCGATCGCCAGGGTGATGGCCGAATGGGCGGACATCCGGCCGGACCTCGATGTGGGTCCGATCGGGGTGTTGGCACGGATGGCCCGGATCCGGGCGATCGTCGAAGCCGAACAGGCGAGAGTTTTCGCCGCAGGCGGCATCACGGCTGCCGACTTTCCGGTCCTGGTGACTCTGTCCAGGCGTGGCCGGACCACGCATACGCAGTTGGCGGACGACCTCGGGCTCACAGCGGGAACGGTCACGGTCCGAGTGGATCGTCTGCAAACCCGCGGACTCGTGGCTCGGGAGGTCGATGCCGCCGATGCTCGGGTGCGGTGGGTGTCACTGACGCAGGCAGGCCAGGAGCTTGTCGACGACCTCATCCCGCGCCACCTCGCCGTGGAGCAGGAACTGCTGTCCGGACTGAAACCGCGGCAGCGCGAGCGACTCGCCGCAGAGTTGTCGGTGCTGCTTGCGGACCTCGAGGCGCGCTACGGATAGCGGCGTTCAACCGGGACCACTTTCATGCCGATTGTTTTCGCATGGGGGTTTCCCAGTGGTTCGCCGACCGCCGACCTGACGCCGTGTCCCACGGCATCCTCGGACGGGTGCTCTACACGGCGGTGGTGATGTTCTTGGGCGTCGAGATCTTCGCGATCACGTCCTTCTGGGGAGTGCTCGTGGGCGTGGTCATCACCGTGTTCGCAGCCGTGTTCGCAGGGATCCCGTTCCTCGTCAAGGTCTGGGCCCCCTCCGCCGCGGCGACCAAGCGCGAGATCGCCGAACGGCAGCGCATCGATCCGGAGCCTGCGCCCCGCGAGTGCAAGACGCCCAAACGTTGGTAGAGCTCAGGGTCGGCTCAGCGACCGTAGTACGGCTCGGCCCAGCCCAGGTACGGTCCCCAGCGGTCCAGCGTGCGCCAAGGCACCATCTTCACGCGGCCACCGGGCATGTTGGTCACGACCAGTCCCCGCCCGACGTAGGTGGCCACGTGACCGGCCGGGTTGCTGGTGCGCCAGAAGAGTTGGGCGCCGATAGGAGCCATGCGATTGTTGTGGCCGAATCCCGCGCGGCGGGCCCGGTACCACTGACGCAATGCGGTCGACGTGCGCCCGGAACGAATCCCATAGGCGTCGTCGGCCAGGCGCAGGCACCCGTTGTGGTAGCCGGCCCGACCCTGCCGCGCCCAGTTCATCAGGCGGAAGACCGCGGTGGTGGGGCTGTACCGGACACCCCGTGTCCGCATGCTCACGCCCGCGCGCGAGGTGCGCTTGGCGATCCGCTTGGGGGCCGGGGGCTCGGTCGGCAACGGGTCCGTCGCCAGGGGGGTGGTGGCCTCGGCAGGCACGATCTGTGCTGCAGGGGTTTCTGCCGGCACCGGCTCGGCGGGGGGCTCGGTGGGGGCCGGGTCGACCGGGTCGATCGGGGTGACCGGCGGGTCGGTGGGGATCGGCTCCTCGGCCATGGCCGGTCCGGCCATCACGATCGGCACGACGACGGCGGCACTCAACACCTTGTGGCGGAACTTCACGAATCTACTCCATTGATGGCTCTTGCACGAACGGGCTGGCGGGCCCGATGGATTTCGGGAGGTGTGTGGTTCGCACGGGGGCGCCATCAACGATGGGGAGGTTGCCTCCAACTCACGCGGATCCGGTCAACGCCGTGGGGCGGACCGGACGATCCTCCGTGGTCTGTGTTGCGTAAGAGACTCCAATGCGGTTCACAGCAGGTTGTCGTGAGCCACAGTAAGCACGATTTTTCGCAAGTCATGCCGGAAGCAGGCCGATTGTGGGAATGCTCACAGTCGGCTCAGGGAAATGTCCGGTTTTCCGCACGTCGCTTGTGGATAACTCGGCCCAGAGACAGCGCATTCCGGTCAGGGTAGGCTCCCCGCAGGTCAACGAAAGGCCCCGTCGATGCCTGATGAAGAGTTGCTGCGCGCATATGAACCGGTGATCCGGTACAACCGCGGCGAGTTGTTCTACCCGTGTTCGGTGGAGGACTTCGTCGAGGTCAGTGCGCTGTACCGCCGCACAGACGATGAGCCCGAAGAACTGGCCGCGCGCGGCACCCTGACGCTGGACCGGCTGGCCGAACTCGGTCGGGTGCATGTCGGGGACATCATCTACCTGCAGCAGGTCGACGGCCCACTCAACCGCAAGCAGTACAAGGCCTGGCGCAAGCGGCCGGACCGGGTCAAGTTCAAGGCCTCGAGCCGGTTCGCAGCGGTCGGTTTGCTGTCCCGGTTCGTGGATGCGATCATGCGCTTCACCCTCCTGCTGCGTGGGCGGGTGCCCGGTGGATACGCCGCCGCCGTGCACGAGACCTACATGAGCACGCCGACCAAAGATGACTGCTACTACTACGGTCATGTCTCCCGGGACGGCGGATACGTGGTCCTGCAGTACTGGTACTTCTACGCGATGAACGACTGGCGGTCGAACTTCGGCGGTGTCAACGATCACGAGTCGGACTGGGAGCAGGTGACCATCTTCCTCACTGACGATGAGGAGCAGAAACCCGTCTGGGTGGCCTTCTCCTCGCATGACGAGGTCGGCGACGACCTGCGCCGACGGTGGGACGACCCGGACATCGAGTTCGTGGACGGAACTCATCCAGTTGTCTACGCAGGCGCGGGTTCGCACTCCGGGGCGTACCTGAAAGGTGAGTACCTGATCACCGCCGGCGTGCCACTGCCCGAGTGGCTGGACACGGTGCGGCGGGCCTTCCTGCGCATCCTGCCGTGGCACGAGGACGACGACTCTGGCGCCATCGGTATCCCCTACATCGACTACAAGCGTGGCGACGGAGTATCGGTAGGGCCTGGGCAGGACAAGCCCTGGCATCCGGTGGTGGTCAGTGACGACACGCCCTGGGTGCGGGACTACCGCGGACTCTGGGGTTTGGACACCCACGACGTCTTCGGAGGGGAGCGGGCGCCCGCGGGTGTGCGCTACGAGCGCAAGGGCACCGTGCGCCAGTCGTGGGGACAGCCGGTCGCCTGGGCCGGGCTGGACAAGGAAGCCCCGACCGATGCGTGGGCGCGCGGGGACCTCGAGGCCGCTCGCAAATACCTCACGCAGAAGCTCGCCGACACCGACCTCGAACTCGCCGAAGCCCGGGAGGCCTTGCGCGCTGCCCGTGCCGCCGAGCGTGCCCAGGGCATCTCGCCGCAGGACCCGACCCCGCGGGCGGAGGAACTCGCGGAGGAGGTCGAGGAGATCCGTCGCAGGCAGATGGTCGTGCGTCAGCAACTCGAGGGTGTCGCGCTGGGCCTGGATCCCCGGCCACTGCCGGTGGAGCCGGTCCATTCACATCTTCGGCATCGAGCGGAACCCATGACCCAGGACGACAATGTCCGCGGCCGCTTGCTGCGTGTGTGGTCGGCGGCGTCCGCATCTATCCTGCTCGCCGCGCTGGGCATCCTGCTGCTGTTCGACACCACGGGGCTGCTCTGGCCGATCATCTGGATCGCATTCGCCATGCTCGTGATCGAGGCCATCCTGCGTCGCCGGCTCGCGAGCCTGATGATGGCGCTGCTCATCGCGGGACTCATCTGGTTGGGGCTGTGGGCGGCGTGGTCGCTGTTCACCGGGAATCTGCGGATGGGCTTCGGCATCGCATTGTTGCTGGCCGCGGTGTGGATGGCGGTGCAGACCGCCCGCGAGGGCATCCGCTCGCGGTGAGTTCGCTCGAAGAAGGCAGGGCGTTCTTCGAGGGCGATGCGTTGGGCCTCGCGGTGCTCGAGGTGGCTGGGGTGTGGGTCCGCGCGGCGATGATCTTGGCCGTGAGACAGTCAGGTCATGCACATCATCGGCGGCGGCATCGGTGGCTTGTCCCTGGCGCTTGCGTTGCACAGGGTGGGGGTGCCGGCGCGGGTATACGAGCAGGCGCCGACCCTCGAGCCGGTGGGTGCTGGGATCGGCCTGTGGCCGGGCGCGCTACAGGGCCTGCGAACGCTCGGGGTCGCGCAATGGTTCTGGGATCTGCCGGTGTGCCCGTTCCGCTGGGCGGAGACCGCCACGCCGGACGGCCGGACGATCACCGGCTTCGATGTCTCCGGGATCACGGGCGGGCAGGGATACGTCGTGCGCCGGGCGGATCTGCATAGAGCGCTGTACGAGCAGTTGCCCGATGGGGCTGTCGTCACCGGAAAGCAACTGGTCGGCCTGGCGCACGATCCCGACGGCGTGGATCTGTCGTTCGCTGATGGCAGCACCGAGCGGGCGGACACCGTGGTCGGAGCGGATGGCCTTCGCTCCGTGGTCCGCACTGCACTGGTCGGTGCGCACGATCCGCGATACAGCGGGGAGACCGCCTACCGGGGGATCGCTGCCGTCGCGGTCGAGGACCTGGGGATGATGCGCGAGACGCAGGGCATCGGTTGGCGAGGTGCGGTTCACCCGCTCGACGCCGAGCATGTGTACTGGTGGGCCGCGCGTCGGGTGCCGGCCGGCCAGATGCAGGATCCGCACACCCGCAAACAGACCGTGCTGGGTGGGGTGGAAGGTTGGGTGGGCGGTCTGCCGGAGGCGGTAACGGCAACCCCGGCAGAGGCCATTCTGCACAACGACCTGTACGACCGGGACCCATTGGCGACCTGGACCGTGGGGCGGGTGAGCCTGTTGGGCGATGCAGCCCATCCGACCACTCCCAACCTGGGGCTAGGCGGCTGTATGGCGATCGAGGATGCCGTGGTGCTCGGGCGGGCCTGGGCGCAAACAGGGGCGTACGGGCCCGCGTTCGCCCAGTACGAATTCGAACGCCACGCCCGCACCGCCCGGGTCGTCAGGATGTCGCGCCTGATGGGGCGCACGGGGTCGCTGACGAACCCGGTCGCGGTGAAGGTGTGGCGTTCTCTGAATGCAGTGACGCCGGCCCGGGTGGCCGCGTCCATGCTGGCACGCGAGGTGTCGTACACCCCGGGGCCGCTGGACTAGTCGTTACTCGGCGAGCATCTTGTAGATCTTCTTGCGCGCCTCGGCGAGCACCTCGACCGCGGCGTCGATCTGGGCCGGATCGTCGAGTTGGCTGACCTGCCAGACGGCGGCGCCGAGCTGGCGGCCCTCTGCCCACAACTTCATGGCCTCGTCGGGCGTCTCATCGCCGCGGGCCCAGGGCTCGCCCCACTCCTCGCGTTGCTGCTCCACCAGGGTCTTGCCGGCCGGGGTCAGCGAGAAGGTGCGCTTGCCCTCCTCCTGCGACGGCTGCACGAGGCCTTCCTTGGTGAGCCGCTTCAGCACCGGGTAGATGGACCCGGGGGAGGGCCGCCAGCGACCTTCGCTGCGGTCGGCGAGTTCGGTGATGATCTCGTAGCCGTGTCGCGGCTGCTCGTCGAGCAGCAGCAGGATCGCGAGGCGGACGTCACCGCGGTCACGGCGCGCTCGCGGCGGCGGACCCCAGGGCCCGCCCTGTCCCCACGGTCCGTTGTGGTGGTGCCGGCCACGGCGTTTGGCGGGTCGGCCGGCGGTCATCATTGCCCATCCGGGCATCGGGTGTGCGTAACTCATGTGAATCTCCTTCGTTCGTACGCGTTGCACTCACGATATATCGCGAAAGCACGTACGTCAACACCCATCGGAATGCGGCACGATGAAGGGCATGCGTCGCCTTGTGTGGATCCCGATACTGCTGGTCCTGAGCGGCTGTGCCCTGAACGACATCGAGTACGACCCGCCCATCACACCCGAGCAGTGGTGCGAGCAGCGGCCATGCGTCGATGTGGGTGACGTGGTCCTCAACGAGCCCCTCGGGACCTTTCTCGTGTTCTCCCTGGCGCTGTTGTGGATCGCAGTCGGGGTGGGCTTCCTGGTGACCCGGCGGGGTCAGGTGTCCCGGGGGTGGTTGGGCACTGCGCTGATCCTCGGCGGCCTCGGTGCGGCGCAGGCCGGCGTGAGCTACCAGGCGTTCAGCTACGAGTTGAAGTGCGCGGGCAAGCAGTTCTGCACGTACACCAACGCCCTTGAGGTGGGCTACAGCATCACGCAGGCCTGGAGCGTCAGCGCCATGCTCGTGGCGGTCGCATACGCCTGCACCCAGGCCCGCCGGGGTGTGATCATCTACGCCTTGGCCAACGCTGTGGTCTACTCGATCGTCGCGGTCGTCGGCGTGCTGCTGCCCAGCACCTTGCTGCTGTCGTTCGAGGTCCTGATGCTCTTCGCCCTGCCCGGGATCATCCTTGTGATCGTGCTCGCAGCACGCAGCAAGCAACCAGCCTCGCGCCCGATCCTGATCGCCGCGGTGTTACTGGTCGTCGTCAACGTCGCCTACTTCGCCTACTACGCGGCCGGTATCACCGAGACGCTCTGGGACGGTGGCGACGGCTTCTACTTCTCCGCGAACGACGTCCTGCACGTGGGCATGATCGCGTGGCTGATCTACGTGGTCGTCGCGGTGGGACCCCGGCTACGGGATCTCAGCCCTCGATGATCCGGCCGGCGCCGGCGAACCGGGCCCGGTAGTAGCCCATGTTGATGCTGTCGACGCGCACGCCGCTGCGCGGGTTCGTGGCGTGGATCATCTTGCCCTTGCCGATGTACATCGACACGTGCTGCGAGCCGCCGCGGCCGTAGAACAGCAGGTCGCCGGGCTTGAGGTGCTTGCGGCCCACGCGGCGGGCCTTGTTCATCTGGGCGCCGGAGTAGTGCGGCAGGCTCTTGCCGGTCGCGGTCTTGTACACCCACATGGTGAAGCCGGAGCAGTCGAAGGCGTTGGGTCCGGAGGCGCCGCCGACATAGCGGTCGCCCTTCTGGTTCAGTGCTACGCGGACCAGCGAGGCGCGGGCGCGGTTGGCGCGCTCACGCGCGGCCTTGCGGCGGTCCTTGGCCGCCTGCGCGCGCTTCTTGGCAGGACTGACAGTGGTCTGCGCGGGGGCGGGTGCCGGGGTCGGGGCGGCCTGCACGGGAAGTGCGGACGCGGCAACAGCGCCACCGGCGACGGCGATCATGGCAATACGAGCAGGCGTGAACGCCATGCGTGACTCAACTCCTTCTCTGCCGCCTACCGGGTTAGCTGACGGGCTCGAGGGTGAGAA
>ERZ795053.822-NODE-822-length-39495-cov-10.487627_pt1 | contig 39495 bp, 32 predicted proteins | sample MGYA00375137_ERZ795053 | MGnify/ENA primary metagenome ERZ795053 (study PRJEB30182, sample SAMN05720284) | activated sludge metagenome | isolation source: Anaerobic digester | place: Hong Kong | collected 2014-12-17 ... | reverse complement strand
GCGCCGCCGCCCGTTCGACGACTCCGCGCCGCAGCATCGGTTCGCCGCCCGCAAGTAAAACGAACGAAATGCCGATTTCCTCGGCCTGGCCGAACACGCCGTCCCATTCTTCCTCGCTGAGCAGCGTGTCGTCCGCGCCGTCGTGGCAGATGTGGTTGGCGCGCGCATAGCAGCCCGCGCAGTGCAGATTGCAGCGGTTTGTGATGCTTGCAATCAGGAAGGACGGAACGTGCCCGCCCTGCGCGGCGTATGCCGCGCGCCGTTTTTCGGCGCGCTTCGCGGCGGCGGCATAGCGGACAAGAAACGCCGTTTCGCGTGGGTTTTTGAGCGCGGCCTTCATTGCGTCCGCGACGATTGTATTCACGCCGTCGGTCAGATAGCGTTCGAGATCAAATTCTGCATTCATATTCCATCCGAACCTCCTCGGCATCGGGCTGCAAGAACCCGATTCAACGCATACTACCAAAATATACGCAAAAGCACAAGCGCGCGGTGGCTGTATTCGGGAAAACGTCAAAATTGCGCAGGATAACGGCATTGACAGCCCACCGGGAGCGTGCTATATTGTTTTTGCACTACAATTCACATTTTAATACAAATTAATGTTTTCCTGCCGACTTCAGTTTTTTAAGGAGCCAGAAAGAATGCAGACACAGAAAAAAGAGGAAATTGCGCGGGTCATAAAATACGTCCTGTTTTCAGCGTCCGCCGGCGTGATCCAGTTTCTGACGTTCACGCTGCTGCACGAGATCGTGAAATGGCCGTACTGGCCGTGCTATCTGATCGCGCTGGTGCTCAGCGTGCTCTGGAACTTCACGCTCAACCGCGAGTTTACGTTCCAGTCCGCAACGAACGTGCCAAAAGCGATGCTGAAGGTTGCGCTGTATTACTGTGTGTTTACCCCGGCGTCGACGCTTTGGGGCAACGCGCTGACCAACATCGGCTGGAACGCGTATGTCGTTTTGATCGGCACCATGCTGATTAACCTGACGACGGAGTTTTTGTTCTGGCGGCTGGTGGTTTACCGCGGCAGTATCAATTCGAATGCGCGCGCAAAGAAACGCCTGGCGCAGGAAGACGGGAAGGAAGAAACACTTTGAGCGAAAAGAAACGAATGAAAACACGCAGGGCGATCCTGCATGCGGCCAAGGGGCTTTATGAGCAAAACGGCGTGGGCGGCGTGCCGTTTGACGACATCGCAAAAGCGGCGGGCGTATGCCGCACGACCGTGTTCAACCATTACGCGGACGCGGGCGAACTCCAGACGGCGCTGGCCGTCGCGGAAATCGGCGATTTGGTCGAGTTTTGCGAAGCGTGCGAAAAAACCGGCGTGGCGCTCATCGAAGCGCTGCTCGACCGGCTGATCGAAGATACCGCCAACTATCCGCGCGTGATGGCGCGGCTGACCAACGCGACCATCCTCGGCGGCAACGGTGGGCGCGTCAGCGAAATCGAGCGGCTGATTGCAAAGCACTATGAAATTGAATTCGGGGCTTTCCCGCAGGACGCGGACGTGTCCGCGGAACTGCTTGCGCAGATGACGCTGGGGCTGTATTACGGACAGGTCAACCATCTGCTGGCGTACGGCCTGCCGTTCGACGCAGGGAGTATGCGCGCGGACATGCGGCGGATGCTGCGCCGGCTGCTCGGCGTACAAAAGCCGCAGGAGTGACGGACAAACCAGAAAAAACGGCCGCGCAAAAGCGCGGCACCGGATAAAAGCAGAAAAATGCTGGAGGAATGAACAAAATGGACAACTGCGGAATCAGCCGCTGGGACGACCCGGCGGAAATTAACGCGAGACTTAAAAAACTGACCGGCGAACCGATCTATGAGGTTTCGGAAGAATATTACAAGGGCGAAGTGCTGCGCTATTTCGACGAAAAGTGCGGCGGCTCGCGCGCCGTGTTTGAGGAAGCGAAGGACTATATCCCCGGCGGCGTACAGCACAATCTGGCGTTCAACAAACCGTTCCCGATCTGCATCGCCAAGGCCGACGGCGCGTATCTCTACGACGCGGACGGCAACCGTTATATCGACTTTTTGCAGGCGGGCGGCCCGACGATCCTTGGCAGCAACTATGAACCGATCCGCAGCGCCGTGATCAAGCTGCTCAACGAATGCGGGCCGGTCACGGGGCTGCTGCACGAAGCGGAACTGATGATTGCAAAGGAAATCCACCGGCATATGCCCGCGGTCGAGATGTTCCGCATGCTCGGCAGCGGCACGGAGGCGGTGATGGCCTCGCTGCGCATTGCGCGGATTGCGACCGGCAAAAAACGCGTGATCAAGATCGGCGGCGGATACCACGGATGGTCGGACCAGATGGTGTACGGGCTCAAGATTCCCGGCAGCCGTGCGCTGCTCGAATCCCACGGCATCCCGCGCGCCTGTTATTCGCTCACCGACGAGGTGCGCCCCAACGACCTGAACATGCTCGAAGCCATGCTTCGCAAAAACCGCCTGCGCGGCGGTACGGCGGCGGTCATCGTCGAGCCGGTCGGACCGGAAAGCGGCACGCGGCCTGTTGCACGCGAATACAACGCGAACGTGCGTGCGCTCTGCGACAAATACGGCGCGCTGATGATCTTCGACGAGGTTGTGACGGGCTTTCGGGTTGCGCTTTCAGGCGCGCAGGGATATTTCGGCATTGTGCCGGACCTCACGATATTCGGCAAGATTGTCGCGGGCGGATATCCGGCGGCGGGCGGCGTCGGCGGCAAGCGCGAGTATGCTTCTCTTATGGCGGCGGGCGTGGCAACCGGCAAGCACCGCGCGTATGTGGGCGGCACGCTGGCGGCGAATCCGCTCTCTTCGCTGGCGGGCTACACGGCCATCCGTGAAATCGAGCGTACCAACGCCTGCGAAATCGCCGGGCGGCAGGGCGACAAGCTCACCGACGGGCTCAAAGGACTCATTGAAACATACGATCTGCCGTTCGTGGCGTACAACCAGGGTTCGATCGTCCATCTCGAATGCACGGGTGCGATGAGCTTCGACTATTCGTCCATGAGCTTCGTCAAGTCCGCAATCGGGCTGCTGCGCAACAAAGACATGATGACGAGGCGCAAGGAATCCATGGAGCGCATGGGCGCGGCCTACATGGCCAACGGCGTCGTCACGCTGGCGGGCAGCCGGCTTTACACGTCGCTTGCGGACACGGACGAGGTGGTCGCCGACGCGCTCACGCGCTTTGAGAGCGTGTTTAAACAAGTAAAAAACACCGGCATGCGCTGATGCATTGAACAGGGAGGATGTTTGATGGAACGCTATATTCTTTCGCACGATATCGGCACCAGTTCCGATAAGGCGGTGCTTGTCCGCTTCGACGGGAGCATCCGCGCGACGGCTTCCGCGCCGTATCCGACGCACTATCCGAACCCGGCCTGGGTCGAGCAGGACCCGGCGGACTACTGGAACGCGGTCTGCGACACGAGCCGCCGCGTGCTGGACGAAAACGGCATACCTCCCGAGGCCGTCGCCGCGGTCGTCTTTTCCACGCAGGCGCAGGGCGTGATCCCCGTGGACGAAACGGGGGAACCGCTCTATCCCAATATCACCTGGGTCGACGGCCGCGCGGAAAAACAGGCGCAGAATATCATGCGAAAGCTCGGCGGCAAGCGGATTTTCACGATGATCGCGGGCACGCCCATCATGGGCAAGGACTGCATTGCTAAAATCATCTGGCTCAAGGAAGAGCGGCCGGAAATCTACAAAAAAGCGCACCGCATCCTCGACGTTAACGGGTACCTCAAATACCGCTGTACGGGCAAAATGGTGACGGAGCTTTCCGGCGCGTCCAGCTACGGCTTCGACCTCAAAAAGAAAACCTGGCTCAGCGTTCTGCCGCTTGCGGGGATCGACATGCAGAAACTCCCGCCGCTGGTCAAAAGCACCGATCTTGTCGGCGGGATTACCAAGCAGGCCGCGCGCGAAACCGGGCTTGCCGCGGGCACGCCGGTCTTCGGCGGCTGCGACGACGTGCAGGCCGCGGCGGTCGGCGCGGGACAGCAGGGCGACGGCGACGTGCACGTCTACCTCGGCACGTCGGCCTGGGTGGCCGCGAGCAGCAAAACGGCGGATAAGTTTCAGCATGGCGCGGCGGCGATCCAGAGCGCCGACCCGGACATGAACCTCGTTGCGGGGATCACGGAATCCGCGGGCGCGAATATCGAATGGATCCGGGACCAGTTTTTCCGGCACGAAAAGGAGGAGCTCGGCGGCGCGGTGTTCAACTTCATGGACGAGGTGATCGCTTCCGTCCCGCCGGGAAGCGACGGGCTGATTTGCACGCCCTGGATGCTCGGCGAGCGGTGCCCGGTTTCGAGCACGACCACGCGCGCGACGCTCTTCAACATATCCATGGTGCACACGCGTGAGCACCTGATGCGCGCGGTGTATGAGGGCATCGCCTACAACATCCGCTGGATTCTGCAGAATTTCCGCACGGACTACGGGTTTATGAGCGAAGATATCCGCATCATCGGCGGCGGCGCGCTGGACAAAGGCTGGATGCAGATTCTTTCCGACATAACGGGCAAAACGATACATGTGGTTGAAAACCCGCGCAACGCCGGCGCGGTGGGCGCGGCGGTCGTCGCGCTGATTGGACTCGGCGAACTCCCGTCCTTTGCGGCGGCAAAGAGCTTTGTCCGCGTGAGCGCAACCTTCACGCCGAACGGGGAAAACGCCGCGGTGTACGACACGCTGTTTGCGCAGTATCAGCAGATTTACCGTTCGCTCTCGGCGCTGTACAAAAAAGCGAACGGGGAACGCTTCACGAAAGAGGCATAGCAGGCCATCAAAAACCCGGCTCAAGTGAGTTTTTCACGGGTTTATGTCTCATAAGTAAAAGGCGTAACGAAAAAAACCGCGGGTTTGCCGCGGCGGAAGGAAAAAGAATCGGATGAACAAAAACGAAGCCGCAAAAGCGTTTTTTAAACTTGCGGACCAGCTGAAACAGGCCGGGCTGACCGGCGGCACGATCTCGGCGGCCATCCGCGGAGACGGACAGGACTATTTCTTCGCGCGGATTCAAAACGGCGGCGGCGCATACGAGGCCGCTATCACCGCCAAGGCGGCGGACGCAGCGGACGACCCGTTCGCGGCCGCGCTGCAGGAAAAGCCGGATGCGCTCGCGGTGCTGCTGCTGCCGGGCGAATATGCGCTGCAGGCGGCGGACACGCTCAAAAAGCTGACCGCCGAACTGGACGACATGGCGCAGATCGTGGGACTGACCGCCCGCGTTGCGAACGAGCTTTCGCCGGACGAGGTGAAGCGCTGCCTGAAAGGACGGAACAGCTGCTTTGTAAAGGGTCGCGGTATGCTGCTGACCGGCCGGTCGGTCATGGAGACGGTCACGGGCGCGGTTTTGCTGGATAAGGCGGCGATGACGCATATGCTGGCCGAAAAGATCGGCGGGGCAAAGCGCGTGCCGTATTTTTCGGCAAAGCTGATGCATCTGGTGTACCAGAAGAAGTATTCAAAGCTCAATCTTGCGGCGGAAGCGGCAAAGAGCACAACGGAAGAGAATAGGCCGGCTTCCGAAGAGAACTGGTCCGCGCGCGAAAAGGAACTGCGCGAGCAGATTGTTTCGTTCGGCCTCCGGCTCATGAAAGAAGGGCTTTTGCAGGGGACCTGGGGCAATCTTGCCGTCCGGCTGGACGAGACGCATATGCTCGTCACGCCCTCGGGGCTGGATTACCGTCTGCTTTCTGCGAGCGATATTGTAAAGGTTGAAATGGCAACGCTGGCGTACGGCACGCAAAGGAAACCCACCAGCGAAAAGAAGCTGCACCGGGATTTATTCTGCGCTCGCAGCGACGTCGGCGCGTGCATCCATACGCATGCGCGCTACTGCGGCGTGTTTGCCGCCGCGCGCAGACCGATCGGCGGACTTAACGAAGAGACGCGGCAAAAACTCGGCGAAAGCGTGCTTTGCGCGCCGCACGCGCTCCCTTCCACAAAGAAACTTTCAAAGGTTGCGCTCCGCGCGCTGGGAAAACGGAACGCCTGTCTGCTGATGAACCATGGCGTGGTTTGCTGCGGCGGGGATTTGCAGGCGGCCTACGAAGCCTGCGAGGCCGCGGAACAGGCCGCAAAGCAGGCGCTCGGCTGCTGAATCCAAATCGGAGAATCGACCAATATAAAACGACCGGCGGATAAAGTACCCGCCGGTCGTTTGTTTTTTAGAAAGATTGCGGTTTGGAAAAGCAGAGCCGCGTGAATACACAGACCAGCGGAGAATTCCAACAGGGATGTGCGGCCTCGCTGGCGGAACAGTATTTCGAAACGCCCGCATAGCCGCTTCCGCTTTCAGGGGTAGCCCTCGCCGCCGAACGCCTCCGGTGCTGCCCGAAACACCGGAAGCAGATCGGCGACGGCTTTGCATGCAGGCACAGCATAACATCCGTAGTCGCCTGCGTCGTGCCATCCGACGGACACGCGGAGGAGGCTGTCCGTGCCGAAAACACGAGCAGGCGCGGTATGACATGCCTGGCGGGCAAAAATTCCTGCGCTTGCGCCGGCCGGTGCGCCGCAGGTAAAACATATGGTCGATTGCCGTGAAGCCGGCCCGGGGTATATGGCAAAACGCGGGTGCGGCGAAACGACAGGTTTCCGGCGCCGCCTCCGCAGGAAGACGGGCGACCGGCTCTGCGTTAAGGCGGATCGAATTAAAGCAAACAAGGCGTGCCGCGATTGCCGCAGGAAGGAGCTTTTCAGCAGCCCGGCCTGCCGACGGTATCCCCCCGGAGCAGTTTGCCGGAGACCACAATCTGCTGCGGCAGGCAGGTCTTCGGCTGTTCGATGGTTTCGACGAGATGCCTCGCGGCTTCGCGGCCCATCGTCTCTGCATCCTGCTTATAAGTGGTCAGCCGCGGGCGGAGCACCTGGGAAAGCAAAGTGCCGTCGTACCCGGCGACGCTCATGTCCTTCGGGATGGACACGCCCTGTGCCTCCAGTTCGTTCATACCGCCTATGAACGAAAAATCGTCCGGATAGAGGATACAGGTCGGGCGCTCGGACAGCGCCAGCAGCGCGCGCGTTGCAAGGGCGCTGGATTTTGGGTCGTGGTAGAACGCGGCACGGATGTATTCATCCGGTACGTCGATGCCGAGGGAAGCGCAGCTTTTGCGGAAACTGATCAGCCGTTTTTGCGTGATGGACATATCCTCGCCATGGATAAAGGCGATTTTTTTGTGTCCCATCTCGTGGACATATTCAACCAGTGCGACAACGCCGCCGATGTTGTTTGAAAGCACGGAGGTGCGGTTGTCGAACACATAATCGAGCGTCACGGTCGGGATTTCGCTGGAAACCAGCTTGACGACCGCCGGGTCGGCAAAATCCGCGGATGCGATGACCACGCCGTCACAGTTGCGGTATTTTGCATGCTCGTAGTAATCCATGGAAAATTCGCCGATGTTTTTGCTGATAAATGTAATGTCGTAGCCGCGGCGTCCTGCTTCGACCTTGAGACTGTTGAGAATACGGGAAAAGTATTCGTGTGTCAGCCCGGCGGCCGTCTGATCGACGAACAGCACGCCAATATTATGCGACCGGCCAAGTTTGAGCGCGCGCGCGGCTGCGTTCGGCAGGTATCCCATTTCCCTTGCCACACGCCGAATCTGCGCACTGGTCTTCGCACCGATGTCGGCGTGGCCATTGAGCGCTTTGCTGACAGTTGCGCGGGATACGCCGCATTTTTCGGAAATATCCTTGATTGTTACCATTTTTTACCGCCTGCCGCAGAAAAACCTAAAAAACCGGCATCTTGCCATAGGACCGTTTTATGCGAATTTGTCACGGTATTTCATTGTCTGTGTAATGGAACTTAAACGATTTCGTTAATTCGATTATAGTAATGCACAAACGGAAAGTCAAGCTGCCGGAACACGGATAATTTCGCAGAGAATGGGATAAAAACGGAGTAAATTATCGATTCGGCGGCAAACCCAGCAATGAAAAAGATTTGCAGCAGCAGTTTTTAAGGGGAAAGTAAAACTTGAAAGAAACTACGAAAACGATTGCGTTAAGAAACTGAGCGCGCGAATACAATGTATTGAACAAGCGCCGCCCCTCGTAAAACGGCATAAAAAGGGTCTTTTGCCTGAATGGAGGCAAAAGGCCCTGCGTGCAGCACCCGCGTGCTATTCCGGAGGCTCTTCCCTGAGGTAAGTACGGATTTCCTCGGTCAGCTGCGCAAATAGTGCGGAGAATTCACCAAACAGACGCATTGCCTCGTCCGCTTGCGCCGACTCCAGCGCCGCTTGAAGCGCCGCCGCAGTTTGGTGCAGGCTTCCTGCACCGACGCTGCCGCTGCTGCTTTTGAGTTTATGCGCAAGATCGCGTGCGGCCGTAAAATCGTGCTGCAGAAGCGCGGTTTCCAATTCCGCGGCGGTCTCGGCGCTTTCTTCCAGATAGGTTTGCAGGATCAGGCGATAGAGCGTCGCGTCGCCGCCGATATGCCGGACGCCGTCCGCAGCGTCCAGCACGCGCTTTGGCGGATCCGCTTGGCGCGGTGTTTCTGCTTGCCTGTACTTGGCCGGCGTTCCCGCGAGGATTTCCAGAAGGGTTTGAATAAACTGCTCCGGGTCGAACGGCTTTGTGACGTAATGATGGATGCCGTGCGCTTCGCACTTTTCGCGAACGCCGGAGATTGCGTCCGCCGTCATGGCGACGATCGGAATGTCCCCGTCCGTTTCGCGGATTTTGTCCGAAGCCGCATAGCCGTCCATCACCGGCATATGCAGGTCCATGAGGATCAGGTCCACTTCGCGTTGGTGTGCAGCGTAATACTCGCTGCCGCTCAGTCCGTTTTCGGCGGCATCGACCGTGAATCCTGCCTGTTCTAGGATGGTCTTTGCAATAAACTGGTTGGTCTGATTGTCTTCGATCAACAGAACCCGGTACGGCTGGCGTGCTTTTTGGGGGATATCTTGTGCCGCCGGCTCCTTTGCGCCGGACTGCTCGATATGGAAAACACCGACGATGGCGTTATACAAAACCGAAGGCATAACGGGCTTCACCAGGCCGCAGTCCACGCCCGCCGCCTCGGCCTGGTCCAGCAGGTCCTCGCGCCCGATAGGGACGAGCAGGATGCACTTGAGCGCTGCCGAAAATGAAAGCGTACCGCGCACGTCCCGGACGAACCGCGCGCCGCCGCCCGATGCGGCGGAATCGTCCGCAACGAGCAAACAGTCCCGCTCGTCGTGCGCGGCGGCCTGCAAAAAAGCAAGCGCCGCATCCTCCGTCCCGGCAAACTGCGTTTCAATCCCGAAAGACGCAAAGCATTCCCGGAGGGAGGAACAGGCGCTTTCGTCCGTGGTGAACACAAGCGCATGGATGCCGCTAAAAAACCGGGAGATGAAGCGCTCGCTGCACGGCGCCTGTCCCGGCGCTTCGCTCAGAGGCAGGTGCACGATGAAGGTCGTGCCCTTTTGCGGGATGCTTTCAACCTCGATTTCGCCGTCCATCAGGTCGGCAAGCGCCTTTGTGATGGACAGGCCGAGCCCGGTGCCGCCGAAACGGCGGCCGATGCTTGCGTCCGCCTGGTAGAACGGTTTGAACAATTCGCCGACTTGTTCTTTCGTCATGCCGATGCCGGTGTCTGCAACCGTGAAATCAATGCACGCGCCGCCGGAGAGCGTGCCGGCGCGGACGCTCAGCGTGACGCTTCCGTGTTCGGTGAACTTTACGGCGTTGTTGACGAGGTTGAGCAGGATTTGCTCGATGCGCGTCGGGTCGCCGAAAAAACGGGCTGAAAGCGCAGGGTCTCTTTGAAGGGAAAATTCAACGCCGCGATTCTCAACTCTAACGGAAATGATCGACACCACCCGGGCGAGCAGACGGTCGAGATCGAAGGAGACGGTCTCAAGTTCGATTTTCCCCGCCTCGACTTTTGAAAAGTCCAGGATATCGTTGATCACGCCGAGCATGTTGTCCGCCGCCTCGGCGAGCTTGCCCAAATAGAGTTTCTGCGTGGTGCTCAGGTTGGTTTTGCGCAGCAGGTGCGTCATGCCCATGACCGCGTTGAGCGGCGTGCGGATTTCGTGCGACATGCGCGCAAGGAAGAGTGATTTGGTTGCGTTGGCCTGCTCCGCGTCCTCCTTGGCGGCGCGGAGTTCCCGCTGGATGATTTCGCGTGCTTTGATCTCCTTGCGCAGTTTCACAATCCAGAATGCGGAAACGATCAGCACCAGGACGATCACGGACCCGGCAATGATGCCTGCGCGGACCAGATACGGATAGTTTACGTCGCGCTCCACGCCAATCCATTTATTGTTGATGGCGGTTTTTTCTTCCTTGCTGATGCCGCTGAGCGCTTTATTGAGGATGCTTACGAGCAGCGGCCAGTCGCTGCGGACCGCAAAGCAGTATTCCTGCGGTTCTTCGTTTTCAATCGCCACATATTTCAGATTTGTAATGCCGTCCAGCTTGCCTAGATAAATGGTTGTGGCGAGGTTTCCGATAAAAGCGGTTTCCTGTCCGCTGGAGAGCGCCTCGAGCGCCTGCTCCACCGTCGGGTAAGGATGCGCGTCGATGGAAACATAGGAAGCAAGGAACGCTTCGTGGGAACTTTCGGCCTGCACGGCGGCGGATTTCCCATAGAGGTCCTTGAGTGAATGAATTATGTCGGTGTCGCTGTTGACAAAGATGACGCGCTGAAACGTGATATATGGATCGGAAAACAGAAAATATTTCTGCCGGGCTTCGGTTTTGGCCACGCAGGAAAGCACGTCCAGCTTCTTTTCAACGCCCATTTCATACGCCTGCGTCCAAGTGACGTTTTCCACGGGCACAAGATTCAGCCCGGTCCGCTCGCAGATGAGCTCGACATAGTCCGCCGTAATGCCCTTGTATTCGCCGTCGGTATCGAAAAATTCATACGGCATGGAGGAAGGGTCCACGCCGAGGTAGACGACGGGATGCTGCGCGATAAACGCTTTTTCCTCCGCCGTCAGGCGGATGGTCGCGTCTTCAGACCGGCCGATTCCATCCGCAGAGAGCGCGGACGAAGAGACGGACAGAAGGGTCAGAAAAACAAGCAGAAGCAGGAGGATTCGTTTACTTTTTTTCATAAGCGCTCCTTTTTACCGGGAAGGGGTCAACGCGGATGCGGATGGCGCTGGAGGGCTTGCATCTGGGCTTCGATCTGCAAAAACGCGTCCGCAATGCTTGGGTCAAAGTGCTTCCCGCGCTCGCTGCGGATGATTTCGAGCGCCTGCTCATGGGGGATGGCGGGTTTATAGACCCGCTCGTTCACAAGCGCGTCGTATACGTCCACAATCGCCATCAGCCGTCCGGAAAGCGGGATTTCCATGCCGGAGAGACCGTTTGGATACCCTGTGCCGTCGAATTTTTCGTGGTGTGTTTCAATCAGCTCGACCGCCGTGCGGATAAAGGAAAGGTTCAGGTTTTTGCCCTGTTCGCCCTTGAGCGCTTCGGCGCCGAACGTGGTATGTTTTTTCATGACCTCGAATTCGTCGGGCGTAAGTTTGCCGGGTTTGAGCAGGATGCGGTCCGGCACGCCCATCTTGCCGATATCGTGCAGCGGAACGGTGCTGCAAAGTTCGCTGATATAGGTTTCGGTCAGAATTGCGCTGTAAGGTTCGATGTTTTTGAGATAATCGCAGAGCGCGCTCATCATCATCTGCGTGCGTTTGGTGTGGTTGCTGGACTCGATGTTGCGCACCTCGAGCAGGCTCACCATTGCGCGGATCGTCGCGTCGCGCGTAAGGATGCTTTCCTTCGTGCGCGCGGCGACTTCGCGCTCGAGCGCGAAGTTGTGCTGCACGAGCTCTTTTTTTGCGGCGATCAGGTTTGCGTGCAGTTCGATTCGCTTTCTCAGCGAACGGAGGTTGAGAGGCTTGCGAATATAATCGACCGCGCCAAGCTCGAGGCCGCGGATTTCGCTGTCTATTTCGCCGTAGTTTGTCAGGATGATCGGCGCGATATTTTTAATAGCCGGGTCGTCGCGGATGGCTTCGAGCACCTCATAGCCGTTCATGCGCGGCATGTTGAGGTCCAGGATCAGAATGTCCACATCCTGATTGCGGCGCAGAACTTCAAGCGCTTCCACGCCGTCGTAAGCGATCAGCCGCTCGTAATCGGAAAGCATGCTGCTGATCATCAGTACGTCTGTTTTTGAATCGTCAACAATCAATACTTTCATTAAAATCCCTCTTAACCCGTTTTACCGCAGACGGACTGCGTCCTGCGGTTTGGCTATGCTGCATGTCATGCGGAAGAAAAATGAAACACAAACAGGCCGAATGCCGTGCGATTCCATTTCAAGCAATGGAGCTTGCAGATTCAGCATGGATTTTGTGTTTATGTCGGTCGGTTCTGCCGGAACTGCCTTATAAAAAAGTAAGGCGGGTCGTCGGGAGGATAAATTTTTACGGTTGGTCGGATTGGGTGAATTGAACAACAATACAGCATTGTATTGCACAATTATTATTATATTACAAACCGGGGCATATAAGCAAATATTCGTTCGCAAACCGGAAAAAAACTTGCTTTGTCAAAAGAACGGCCGCCGCAGCCACCGAATACTCGTTGCAGAACACGAAGAATCATGCCATAATAGTACTACTGATCCGCGGGTCCGGCTGCGGCGGGATTTGCGCTGCATTTGCATGTCTGGGGGCGCCTATGGACTGGGACGAACTTGAAATTGAATGGAATGGTGAAACACCGGTTTATCAGCAGCTGGCCGCGTATTTTGGCGACCTGATCGTACAGGGCGAACTGCAGGAGGGCGACGCGCTTCCGACCGAAACGTCGCTCTGCAAAATCCTCGGCATCAGCCGCTCGACCGTGCGGCAGGCGTTTCAGCTGCTGGAAGACGACGGCGTGATCGTCCGCAAAAAGAGGGTCGGCACGCGCGTGTGCAAACCGAAACTTAAGCGGAGCCTGAACAATCTTTATAATTTTACGACCGAAATGCAGGCGATGGACCTCCGGCCGAGTTCGCGCATCGTATCGTTTACAACCGTCCATCCACCCGCGAAGATCGCCGAAACGCTCAATCTTCAGCCGGACCAGGACGCGTTCCGCATCGAGCGGCTCCGCCTTGCCGACGGGGAACCGCTGCTGCTGGAGACGGCGTATATTCCGGTCTCCGTGTGCGAGACGCTCACCCGGGAACAGCTCACCGATTCGCTGTATGCAACGATTACGGAGTGTTCGGGTTTTGCGCCGATGGAAGCCGTCGAAACCTATGAAGCGGTCACGCTCGGCAAGCGGGACGCGCAGCTTTTGAAAGTCAAGGCGGGGGATCCGGCGTTCCGGGTCGTTCGCATTTCGCGCAACACCGCAGGCGAAATATTCGAGTACTGTGAGGAACTTGCGCGCGGGGACCGTAATAAATTTCAGATTGTGCTGCAAAACTCCGGCGTGCGGTACGCACGCGTGCTGTAGCAGCGCCGAACCGCCGGGAAATGAGTCTTGCGTGCGGGCGATCCTGCGTGCCGGAACGAATAAGTTAACAGGTACGCGCTGAAACGGCATGCACCGCTGAAAAAAAGCTTCACCGTCGGGAACTTCGGCGGGTTTTTTATTGCGCCGCCAAAGAAAAGTTCACGCTGCGTTCACTTTTACGAGCGGTCGTATTCACGATCCGATGGAATCTTTACAATATATTGTCCTATATTGTTTGATACAAATGGGATTATGGGGTATAATACAGGTGAGGAAAGGAGGTAGAGAACTATGATGAAGATGAACATCTGCAATCTGGAAGAGTTTTTTGAAGTCGTGAACAGCTGCGAAGCGCCTGTTGAGCTTGTCGTTGCAGGCAAGGAACCCGAGGAACTGCGCAACAACGGCTTTATCCAGGGACTGCTGCTGGACATGCAGAACGGAATCACAACGTTGTCCATCAAGACCGCTTCGGAAGAAGATACCATGAGGATGATCCGGTTTATGATGGAAGACGGCAAGAGCCTGGCCGAATGCCGCAGCTCTTCGTTTGTCACAGCTGCGTAACGGGTACCAAAGAAATGCGGTTCGCCACGCCGGCGGACGAAAGTTTTCCGAACGGGCGAATCCCCGACCGGGGTCGCGGTTCAAAAAACACGATACGCACCTGCGTCAAACGCGGGCTTTTTTTAGTTTTGGCGGAAGTTGCCCGGCTTGCGGCCGCGGCGTGCGTTTAGCCGCCGATCTGCACGTCCAGCCCGGCGTCTTTGAGCGTCTGCGCGAAAGCGGCGGCGTCCTCATCGTGCATCTGCGGTATGCCATCGAACGCATACGGCAGGCCGAGCCGGTCGTATTTGCTTTCACCGAGCTGATGGAACGGCAGCAGCTGCACTTTTTTTGCGCCGAGTGCGTTCAGCGCTTCGGCAAACTTTGAAAATCCCGCGGGCGAATCGTTGAAGCCTGGGACGACCGGAATGCGGACGACCACCGGCGTTGTGCTCCTGAGCGCGGCGGCGATATTTTTTTGGATCAACCCGAGGCCAACGCCGGTCGCTTCACGGTGCTTTTCCTCGTCGTAGTGCTTCAAATCGATATAGGCAAAGTCGACGTGCGACAGCACGCGCAAAAACACGTCTTCCGGAACGCAGGCCGCCGTTTCGATTGCAACATGTACGTTCCTGGCGTGCAGCGCGTCGCAGAGCGCGGCGACGAAATCCGGCCGGAGCATCGCTTCGCCGCCGGTCAGCGTTACGCCGCCGCCGCTGGTATCGTAAAACGGCTTGTCCTTGAGCAGTTCGCTTAGCAGCTCTTCCACCGTATACTCGCGCGCGGATTCGCCCGGCAGCGGTTTAAGCGGCTGTGATTCCGGGTTGGAACACCACTTACAGCGCAGGTTGCAGCCCTGAAAAAACACGTCCGTGCGGATGCCCGCGCCGTCGTGAATGGAGAATTTCTGGATGTTGAAAATGGCCGCTTTTTGCATGGCTTTCCTCCCGTTACGGACTCATTATAAAAAATTGATGCACAAAAGTAAATAAAAAACTTACATATGAAAGAAAGACGAATTATAGAGGTAAAGCCGCCGTTGACAATCCCGGTGCGCTTTTTTAGAATAGGAAATAAGGATCGATCTAAACCGGAAAGAAACAGGAGAATAAAAGAATGAAGCAGCCGCTGCGCGTCGGGATGATTGGAACGAGCTTTATCTGCGACTGGATGTGCGACGCCGCACGCCGGACTGACACGTGTGAAATGCACGCGATTTTTTCGCGCGACGACGCGCGCGCAAAAGCGTTTGCCGAAAAGCAGGGAATTCCGCTTGCCTTTTCCGATTTTGAGGCGTTTTTAAACTGCCCGGAACTCGACGCGGTGTACGTCGCCAGCCCGAACAGCGCGCATTACCGCCAGACGATCGCCGCGCTCGAACACGGCAAGCACGTCCTCTGCGAAAAGCCGACCGCCGTCAACGAAAAACAGGTGGAGCGGATGATTGCACGCGCGCACGAAAAAGGGCTTGTCATGATCGAGGCCATCCGGCCTGTTTACGATCCGTTCCTGACGGTTTTGAAGGAGTGCCTGCCGCGAATCGGCCGTGTCCGCACGGTTTCACTCGAATTCTGTCATTATTCCACCCGGTACGACCATTTTAAAGCGGGCGGGCAAACGAACGTGTTCGATGCATCTCTCGGCAACGCCGCGCTGATGGACCTTGGGGTCTATTGCCTGCACTGCGCCGTCGCGCTGTTCGGTATGCCGGTTTCGCTGCATGCGGGCGCGTCGTTTCTGGAGAACGGAACGGAGGCCGCGGGGACGGTCCTGCTCGACTACGGCGATCAGCAGACGACGATTTTCTATTCCAAAGTGACGGAATCGGCGTTCCCCTGCCAGATCCAGGGCGAAAACGGGACGCTGACGTTCGACAAGCTGAATAAACCGTCCTTTATCCGTCTGGTCCATCTGGACGGGCGGACGGAGGATATGCCGTTTACGCCCGCGGAGAACAACATGGTGTATGAACTCGACGCATTTTACCGCATGGTGCGCCATGGCGAAGCGGTTGAAGCATACGACGAGCAGACGCTGCGGGTCATGCAGCTGCTCGACGCAATCCGCAGACAGACCGGCATCGATTTTGGCGAATGCGAGGCGCTGGACTGAACGCAGGGGCGCTTCTCTATGCGGGGACGTTGAAGGTTCCGCCTCCAAACCACCGTGCAGGGTAAAGCCCTGAGAACCGTTTTTATGAAAAGGGGATTCTTAGGAGGGCACGCCCCTTTGGCGAGGCGCAGGGGAAACCCCTGCATCAAAGTTTTGACAGGTCTAGAGCCGCCCTTCGGGGCGGCTTTTTTTGCGCACCGGCACAGAAAACCGGCCTGCCGGAAAAAAGCACGGACGAATCCCGGAATATGCTTGCATTTTGGGGACAAATCCTGTATGTTTTGGTTGGTGGCCAAGCCACGGATGAGAATTCTGATCCAATCTGCACATCGAACGCAAAGGCTCTTTTATCACTTGGCGTATAACCGGAAGAATCGCAGCGACGGAAAAAACCAAACGGCAATCACACACAAAAACCAAATAAGACATGTGGAATAAAAAGGAAAGAGGTGTCGGTCATTTGAAACAGGCGTATGACGCGGTAGTGATCGGCAGCGGCATGGGCGGCCTCGCCGCGGGATGCAATCTCGCGCGCAGCGGGCTGAGCGTGCTGCTGCTCGAACAGCACAATATCCCCGGCGGGGTGACGACGAGCTTTAAGCGCGGGCGGTTCGAGTTTGAAATCTCCGTGCAGTGCATCACGGAGTATGGCTCGAAAGCGGAGAAAGGGCCCATCTATCGCTTCCTCGTGGACGATCTTGGCATCGACATCGACTTTCCCATGATGACGGAAGGGCGGTTCGTTGCATGGACGGACACGAACGAAAAGATGGTGGTCCCGCTCAAAAAGGAAGAGCTGATCCGCTTTATCGAGCAGCGCGTGCCGGGCAGCGAGCCCTCCATACGCGCATACCTGGACTTCTGCGACGAGATGCTTTCGGCAATCAACTACATCAACGACAACGACGCGGCGATCAAACCTGTTGAATTGATCATGAAGCACAAGGGAATCGTCGCGGCGGCGGGGCTCACGACTAAGGACGTGACCGACCGCTTCCAGATTCCGGCCAAGGCGCTGGAGTATCTGGATGTGTACTGGACGTTCATCGGGCTGCCGATGGACGCGGTCGCGTTTCCGATCTACGGCACGGTGATTAGCTGCATGGACTCCGTGCCCGTCTACGCGCCGCGGAAAACGACCTATGAAATCTCCGCGCTCATGGCGAAGAAATTCACCGAGCTGGGCGGGGAACTGCTCTGCAACACGCGCGTGGACAAAATCCTCGTGGAAAACGGAAAGGTGACCGGCGTGGTCACGCAGCGCGGCGAGGTCGTGAAAACGAACTATGTCTATTCCAACGCGCTGCCGCACAATGTATTCAACAAGCTGATTTATCCCAAGACCGAGCTGCCCGCAAAGGCGCTCAAACGGCTGAACATGCGCACCGTCGGCACGAGCTTCCTTTCCATGTATATGGGGCTCGACCGCAGCGCGGAGGAACTTGGGCTCAATCACTATATGTACTACTTCGCGAAGAACGGGGATATCAACGCGGCCTACGCGGGCATCGGCGATTTAACGCCGAACGACTGCTTTGCCGGGATGTGCCCCAACCCGCTGATTCCGGACGCTTCGCCGGAAGGGACTTGCATTTTCCATCTTGAAACGATCTGCCGCTCCGAACCTTGGGGGGAGCTCAGCGACAGGGCGTATTTTGCAAAGAAGCACGAGCTGGCGGGCGATCTGATCGACCGTGCGTCGGACGTGCTCGGCGTGCCCATCCGCGATCACATCGAGGAGATCGAGGTCGCCGCACCGCAGACGTTCGCGCGCTACATCGGTTCCTATATGGGCAACGTCTATGCCTACGATCACCGCGTGTACGATTCGGTCGTGATCAAGGCCATGACGCAGGACAAGGAGCGCCTGATCGACGGCCTGTCGTTCGTTGGCAACGCAGGGCTGCTTGTGGCGGGCTTCCCGAGCTCGATCCTTTCGGGCAGGCTCGCGACCATCGAGCAGATTGAACACGCCGGCGCGCAGCAAAGGAGGGCCTGAACGATGGCTAAAGTAAAACTGATTCCCGGACTCTTTGCGCTGCTGAAGATGGCTGGCGATCGTAAAAAGCACTACCGCGCGGCGGACGAGGACTACCGTCCCGATCCGGTTTCCGACATGGCGAAACGCATGCACCCGGAGTCGCTTTCGCTGAAGATAACCGGCGTGCGCGAAGAGGTGCCGCTGGTGAAAACATTCCGGCTGGAGAACATGCTCTGCGGGCCGCTGCCGGTGTTTCAGGCCGGGCAGTATATCAGCGTGAAGCTGAAAATCGGGGACACGCTGACCGCGCGCGCATACACGATTTCCTCCGCGCCGTATGAAGCGGAAGGTCCGGACGGGTATTACGAAATCACCGTCCGCGAAAAGCCGGACGGCTACGTTTCCAAGTGGATGTTTGAAAACTGGAAAGAAGGCACGGAAGTTTCGGCGACCGGCCCGCACGGAGACTTCTACGTTTCGCCGCTGCGCGACACGCGCCACATCGTGGCGATTGCGGGCGGCTGCGGCATTACGCCGTTTGCGCCGATGATGAAGCAGTTCCTGCACGACCGGCCGGAGCTTTCGCTCACGCTTCTGTACGGCTGCCGCAATCCCGAAGACGTGCTCTTTGAAAAAGAGATTGCAGCGGTCGTCGCCGCCGCGCCGGAGCGCTTTGCACGGTTCAACACCTACGAGGACACGGCGGGTAAGGAAGGACTGCGCAAAGGCTTCCTCGACGCGGCGTTCATCAAAGAAAACGTGCCGGAACCGGAGAAAAAGACATACTTCATCTGCGGGCCTGCGATTATGTACAGCTTCCTCAAAAAGGAGTTCCCGAAGGTTGCCGCGCTCGAACGCAAACAGACGCGCTACGAGGTTTCCGGCGCGCCGGGCGACGTGACGCGCGTGGAAGGCTATCCCGCAGGAAAGGAAGAAGGGACCTGCACGATCCGCGTTTGGTGCAACGGCGCGGAGACGCGAATTCCCGCGCGCAAAGCGGAAACGGTACTCACGGCGATCGAGCGGGCGGGGCTGATCCTCGACTCGCGCTGCCGCAGCGGCGAATGCGGCATCTGCCGCAGTCAGCTCGTTTCCGGGGACGTGTTCATCCTGCCGGACGGCGACGGACGGCGCGAGGCGGACAAGGACCTCGGCTTCATTCACCCGTGCTCGACCTATCCGCTCTCCGATCTGGAAGTGATTATCCCGCCGGGCAAGGCGGCGCAGACGTAACACGAATAAGCTATCGTTCAATATTGGAAAGGGGTGTTGGATCATTGGAACAGCGATATGACGCGGTGGTCATCGGCGCGGGCAACGGCGGGCTTTCCGCCGCCGCGACCATGGCGAAGGCCGGCAAAAAGACGCTGCTGATCGAGCAGCATAACCTGCCGGGCGGGTTTGCAAGCAGCTTTGTGCGCGGGCGGTTCGAGTTTGAACCGTCGCTGCACGAACTCTGCGACGTCGGCACGGCGGAGGACCCCGGCGACGTGCGCAAGCTCATCGAGCAGACGTTCGGCGTGGAGGTCGAGTGGCTGCCCGTGCCGGAAGCCTACCGGCTCATTACGATCAACGAGGGAAAGGACAATCTGGACGTCGTGATGCCGTTCGGGGTGCAGGAATTCATCGGCAAGATGGAAGAATACGTGCCCGGCAGCCGCCCGTCGATGGAGAAATTCATCACGCTCTGCGAGCAGATCATGGCGGCGCTGGCATACATCGGCAAATCCGGCGGCAAGGCGGACTCCAAAGTGCTCATGAAGGAGCACGCGAACTTCCTCAAATGCGGCGGCTACAGCGTAAGCCGGGTGTTCCGCGCGCTGCATATGCCGAAAAAGGCGCAGCGGATCCTCTCGGCCTACTGGTGCTATGTCGGCGTGAGCACCGACCGGCTGAACTTTGCGCTGTACGCGGCGATGGTCTATAAGTATCTGACCCGCGGCGCGTGGATTCCAAAGATGCGTTCCCACGAGCTTTCCGCCGCGATGGACGCGCGCATCCGCTCGCTGGGCGGCGAAATCTGGTATAACACGCTCGCCGAGCGCATCCTGACAAAGGATGGGAAAATCACGGGCGTGCGCACGAGCCACGGCGACGTGGCCACGGAACACGTGATCGCCTGCTGCTCGCCAAACGCGCTGTTCGGCGACATGATGGATCAAAAGGACGTGCCGGAGCAGCAGACGCGCATGATCAACGCGCGCTCGCTCGGGCCGCGCGGATTTGTGGTATATCTCGGGCTGAACCGGACGGCGGACGAACTGGGACTGACGGACTACAGCTACTTTATCTATGAGTCGGTGGACACGGTGAAGGAGGCCGCCCGCGCGAACGGGTTCAACGAGCATCCCATGCAGGCGACGGTCTGCCTCAACCGTGCCAACCCCGGCTGCTCGCCGGAGGGCACCTGTATCATGAGCTTCACGACGCTTTACAACACGGACGTCTGGGGAGACATTCCCGAAAAAGAGTACGTTGCGAAAAAGCGCGAAGTGGCCGAACAGATGATCCGCGATTTTGAGCAGCACGTCGGCGTGCGCATCAAGCCGTATATCGAGGAGATCGAGATTGCGACGCCCGTGACCATGGCGCGCTATACGCTCAACCCGGAAGGCGCGATGTACGCCTATTCCTGCGCCGACTGGGACACCATGCTGGCGCGGCTGATGATGCTCAAAGAAGATCAGATCGTGCCGGGCGTGCGGTTTGCGGGCGGCTACGGCCCACGCATCTACGGCTACAGCTCGACCTACCTGAACGGAGAGCTCACCGCAAAACTCACCCTTGCGGACATGAAGGAGGCGGGAAAATGAGCGACTTTAACTTTCATGTAAAACCCATCGGCCTGTTCGACATGCTGTACTTTAAAAAGATGGTTCCCGCGCGTCAGAAGGCGCTTGCCTGCGGGTCTGCGGAGGCTGTTTCCGCGGTGCGCGCGGCCAACCGCCTTGCGGAGCGTCTCCACCCGAAGGTGCAGAAACTCAAGATTGCGGACGTGATCGAACACGGTGAAAGCGCGAAAACGTTCGTGCTCACCGGCGAAAAACTTGCGCCGTTTCGCGCGGGGCAATATCTCTCCGTGCAGCTCAAAATCGGAAGTTCGGTTCTGACCCGGCCGTATTCGCTCTCCAGTTCGCCCGCGTGGGCATACGAGGGCAAATATGCGCTGACCATCAAGCGCGCGCAGGACGGTTTTGCCTCCGAATGGATCCTCGACAACTGGAAAGCCGGCGGCGAGGTCGTCACCTCCGGGCCGGAAGGCGAATTCTACTATGAACCCCTGCGCGATTCCGCTCATGTGATCGGCCTTGCGGGCGGCTGCGGGATTACGCCGTTCCTTTCGATGGCGTATGCCATCCGCGACGGGATTGAGAATTTCCGACTCACGCTGCTCTACGGCAGCAGGAAGGAATGCGACATCCTCTATAAAACCGAGCTGGACAAGATCGCAAAGGAGACGGACAAGGTAAAGATCGTCCATGTCCTCAGCGACGAGCAGAAGGAAGGCTTTGAGTACGGCTTTATCACCGCGGAGCGCATTACGCAGGCCTGCGGCGGCGAACCCTGCAGCGTGTTCCTCTGCGGTCCGGCGGCGATGTATACGTTTGTCGACAGGGAACTCGAAAAACTCAAGCTGGAGCGAAAGTATATCCGGCACGAACTCTATCCCGCGCCCGCGTCCCCGAAGGAACTGCAGGGATACCCCGGCGACCCGAGTGCGCATTATACGCTCAGCGTTTTGCAGTACGGCGAAACGAAGCAAATACCGATGGCCGCCTGCGAAACCGTGCTGGTTGCGCTGGAGCGCGCGGGAATCGCCGCGCCGAGCCGCTGCCGCGGCGGCGAATGCGGCTGGTGCCGTTCCCGTCTGGCCGAAGGAGACGTGTTCATCCCGGACTATCTGGACAAACGGCGCATGGCGGACGTGCTGGCGGGATACATCCATCCCTGCTGTTCGTACCCGCTGGGCGACCTGACGCTGGAGGTCTGGCCGGAATAGCGACCGCCTGCGAAACACAAAACCGCCCGCCGAAAGAAAATTCGGCGGGCGGTTTGGCGTTAATGCGTTCTTTTTTGCAGGGGTTCCACCCCTGCAACCCCGCCCAAGGGACAAGTCCCTTGGGAATTTCTTTATTTGGGCACTTGCAAAAAAGCGGGTTCTCAGGGCCGTTACGACCCTAAACGGTGGTTTGGAGGCGGAGCCTCCAACGCACCCCTTCTTAACAGAAGGGTTACTTTCCGGCGGGGGCCGGCGGGGCGGACTGCCGCTTGATACTGCGCTCGGAGAGCAGATAGAGCGGGATGGCGGCGAGCTGTGCGCCGATGGAGACCGCGACCATTGCGGGAATGCTGACGTCGTAGAGCACGCCCAGCAGCCAGCTCCCGAGGAACCAGAACACGCCGAACGCAAGCTCGAACACGCCGTATCCCGTTGCGCGGCTGTTTTTTGGCACGATCTGCGAAACCGCCGCCTTGAGGATGGATTCCTGCGCGCCCATGCCGACGCCCCACATCGCAATCCCGACAAGCAGCGCGGGGATGGAATGGAACCCGAACACGAGCAGCGCGAACGGCGCGGAGAGCGCCGTTGAAACGGCAAGCACCTTCATGCCCTTTTTGTCGTACAGCAGACCGAAGATCAGCGCCGCAGCCGCGTCGACGAGCATCGCGCCCGCGTACAGCAGCGGAATCGTTCCGCTGTTGACCAGCGACGACGCTTCCGAAAGCGAAGCGGACATGCCCGCAAAGCTGCGCGACACGTGCATGATGATCAGCGAATAGTCGATGAAACCGAACGCAAAGAGGCTGATGCCGGCGAGGTAGAGCACAAAGCCTTTTTTCAGCTTAAACGGCGCGGACACCGCCGGCTCCGGCTCGAAGCGTTCCGGATTCGGGAATCTGCTCTTGGTGAAAAACAGCATCGCAATTGTCGCAATCGCGGGGATAACGAGGATTGCAAAGCAGAACGAATAGATTTGAAACGTCGTGCCGTCTGTTTTAAAGAGCATCACGAGGTAGAGCAGCACGGGGCCTAAAAACGCGCCGATCTGATCCAGCATTTCCTGTACGGCGAAGCTTTTGCCGACGCCCTCCTGCGAGGCGGCGAACGAGAGGAGCGTGTTTTTCGCGGGTTTCTTCATCGCCTTGCCCATGCGCTCGATGATGATCAGCGCGCACGCGGCGATCCAGCCGTGTTCGCCGACCAGCGCCAGCGCGGGCACCGCCAGTACGTCCACAACGTACCCCGCGATGGTCAGCGGCCAGTACTGCCGTGTTTTGTCGGTCAGTTTGCCGAAGAGGTAGCGCAGTGAATACCCGACCAGCTCGCCCAGCCCGGAAACAAAGCCGATGCTCGCCGCGGACGCGCCCAGCAGTGCAAGGTATGCGCCGCGGATGCTGGCCGCGCCTTCGTGCGTCATGTCCGAAAGCAGGCTGACGACGCCGAAGAGCAGGATAAACGTCATGGCGGGGGAAAGGGAACGCAGTTTCTTTTTCATAAAATTCAGTTGCCTCGTGCTTCTTGTCCGGCCGGTTCGCTTTCACAGACGCGGCCGGCGACATAGTCCGAAACGTGCGGAAAGCCCGCTTTGCTCTCGGCCTTGCATGCTTGATACAGCTCGTCCAGCGTTTCGCAAAAGGCCGCGCGCCGCTCTTCCGGCAGACCGGAAAGGAGCCATTCGTAAAAACCCGCTTCCATCGATGCGCGGGAGCATTTGAGCTTGTCCGCCTTGGGCGTTGCAAAAAGCAGTTGACTCCGGCCGTCGAGCGGATTGGGTTTTCGAATCAGAAAGCCCTTGGCCTCCAGGTTTGCCGCGCGTCTTGCGGCGGCCGCTTTGTCCAGCCCGAGCCGCTCGCGCACGCCCGCCTGCGTGACGCCGGGGTTTTTGCGCACCGCGTGCAGGAACTCGTATTCCGAGGTGCCGACGCCGAACCCGCTCACCGAGCGGTTGACAAACCGGTTGACCTCACGGCCGATCTTTGTGATGTGCCGGTGCGTTACGTCCATGAATATGTGCCTCCGGATCCAGAAAGATGTATGTACAACCAAATAGTAGCACGTTTTTGCGTCAAGTCAAGAACCGAAGATAAAATAATAACAACAACAAAAGAAAAAACGTTTTGGTTGCGTGAAAACAAGTGCCTGACACATTGTTTTTCCCCGAATCATAGAAAAACGGGTATGTGCGGCACAAAAACTGCCGGAATCAGGACGTAAATTCGTGTTTTACAGCTGAAATCGTTTGACAAACACCCTAAACGGCACTATACTCAGGGCGTAAACAAAAACGTTTTAGTAACGAATCTTTTCTTGAATTTCGGGACGGTTTCATGGATAAGCGCACGACCATAACGGATATTGCAAAGCGCGCCGGCGTTTCGATCGGCACGGTGCACTGCGCGCTCAACGGCAAACCCGGCGTGAGCGAGCAGACGCGCAGGCGGATTTCCGAAATCGCCAAACAGATGGACTATCGCCCGAATGCCGTGGCCGCTTCGCTCAAACGGAAAACGGTCCGCATCGCGGCGGCGTTTCCGGGGCCGACCGAGGAGAGCCGCTACTATTATTCGTTCATATGGCAGGGTTTGAGGGACAGTGTCCGCGCAAGGAGCGACTACAACGTCGGTCTGGTGGAGGTCCCTTTTTACATGGGCGCAAACAGCCAGGCAAACGAGCTTTCGACGCTTCTGGAGACACAGCAGATCGACGGGCTGATCACGACCGGGTATACCGATCTGCGCGGCATGACCGCCGTGCAGGAATTCGTGCAGAGGGGCGTGCCGGTCGTGCTGGTCGGGGACGACAATCCGACAAGCGGGCGGCTGCTCTGCGTGCAGCCGGACTATCAGATCATCGGACGCACGCTCGCCGAGCTGATCACGCGGCAGATTCCGAAGGACGGCGGGATCCTGATTTGCGCGGGAGACGTGATGGTGCCGTCGCACTATCTGATTTTGCAGGGATTTGACGCATATCTGCTCGAAAACGGCTGCGAAAACCCCGTCTACAAAGTGCACGAAGGCGGCGGGCAGAAAATGGTGTACGAGCATCTCGTGCGCGAGCTAAGCGGACGCGGCGGCCTTGCGGCCTGCTGGTCGGTCAACGCGCGCGGCAGCGTCCTGCTTGGAAAAGCGCTGCTGGAAACGGGGCGCGCGGGCGCGGTCACGGCGGTCGGCAGCGACCTGTTTGAAGAAAACGTCCGCTTCCTGCGGGACGGCGTTTTCACCAATCTGCTTTATAAAAATCCGTACGCGCAGGCGTACACGGCTGCAAAGCACCTGATCGAGCATCTGATCAAGGACGAGCGCCCGCCGCAGGACGTCATCTTCATCGGCAGCGAAATCATCTTCCGCAGCAGCCTGCCGATGTACGACAACGGCCTGTTCCGGCAACTGCGCTGATAAAAAACAGTTTGAGAATCCATTGAAAAAGGAGAGCAAAACATGAAACACGCGTTCAGCGAAGATTTGTTTCTGACCAACAAGACCGGCAAGCGCCTCTATGAGACGTATGCCAAGGGAATGCCCATCATCGATTACCATTGCCATCTTCTGCCGCAGGAGATTTACGAGAACAAGCAGTTCACCGACCTCGGCGAAATGTGGCTTGCGCACGATCACTATAAATGGCGCGCGATGCGCACCTTCGGCGTGGACGAACGGCTGATCACCGGCGACGCGAGCTTTTTTGAAAAGTTCAAAGCGTTCGCCGAAATCATGCCGGAACTCATCGGCAACCCCCTGTATATCTGGTGCGCGCTCGAGCTCAAGCGGTTTTTCGGCATCGACGAGCCGCTCTGCGCGGAGAACGCCGAAAAAATTTACGAAAAGACCAAGGCGCTGATCGCCGAAAAACACATGTGCCCGCGCTGGTGCATGGAGTGCTCCAATGTGGAAGTGGTCTGCACGACCGAGGACCCGGTGGACGATCTGCACTACCATAAACTGCTCGCCGAGGACGCGTCCTTCCGCGTGAAGGTCTATTCCGCGTTCCGCCCGGATAAGGCGATGAACTGCGAAAAAGCGCCGTTCAAGGGATATATCGGCGATCTGGAAGTCGCCGCCGGCAAGAAGATCGGCACGTTTGAAGAGCTGATTGCCGCGCTGGAAAAGCGGCTGCAGGTCTTTAAGGGCATCGGTTCCACCATCAGCGACGCGGGGCTGGACAACTTTGTCTGGACGGAAGCGACGGCGGGCGAACTGGACGCGATTCTAAAGAAGGCGCGCGGCGGCGAGCCGCTCTCGGCAAAGGAAACCAACCAGTTCCGCAGCGCCTTTCTGCTGCACATGGGCAGGGTCTACGCCCGTAACGGCTTCGTCATGCAGATTCACATCGGCGCATACCGCAACGCAAACGGGGACATGGCTGCAAAGCTCGGCCCGGACACCGGCTACGACTGCACGGACAGCGCGAGCGATATCCGCAGTATGTCCGCCCTGCTGGACGCGCTGAACCGGGAAGGTAACCTGCCGAAGGTCATTTTGTACCCGCTGAACGCTTCGGACGCGGAACCCTATGCGATTCTGGCGGCGGCGTTCTGCAAAGAGCCCGGCCGCGGCAACGTCCAGCTTGGCGCGTCCTGGTGGTTCAACGATCAGGCGCACGGCATTCAGCGGCAGTTTGAAGCGGTATCGAACCTCTATCCCGTGAGCCTGTCCGTCGGGATGCTGACCGACAGCCGCAGCTTTTTGAGCTATCCGCGCCATGAGCTCTACCGCCGGGTGTTCTGCAACTATCTCGGCAGTCTGGTCGAGCGCGGCGAGTATTTCTCCGACGAGAAATATTTAAAAAAGATCATCGAAAACGTGTGTTATCAGAACGCAAAGGCATATTTCGGCCTGTAAAAAGGCGCGTTGAAAACGAATCCGGTGGGTTTGCCGCGGCGGCCCGCAACGAGAATTTTTTTAAGGAGAGTATCTTTTATGAAAACGTATCCCAAATCTGCGCATCGATATGAGTCGAGCGTTATTTCCATGGTACGCGGCGGCGACGCGGACTATCTGCAGGTCACCGGCCCGAACCCGGGGTTTGCCGGGGAAGAAAAGGACGGCGCGCTGTTTGCACCGCTTTCGCACGAGAACGCGGAGCTTCTGCGCAAGCTCTTCCCGTTTACCGCGCCGCAGCCCGTGCTCACCCGAAAGCGCACGTTCGGCGTCGGCGACCGGCTTGGCATCGCGGGGCCGGGGCACCTGCGCGTGTTTGAAAAGTATGACGCGACGCCGATCCTTGCGCAGCAGTCCATCCGCGAACTGAACCTGACCAAGCGCACGTTTGCGGACGTGCTGGACAGCTCGACGTTCGCCGTCTTCCGCGAGGACTTCCAGCGCGGGTTCGGCGCGGACGGCGACCATCTCAAGACCGACGAAGAGGTCGAATATGCGCTCTCCAACGGCTACACGATGATCACGCTCGACTGCAGCGAACAGATCCGCAACGACGTCGACGAAATGAGCGACGCGCAGGTGGACGCCGCCTACCGCCCGCATCCCGAATGGGAAGCGCTCTACTGCGGTAAAACGTTCGCCGCGGAAGACCAGCACGTTACGTTCGGCGAGCAGGAATTCCGCCGCGCGTGCCTGATCTATGAGGCCGCGCTCGATCACGCCGTGCATATTTACGAAACGCATATCAAGGGTAACCCGGTCGACTTTGAAATCTCGATCGACGAGACGATGACGCCCACAACGCCCGTGCAGCACTATTTTGTTGCGAGCGAACTGCTCCGCCGCGGGGTGAAGTTTGCGACGATCGCGCCGCGGTTCTGCGGCGAATTCCAAAAGGGCATCGACTACATGGGCGACCTCAAGCAGTTTGAAGCGGAGATGCGCGTGCATGCCGCCATCGCGCGCAAATTCGGCTATAAACTCTCGATTCACTCCGGTTCGGATAAATTCTCCGTGTTCCCGATCATCGGTCGGCTGACGCTCGGCAACTTCCATGTGAAGACCGCCGGCACGAACTGGCTGGAAGCCATGCGCGTCATCGCCATGACCGAGCCGGAACTCTACCGCGAGGTGCATGCCTACGCGCTCGGCGTATTTTCCGAAGCGACGAAGTATTACCACGTTTCCTGCGTGCCGGGCCGCGTGCCCCCGCTGGAGAAACTGACCGACGCGCAGCTGCCGGAGCTCTTTGAGCTCGACGACGCGCGCCAGTTGATCCACATCACCTACGGACTGATTCTCACCGCAAAGGATCAAACGGGCGCATACCGCTTCCGCGACCGGCTGTTCCATAACTGGCGTGAGCACGAAGCGCAGTATTTCGACCGGCTCGAAACGCACATCGGGCGGCATCTGGCGCTGCTTTACAGCGAAATGCCGAAATAACCGCATAACGAACACAAAAGCAAGCGCCGCTTTTCAGCGGCGCTTCAGCCTGTTAAAAAAGTCCCTGGGATTGTTAAGGGCCGCAGCCCTTAACCCGTTGATTCCGGCTGCGCCGGTTCATCCGGCGTAACGGATCGCCCGGAACGGGCGGTTTCTCTGTGTTCTTTGCCGCCCGGGAGTCCGAAGGACGAGAGGCAAAGAGCGGTTGCCCCGTCAAAAAACAAGTTTTTTGACGATCTCAAGCGCCGCTTTTCAGCGGCGTTTGCTTTATATAAAAGTTTAAAAGTGCTGTTTTGAGAATGGCGCGTTACTGCGCTTCAGGCGTCCGGTTCGGACGCGGCCTGTGCGCGCGCGCCGCGCCGCCGCGGGTCGCCCACGCGCTTGAAGAAGTCGTTGATCTGCTTGCTGAAGAAGAGCAGGATGATGGGTACCAGCATAAACAGGATGCGCCCGAACATGGAGTTTGCGAGCAGCACGACCACGCCGAGCCAGCGGTTGACGCCGACCAGCCGCCCGTAAACCGCGCTTTTTTCCACGTATCCATGCAAAATGCCCTTCTGCGAGCCTTCGGGATAGTAGTCAATGTCCACTTCCAGCATGTCTTTGCCGGTTGAAGAGTCGGTCAGTTCGTCGACGATGCGGCGCACCTGCACGATTTCCGTGTCGTCCTTGTAGAGCACGATATCGTCCGCGTTGAGTTGGACATATTCGTCGACGGCCTCGAAAAACGCGATGTCGTTATAGTTGATTTCCGGCTCCATGGTGGAGGACTGGAAGATATATGGGATGAAACCCATGATGGACGTTTCCTTCTCCGGGGAAGCATAGGAAAACGCGAGCATCACAACGTCGATGGCGAACATGGCGAGCACGCCGACCGCGAGCAGAAACGACATGACCGAAGAGAGCAGATTGCCGCGCTTGACCGGCTGATAGGAAGCCGAAAGCTGTCTTGCGGAGCGCTGGATGGCGGCGGACGGGGACTTTGTGCGCACAAGCAGAGTGGTGCCCTCCGCGCGCCCGAGAGACGGCGGTTCGTCGAGTTCCGGCGCGTTGTACAGGCGCGCGATGTAGCTGCCCTTGAGGATGCAGACCCCGATGCAGAGCGCCATAACGGCGATGTCCACGTACAGATATGCGCTCTTTGTAAATAGCGCGCTGACATGCATGATGCTCTCGCGGTCGGTCACCAGCGCGAAAAAACCGAAGACGATCTGCAGCGCAAAAAGCAAAAACGCGCCGACCGAAAAAAGGCTGCGCGCATTGCCGAGATCGCGCACCAGCAGCGACGCGGCCATGGCCACGACCAGCAGGGACGCGCAGTTGAACGTGCCGACAAGGAACATGCTGACCAGATATCCCGGAATCAGCGGGAATTTGAGGAACGAACTCATCAAAAGCGTGGAGAGAAACCCCGCCGTGTTTAGTATCAGCATGGCGAAGAGCTGCGCGAACAGCTTGCCGAACACAAGCGTGGAAATCCGGTATCCCTGGTGCAGCAGGCCGTACCAGGTGTTTTCGTACACTTCGGAGAACGTGACCATGCGGAAGCGCGCCGTGATATAAATCCAGAACCCGACGTACGACACGGCGAGGTATAACAGCGCCGTCGTATGATAGCTTTGTTCAACAAGGAAGCTCGCTTCGTCGCTGAGCACGCTCTTGGTCAGCGTTTGCAAAATGAAATAGATCGAAAACGTGAGCATACCGGCGAATATGCCGAGCGCGATCAGCGCGCCGACGTTTTTTTTGCGCTCGAAATAGCCGTAACTCAGCTCTTCTTTAAAAAATTTCGTACGGTAAATCACAGCGTCCGCTTCACCTCCCGGAAAGCCTCCGCAAGCGACGGCGCGGGAATGCGGATTTCGCCGAAGGCGACGTTTGCGCGTTCAAGCGCTTCCGCCGCGGCGGAAACGGCAACGGCGTGCTCGCCGTAGAGGGAAACGCCCTGTTCGGTGCGCTCCGCGCGCAGACGCGGAAAAGCAGCCTGCAGCGCGCTGACCGCGCGCTCCGGTGCGGATGTAGCCACGCTGAGGACGTGTTTGTCGTATGCTTTGCAAAGCGCGTCGATTTGGCCGCTTTTTACGATGGTGCCGTCGACCAGAAAGGACGCGTGCGTGCAGGCTTTTTGAATCAGTTCGCACGAAGCGTTGGTCAGAACGACCGTCTTGCCCGCGGCGGTCATCTCCCGCATGAGCGCGGCAAACGGCTCCATCAGCTCCTGCGGTACCGTAATCGCGCTGAAATCCATCACAACGAGCACCGCCTTGGAAGCGTACGCAAGCAGCGCGCAAACAAGCGCGTATTCCGCGGCGCTTAGCGAACGGATATAGGTTAAGGTAAACGGGTAGAGCCCGGTTTTGAGCAGCAGTTTCAGCCAGTCGGCCTGCTTGACCTCCGGCTTGCCGGGCGCGTGCTCGGAGGCGAACATCAAATAGCCGAGCACGTGCATATGCTCGAAAAGCACTTTTTGATCGTTGATATAGTAGACGTGCGGAAGGATTCTGCGCTTCTGGCGCATCATGCCGATTTCCATCAGCGAGCAGCGGCCGCTTTCATGCGGCTTGACGTTGCCGATGATCTCGGCGAGCAGCTGCAGTTCAAAGCGGTTTTCACCCGCAATCCCGTGGCATTCGCCGACGGGGACGGTGAGGCCGATATCGTAGAGGACTTTGAAATAGCGGCCGTCCGGCCGCCGGAAAAGCTCCATGCTGGAGACGTTTTCCATGGAAACGGCAACGCGCTCGCCGCCCGTTGGGGTGTAGGAGCGTCTTTTCCGTTTTGCTGTTGCTTTCACGCTCGTTTCATTGCCTCTTTACCAAATCTCGGGGAGCCGGATGACAAACACAAGGGTGCCGATGACCCGATCCGGCGAAAGGAGTTCGGCGTCCGGGTCGTTTTCCGGATTGTCGCCCTTGGTGCGGTAGCGTACGCCGTCGTCCGTATCCAGAACCTCTATAATGCGGTGGGTCACGACCGTCCCGTCCTCAAAGCGGAAGGTCGTGACCGTGCCCGCCTCCAGCGCGGCGGTATCTTCCGTATGGTGCACGACGATATAGCAGCCGATCGGCAGCGTCGGCACCATGCTGCCTGTTTTAACCGTGAATACGCTGTAACCGAGCACCGTCGGGATTGCGTCGCTCATCTTGGCGCGTACGCCTATGTAAAGCATACCACATAAAATTGCGATGAGGATATAGTAGAGCATAGAAAAAATCGCATGCCGCACTTTCTGTGCGGGCGTGCGCTGTTTGCTCTGCCGTTCGAGGCGGCGCTTGGCGAATGCGCCAACGTGCTCGTAGCGCTCCGTTTCGTCCAGCAGGCGTTCAATTTCTTCGCGCGTGGCATAGCGCGCGCCGCCGGCGGCGCGGCGCTCCATCAGCCGTCCTCTCCCGCGGGCGCGGGCGTATTGCTGCTGCCGTCCGGCACGGGCGTATCAATGCTGCCGTCCGGCGATGGCGTGTCGCTTACGGGAGACGGCGTGTTATCCTCCGGAGACGGGGTGTCTTCGGTGGGTGCCGTCGCCTCCGGCGTGGGTGTTTCTTCTTCAGTTATGTCCGGAGAGGACCCGTCGTCATAGCTCATGCTGCTGCCGTACCAGTCCCAGGGCCAGGGGTCTAACCAGCCCCAGTCGTATTCCCAGACCGCATAGAAATGCTCGGTGTTCGTGCCGGTGCGGAAGGAATCGCCGAATTCATATTCCACGAAACTGCTGTACGGCCATGTGGTCCAGCCGATTTGTTTATACCAGCTGCGCGTGAAAAGTTCGCCCTCCAGCGTGATGGTCGACCTGCGCGGCGCATACTCTGTGATGGAATCGTTGTCGTAGCCGGAATGATAGACGATTTTTACCTGCTTGCTCGGGTCGGGCGTCGGGGTCGGTTCCGGCGTTGGCGTCGGGGTCGGCTCGGGGGTCGCCTCCGGCAGTTCCAGCGTAACGTCGGCCGTGAGCGTAAAGGTTTTTGAGTACGCCGCGACCGCTGCGCTCGCAGGGACGAGCAGCACAAGGATGAACGCAAGGAGAGCCAGCGTTTTTTTTCGGTTCATGTCTGCGTTCCTCCTTCCCTCAGCGGGATTGCTCCGCTTCGACCGTGACGCTCAGATGCAGCGTAAAATCGCGGTAGGGTTCATAGTTATCGAGGTGCGGGTCGTCCCACACGACGGTATAGGTGACGGATTTGGTTTCACCGGCGCTCTGCAGGTCGGCGAACGTTTTTTTGCAGCCGTCGGAAACGTCCTCGCCGCCGCAGCGGACGGAAAGCCCCTCCGGCCAGGCTCCGTCGTAACCGACTTTCAGCGTGACGGTCGCGTCCACGGCCGTTTCACAGCTGCGCCCGTCGAGCACGACGGTGTAGTCCTTGCTCTCGCCGGGCGCAAGCGCCGCGTCGCCGAGGGACTGCTTCTGCGAACTGCTTTCGTTGACGTAAAAGGTGAAGGACTTTGCGCGGATAACCGCGCTCGTTTCGCTCAGCGACTTTGTAAACGCCGCCAGGCTGCCATAGGAGAAGACAAAAATGACCAGCGCGGCAAGCGCCGCGGGCAGAATCCATTTCCATGCGCGTTTCATTTTTGTCCCTCCTTTCTTTTTCGGGAAGTAAGCAAGGGGCAAACAAGTTGCCCCCTGCTCGGTTTGGAGCCGTGGCTCCATTTTTTGTGCCCGTGTACCTTTAGTTGCCGAATTCCGTGTCGACGTCGCCAATGGCGTACGTGGTGCTGCTGGCAAGACCGGTCGCGTTGACAGTGACGCTCAGCTGGGAAGACGCCTTATCCATGTCGGCGTTGTCCTGCGCGTTGGTCGTGTCATCGTTGGCGTAAACCCAGGTGACCCGGAGGGTAACCTTGGCGGTTTCGCCGACCCTGAGCATGTCGTTCTTACCGTCGCCGGTGGTGAAATTCACACTTTTGCCGTCGACAACTTCGCCGGCAGTGATCTTTTCAACAGAAACGACTTCGAGCTTCAGCCCATTGATCTCGTCGCCAGCGGCGGCAACGATTGCGGCCTTCATGTTCAGCTTCGCGTTGACTTCCCCGTCGTTTTTGATCTCAAGCTTGTATTCGACCGATTCACCAGGAGCGATTTCGATCGCTTTCGTGAAGTTGTCGCTCATGTTGCCTTTGATCGAGAACGTTTTGGTTGTGATCGCTTCGGACGTGGTGTCGAGCTGCTGGGTGTAGGCGGCCATCGTGCCTGCAACAAGGCTGGTAACAACTGCGAGTACCAGAGCAACGGTGAGAATGAACTTTTTCATAATAATTTTCCCTCCAAATTAATTTCTAATTGTGACTTAGCTCATGACTGTCGTAACGTCATACAACAAACCAAGTCCGGAGGTTTGATCTGTTCGTATTGTTGGTACGACAGATCAACAGATGGTATCTGGCTGCCATGCGCGGTTTCCCGCGTTTAGGCCCTGTAGCTTTGCGTCCCCGTCTTTCGGCGGGTTTGCCATGAGCACCTTAAGATGGCAACTGGCTGCCATGCGCGGTTTCCCGCGTTTAGGCCCTGTAGCTTTGCGTCGCCGCCTTTCGGCGGGTTTGCGAGGAGCATCTATGAGCGAGTTCACTTCTCAATATTGTATATAACATAGTTAATAAGGAAACGCAAGCCCTTTTGTTACGAAAACCACTTAAAGCAGTACGTAAAATGTTATTACGATGTAATGTTTTTCATGGCGGCAGGAATGGATTCGCGGGACCGAAAATAGCACATATTGTGGTTTTTGCACTTTATCGCCATTTTACAAACAAATTACAGGAACGAAACCATGGCCGGAATCCGGCGGCGTAGAATGAAGCCGTGCGAAAAAAAGAAAAAACACGGAGGAAAAAAAGATGAAAAAAATTATTGCAATTGCAATCGCCGTGCTGCTGTGCGTGAGCATGTTCGCCTGCACAAGCACGAGCGAACCGGCGGCCGATGCGTCCGGCGCAATCACCGGTTCGGTAACGGCGGCGGGTTCTTCGGCGCTGCTGCCGCTGGCGCAGGCCGCCGCGGAGAAGTTTATGGAATCCAACCCGGACTGCTCGGTCGTCGTGAACGGCGGCGGTTCCGGCGAAGGCCTCAAACAGGTCGCCGACGGCGCGGTCGACATCGGCAACTCGGACGTGTTTGCCGAGCAGAAGCTCGACGAAGCCGTTGCGGCGGGCCTGACCGACCACAAGGTCTGCACAATCGCCATGGCGGCGGTCGTCAATAAGGACCTCGGCGTAACCGACCTGACCACAGACCAGCTCATCAGCATCTTCACCGCCGAAACCACCAACTGGAGCGAAGTGGGCGGCCCGGACCTCGACATCCTGCTCGTTACGCGGCCGAGTTCTTCCGGCACGCGTGCGCTCTTTAAAACCTGGGCGCTCAACGGAACGGAAGAAGCCAGCAACCAGTCTCTGGAGACCGACGACTCCGGCACGCTGATGGAAACCGTGCAGAACAACCCCGGCGCAATCGGCTATGTCGCGCTGTCCTATCTTGTCAGCAACGATACCGTGCAGGCCGTCTCGATCAACGGCGTTGCGCCGACGCTGGAAAACATGTATAACGGCACGTACCTCGTCTGGGGATACGAGCACATGTACACCAACGGCGCAGGAAGCGAAGCCGCGCAGGCGTTCATCGACTACATGATGAGCGACGAATTTGCCGCCAACATCGAGGCGATGGGCTACGGCGCGTCCTCCAAACTCAGCGACGCGGCAATCGCGACGCATGAAACCAGCACGCAGACCGTCTCCGCGGCCACCGCGGAACCGACTGCGGCGCCGATCACGGGTTCCGTGACCGCGGCGGGTTCCTCCGCGCTGCTGCCGCTTGCACAGGCCGCTGCGGACCTCTTTATGGAATCTAATCCGGACTGCTCGGTCGTCGTGAACGGCGGCGGTTCCGGCAACGGCCTCAAGCAGGTCGCCGACAATGCGGTCGACATCGGCAACTCGGACGTGTTTGCCGAGCAGAAGCTCGACGAAGCCGTTGCGGCGGGCCTGACCGACCACAAGGTCTGCACAATCGCCATGGCGGCGGTCGTCAATAAGGACCTCGGCGTAACCGACCTGACCACAGACCAGCTCATCAGCATCTTCACCGCCGAAACCACCAACTGGAGCGAAGTGGGCGGCCCGGACCTCGACATCCTGCTCGTTACGCGGCCGAGTTCTTCCGGCACGCGCGCGCTTTTTAAAACCTGGGCGCTCAACGGAACGGAAGAAGCCAGCAACCAGTCGCTGGAAACCGACGATTCCGGCACGCTGATGGAAACCGTGCAGAACAACCCCGGCGCAATCGGCTATGTTGCGCTGTCCTACCTCGTCAACAACGACAACGTGCAGGCCGTTTCGATCAACGGCGTTGCGCCGACGCTGGAAAACATGTATAACGGCACGTACCTTGTCTGGGGATACGAGCACATGTACACCAACGGCGCAGGCAGCGAGGCCGCACAGGCGTTCATTGCGTACATGATGAGCGATGAGTTTGCGGAGCATATCGAAGCCATGGGGTACGGCGCGTCCTCCAAGCTCAGCGCGGACGCGATCGCTTCCCACGAATAAGCTGGATGGTACTGCAGTAAGGCAAATAAACGATCAGCGGGAACCGGGCAGGCGCAATGCCTGCCCGGTATCCGCATGGAAAGAAGGTGCGGCGATGCAATCCTCGCGGCAAAGCAATATTTCTGCAGCGGAGCGGTATGCAAAACGTATGCTGGGAAAAAACAGGTTTGGCCGGGCTCTGGTGACCGCCTGCGGGCTGTTCATCATCCTGCTGACCGTTTCAATCGGGACGTTTCTGATCATAAAAGGCACCGGCACGTTCACGAAATATCATCACACGGTGTGGGAATTCCTTTTTTCGGCGGACTGGGCGCCGCTGGACACGCCGGGCGAGGGCGGCGGGCAGGTCGGCGCGGCGATCTATATCTGCGGGTCTCTATTGACCTGCGGACTTGCGCTGCTGTTCGTTACGCCGTTTTGCATAGCGGCGGCCATCTTCATGACGGAGATTTCGCCGAAAGCCGGCGCAAAGCTGCTTCAGCCCGCGGTTGAAATTTTCGTCGGTATTCCGTCCGTCGTGTACGGCTGGATCGGGCTGACGGTGCTTGTTCCGTTTATCCGGGACGTGTTTCATGCAAAGATGGGCGGCTACTCCGTGCTGGCCGCGAGCATCGTGCTGGCGGTGATGATCTTCCCGACCATCACGACCGTCGCGGCGGACGCGATCCGCGGCGTGCCGATGGATTTTCGCAAAGCGGCGTACGGTCTCGGTTCAACGCGCTGGCAGGTAATTTCCCGCGTGGTCGTTCCCGCCGCGTCGCAGGGGATTTTCACGGGCGTAATATTGGGCCTTGCGCGCGCGTTCGGCGAAGCGCTTGCGGTCGCCATGGTCATCGGCAAAACGCGGGCGTTTCCAAAGGGGCTGCTCTGGCCGACGAACAACCTCACCGCGGCAATTGCGGCGGACATGGGAAACTCGTCCAACGGCGGCGAGCAGAATCTCGCGCTCTGGACGATGGCGCTGCTGCTGTTTCTGATCTCCATGCTGTTCATCTTTTTAATCCACCGGGTTGCGAAAGCGGGGGAAAAGAAGCATGCGTAACGACGAAAGAATGAAGCGCCGGATTGCGCGCGCAAAACGTGCCGATGCGGCTATGACGGGCGTTTTCTACTCGGTTGGCGGGTTTTTCCTGCTGCTTTTGATCGTACTGGCCGGGTATATCATCACGAAAGGCGTTCTGGACTTCTATCCGGAGCTTCTTTCGTTCACACGGCAGGGGATCGGCAACCAGTTTTTCAACACGGTGTATCTTGTGTTCCTTTCTCTGGTCATCAGCGTGCCGCTCGGCGCGGCGGCCGGCGTTTATATGGCTGAGTATGCAAGGCCGGGGAAGGTCACGACGTTTCTGCGAATCTGCATCGAGTCGCTTTCTTCGCTGCCGTCGATCGTGGTGGGGCTGTTCGGGTATCTGGTGTTCATCCTCATGACCGGCGCAAAGTGGAACCTGATGGCCGGCGCGCTCGCGGTGTCCATCCTCAGTCTGCCGCTGATCACTACCACGACGGAGGACGCGCTGCGCTCCCTGCCGAAGGGGTATAAGGAAGGCAGCATGTCGCTTGGCGCGACGCACTGGCGAACGATTACAAAGGTTATGCTGCCGGCCTGTCTGCCGCGCATCATCACGGGCGTGATCCTTGCCGCGGGACGCGGTTTCGGCGAAGCTGCCGCGCTTTTGTACACCGCAGGGCAGAGCACGAACATCAACTGGTCGAACTGGGACATTACGTCGCCGACCTGCCCGCTGAATCCGTTCCGTCCCGGCGAGACGCTCGCGCTGCATATCTGGGTTATGCGCACGGAGGGCAGCCTGAACCCCAACTCGGCGGCGATTGCAAACTTCTCCTCCGCGGTGCTGATCATTATGGTGCTGGGCTTCAGCCTGCTTGCGCGGATGCTGACCAGGCGGCTCAACAAAAAGCAGGGAGGGCTGAAGTGAGCATGGAAGAACAAAAAGCGAAATTCGGAATCCGGGACCTTACGCTTTTTTACGGTGATTTTCAGGCGCTCAAGGGTATTTCAATCGATATTTACGCGCGCGAAATCACCGCGCTGATCGGCCCTTCCGGCTGCGGGAAGTCGACGTTTTTGAAGACGCTCAACCGCATGAACGACCTGGAGCCGAATGTGACGATCGGCGGCAGCGTGCTGCTGGACGGAACGGACGTATACGCGCATCTCGACGCGATCGAGCTGCGCAAGCGCGTGAGCATGGTGTTCCAGCAGCCGAACCCGTTTCCAAAGAGCGTATACGAAAACGTGGCGTACGGCCCGCGCATCAACGGCGTGCGCAAAAAAAACGATCTGGACGAGATTGTGGAGCGCAGTCTGCGCCAGGCGGCGATCTGGGACGAGGTTAAGGATCGCCTGCATAAAAACGCGCTGGGGCTCTCCGGCGGGCAGCAGCAGCGCATCTGCATTGCACGCACGCTGGCCGTCGAGCCTGAAGTCATCCTGATGGACGAACCGACCTCCGCGCTGGACCCGATCTCCACCATGAAGATCGAGGACCTTGCAATGGAACTCAAAAAGGACTACACGATCGTGATCGTAACGCACAACATGCAGCAGGCGAGCCGCATTTCCGACCGCACGGCGTTTTTCCTGTTGGGCGAGATGCTCGAATACGACGAGACGATGAAGCTGTTTTCAACGCCGCAGAACCCGAAGACGGAAGCTTATATCACCGGCCGGTTCGGTTGATAAAAAAACGAGGAGGAAGCTCGCATGAGCCCGAGGATACAATACGCAAAGGAACTTGAAAAACTGGACCGCGACCTGCTGGAGATGGGCGTGGCGCTGGAGGCCGCGATCGAGCGCACCGCACTGGCGGTGGAAACGCTGGACGCGGCGCTTGCCGAAGAACTCATCGAAGGCGACGACATGTTCGATCACATGGAGCGCTCCATCGAAAAATACTGCATCGATCTGGTCGTGAAGCAGGCGCCGATTGCCTCCGACTGGCGCAGGATTGCGTCCATCATGCGCATTGTGGGCGATCTGGAGCGGATTGCAGACCATTGCAGCGACATCTCGCTCTATGTGCGCAAACTCTCCCAAAATCCGGCATCGCTCGTGCCGGAGGGACTCAAAGAAACGATACTGGTCATGAAATCGATGGTCCGCGACACGATCACGGCGTTTGTCCAACTCGATACGAAGCTGGCTGCGGACGTTGTGACGCGCGACGAGATCGTCGACGAGCGCTTTGAGGGCACGATGCGCGAGCTCTGCGAAAGCATGCAGCGCCGCCCGGACGAAATCGAAGCGTATGTGGACTATGTTCTGATCAATAAATACATCGAACGCATGGCGGACCACGCCGTAAACGTTGCGGAGTGGATTCCCTATATCGCCAGCGGCGCATACAGGATGTGACGCATTAAAAACGCCGCATTGCGGAGGCCGGGGTTCGGCGTTTATTGGAGTTGACTTTTCGGACGCTTTGTGCTATATTACTTCTTGCGCGCCGAAAGGCAATGCCGCGGGGTAGAGCAGTTGGTAGCTCGTCGGGCTCATAACCCGGAGGTCGTAGGTTCAAGTCCTTCCCCCGCAACCA
>ERZ795053.821-NODE-821-length-39523-cov-17.918618_pt1 | contig 39523 bp, 36 predicted proteins | sample MGYA00375137_ERZ795053 | MGnify/ENA primary metagenome ERZ795053 (study PRJEB30182, sample SAMN05720284) | activated sludge metagenome | isolation source: Anaerobic digester | place: Hong Kong | collected 2014-12-17 ... | reverse complement strand
GGAAAATGTCCCCTGCCTTTCCCGGTTTCCAGCCCTTTTCGTATAGCAATCCCTCGCCACCCGCCCTGTAAACAGCCGCACTGGGGTGCGGCGGTCCCAGGGGTGGGGGGTGTTTGGTTTTCAAGGGAAACATCTTTCTATCGTAGAAGAATGCCATGGGAGCGTGACGCATGGCAAGAAACGTTGTTTTCATCGACCCGGGTACGTCTTTTTTGCGGGTGTTTTCCAGCCGAAAGGGTCTTGTGTTCCAGGAACCAAATGTTGTGGTCGTGGATGGAAATGGGCATATCCTGCGGTACGGCAACTCCGCGGTGCAGAAAACCCCGGGGGAAGGTCTGCCGGAGGAGAAGGCTTACTCGGTGCGCAACGGGGCCGTGGCAGATCAAAAGCTTTTTCGTGCGTTGTTGCTCCAGGTATTTCGCAAGGAGCGCTTGGGCGTTGGCCCGTTGCGCAAGCACCTTGTTTTTTGCACCTCCCCTTTCTTGAACAGCGTGGAGAAAAGGGCGCTTTTCCAGGTTGCCCAAAACATTGGTTTTCGAAAGGTGTGCCTTTTCCCAACCCCGTTGGCGCTGCTGGAGGGCTTCGGGAAGGAATGCCTGGGGGAAAAGGTGCAGGCGGTTCTTGATGTCGGGGGAGGCAAGGTGGATTTCTCCCTACTGGGTTTCGGGAACCTGGTGGATGGCACGTTTCTCAAGGGCGGGATTTCGCAGCTCCAGCGGAGCGTGCAACGGGAAATCCGGTTGAACTGGGGAATCGATGTCAACGACCGTTTCGTGTCCAGTTCTTTCTTTCCCACGATCTCCGGGGAAGCATTGGATTCCACCGAGATCGAACTCAAAGGGCGGGACAAGGTTACGGGATTGCCGAAAAGCCAGCGCGTGAGCGCGGTGCAGCTCTTCCCACTTTTCGAGCGCTTCTTTCGCACCATCGCCCAGAAGGTGCAGGAAGTTTTGGAGAGATTATCCCCGGATATTTCCGCGGAAGTGCTGCAAAGGGGAATCTTGCTCGTGGGCGGCGGGGGGAACATGGGCGGGTTCCAGCGCTTCTTGTCCGAGACGCTACGCATTCCGGTTGAACTTCCTGCTTCGCCGGAAACTGCGATCGAAAAGGGATTGGTATGGCTTTCCGCACTCCCGGAAAAGCAGCGGTTACAATGGTCCGAATGCTACTCGTTGTAAGAAGGTGAAAGAATGGTACGTGGAATTTACACTGCACTCATGGGAATGCTCGCCGACGAAAGCCGCGTGGACCAGGCAGCCAACAACCTGGCCAACGTCGATAGTCCGGGCTTCAAGAAAGACCGCAGCGCGTTTCGGTCGTACCTTGATACCCAAATCATCCGCGTGGAGCAGCAAGACCGCTTGCGCCACTGGAGGCCCATCGGGTCCATCGAACGGGGGGTAACCCTCGACGAGGTGCGCCCGGATTTTTCCCCGGGAACCGTGGAAATCACCGGCCGCGACCTGGATTTCGCGGTGAACGGCGATGCCCTGTTCACGGTACAAGGGGCGGAGGACCAGGTGTACTACACGCGGGACGGCGGCTTTTTGCTGGATGCCCAGGGGAACCTCCGAACCGCCTCTGGAGCCAACGTTCTTAACGATGCCGGTGAACCCATCGTGCTGGGGCCCGATGCCCAGTTCGATCCCACGGGAAGCATCTTCCAGGATGGCGTGCTGATCGGGCGACTGGGGCTTGTCACCTTCGAGCAACCGGAGAAACTGCAAAAAATGGGGTACAACCTGTTTTCCGAAACCGAGGACAGCGGCCAACCCGTACCCGATTTCCAGAGCGTGCTGGTACCCGGTGCGCTGGAAAAATCCAACGTCAACGCCATCAACGAGATGGTGAAACTCATCAGCTCGCAACGCCACTACGAAATTTCACAACGCGTGATAACCACCGAAGATGCCCTGATGGATGCGGCCATCAACAAGGTTGGATCGTCTCGCTAATCACTGTTTGAAGGAGGGGCTCACATGATCACTTCACTTTACAGCGCCGCCACGGGAATGACCGGCCAGCAGACCAAGCTGGACACCATTTCCAACAACCTGGCCAACGTGGACACGAATGGGTACAAGAAGGTGCGTGCCGACTTCGCCGATCTCTTCTACCAGCACGCCATCAAGGCGGGAACACCGGTTGCCAACCAAACATCGGTGATTCCATCCGGGGTGTATACCGGTCTGGGTTCCCGCGTGATTTCTACCACGAGGGTGTTCTCCATGGGCACGCTGGAAGTTACGGAACGGGACTTGGATGCAGCGATCAACGGCGAAGGCTTCTTTGCCGTGCAGCAACCCGATGGAACCGTCGCCTACACGCGTGACGGAGCGTTTCACCTGGACAACAGCGGCAACATGATCACGGGAACGGGGCTTCCCCTTGCGGATAACATCGTAATCCCGGGTGGCACCACGGGGGCGGTCCAAATCAACCCGGATGGAACGATTGCGTTGGTCAACGGGGGAGAACCGGTGGTGCTTGGTTCCATTACCTTGACCCGTTTCATCAATCCCTCGGGGTTGAAATCCATCGGAGACAACCTTTTCCTGGCAACGGGGGCATCGGGGGATCCGGTGCAAGGGATCCCCGGGGCAGATGGCTTCGGGAGCCTCCGCCAAAGTTTCCTGGAAAAGTCCAACGTGAACGCGGTTTCGGAAATGGTGAACATGATTTCCTCCCAGAGGGCGTATGAGCTGAATTCGCGTGCCATCCAAACCGCGGACGACATGCTCCGAACCGTTTCCGGGTTGAAGCGATAAGGGAGTCCTCGATAGGGGTTCCACGAAAAGGTTGGTGATGGCATGATCCAGAGTTTGTATACCGGCATGACCGGAATGATGTCCTACCAAAGGGCAATGGACGTCACGGGAAACAACGCCGCCAATATCGGGGTAGCGGGTTTCAAGGGGTCACGTACCACGTTCCATTCTTTGTTCGAGTCGAACCTCGAACCCGGATATCCCCTGAAATCGCTGGGACTGGGTGCCTGGCTCAATTCCATCGATCGGGACATGTCTCCGGGCTTGATCGAGGAAACGGGGTTGTTCAGCGACCTGGCCATCACGGGAAGAGGGTTTTTTTCGCTGGGAACGTACGCTTTGGACCCCGCCACCGGGTTGCCGTACCTGTCTGCACGCGCGTTGACCCGCGTGGGCAAGTTCGACGTGATGGAAGACATGCGTATGGTTCAGGGGAACGGGGGGCAATTCATCCTGGGGCTCAATTCCACGGTGTCCGGAGGGGTGATCAACCCCCCGACGCTCCCCGACGAGAAGACCGTGCTGGGCTGGAGCGACGCCCAAAGAGCCGACTTTTACAATTCGCTGGAAGCCATTGACCTAAGCGCATTCCGAACCATGCAACCCCACGCCACGCAAACGTTGAGCACGCGGGGTTTCTTGAATTCCGCTTGCGGTCCCAAGGCTTTTTCCTTCGAGGACAGTGACCCCGCCCAAACCGAGAATTTTTCCTTTCGCATGCGTTTTTCGCGTTCGACAGAGAATTACGGTACGCTGTTCCAAGATGACCGGCAGTACAATTGGACGATTGAAGGCATCGATGGTTCCACTGCAGCGGTCACGGGCACGGTTGCCTCGGGAACCATCACCTTTGACCCAACCGGAAACGTGGTGGGCGTGAACGGCGGAACAGGCAACTTGATCCAATTCGAAATGGGTGGCATTCCGTTCGAGTTGGATGGGGAGGCCATCACCCGAAACTGCGATTTCGAAACCCCTTCCAGTTCCGCGTGGGGAGCTATTTTCGACGGCGATGGCAACGAAATCGACGTGGGACTCAAGTTCGAAAAAGTGGACAGTTCCCGCTGGGTTTTCCGTCCGTACACCGACAGTGGCCTGGTTTCGGGTTTTTCCCTTGTCACGGATGCTGGAAGCGACTTCCCCATGGATGGGAACATCGTGGGGTACTTGGAGTTTGACGCGGACGGCAACCCCTTGGAACCAAAACTGCTGGATTTGACAAGTGGGGACATCCTTTCCGAAATCCCGCGAAAACTCCGGGCAACCCTTGCCGGCGGGCAAACCCTTGACATGGATCTCGAGCTGCAATCGCAAGCCAGTGCGGGAAACACCCCTTCGTGGATCAAGGAGGTGGCCGCCAATTTTGACCTTTCGCTCAACCAGATCGGCGGATGGCCCTTCGGGTCCCTGGAATCCTTGGAATTCGACAACGATGGGAGCCTGTACGGGGGTTTTTCCAACGGGCAGCGGGCGATACTGGCCAAGATCCCCCTGGTGCAAATCCGTTTCCCCGAGTCACTTCGGGCCGTGGAGGCGGAACCGGGGACGTACCTGTTCGACCCTGTGTACGAATCCAACAATTTCACGGGTGTTTTCATCCCGGGGCAAGGCGGCACCGGACCCGTGAAACCCTACGCCCTGGAGTACTCCAACGTGGACCTCGCCCGCGAAATGACGAACATGATCCTGTACCAACGTTCCATCCAGCTCAACGCGCGGACCATTCAAACCGCGGATGCCATCTTGCAGGAAGTGGCCGGGCTCAAGAGATGAGCTTGTCTTTCTTCTCTCCCCGGGAATCGGGTTGTGATATAATAAAACCAAACCAGAAGGGGGAGGAAGGCTAATGGCGATAGACCTGCGGAACCGGCATTTCATTACCACCGAGGATTTCGAGAAAAATGAGCTCGACCTGATGCTTGATGTTTCCTACGACTTGAAAAAGAAATTTGCACTGGGCGAACCGACCCGGTACCTACCCGATAAAACGCTGTTCCTGATCTTCTACGACCAGTCCACGCGCACCCGCAACTCCATGGAGGCGGGTATGACACAGCTGGGGGGGCATGCACATTTCTTGGCACCTTCGCACATGCAGGTGGCCCACGGCGAATCCCCGAAAGATACCGCCATCGTGCTGGGGCGTTTCGGCCACGGCATTGCCATCCGTCACTGCCTGTTCAAAACGGGCAACCGTTTCCTGCGGGATATCTGTGCCCATTCCAAGACCCCGGTGATGAACTTGCAGGATGACGTGTACCATCCCTTCCAGGTGCTGGCCGACACCATGACCATCCAGGAGAAGTTTTCCCGCAACACCCGCGGGTTGAAAGTCGTGATTTCCTGGGCGTACGCGGAGAGCCATTTGAAGCCGCTTTCCGTGCCACAGTCCCAGGTGCTGATGTTCCCCCGCTACGGCATGGATGTCACGCTTGCCTACCCGGAAGGCTTCGACCTGATGCCGGAAATCGTGGAGAAGGCACGCCAGAACGCGGAGGAAAGCGGCAGCCGTTTCGAAATCGTACACGACATGAACCAAGCGTTCGAGGACGCCGATGTGATCATCGCCAAGAACTGGGGGGGCTTTTTCGTGGGCGAGGACGAAGCTTCCATCCGCGCCAAGCAAGCCCAGCACAAGGACTGGCTCTGCGACCGCAAGAAAATGGAACGTGCCCACAAGCACGCCATCTACATGCACGCGCTGCCGGCCGACCGCAACAAGGAAGTCACGGACGAAGTCATCGACGGCAAGTGGTCGGTTGTGTACGATGAAGCCGAAAACCGTCTGCACACGGCCAAGGCGGTGATGGCTCTTACCATGGGGGGGCGCCCCTGATGAATCCCCACAAGAAATTCGATCTCGTGATCAAAAACGGGTCCTTGCTGTATGGGACCCGTTCTTTTCACGTGCATATCTGCATTTCCGAGGGCAAGATCGCGCAGATCATGGATGCTGCCACGGTCATCCCGGAGACCGAGGAAATCGTCGACGCCACCGGGATGTACATTTTTCCCGGTTTCATCGACCCCCACGTGCACTTTGGCCTTTCGCTGGGGGAGGAAACGTCCGCGGACGATTTCGAATCGGGAAGCCTTGCCGCGGCGTGGGGGGGCATCACCACCCTTTTCGATTTCACCGAGGTGGTGACCGGTGATGTTGCCCAACTGGAGCAGAGAATCAAGGTGCGCCAGGAGCAGGCAAGCAAGAGCCTTGTGAACGTGCGGTTGCACCTCGCGGTGGCACAACCGCAAATTCCCCCCGCGCAACTGGTGGAATTGGCACTTCGCCATCGCTGCCATTCCATCAAGGTGTTCACCACCTACAGCGAATCGGACCGCAAAACCAACGATGGGTACTTGTACGACCTCCTCAAGGCGTCCAAGGGTTCACCGGTTACCATCATGGTGCACGCGGAAAACGACGACATCATTGGCTACCGCATGCGGGAAATCCAAAAGAAACGCGCGCTGCAATCGGGGGATCTTCCCTTCCTGAACCCCACCCTTTCGGAGACCGAAGCCGCGCTTCGCGTTTGCCTGATCTGCAAGGAGACGGGGGGAACGGTGTACCTTGCCCACATTTCCAGTGGGCGTACCGTGGAACTCCTGGAACGCCATTTTTCCGACATCATGGGGAAGCAGGTCTTCGTGGAGAGCTGCCCCCACTACTTCTACCTGAACGATACCTTCTTGAAAGGGGATTTGGCCTACCTTTTCACCTGCCGTCCCCCCTTGCGGAGCGAGCAGGAAAGGGTGCTGCTGCGCCAGATGCTCAAGCGGGGATTGGTGCATTCCATCGGCACCGACCACTGCCCGTTTTCCCGCGAGGCCAAGGAGCGGCATGCCCTGGATTATGCCACCATGCCCAACGGGCTGGGAAGCGTGGAGCTCTCCTTCTCGCTGATGTACAACCTGTTTGCCACCGAATTCAGCCAGTTGCTGCTGGGGGAACTGGTGAAGATGTACACCCAGAACCCCGCGCAGATCTTCGGGTTGTTCCCCCACAAGGGGGTTCTGGCTCCCGGTTCGGATGCGGACATCACGCTGTTCGACCCTGGGCTCTCGTGGAAAGTGTCCGCCCGCACGTTGCACGGCAGGGGCGATTACTCGGTGTACGACGGTTTGAAACTCACCGGAAAGGTACATTCCACCATCTGCGGCGGCCAGTTCATCATCCGCGAGCACCAGAGGGTGGGCTGATGGACCAATTCAAGAAGCTCGTGGACAAGTATGCCTCCCTGGCGTATTCCTTTCCACAGGAGGTTTCCAGCAGTCCCAGCCGCCCCTCGTTCGACCAGATGTACATGGCCATCGCCCAAATCGTGAGCCTGAGAAGCACCTGCTTGCGGGGAAGGGTGGGAGCGGTGATCACCAAGGACACCCGTATCGTATCCATCGGGTACAACGGTGCCCCCGCTTCGCTGGGACAATGCAACGAGTTTGGCTGCATAACCGATTTGGAACGGGGAGGATGCATACGCACCATCCACGCGGAGCAAAACGCCATTGCCTACGCCAGCCGCGTGGGCATCCCGCTGGAGGGGGGCACCATGTACGTGACGATGAGTCCGTGCATCGACTGCGCCAAGCTCATCCTTGCGTCGGGCCTCTCGCGGGTGCTGTTCTTCGAAGAGTATCGCAACAGCTACGCACTGGATTACCTCGAAGTATCGGGCGTCCAGGTTTCCCAGGTTGGGTTTGGGCTACAGCAAATCTTTGAGACCTTCTGGAACGTACCACCCAAACCCTGAGTTTTTCGGAAATGGAGGGAAATACTTTGCCAAAAGCAACCGCTACCGTTGCTCTTCCCCGTGACGTGGAACCCATTTACCTGTTTGGAGAACGTGACCGCTTTTTGCGAAGGATTTGCAGCACATTCGGTGTGGAGGTTTCGCTGGGCCCCGCGGGAATAGGCATTCGCGGTGAGCCCGATGCCACGCAGACGGTGCAGAAGATCTTTTCCCGCATGGTCAAAATGGTGCAGCAAGGGGAGATCCCCGATGAGATGGAGATGGAATACTTGCTGGATCCGGAGGGTTCGGCAGAAGAGGAGCAAAAAGGCGTGCAAGGCGACGAGGCGGCTCAAGGGGAAAACCTCGCCCTGCATTCGCTGCGCCTCAAGCACGCGCGCGTGAAGCCCAAAACCGATGGCCAGGCGCGGTACATCCAGTCCATGAAGCAAAACGACATCGTGTTCTCCATTGGCCCCGCGGGAACCGGCAAAACGTACCTTGCGGTTGGTATGGCCATCGAGGCGTTGAAAGCGGGGCGCGTGGAGCGCATCATTTTAACGCGTCCGGCGGTGGAAGCGGGAGAGAGCTTGGGATTTTTGCCCGGCACCCTCTTTGAAAAGGTGGATCCCTACTTGCGCCCGCTGTACGATGCCATTTTTGACATGATCTCTCCGGAACGGTTCCAGGTGCTGCGCGAAAAGGAGATCATCGAGATCGCCCCGTTGGCCTACATGCGGGGCAGGACATTGAATAACTCGTTCATTATCCTGGACGAGGCCCAGAACACCACGCATCCGCAGATGAAAATGTTCCTCACGCGCATTGGTTTCCATTCCAAGGCGGTGATCACCGGGGACATCACCCAGATTGACCTGAAAAAAGACCTGGCGTCCGGCTTGATGGAATGCGAAAGCATTTTCAAGGGGATTGAAGGAATCGATTTCGTGTACCTGGATCGCCGGGATGTGGTGCGCCATCCGTTGGTGAAGAAAATCATCGCGGCGTACGAGGCATTCGAGCAATCGGGTGAGGCATGAGAGCACTGGAGAAATGGGGGGGGAAGGTCTCTCCTGCCTGGCGCAGCCTGCTGGCGTTCATGGAGCAGAAATGGCTGCTTTTCGGCTTAGCGTGCCTGCTCTCCTTTTTCACCACGCTCTTTTTCTGGCAGCTCTCGATCCCCGTTTTCCTCTTCCTCTGGGTGCTTTTTTTCCTCGCCGAGATGCTGATTTGCGAGGGAACGTTCGCGCGAAACCGTTTCTTCCGCATGCATCGCTCTTTCTCCACGACATTCTACGTCCTGTTGTTTTCTGCCTGCTTCTTGAACCTGGTCCTGACCTTTTACCTGAATTCCAGCTACGCTTCCATTTTTTTCGGGGTTTCCCTCCTCACCGTTCTCTTCGGGAAAAAAGTGGGGCAGGGTTCCTCCGTGTTCCTGACGCTTCATTTCTTGGCGTGCTTTCCCCAACGCGTGGCCCCCGGGATGATCCTTTTGCTCGCGGGGTTCTTGACCGCCAGTTTTTCCAACCACGTGAACAAGAGGTTGGACATCTCCCTGGCGGCTTTCTACGTGAGCCTTCTCAAGGCGTTTACCGCATTGCTGCTGGGGTACACCCCCTTCGATCGCTTCTTCGTGAACCAATTCGTGGCCTTCGCCGTGACGCCGCTGGTCTCCACCATTGCAGTGATTGGGTTCTTGCCCTACGTGGAATGGACCAGCCGCGTGTTCTCCAACATCGGAATGATGGAGCTGGGAAACCTGAACCATCCCTTGCTCAAAAAGCTCTTCGAGGAAGCCCCGGGCACATACTTCCACAGCATGACGATGGCCAACCTGAGTGAAAACGCCGCGGAACGAATTGGGGTCAACCCCACGCTTGCCCGCGTGGGAAGTTATTTCCATGACGTGGGGAAACTGTGGAAACCCCAGTTTTTCACGGAAAACCAACAGGGCGAAAACCCCCACGATCTCATCGAACCTTCCATGAGCAAGCTGGTTTTGAACGAGCACGTGAAGCACGGCGTCACGCTGGCAAAGGAGTACAAGCTGCCCATCCTCTTCGAGGACCTCATCGTGCAACACCATGGAACAAGGGTGCAGAAGTTTTTCTACCACAAGGCCAAAACGGAAAACGATGCCGTGAGCGAGGACCAGTTCCGCTATGCGGGCCCCAAGCCCCAGTTCAAGGAGGCGGGGATCATCATGTTGGCGGATTCCTGCGAGGCAGCGGTGAAGAGCCTGAAAGAACCGGGGCCCGGAAAGGTGCAGGAAGTGGTGAAACAAATCGTGGACGGCATCTACACCGAACGGCAGCTCGACGATTCCGGGCTAACGCTCAAGGACTTGGAGAGCATCGTGGACGAGTTTTCGCGGTCACTGTTGAATGCCATGCGCAAACGTATTGCCTATCCCACCGATGGAGAAGAAGACGCAAAGAAAGAAGGGTGAACCCCGATGCAAACGCCCCAGTTTTCCTTCCAGCAACTGAAAGAAGACCCTACCTACCCGGAACTCCCGGAGTCTGCGCTGCACGTGGGAAAACGGATCCTGCAAGAGTTCTTCCCGCTGCAGCAAGGAGAATCCGGGGTGTTGCAGGTGAACGTAATCTTTTGCGATGCGCTTGCCATGGAAAGCCTCAACGAGCAGTACCGGGGGCAAAAAAGCCCCACCGATGTGCTTTCGTTCGCGTATGGCGTGGAGGTGGAGGAAGAGTCGCTGCCCGTGCGGGAAATCGGGGAAATATTCTTGTGCGTGCCGTACATCCGGGAGCAAGCGACGCAAGTGGGCAATAGCCTGGAGCAGGAGATGGCTTTCCTTTTCTTCCATGGTTTGCTGCACCTGTGCGGTTTTGCGCACGGGCAGCCGGAGGAAAAGCAGCGGATGTTTGCCTTGCAGCAACGTTTCTTCGAAGAATGGAACGGTTGAAGCGTTTCTCGCCGTATTGCCTGCTTTCCCGGGGCTTACCCGCCTTGGGGGGGTTGCTGCTTTTTGGGCTGCTTTGGCTTCTTTTCGGCGTGCTGTTCACACCCTCCGGGCAAGTGCTTGATGGACCATGGACACTGCACAAATCGGGTGAGCACACGGCGGTGACGTTCCCCCTCAACCATCTCGTTTCCGAACCCGCCACGGTTTCCTTCACCACGGAGTTTGGCCCCACCCCGTACGACTCGCTCGTGATCCTGCAACCCATCTGTCACGGGATCCAGGTGTTCTTGAACCACCAGATGGTTTTCCAAGAGGGTTCCTTTTCGGGGAAAACCGCCAACGTGTGGAATTACCCCAAGATTGTTCCCCTGGACCCATCGCTGTTGCGGCAGCAAAACCACTTGGAACTGCGCCTTCTGGCGCTATACGATTACGGCTTGCTGCAACCCCCCTTCTTGGCGGGGTACGAGCAGGCCAGCTTGCGCATAACCTGGGCGCGCTTTTGGACCAACGACGTGTTCCTGATTTCCATGGGAATTGGCCTGATCATGGGGATCGTGCTGCTCATGGTGGGCTTTTCCATCCCGGAAACCCGTGTGCTTTTCCTGAGCATCGGTCTGGCCTCCCTTTTTTCCGCGGTGTACCTGTTGGATTTCCAGTTCCGCCTCTCCACGGGAGGGTTGGAGTGGTTTAGCATGGCGCGCAAGCTGTTTCTGATCAGTGGATACTTGTCGGTTTTCTTCCTGCTGGTGGGAACGGAACGGATCTTGCGGCAAAGAAACGGCATCTCCAAGGTGGTTTTCCCCCTGGTGATGGGGGTGAATATTCTGTTGCTGGTGCAACCCAGCGCGGCAGCGACAAAGATAACCACGGATTTCACCAACGTGCTGGTTGTGGCCATGGTGCTGGTACTCCTGTTGCTGGTGCTGTGGAAGGGGAAACCCCGGTTGGTTTTCTCCATCTCTTTTCTGGCGGGATGCGTGTTCCACGACGTGTGGTCGGTTTTCACACTCGATCCCCAACCCTTTTTCGTGGGGTATGGCGTCATCGTAGCCGTTTCGGGGTTCGGGTTCTCGCTGGTGGAGACGTTCAAGAAAACCCACCGGCAACTGCAGCTCACCCACCAGAAATCCCTTCTCGACCCGTTGACCGGTGCATTCAATCGCGGCGTTTTCGGCGAGCCCGCCTTTCCCACCCGGGGAGTCGTGGTTTTGGTGGACATGGACGACTTCAAGGGGCTCAACGATTCGTTCGGGCACGATGCGGGAGATGCCGTGCTGCGGGGGTTCGTGGAAATTGCGCACGAATTGCTGCGCGGGGAGGATGCCGTGATCCGCATGGGGGGCGACGAATTCGTGCTTTTCCTTTCGCGGTGCACCGAGAAGCAGGTCCCCTCCATCGTGGACCGGGTGGGACAGCTCTTTTTGCAGCGCTTCCCCCATTTCGGGGCCCGCTTCTCGTACGGCGCTTGCCGGGTATCGGGGAACTTGCAAGAAAGCTTGAAAAAGGCCGATTCCCTGCTCTACCAGATGAAACGGCAAAAACGCGAAAGCCGTGGATGCGACCCGCACGGGCGGGGAAAGGAGGTGTAGGCGAGGTTTATCCTTCGCTACGTTCCAACATTTGCTGTGCCCACTGCACCACTTGGGGCCTGAGCTCCTGTAGGTGCTTGGCCACGTTCGCACAGCCCAGGGCCCCGAGGAAAGTGTTGTTCTTGGAAAGCACTTCCCGGGCGTTCTGCTCCGTTTTTCCCGGGCCTCCCAGGTGCGTGTAGAAGAAGGCGATTTTCTTGTCCTGGAGCAAGCCATCTTCCAGTAGGCTCTTGACCGGTGGGGCGAAGGTAGATGCCCAAACGGGCGTTCCCACGAAGAGGGTATCGTATTGCTCGGGGTTTCGTTCCAGGGGTTGCAACGCCGGCTTCTTTTTCATCACCACCTGGCTCCCTCCCCACAGGTACTTTGCGAATCCCTTTGTCTTCCGCTCCTTCACGGGTTTCACTTCTGCAAGATCCGCGTGGAGCTCGTCGGCGATGATGCGGGCAATCTCCCGGGTTTGTCCCTCGTAGGAGTAAAACAGGACCAAAACTTTCGACATTTCTCTCTCCTTTCCCTTTGCACCGGTACTTCCCCCCCGCCCCAAAGGATCACTCCGCGAGGTGGCGAATGACGCACAGTGTGCGGGGGAACACCGCGTCGACCGTCTCTTCCAAGCAAAACGAAATGTTGGTACACGGGGCCTGTTCCTGGGCAATGCTGCCCCAAGCTCCCGGGGCAATCACCTGCGCGGACTGCAACACGATGGGCGAACTCCGACGGTTCGTGACCCGGATTTGCTCCCCCTCTACGCGTACCTCCACACCAAGGATTCTCGCGCTATTCCTGCTGTGCTGGAACTGGAAAGACACCGGCAGGGAAAAGGTCGTGTCGAAGATCAGCAGGAAGTCCTTGGAGTAGCGCACCAAGATCCCCGTCTTTTCTTCCCAGGAATCGCCTTGCTTCCTTTCGTAGACGATCTTCTTCCCAATGTTCTTTTCCAGTAGCGGGTCGTAGGAATTCCACACGAAATCGATCAGGGTGGTACCCAGGCTGTTTACCTGGGAGGTGTTTTTGCCCAGTAGGGAGGTTTGGGGGATGATCCTGCCGGTGAACATGGTAAGGCTTTGCACGATGGCATCACGCACGGAAGCGAAGAAGTTGCGAACCCGGTCTTTGATCCAAACCAGGGTTCTCTTTTGCGAAAGGCTCTTCCGCAGTTGGCGGGAGCGGTTCCGGGTGGACTGCAGGTCGGTTGCCAAACGGAAAATGCCGGAAACCCTGGAAAACTCCGGTTTGTACACGAAAAAGGCAGTTTCCACGTGCCCCTGGTTCGCGTAGGGTTCCGCGTAGGAAACCAGGAAGCCCGTGCTTTCCAGCTGCATGCTTCCCCATACCGCCCGGGAATCGATGAGCACGATCACCGGGTCATGGTGGAACAGTTTCATGCAGCGATCCCGTGCGTTGCTCTTGAGGTAGCTACCCACCAGGGCAACCGCGAAAAGGATAAAGAGCGTAATCCAAAATTCCACGAGAGTTCCCCCGTTTCATTCCTTGGGAATATGGTGCACGTAAACCAACGCGTCCGGTGGGAAATGGAAGAACTGCCGGTTCTGCGTGAGGTAGTACAGTAGTTGGAAGTAGTGATCCAGGCCATTTCCGGCTTCCGGCGAAAAGCAGGCAAAGGGTTCGCCGAAGGTTTCTTGCAGCTGTTGCTGCATTTGCTGTTGCACGTCCGGGGAGTGGGAAACCAGGATCAGGGCGTTTTGCTCGCCCAGCCAGTTGCGAATCTCCGGGGATTTGATGGGCATGGGAAGCATGCGAACGGGCAGCCCTTTCTTCTGCATGAAATTGTATAGTTCGATGGAGAAAAGGTACTCCGAAAGAGAAGTGCCGTTGAGGAAAACCATGGAAGGCTCTACCTGCGCATCGGGGGTGGAGAATGCGGTGAACTCCGAAAGGAACGCGGGAAAGCGGCTCTCATCAAGCACGATTTGGCCCTCGAAGCCGATTCGGAAGGGAAAAGAATGGAAAACGATCCGTGGGGTGGTGGAAAAGTGCAAGCCAAGGAAAAGCAGGTCCTCGGTCTGCAGGTTGCTGGAAACACGGGTGAAGAACCCTTCCAAGAATTGGAGGTAAAAGGAAAGGGGACGGGCAACCTTCAACTGGTCCATGATTTTTTGCAGGATTTGCTTCTGGCGTTCCATTCTCCCCAGGTCGCCCTGGGGATCGTTGCGGAAGCGTATGTATTCCAATAGTTGCGCACCGTTGAGTTCGTGGGTTCCCGGTTCGAAGTGGATGGAAAGGTTTTGCTGCAGGTCCTCGTAATGCATGGGCGTGGTAATGGTGACGGGAATCGGCCCCAGCATGTCTCCCAACCATTCGAAGACCTCGTAGTTGATAGCCAACACCCGGTCGATGGAAACGTGGAAAAGGGATTCCAGGCTCTTTTGGAGGACGGCTTGCCCGTGGTTCTTGAAAACGGAATTGATTTTCACCGCTTGCGTGGATTGGATGGGATCGGGCACGATCAGGTCACGGGGGACGGAGACGAAATGCACCGTCTTGTGCTCCCAGTCCAATCCCAAAAGAGCAATCACGTCCGTTCGGTCTGCCCCGGCTTCCCCGGCATCGTCCAACCCCAGCACGAGGAAATAGGCGCGATCCGACGGAAAGGGGTTACTGCCCAGCAACAGGTCCAACGAGAAAAACGGGTACCACCAAAAGAGCGCGAAAAGCAGGGCGACAAGTATCGCAGCAGTTCCCACCACGGCCAGCAAGATCTTCAATTTTCCATGAACTCCTTAATCGTTTTCAGGCTTTTCTCATCGATATACCATCGCTGCAACGTTTGCGTTTCCATGCCCGAGCGCACCGTGATTTGGATGGGGTGACGGGTCATGAAGGAAACCGGTATGGTCTTGATCGCGTAGTGCGCCAGTTGGTCGACGAGACGGTAAAAGGCCCTTTCGGAAAACGAAGATTGAAGGAGTTGGGGCAGGGCCTTTCGGACCGTGGGGAAGAAAAGGGGTTCCAGCAAACCCAGGGGAAGGCCACGTAGCACCGTTACCAATCCCTCCGCGGAAAAGGCTGCGTCTTGCACCTCCGCGCTTTGCTGGTCCAAGAGCTCCTTGAGTTGCGCGAACCCTTCCCGATCCAAGCTGGCCTGGAAACTCAGGTCCGGCTTCCCAAAGAAGCTTTCCACCGTGGCATACACTTGCTTGGGATCCTCGTAATCCAACGACACCCCGCGAATGGGTTCGTAGCTCGAAGAGGGGATGGGCACAACGTAGTTGATGCGTTGCTGCAGGTTGTTGCGAATCAACACCACCTCAGAATTGTCCTCCAACAGGAACAGGAAATCCACGATTTGGGCTTTCATCACCGCGGAATGGTGGAAGGACTGCTGCAAGAACAGGAACACGAAAACCAGCAATGCCAACACCACAAGTACCAGCGCCAGAATCCATGGCCACCGGGCTCTGCGGCTGCGCTGCGGGCGGCGGAAGGAATTTCGGGAAACGGGATACACCATTTTCAATCACCTCGATCCTCGAGAATTTCGCGCACTTCCAAGAAACAGGAATAGGAGTAGGCAAGGGAAGTGGGTTGGTCCATCGCATCGTGGAGGTCGAAGTGTTGGACATCGCGAATGGGGTTCACCGGGGGAGGTGTGGAAAATTCCCCCGTACATAGGCATACGAGCCCTTCCTCGAACCAAGGCGGAAGGGAGGCGGAGCATTGCAGTGTCCAGTGCAGCAGTTCGTGCAGCAAGGCGGTGTCGAACGTGTTTCGCAACAGGTGACGGCTCTGGATGAAAATCCCCCGGCGATTGGTAAACGCGCGAAGCCAGTAGGGTGCCCCGCAACTGCGGGTGAACTCGCTGATGCTCGCAAACTCGAAGACGGGGGCGGGAAGGGAAACCAGCGGAAATTCGACCCAGCCTTGCAGTTCGGCGAAAAGCGCGGGATAGCGTTCCTCCAACGAAAGTTGCCATTGCGTGTAGGCGAAAAGGGAGCAATACGCAAGGGATACGATTGCGAAGAGCAAGAGCATGCGTTTCATTTTGGGCCTCCCCAGATCCCCGTGGGAAAGAGCTGGGACAGTACTTTCACCAGGAAAAAGGCACATTCCTTCTCGGGGTTCGTGAAAAACTTGTACGGGTCGTATTCCATGAGCAGGGCATACGCGTGGTTTTCGGTGGAGGGAAGGGGAAGCAACATGGCCGAATGGCTGGTCCGATACAGCGCGCTGCCGTTTTCCATTTCCGTGAGAAACAAGGGTTTTCCCACCAACAGCGCGGGCAGGTACGCCGATGCGCGCTTGGCATCGGGGGCAAGGCTTTCCTGCACGAGCTGCCCCTTGGCGCTGGGAGAGAAGAAATGGCGCGAATTGCCACCGGGCAAATCGGTTTGCAGGATGCCAAGATGCGATACGTCGTTGAAAACCTTTCGGCAAAAACGCAGAATGGTTTCGCCACGCACTTCCATCGTGGGTTGCTCTTGCCCAGAGAGTTCCATCACCAGCTGGGTGATGTTCATGTACCGCGAGCTGATCCAATCGTTGGTTTGCGAAGAACGGGAAACATGGATGTAGAAGGTGAACAGGTGGAAGAAGGAATCGATCCATTCCCGTTCGCCTTTCTTGGGGAGGTACACCCCCTCGCGGGGCTGCATCCACATGAACGTATCCTTTTCCCCAAAGGACCACAAGGAGACCTTGGTTTGTCCCGCGATGGCGGGGATTTCCTGGTCTTTCCAGGAGGTCGAAAAGGGTTCCATGGGTGTGGGGACCTGGCCACTGTGCGCGGACGCGGACACCGGTAAAAAGGTGTCGTTGCGCTTTTCCACCAGCCAGAGGTTCTGCAGCCATTCGCTCGCTTTCACGAACCGGTCCAGCAAGGAAACCAGTTCCATGCTCTTTTCCCCCTCGAACGAGAAGTGGTTCATCATGGAAAGGCTTTCTTGGAACGCCAGCAGGTACTGCGCGGCCTTTTTCTCGGAGAGCTTCAAGTCGGCGGAGAGAACTTTCACGGAGGTTTGCAACCGGTTTTTTTGGGAATCGACTTCCTGCTTGGCGCGCGACAGCTCCATGAGCCGCTTCCGGGCTTCCTTCTCCCAGTTGCTGATGTAGAACCCGTAGAAGGACCAAATGAGCACCAGGATGACCACCGAGGAAACCAAGAACGACAGGGAGATGGTTCCCAGCACGGGTGGCGATGTTTCGAACACCAAGAAGGCCTCGATGGGATGGCCAAACAGGGTCATCTCGTTCTTGAAGGCAAACGCGTACTTCCCCAGGTTGAGGAAGGAGCGATCGGAGGGTGGCACATTTCCCGGGTACAGCACCGGAAGCTGGTTCTCGAACACGAAAAGGCTTTGGCCAGCGTTCAGCGGAAGTTGGCGGTACAACCGTTCCCCACTGATCTGTACCTTGATTCCCCAGCCCTGCTCGTTGCGCGAAAGGAACTGGATGGTTCCGTTTTCGAAGAGCACGCGCACTTGGTCGGATTCCAAGGGGAAGGAGGTGATGATTTGCGCCGCTTGTACTTCCGGGTCGGTAAAGGAAAAGGTTTTGAGCTTCCATTGTGCACTGGTGATGTTCGAGGAGTTCTGGGCGTCCTGTACCACGCGGAAGTACTTTTCCGAACTGTTTTCCAGCATCTTGAGGGTAACAGAGAACACGTCCTTTGCGAGCTGGATTTCGCGCTTCTGCGTTTCCCGGAAGTTCACGTTCATTTGCCAGAAGGTGGTGTTGAAGATCAGCACGGGAAAGGTGGCAAGCAACAGGAAAAAGACGTTGTTCATCTTCCGCGTACCGGAAAAGAGTTCTGGGGATTCTTTTCGCGGAACGGGAGTACCGAAATGGCTCAGGAAGAGTGCAAGGAAGATAAGTAGGGTCCGAATGCCCTCCGAAAAGACCAACGGGAACGGGGAAGGCACGATGTCGAAGAAACCCAGGCGCAAGAAGAAGTCGATGGAGAACAGGAAACAGGAAAGAATCACGCCCCAGGGCGTGGAGTCCACCGAGATACCCACCAGCATGGCCACGAAGATGAGCATGGGAAAAAGCCCCAGCACGTACGAAACCTGGGCAATCAACTCGAAGAAATCCCGGTTTGGCATGAAGAAAATGCCCAGGCAAACCGGTACCAGGAACAACAGTACGGAGGAAACGAAGTACTTCCCGATGGAAAGCTCCTCGTTGTAGCTCACGATGGAGTTTCGGAAAAAAATGAGCAACCAGAGGTTGTTCAGGAAAAAAATGGAATTCTGGAACAAGCGGGCATCTTGGAGCCCAGCTCGCGACAGCCACTGGAAAAGCCCGTACACGGATGGGCTCACCAGGCAGAGAAAAAGGGTGAAAAAGGGAAGAATGCCCGAGGGTTCCCATTTTTGGATCCGTTTCACCAGCAATAGGTTGGAACTCAAAAGGGCAAATCCGAAAACCAAGCTTTCCCAAATGCTCATTACGCCCCCCCTTGCTCTTGGAAGAAGTCCATGGCATTTCTTTGGATCCAACGTTCGGGTTCTTTCCAGCGAATCTGGCCATTTGCGGTGCGCAAAAATGGCTGCAAAAGCTCTTCCACTTCGTGCCAACGTTCGCGATCGACCAAAAAGGCAACTTGTACCCGGTCCGAAAAGCGAAGCGAGTCCGGGAGTACGGGTAGCGCATTCTTTTTGAGTAGGACTTCCACGCGGTTCCAGGTGGCGTAATCCATGTCCAATTCCAGTTCCTTCCCCCGCGAAAAGAGGGTGATCCCCACATTTTCCAGCGTTTTCCGGGTACAGTGGGAGTAGGCATCGATCAAGCCCCGGATCCCCAACTGGATACCCCCGAAGTAGCGCGAAACCACCACCACCAGGTTGCGTAAGTCGAGGGAACGCAGTACACCCAGAATGGGCTTGCCCGCGGAGCCCGCGGGTTCACCCGCATCCGAAGAAAACTCCTGCAGCGATAACTCCGGTGGGTGGATCCGGTAGGCCCAGCAATGGTGGTTGGCGCGCTTGTGCAGGCCAGTACGCGTGCGCAAGAACGCCCGCACCTCCTCGGAAGTCGTCACGTGCACGACGCTTCCGAGGAAAACGGAACGCTTGCATTTCCACGCACATTCAAGATCGGCGCTGACCCCCGTGGAAACCGAGTAGTAGGAGTCTGCGGCCTGGTTGGAATCCGGCAAGGACTACTCCCCGACCTGGATGTTGAACAGCTCTTGCAGGAACGGCAGATCGTCTCCCAGTACCAGGTAGGTGTCATCGCGCAACGTGTTCTCGTAGGCTTGCAACGTTCTCCAGAACGCGTAGAAATCGGGATCCTTCGAGAAAGCTTCGGCGTAGATTTCCACCGACCGCGCGTCGCCTTCACCCTTGATGTCTTCGGCCGTTTTCTGCGCCTCGGCGACGATAACGCCCGCTTGGCGGTCGGCATCGGCCACGATGTCCTTGGCGCTCATCTCACCTTCTGCCCGGATCTTGGCCGCGGCCTTGTTTCGCTCCGACTTCATCCGTTCGAACACGGCCTTGGCATTGGCATCGGGCAGGTCGGTACGTTTCACGTTCACGTCCTGCACGTTGATCCCGAAGGCTGCCAGCGTTTCCTGGGATTGCTGGGTGATGGTGGCCAGGTATTCCCTCCGGGATTCGGAGATGATATCCTTGATGAACACCTTGGCGAACATATCCCGGATGTTGGAGTACACGATATCGTCGATGCGGTTCAGGGCGTTGTTCTCGGTGCGCATGGTTTCCAAGAAGAGCTGGGGCTCTTCGATCTTCCACAAAACGAACGTGTCCACTTCCAGCCGTTTCTTGTCGGTTGTCAGGATGCTTTCCGGGGAGATATCGTACAGCTGGATTCGTTTTTCGCGCTTGAGGATTTGGTCCACGAAGGGCGCTTTGAGGTGCAGCCCAGCGGTTTCGTGCACCGACATGATTTTTCCGAAGCGCAGGCGAATGGCGTACTCGGTTTCGTCCACGGAGTAGGTGAAAAGCCCAAAGGCAATGAAAAAGAGAACAAGCAGAACGATTCCCCAAATGAGCGTTTTCATCGGGAATCCCCCCCCTCTACGATGGCCTGGATGTCCAGAAGTGGAAGTGCCCCCGTTTCCTTGGGAAGAATGATCTTGGGGATGTCCGGGAGAATCACTTCCATGGTCTCGATATACAGCCGTTTGCGGGTGATTTCCGGAGCCAGCTTGTACTTTTCCAGGATCTTTTCAAACCGGGCCACTTCACCCTGCGCGTTCAAAATGGAGATTTCGCGGTACGCGCTGGCTTCCTGGAGGGTCTTCGAGGCTTCTCCCTGTGCCTTTGGTACCACATCGTTGAAGTACTCCATGGCGGTGTTGATGGTTCTCTCCTTGTCCTGGATCGCGGTGTTCACGTCGTCGAAAGCCGCGAGCACCGAATCGGGCGGGTTGACTTCCTGCAGCCGGATGTTATCGATTTGGATGCCCGTCTCGAATTGGTCCAGGATTTGCTGGCCCCTTTCCATGGCTTTCAAGGCGATGAGGTCGCGGTCCGTGGTGAGCACTTCGTCGATCGTACGTTGGGCGACTTGCTCGCGGATCACCGACTCGGCAACGTTTTTCACGATCTGGTCGGGTTCCACCACCCGAAACGCAAATTGAATCGGGTCTTTCACCCGGTATTGCACCACCGATTCCACGCTGGCGAAATTGTTGTCACCGGTCATCATCAGCGCTTCCTTTTGCACGTAGGAATAGTTTCCCGGCGAGAGAGTGCGGAAGCCGATCTCGATTTTGCGCAGGCTGCGCACGTCCACCCGCGTGACGGATTCGAACGGGGCGGGAAGATGGTAGTTGATGCCGGGCTCGTCCATGCGGACGAACTTGCCGAAACGCTTCACGAGTCCGACCTCCGAAGGGTCGATCTGGTAGAAACCGGTGGCGAAGTATATGCCAAAGATGATGAGCAGTACCACGAACGAGAAGCCACCGATGAGCTTTTTGAGCTTGGAAAAATCTGGCTTTTGGTATCCTTCGATCACGAAATTTCACCTCCAATAGGGTCCACGGAAACGGAATCCAACGGGATCGAGAAGAGCGATAAGGCGTTCTGGCTCAACCGGTTGGCAACCGTTTCAAAGGGCAGTTTCTTTTGCTCCGCGATCGTCTCCACCACCAATCGCACGAAAGCGGGTTCGTTGCGCTTTCCCCGGTGTGGGTGGGGAGTCAAGTACGGGCAATCGGTTTCCGAAAGAAGTCGTTCCAGTGGCACGAAAGCCACCAGTTCCCGTAGCTGGGGGTTCTTGGGGAACGTTACGGGCCCGCTGATACCAAGGTGCATGCCCAGTTCCAAGAAAGAGCGGGCAGTGGCACGATCCGCAAAGAAGCTGTGCACAACACCTCCAGCCCGAGGGATGCCTTCTTGGCGCAGGATTTCCAACACCTGTGGGTATGCATCGCGCACGTGCAGGATCACGGGGAGGTCTTGCGCGATGGAAAGCTGTAACTGGCGGACGAACCACTGCTTCTGGATGGGCTGCGGCGACAGGTTGCGGTAGAAGTCCAGCCCAATTTCCCCGATGGCAACGCAGCGATCCATGCGGCACAGCGAATGGATCTGCTCGAGATGCTCCTCGGTCATACCGGCTGCATCGTGCGGATGGGTGCCCACGGCGGCAAACACGCGCTCGTGGGAGTAGGCCAGGCGCACGGATTCGCGGGAGGTTTCGAGGTTTACCCCCACTTCCACGATGCAAAGCATATCCTGCTGCGCGAAGCCATCCAGTATCTGCTTGCGGTCTGGATGGAAACGCTTGTCCCAAAGATGCGCGTGCGAGTCCACGAGAAAGGCCATGTTACTCCTTCTCGAAAAGGGCTGCCAGGTTTTCCGGGAACGGCGGGAAAACCATGCCCTTTTCGGTGGCAATGGCAGTGATGTTCGCCGCGGGAGTGACATCGAAGGCGGGGTTGTACACGCGCACGTTTTCGGGGGTTACCCGGACTCCCTGGAAATGCGTGATTTCCTGCGGGGAGCGTTCCTCGATGGGGATTTGCGCCCCCGTGGGTGTTTGCAAATCGATGGTCGGGGTGGGAGCGGCGATGTAAAAGGGAACGCCAAAAAACTTTGCCAGAATGGACAGAGAGAGCGTGCCGATCTTGTTGGCGGCATCCCCGTTGGCCGCGAGCCGGTCGCATCCCACGATCACCGCCCCCACTCTTCCCTGGGAGAGCACCATTCCCGCCATGTTATCGCAAATCAACGTGGTATCGATGCCCGCGTGCATCAGCTCGAACGCGGTGAGGCGTGCCCCTTGGTTGTAGGGTCGTGTTTCGTCCACGAACACATGGAAGCCGTATCCCCGCTGCTGTCCCAGGTACATGGGGGAGGTTGCGGTACCGTACTGGTAGGTCGCAAGGGCACCGGCGTTGCAGTGCGTGAGCAGTCCCATGTTTTTTTCGAGCAGGGGTAATAGGCTTTCCCCGATGTTCCGGCAGATTTCCACGTCTTCTTGGTTGATTTCCACGGCTTGCTGCCGCAGCATGTGCTTGATCTGCTCCGGGGCTTTCTCCCGGTTTTGGAAAGCGGTGTGCACCATGCGGGCGGTGGCCCAGGAAAGGTTGACCGCAGTGGGGCGGGCCTGGTTGAGGTACTGGGCGTTTTGGCGCAACGCCGCCAGCAATGCTTCGCCGCTGGAAAAAGCAACCGGCGCAACCGAGAGGTACATTCCGTATGCAGCGGTAATCCCGATGAGTGGTGCCCCCCGGCATTCCATGTCGCGAATGGAATGGAAGACTTGCTCCAACGTTTCGCGCTTGCGGTACACCGTCTGCGTGGGGAGCAGTCTTTGGTCAAGCACCATGAGGTGGGTTTCTTCAAATTTCACGGGGGTCAAGACGGAATCCAAAAAGTTTCACTCCCTCGGAGAAAATTTCCCAACAAAAAACCCTGGATGGGATATCCAGGGCAATTATATCATGATCCCTCGGGAATTTCAGGGATGGTGGGAAGCGGTTTTCTCCTCCTCGGCCTGCAACTCCCTTTCCAGTTGCCGCACCAGCAGGGGAAAGGAGGATTGGGCCTTCTTTCTTGCCGCTTCGACCTTTTTGATCGCGTAATGCACGCTGGAATGGGACTTGCCAAACCAACGGGCTAAGGTGGTAATCGTGACCCCCCAAAGCACGTGCGCGGAATACATGCACACCATGCGGTAGGTGGACACCTCGCGTTTCCGTGAGCTGGAAACCAGCAGCGCGGGAGACACGCCCCAGAGGTTCTTCGCGGCAAACAGCAGTTTTTGGCACGGATCGTGGCCAGTTTGCCGTTCGCGCGCACCGTAGCCGATTTCCAGCAACAGGTTTTGCACGGCGGGAACATCCACCGCTTTTCCGCTGATCTTTTCCATCATGGCGAGCTTGATGAGTACACCGAAGATACGTCGGATGTTGTCGGGAATCGAATGGGCAAGGATTTCCACGATTTTGCTGGGCAACGCGATCTTTTCCCGGCGGCAGAAGGCCTGCGCGATACGTTCACGGGTCTGGGAGTCGGGGGGAGAGATCTCCACCACCATACCCATCTGGAAGCGGGATACCAATCGCTGGTGGAAAGCACCCAGTTCGCTGGGATTGCGGTCGCTGCAAAAGGCGATCTGCTTCCCCGCCTCGAAAAGGGTGTTGAAGGTATGAAACAGTTCGTTTTGGATGCCTTTTTTCCCCGCGAGGAACTGGATGTCGTCGATGAGCAGCACGTCGATTTTGTCCCGGTACTTGGCGCGGAATTTCTCCATATGGTTCTGCTTGATGCCGGCAACCAGGTCGTTTAGGAATTCTTCTGCCGTCACGTACAGCACGTTCTTCTCGGGGAAATGGGCGTGAACATGGTGCCCCATCGCCTGGAGGAGATGGGTTTTGCCCAGCCCCACCCCGCCGTAGATGAACACGGGGTTGACTTTTCCAGGGTCACGCGCGGCTTCCTTGATGGTTTCGAAAGCCAGGGCGTTGCCACCACCGGATACGAAATGCGCGAACGTGTACTGTGGGTTCAGCGTGGAAAGCACCAGCGGCTTTTTCCGCACAAGTGGAACCACGGGTTCCGGTTGGGTAGGCTTTTGGGATTCCGGCGCATCCACAGGGGTTTGCGTGGTTGCTGCAGGGGTTTCCAAGACCAGCTGGAAATCACGTCCAAAGTACTCCTGCACGCCTTTTTGCAAGATGGAAAGGAAGCGGGATTTCACCCAATCCAACACGAACAAGTTGCCCAGTTCGAGCGTCACCACTTTTTGGGTGGTGTCCACATGGCCCACGGTCAACGAGGAAAACCAAAGCTCCCAGTGCTTCTTATGAATGTATTTCTGGAGTAGGGAAAAAAAAGGTTTCTCTATAGAAGTGTGGTCTTGTTTTTGCACTCGAATCACCCGAAGCATCGGAAAATTCGAAGACCAGCAAACAGCAACCCAATCATACCAGCCACCGTGGTCAAATGCAATGGATTTTTTGTTAAGGGATGCCCGATTTTCCAAAAGGCGGGAAAAATTGATCGGAGGGGTTGACAAATTTCCCCTTGAATCGATATAATCGAGCGGAATTTTCGGAAAAACGAAGGAGGATACAACCCATGAAAAGAACGTACCAACCCTCGCGACGAAAACGAAAGCATACCCACGGCTATCGCGCACGCTTGAAAACAGCGGGTGGAAGAAGAGTTTTGGCGAACCGCAGGAAAAAGGGAAGAAAGCGATTAGCCGTCTGAAGCCTTTCGGATTTCCCCGGGCGTATCGGATTTGTAAGAGCCAAACGATTCAAAATTTGATCGAAAGCGGTACGGTTCATTTGCATCCGTACTTTGTTTTTTTTTGCAAAAAAAACGATCTTGCACATCCACGCCTGGGTTTTGGTATCAAGAAGAAATTTGGAAAAGCCCACGATCGCAACCGGCTGAAGAGGTTTTTCCGCGAGTATTTTCGATTACATAAACCCGAGTTTGGAGGAGGAGTGGATTATTTTTTTATTCCACGCAAAAGGTTATCGCGGGAATTCGAAAGGATGAGCTTTGCCGAGTTTTGTGCGAAAATGCATCAAGCCCTTGAAAGGCGGTAACCGCCTTTTGGCTTTCGTTGCCATGAAGGCAATCCGCTTTTACCAACGGTGGATTTCCCCCATCACCCCACCCAGTTGCCGTTTTTCTCCCACTTGCTCGCGATACAGCCTGGAAAGTTTCTCCCGCTTCGGATTCTTGGGCGGGTTGTGGCTTTCCGTATGGCGCCTGCTCCGCTGCAACCCATTTCACCCCGGTGGGAACGATCCCGTGCCGGACAAATTCCATTTTTTCCCCCGGCCTCCCCGCGAAGCGAAGGGAAATGACCTCTCCGCCAAACCATGATCAGGAGGAAAAAGAATGTCCCGTAAAATGTGCTGGTTTCTCGTTTTGATCTTGCTTTTGTGTAGCCTGTCTTTTGCCAAGAATGAAATCTCGGTAGCCTACTCCGAGCAGACCTTGCGTTTGAGCGGACGTACGTTCCAATTTGCCTTTTCCACTGCCATGGGAACGCTCATGGACATTACGCTTGTCATGGATCGTCCCACCCGTATCTACGCCTACGGGGATGATGGATTCGACCTCCTGTTGGACGGCAACCCGGTATCTCCCACGGCGGTTTTGGTCAACGGGCAACCACTGGACTCTTTCCAGGCGAAACCCACGGAATTCGAGGAAAACGTGGAAGTCGTGTTCGAGTACGGAGAGTACTGGAAGAAATTCGTGATAGTGTACGGCCCCTACTACGAGGTGTATTTCCAGGTGGGCGGCGCGGTACCCGCCAACCTTGCGGTTTCTTTACCCCGGCTTTCGGATTTCCGTCCGTACGAGAACATGGACCGGGTGAACGAAGACGGAACCGTTTTCACCACCTACTACGAGAAAACCAAGGCGCTGGGTATCTGGGTTCTCCAGGCCGGGCAAACCTCTTTTCCCCTGGACGGTTCTTCCCGTGCCAACACGTTGCAGGTTCCTTCCGGGGGGCTAACGCTGCATGGCTACGTGGGGCCTGCCAAGAAAATCACCTTTTTCAAAACCGTGTTCCCGGACCAATACGTTTGGCTTTCGCGCACCATCAACGGGTATCCAAAAGCTTCCAGCTGGTACGATCCCATTTTCTACCTGCTGGTGTCCCTATTAGACTGGCTGTTCCGGATCACGGGGAACTACGGTTGGGCATTGATCCTGTACACCCTGATCGTGAAGCTCGTGCTCTACCCCTTGACGCGCTCACAGACGAAGTCCATGGTGGCGCGACGCCAAGTGGAGGGACTTCCGGAGTACAAGAAGATCATGCAGATCCAGGACAAGCAAAAGCGCCAGCAAGAGCTGATGAATTTTTACAAGGAAAAGAAGATCAACGTGGCGGGTGGCTGTCTTCCCATGTTGATCCAGCTTCCGATCTTTTTCATGCTGTTCGCGGTGATTCGCTACGAGAGCGAGCTTTTTGCCTTTGGACCCAAGTTCCTTTTCTGGGAAGACCTTTCCATTGGGGGATTCCAGCAGAACATCCTGATCGTGTTGCTCTCGTTGGTCATCAACTTCTTCAATACCCTGATCACCAGTGCGGATGAAAAGGCGGCCAAAACAGGCATGATCATGACGGGTGTGCTTCCCTTCCTGTTCATCACGCTGCCCACCGGGTTGCAAATTTACTGGGTGATCTCCTCCTTGGTGCAATTGCTCATTACCTTCTACATCTACGAGAAGTACCATATCAAGGGCATAACCGTACGCCAGTTTTTTGCCAGCTTCAAGAATCCGCAGGAGGCAACGAAGAATGAGGTCCCCTGATTCCCTGAAACAGATCGAATTGACGGCACGAACACCGGAGGAGGCACTGGAAAAGATCCAAGGCGAGTGGCTATTCGAGGAAACGGAATTCGAGTACGAGGTGCTGGATCCCGGATCGAAGGGATTCTTGAAAATCGGGTCCCGGGAAGCCAGCGTGTGCGTGCGCATTTTGAATGGCTACTTCGCGCGAAAAGTGGGGGAATACATCCACGATATCTTGGGGTTTTCCTCCGATGGCCTGGCGGAAACTTCCATTCGAACGCAAGCCAAGGACGCACGCATCCACGTTTTCCTGGAAGGAACGCACCTGGGGCGGATGATCGGCAAGCATGGCAAAACCATCAGCGCCATTCAGCACCTCGCAAACATCTTCGTGAACCGCCTTACGGACAGCAAGGTGTTGGTTTTCGTGGAAGTGGGCGACTACAAGGATCGAAGGAAGGAAATCATCCGGAAGATCGCGCGGCAGAATGCCCTGCAGGTTTCCCGGACCGGTTCCCGTATCCAGCTGGATCCCATGTTTGCCTTCGAGCGAAGGATCGTGCACGAAACGATTAAAAAAATCCCCGGGGTCAAAAGTTTCTCCATGGGGCTCGAGCCCTACCGGTACGTTGTCATCGAACCCAGCCCGGGGGGATGGCGCAAGCAGCGACACACCAATTCGGGAGGAAAGAGAAATGGCCAAAATCAAGGTTAACCCGGTGCATCAAGTTGCCGCAGAACGATTCGATGATCCTTCAGGAGCATTTCGCGTGGAAAAGCGCGTGGTGATCGGAGAAAAGGAGGGCGCGAAAGGTTTCATCATGCGGGTGTTTTCCGTGGAACCCGGAGGCTATTCGCCGTACCACCGCCATGACTGGGAACACGAGGTCATCGTGTTGCGGGGAAAAGGCGAGGTGGTGACGGAAGAAGGCCCCATCTGCGTGGAAGAGCGCACGGCCGTTTTCGTGCCCGCGAATGCAGTACACCAGTTCCGCAATACCGGGGAAGAGACGTTCGAATTCGTGTGCGTGATTCCTGCCCACGGGCAGTAAATCGTGGGTGCTCCCTTCTTCCCTTGTATGTGTTATAATCCCCAAAAATTTGCGAGGTGATTGTTTTGACAAAGAACGAGGTTTTCAAGGAAATCAAAAAGATTATCATGGAGAAATTCAATATGGAATCCGAGGATTTGAAACTGAACACGTCCTTCGTGGAAGATATCGGGGCCGATTCGTTGGACCTGGTGGACCTGGTGATGGCGCTGGAGGACGAGTTCGGGGTGAAGGTGGACGAAGATGACACCGAGTTCATCAAGACGCTCGAAGACGCCACCAACTACATCTACGAGAAACTCGGGGGATCTGCCGAAGAGGAAGATGTCACCGAAGATCTCGAGGAAGAGAACGGCGACGAACTGGGGATGGGTGAAATCGAGAATCCCTGAGAAAGGAAGACGGGATTGCACAAACGCCCGGGGTTTTCCATGATCCTGGAAATGTTTCTTTGCGTGATTTTCTGTTGCTGGTTTTTCCAAAGTTTCTTGCAGTTGCGCAACGGGCTCGAAAGGCTGCGCGCGTTTGACGATGCTCTGCTTGTCCAGCAGCAGGAAGCGTATCGCTTGATCGCCCAGGTGCAATGGACCGACGCGTTGCCCGCTGGCGCCCAAAAGGCCCGCCAAATGGAAATACAACTGGGAGAAGAGAAATGGTGCGTGGAAATCTTTCGCTTTTCCCCCGCCACTTCGTGTGAAGTGGTGGAAGTCGGCAGAGTAACCCCCTACTTGGAAATGCAAAATGGAAGCGAGGAATAAGTATGCATGGCTTGATGAGTCCAAAAGATGTATTGTATCGCGGCATCGCGGCATCGTTGAAAGAACTGGGGTTGGATCCGGACGCGCTTGCGTTTCACGTGGAGACACCTCCTCGGCCGGAAATGGGAGACTTTTCCAGTAACGTCGCCATGGTGGGTGCACGTCAAGCCAAGAAAGCTCCCCGGGCTCTGGGGGAGGCCATGCTTCCACTGCTTCATGCCTTGCCCGAAGTAGAACGGGTTTGCATCGAAGGCCCGGGTTTTTTGAATTTCGTGCTGTCGGATGCCTTCTACCACGAGCAGTTGGAAGTCATCTTGCACGCCCAAGAACTTGTTCCCGAACCGATGCCCGAGCGTAGGCAGAAGATCCAGCTGGAATTCGTGAGCGCAAACCCCACCGGCCCATTGACGGTTGGGCATGGCAGGCAGGCGGTGATTGGTGATGTGCTGGCTTCCGTGTACCAGCGCTTGGGGTTTGATGTCACCCGGGAGTACTACTTCAACGATGCCGGAAAGCAGATGCAGCTGTTGGCCCGCTCCGTTTGGGTGCGCTACCAAGAGCTATTTGGGCACGAGCACCCCATTCCGGAGGGGGGATACCACGGGGAGTACATCACCGAGATTGCCCGCAACATCCAGCAATCCCACGCGCAGCAGTTCGTGGGGGAGGATACCCCCGAAGTGCTGGCTTTCTTCCTGGAAACCGCCAAGAATGCGCTGCTCTCTTCCATCCAGAAAACGCTGGAAGCGATGTCCATTCGTTTCGACGTTTTTTTCAGCGAACGTTCGCTTTTCGAGGATGGCACGGTGTCCCTGGTGCAAGAGCTGTTGGCGAAAAAGGACTTGGTGTACCAGAAAGAGGGAGCGACGTGGTTTCGAGCCTCCGCGATGGGGGACGGCGAGGACAAGGTTTTGATCCGGTCCGACGGCGGTCCCACCTACTTTTTCACCGATATCGCCAACCACTACAAGAAGTACCAGCGGGGCTTCGAAAAGGTATACGATATCTGGGGGGCGGATCACCACGGGCACATTTCGCGCATGGAAGCGGCCATGAAGGCGTTGGAGGTGCCCGAAGGCTTTTTCAACGTGATCCTGCACCAAATGGTTTCGCTCAAGCAAGGGGGCGAAATCATGAAAATGTCCACGCGCGCGGGAAATTTCGTCACCCTGGACGAGCTGATCGCGTGGGTGGGCCAAGATGCCACGCGGTACTTCTTCGCCATGATCGACAAGGATACGCACTTCACGTTCGACATCGACCTTGCGCAAAGCCGCTCCATGGACAACCCCGTGTATTACCTGCAATACGCGCATGCCCGGATCTGTAGCCTGTTTGAGAAGGCAAGCGAGAAGTTCCCGGAGTTCCAACTTGCCAGTGGCCTTTCCCATTTGACGGGGCAGGAAGATCGCCAGATGATCCGCATGATTGCACTGTATCCCTCCGTTCTGGAGGAAGTGGTCCAAAACAACGCGGTACACCGGTTGACCAACTACCTTTTCGAGCTGGCTTCCCGTTTTCACCACTATTACAACCACTTTCCCTTCATTGACCCCAGCCAGTCGGAAGTTTCTTCGGGTCGGTTGAGCCTTGCCTGGGCCACCCGGAAAATCATACGCGACGGTCTGGGCTTGCTTGGCGTTAGTTGCCCGGAAACCATGTAAAAAACGGTTGCGACGTGGTGTTTTCCAACCGAAACGATGAGATTGTGTCCCTGGCGACCCCGCAAGGCTACGGTGCCCTTGCCGTGGTGCGCGCAAGCGGCCAGGGGATCTGGGACAAGGCACTGCGCTGCTTTCGCCCTGCGTTTGCTCCCCAGCTCTTTGCGCAAACCGTGCAGCCCCGTTACTGCTACTACGGGCACTGGTATGATCCTTTGCAACACGATGTTTTGCTCGACGAAGTGCAGGTGGTGTTCTACGCGGCACCCGCCACGTTTTCCGGGGAAAACATGGTGGAAGTGTTCTGCCACGGTGGGGCAGCTGCCCCCGCTGCGATCGTGCGTTCCTTCTTGCAACAGGGAGTGCGCCAAGCCCAGCCCGGTGAGTTTTCGTTCCGGGCTTACTTCCATGGGAAAATCGACCTGCTCAAGGCCCAGGCCATCCATGATGTCATTCAAACGCGTTCGCAGCAAGCCCTTCGCCACATTGCCCCGAACTTGATGCGCGGGCTTTCCGGGGAATTGGAAGCGATCCGGGAACAAATGGTTGCGGTGATGGCCCGTGTGGATGTGCAAATCGATTACCCCGATGAAAGCTTTGAGGGTGTGGAACAGCAGCAAGTGGTGGGGCAAATACGGGAACTGCGGCAACGCATCGCGCGTATACTGGAGCATGCGGAAAACGGAATCGGATGGAACAAGGGGTTGGACGTGGTAATCGTGGGCGCCCCCAACGTGGGCAAGTCCACCCTGTTCAATTACTTCCTCCAGCAAGAGCGCGCCATCGTATCCGAAATCCCGGGCACCACGCGCGATTTCCTGCGGGAAGAGATTTCGCTGCGGGGAATTCCCATCAACCTTATGGACACGGCGGGAATCCGCGAAACCAGCGACCCCCTGGAGCAGATGGGCGTGGGCAAGACACTGCAAATGGCCCGAAAGGCGCATGTGCTCATTTTCCTGGCCGAGGCGGCCAAAGGCCTCGGGGAAAAGGAGCGGGAATTTTTGCAAACCTTTGCCACAAAACCGCGCATCCTTGCCGTGAACAAGGTGGATGAAGGCCCGGCCCCCGCTCCGTACGCTTCCTTTTTGCCCATCTCTGCCCGTACAGGCATCGGTTTAGCCCAGCTCGAAGAACAGCTCGCCGACCTCTTACGGAAGATCCTCCCCGAGGATGAACCATCTTGGATAACAAGCGAAAGTCAGAAAAATGCATTGGAGAGTACGGGGGCACTGCTGGATCAATCCCTGAAAACCCTGGACACGGGTTTTCCCCTGGACGTGGCGGCGGAAGATGTGAAACAAGGGTTGCAGCTCTTGGACACGTTGACCGGTCGTGATTTCCGGGAAGATGTCGTTTCCCGTGTTTTTTCTGATTTTTGCGTGGGAAAGTGAGTGTCTGCACGCGATGAAAACACAATGGAAAACATGCGGTTCCAACGAAATCTTTTTTTTCTTCAATTGCAAGCGGCTCTGGTACCTGTGGATGCAGGACCAAGGCCACAAGTATCCACAGGATATCTTCGAGAAGGAGCGATTCAACTGGTTGGAGTTCCATTTTCCCCAGGTGTCCGCTCCCTCCGAAGGGCTCATGGAATTCCCGGAATTGGTGGGGGACATCGAGGGGTTCCGTTTCCAACTGGTTCCGGAAGGAGTATGGCGCGAGGGGGAGGAAAGAAAGCCGGTGTTCTCCTTCCTCTCGAAAAAGCTTAAGACGCGCCACAAGGCTCTGATGGGAATCACGCATCTGTTGATGGAACAGTCCGGGGGAAAAAGCCCGCAGGAATGGATCGTGCTGCAGAAGGAAAAAATCAGCCGTGTTCCGCCCGATCTTGGCGAGGCCACAGAAATGCTGCAGCAGTGGAAGCAGATTCTCTCCGGGGACATTCCCGGCCTGGAGCCCCGGCGTTTTTGCAACCGCTGCCCCGTGTGGAACCTCTGCCGCGAACATTCCGGCAAAAAAAACCACCATTCGCTTTTCGTGCTGCGCGGTGTGGGCAAGAAAACGCTCGAAGATTTGAGCCAGGCGGGCATGAACTCCATCCAAGACTTGATGGATGCACCCGTGCAAGGCAAGTGGAGCGAGATGGTCGGCAACCCCGTTCTCCTCAAACTCCAGGCACGGGCCTACGCCAGCCAAAAGCCTCTTTTGCTGGGGGAACACCCTTTTTGGGATGCTGGGATGGAAACGGGCAGGGTGCTGTTTTTTGACATCGAGGCAGACGATTTCCCCTACCTGTTCGGTTTCCTCGGTGGCCAAACGTATGCCCCGTTTGTGTTTTCCTCCCCGGAGGACTTGCAGGCGCGCGGAAAACACATGCTGCAACTGTTGAACCGGGAGAAAACGTTGCTCGTGCATTTCTTCGAGTACGAACAGAAAGTGATCCAGAAACTGTGTCAAGAAAACGGCATGGACCTGCCCAACGTACGTTTCCTGGATGTTTATGATATACTTTTACGGAACCTTGTTTTACCCGTTTCCCGCTACTCCCTGAAGGAAATTGGCAAGTGGTTGGGTGCCCAGTGGAGAGATTCGCTCGATGGTCAGCGCTCCATCTGGGTGTTTCGGAGATGGGGAGAAACCCGTGATACGCGCCACTTGAAGCAGTTGCTGCGGTACAACGAAGACGATTGCCGGGCAACGCGCGTGGTGTACGAATGGCTCAAACAACCTGCAAGTGCGGGAAAACCTTGGGAGTACGCGGATAGGAATGAGAGCGATGGCAAAGCGGATTGAAGCAAGTGCATGCAGGGAGCTGATCGAAAGCAAGCGGTTCTTTGTCCTGGATATGGATGGAACCGTAACGCTTGGGGGTGCGCCGCTGGAGGGTGCGGTGGAGCTTGTGTCGTACCTCCGCAGCGCGGACAAGCAGCTTGTTTTCCTCACCAACAATTCCTCGAAAAGCACCGATACCTACCTTGGGAAGCTGCGCTCCGTGGGATTTGCCGTGGAGCGGGGGCAAATTTTGACCTCCAACGAAGCCACCGCTCGTTTTTTGCAGGAACATTACCCCGGGAAGTCGGTTTGCTTCTTGGGAACGTTCGATGCCGCCAGCGAGATGAAAGCCTTTGGCATTCCACTCGTGCTTCCCTTTGACCGGAACCAGGGGCAACAGGTTGAAGTGGCCGTTCTTGCCTACGATACGGGATTGACCTACGAGAAACTCAAGAACTTTTGCCACCAGCTGCGTTCAAAGATTCCATTCGTGGCTACCCACCCCGACCTGGTGTGCCCCTCGCCGGAGGGTCCTTTACCGGATGTGGGCTCTTTCATGGAACTCATTTTTTCGGCCACCGGCCGCAGGCCCGATTTTGTCGTGGGCAAACCCGAATCCCACATGGTGCAACAGCTGCTGGCAGAAAAAAAGATTTCCCCGGACCAAACGTTGATCATTGGCGATAGGCTCTACACGGATATCGAGATGGGCATCCGCCTGGGAATCCAGACGTTGCTGGTTCTCAGCGGGGAGACCGACGAACAGATGCTTTCGACCGCAACCATACAACCCGATTTCGTGGTGGATTCGGTGGGAGAACTCGTGAAACTCGCTTGTGAAAGAGGATGATGAAATGGAACGGAACTTGGTGGAAGACTTTCAGTCCTTTGTCCATATTCAAATCCAAAACTTGCCCATGCCCTTTTCGTACCACCAGTTGGAAAAGAAGTTCAAGGTGGGAAATCCCGAGCTGAAAGCCTTGCTTTCTTCCTGGGTGCGCGCCATGGGAGAAGACTTGGACAGTCCTTTCCTTTTCTTTGGTTCGCGGAAGGGAGAAGCCATGTTTTTCTCCCGGGGTGGTTTTGAAACCCGCATGGGGGAACAGCTTCGCTACCAGCCCTTCTTCTTGAACGATACCCAGTTACATGCCCTGCTTTCGACGGTAACGGGCTTGGATGCGTACAACGAAAGCCTCTTGTTCACGTTGATCGACCAATCGTTCTTCCTGGCCCGATTCTTCTCCGCCTCCGGGCGGGGGGTCACCCTGCTGAACTTGCACAAGAAGTTCGTTCCGGAAATGGATGCTTTTGTGCAAGCCGGCCTTCTGGAGGAGCTGCGCGAGGTGGATGCACGTGTTTGGGAATCGTTCCAGGACGGCAAACCTCCCTCCCCGGAAAAAAAGGGATTCTTGGGCAAGAAGGATAGTCCCAAACCTTCGGCCTCGGGGACGAAACTCTCCCCGGTGCAGTTGGTGGAGAAGGTGTATTCCGCCTGTTCGTTCGTTTTCGAGAAGCAAGGGGGTCTTTTGTTTCCCCTGTCGGACTTGGAGGGGAGCCCCTTCTTTTCGCACCATTTCCCGGAAATGTCTCCCAAAAATTGGCTGGAGAAGGTTTTGTCGCGGGCATACCCCATGGGTTTCACCTTGCGTGATGGGTGGGTGAGCTTGTTCCCGGAGAACTGGTTGGACCTGAACAACCTGCCGGACCAGGTGGAAACCCCTGCTACGGGTGCAGATATGGCTGCCCTGCTTTCTGTGCATTTCCCTTTCCTCAACGACCGCGAGCGAAAGGCTTTGCAGCAGTTCGTCGGTGCGCCCGAACAAACCCCTGCGCCGGTGCAGGTGCCCCCCGCCCCACAACCCGTTACCCCTCCTCCAGCGGAACCAGAACCCGAACCAGTCGCCCCCCTTCCCGCGGAGGAACAACCCAACAAACCCCCGGTGTTGGTGCCGGAGACCCCGGTGCAGCAAACCCCTGAAACGCAAGAACCCCCGCCGCCCGTTTCGCCCCCGGAACAAGTGGAAGAACTGCAAACCGGTTTGGACGCATCCGACTTTTTCGCGGAAAAGGAACCCGAAAGCCCGCAACCCGAACCCGAAGAGGTAACCCAGCCCCCCGAGTCTCCCCCGGAAGAAGTGTTTTCCGCCAACCTCATGGAGGACCTTTTCGTTTCCGAGGAGCCGGCTCCGCCCCCGGAACCTCCCAAAGAAGAACCCCCTGAAAAGGAAGCCCCCCTACCCGAAGAAGCAACCGTGGAGTTCGAAGGCTTTTCCTTTCCGGAGCCCGAAGTCCAGCCTCCTTCCCCGCAATCCCTGGAGGATAAGGAGAAATGGATCGAGGGGCAGATCCAAAGCATCCTGGAATTGGTGGCAGAGCTTCTCCCTTGGCAGCGAGAGCGCTTCAAACAAATGATGATCCAAACATCGGTGCCCGAGAATACCCACCCGTTCCATCCCAAGGATTTCCCGGAGGACCTGGAGAAGGCCATTCTCAACAGCCAGTTCTGGCTGCTGCAACCGGGAAGTGAAACGGATCCCAACGGCGAATGGGTGCGAAACCCCGATTTCCCCAATTACTGTTACGAAAGGCTTCTGAATGGTGTCGAATCGATCGAGGAACCGGGCATGACCCCTTCCTTGGAAATCCCCGAGCCCGTGGAGGAGCCAGGAATCGTTTCCGTGCCGGCGGAGGAAGCACCCAGTGTGGATGCCACCTTTGCGGGAAAGAGCGTTGCCTTTCTCACCGACCAGAACGAGCTGTTCCAAATCGCGCAAGCCATCGCGGAGAAGATGGGGTTTCACCTGTACGATAGCTTATCGTACATGCCCGAAGTGGTGGTTTTTGACAAGGACTACGAGTACTTGCTTCCCATCGCACGGAGCACTGGGGCTCGGGTTTGCTCCCTCGCGGAGTTCAAAAAAGTCCTGCGCCTTGACTCGGATGGATGAGGGGTTACTTTGAAGAAAAGCTGGATCGCGGCTGCCCTGTTGCTCATTTTCCTGGTTCCGGTGGCGGTGCTGTTCTCGTTCCGCACGCTTTCCATGGAAATTCAAACCTTGGACTGGGTCGACGAGATTTCTTTCCTCACGCTGGGAAGGCCCGACCCGCTCGTGGTGGTGCGTGCCCCCAAGGATGACTTGTTCGAGAAATGCTGGGTGCAACCTTTCGACGTGGTGAACCGGGGTAGTTTGCTGGCCACCTTTGAACGGAAAGAGGAGGAATACCTCTTTGCCAGCGCGAAAAGCGAGTACGCGCGTTCGCTGCTGAACTCCGGAAGCGCCGTGCAAGAAGAGAAGTTCCTGGCGCTGGAAGTTGCTTCCTCCACGTTGGCGATGACACGCTTGTACAGCCCGGTGGAGGGGATCGTGCTTTCCGTAGGGTTCCAAGACCGGCTTTTCGTGGAAAAAGGAACCGAGTGCTTCACGATTTTGGCCCAACCCTTCGTGTTCCGCGTGGAAGTGCCCGCGGAATACCGGGAGAGGGTGGAGTCCGCCGAGTACGTGCGCGTGCAAATCGAACGTCTTGGGGTGGACATGCACGTGTGGGAAAAGAAACTCGAAGTGGAGCAAGGCAGCTTCTTTTTCCCGGTGCCCCAGTCCCGGTTGCAGGGAAAAATCCCGATGGCCGAAGAGGTGGTGCGCCTCTGGGTGCCCTTGCGCGTGGAATCGGTGGTGTGGCTTCCCGAAAAGTTCTTGCAGCAGGGAAACATGGTACAGTTGCGCGATGGTCGAACCAAAGCGGTGCAAATCGTGGAGAAGCAGGAAGGCTTCTTTCTTGTCCACGGTTTGCAAGATGGTGATATCGTTGTGGGAAGGAAGTGAGTGCTTTGCCAGTAATTGACATCCATAAATTGATCCTGCACGCGTTCCAGATGAATGCTTCGGACGTGCATCTTTCGGCGGGAGAATCACCCATTTACCGGATTTTTGGCGAATTGCGCCGGCTCAAGGACATTCCACCGCTTTCGGGCGAAGACCTGAAAAAGAGCATCGAACTGCTGCTCAAAAACCTCAAGATCGAAGCGGGTGACCTGAAAGAAGTGGATTTTTCTTTCGGCGTGCGGGACCTGGCGCGGGTGCGCGCAAACATTTACTTTGAACGGCAAAACTACGCTGCGGCATTCCGGATCATCACGAAAAAAATCCGCAAGCTGGAAGAACTGGGAGTGCCGGTTGCCATCCGGGAGTTGAGTGAGCGAGACCGGGGGCTCATCCTGGTGGCTGGACCCACGGGGAGCGGGAAAACCACCACGCTTGCCGCGATGATCAACCACATCAACGAGACGCGGGCCGTGCATATCCTGACCATCGAAGATCCGGTGGAATACGTTTTTGACAACAACAAGGCCATGATCCACCAGCGGGAGCTGGGCTCGGACACCAATTCTTTTGCAGATGGGTTGAAGTTCGCGCTACGCCAAGATCCCGACGTTGTGTTGGTGGGAGAAATGCGGGACCTCCACACGATGGAATTGGCCCTCACCGCCGCGGAAACCGGACACCTCGTGATGGCCACCATTCACACCAATTCCGCGCCCACCGCCCCGGAACGTGTCATCGACGTTTTCCCCGCTTACCAGCAACGCCAAATCGCCCTGCAGTTGGCAAATTCCCTGATTGGAGTCATCTACCAGCGTTTGCTCAAGAAGGTGAACGGCGAAGGCTACTTTCCCGTGGTGGAGATTTTGCTGGTGACCGATGCCATCCGGAACCTCATCCGGGAAGGAAAGCTACACCAGGTGGAAACCCTGATGGAAACTGGTAGGAAGTTCGGGATGGTTTCGTTCGACAATGCGCTGATCGATGCCTACAAGAGGGAAATCATTTCCCGTGAAGACGCTTTCTTGTTCTGCCGGAGCCGGGAAAAACTGGAAAAAGAAATTGGCCCCCTGCAAAAAGGGCAATTCGCCGCTCCCGGGTACGCGGGCGAAGGAGCTTGAGGGCTTTGCCGCACCCAGAGCACTTGGAGGAGCTGTTTGCCTTTTCCCGGATCGTTGCCGACACGCGGGAAGTACCGGTGGATATCCTGGCGTACCTGGGAGATGCCTTCTACAACCTGTTTTTTTCCTTCGATTCCATCCAAGACGGACGTTCCAGTGTTTTGCAGGCCCACCTGCGCGGCCGGCAGATGAAAAGGGCGTTGGGCCAACGGATGCTGTTCGAGCAAAAGAAAGAGCAGCTGCAACCCCACGAGTTGGACTTGGTGCGCCGGGGAATGAACTCGCGCGGGGCAAAAAAGCGGGGAAACGATCCCGATTACCGTGTCAGCACGGGTTTCGAAGCCTTGTTGGGCTTTCATTTCCTGAAGCAAAACTGGGATCGCCTACATTTCCTGCTGGAGCGCGCGCAACCCGACGAGTGATTTTTTGCCATTCAACCCCAACCCTGCCTGTCCGATAACTGGAGAAAAGGAAAAGATGTGATTCCATGGAACTGAATGCAGTCCACATTCCGTTGGGAAAAACACCCTCTTCTGGAGATCCCGCTTCGGGCAAAACCGGGAAAGTGGTGGGCAAATCCGGCACCCGCCTGGAAATCATGGTTGGGGAAAAAGTATACCGCGTAGAGGTGAAAAACCCCGGTAAGGTGCAAATCGGCGACTTCGTGCAGGTTGTTTTTGGTTCCGGGGACGCAAAGGAAGCCGGGCAACCCGTTTTGCCCAGCATACAAGCCAAGCTTCTCGACGTTTTTTCCGCCGCCTTGCCCTTCGAAGTGTCCCGTGGCGTGGAACAGATCTTGGAGTCTTTCCCGGAAAAGCAACGGATCCAATTGCTCCGCACGGTTTCCGATTTCCTGGAGATCTCCCGCAAGATCGTGGAGCAAGACCGCAAGGAGCAGCCGGTGGAGGTAGCAAACCGGGCAAAGAACGTGGTTGACCTGATGAACCCGTCTTTGCCGTACCAACGAAGGTTGTTCGAGCTTTCCTTGCGCGTCCAACTCATGGGAAAGGGATGGATGAAACTCCCGGAAGAAGTCAAGGAACAACTGGTGCAAAAGGCCGTGTTTTTCGACTTGAAACAGTTCCGCGCGCGCGGGGAGGTTCCCCAAGCGCTACCAAAGGAAACCTCCGCATTCCCCCGCAACCCCGTTCCGCTTTCTGCGCCGCAAAGCGAACCCGCCGTGGAAAAACCGGTGGTGCTATCCGGGCAGCAGATGCAGGCCATGGTGGGGAAACCCATCCCCTTTGCGGCGGCTTTCGACTTCTCCCTACAGGAGCCCGCCCTGTTGCAAAACCCACGGGCCCCGGATTTGGGCAAATTCGAGCTGCCGATGTACCCCGAACGAAATGCCCCCGCGCCTTTTCGCGGTTCCCCGCAGCCGATGCGCAACGTTGCGCCGGGAGAAGCGCCAAACCCCGAGCCGCTTTCGCACACCCCGATTCCGCGGGGAGAACAGAAACCGCTTCTCGCGCGCGAGGTGCAGCAGTTCTTCCCTCCGGCCCGGGGTGAAACGCCGCCCGAACAAATCTTGTTTGGCACCGCCAAGCAGCAGCTCGAACCACTGCCCGGCGGCGCACCTTCCACCACACCCGATTTCCCCGCCGATCAGCGCGTGGATCCTTCCGCACCCGGGCCAAGTACCACTCCACCGCAACCCGACGATTC
>ERZ795053.818-NODE-818-length-39591-cov-6.686615_pt1 | contig 39591 bp, 33 predicted proteins | sample MGYA00375137_ERZ795053 | MGnify/ENA primary metagenome ERZ795053 (study PRJEB30182, sample SAMN05720284) | activated sludge metagenome | isolation source: Anaerobic digester | place: Hong Kong | collected 2014-12-17 ... | reverse complement strand
GCAAAGCGGATAATATGTCCGTGGGTGGGCTTGGCGAGCACACCGTTCTTCGCCAAGCCCACCCACGGACATATTATCCGCTTTGCTCCTCCCTTGGTGATTTCTGAAGAAGAATTGCGTGAAGCGATTGGCTTGATTGAAAAGTCGATCAAAGCGTTTGATTAAGCTTTATAATCCAGTATAAAATTATTGCCCGGATCTTTTGGTTCGGGCTTTTTTTTGTCTTTACCTTTTTCTATTTTTGATCTATCAAAACAGGCAGGTTTACAACTTGAGAACCATCCCGCATTTCATTAACAAGCATGCAATAAAGTTGCTTTATGCCCTGACCCTGGGAATGGGTGTGATCATTTTTTTCACCCTCGAAAACGGCCATGTTATTGGGGGAGATTTTGCCCAATACATTGAGCAGTCGGAAGCAATTTTATCAGGTCATACCGCTGATTTGCTGGAGTCAAACACGTATGCCATGGATCACTCCGATCGCAATATCGGCCCCTATCTTTACCCGGTAGGCTTTCCGTTGCTGATTACCCCGGTTACATGGTTATTTGGTGTAAATTTTATTGCCTATAAAACACTAATGCTCTTCTTTTTCCTGTTGGTTTGTATTACTTCATTTTATCTTTTCCGAACCTGTTTCGATGAACCTTTATGGCCATTAATCATTGCCCTTAGCATTCTTTTTAATTATTATTTTATGGTAAGCCTCGACCTCATTGGCTCGGATATTCCGTACCTGTTTTTTGCATTGATGTCGTTGTACCTGATAAAAAAACAACGGCGCTCCAATAAGTGGCTGCATCAATTGGGTATTGGGATGATTATCAGTTTCGCATTTCTGCTGCGAACTTCCGGTGTGAGCATTCTATTTACGCTGGGTTTTATTCATTTTTATGAGGATATCAAACTATTTGCCGGTGACCCGGGCAGCTATCTTCGTGGTAATTATCGCCGGTTTCTACCCTACATTGTTTTCATAATTGCGATCATACTTGACGGAACTTTTTACTATTCCGGGGAACAAAATCATATCCGTTTGCTGCAAAATGCTTCTGTTTCACAGGCCATTGACAACCTTATCCATTATGCGACCGAGTTTAAATTATTTCTGATCCTTTACTATCCAGAGATTTCAGTGCTATTTCTGATCCTTTCAACTCCGTTTTTGGCGATTGGTATTATTCGCAACCTGAAGCATAATTTGTTGTTCCTGGTTTTTATAGCTGCAAACTTTGGCATTTATGCTATTTGGCCCGAACAGGAACGTGTTCGTTTTTTGTTTCCAGTACTTCCGTTTTACTTTTATTTTCTTGTAAAAGGGATTTTGATTGTATCGGCGTCAGCGCCCCGTTTCAAACTTCACCTGCTGCCCTATTTTTTGCTTCTTGGCATTATGATCCAGGGACTTTTTTACAGCTTCCGCGATTTTCATCAGGATAACTCCTCGAATGTACTTTCCCCGGCGTCAACTGAAGTTTTTAATTTTATTACGACAAAAACTGACCCTTCGGCATTGTTTATTTTTACCAAACCAAGAACGCTGCGGTTGATGACAGGCCGAAATGCAATTGCCCAGTCAGAAACATCCGGAATGTTAAATTCAGAAGCCTCCTTTGTATTGAAGTTTCGTGATCCGATGCTGGAAATTAACGGTTTCGAACTTATTTTTTCGAATAAAGATTTTGAATTGTATAGGATCAATCCTTCGCTTAATCCTCAGCCAGTATTTCCTGAATGATACTTTCCATCGAAAAAAACTGTTCCTCCATGCTTTTCAGCAGCCCGATCTGCGCTTTAGTGCGAACCAGATTATGCTCAGGGTAAGCAGTTTTATAATACAGGTTTCCATTCAGAAAATCAGTTAAAAAGCGAACGGCCTGTTCCCAGGTAATATATCTGGCTGAAAATGCGAGATTTTTGATTTCTTCCTCCTTGAGAATCGCTTTTGTTTCAGATAAAAACCCTTTGGTAAATCCTTTAAATAATTCAATGTCCATCCTCACATTGCGGGGCTCCTGATCGTCTTCACGACCCGTATTTGCAAAGGTTCGGATGGCGTCGCCAAAATCGTAAAGTGTGGTTCCCGGCATTACGGTATCAAGGTCGATCACGCAAATGGCTCTATTTTGCTCATTAAAAAGCACATTATTGATCTTGGTATCGTTGTGTGTTACCCGAACCGGAAGTTTATTTTCATTGACGAGTTTGCGTATTTTCATCATCTCATCAGCGCGGGCTTGTAAAAATTCGATCTCGGCCACGGCCTCATCCATTTTGTTAGCCCTGTTCTTTTCAATGGCTTTATTGAAATTGGCCAGTCGGGTTTCCCCGTTATGAAAATCGGGAATGGTATCGATGAGATCGCGAACCGGAAATTTGTCCAGGCTCTTGATGAACCAGCCAAACGCTTTGCCACCTTCTTCCGCAAGTTCTGGGTTTTCCGCTGATTCAATGCTGCGGCTGCCTTCGATAAAATCAAACATGCGCCAGAAATTAGCATCGTCGTCGATATAAAAATAGGTACCGTTGATCGTTCGTACCGAATTCATCACCTGCATGTCTCCCTCCTGGTTTTCAACAATGTCAGAAAGGTAATTGATCACCCGGATTAGATTACTGGTGAGCCCCCTCACATCCATAAAAACCTGCTGATTTACCCGCTGAAGCAGGTAGTTTTTCTCGCCGGTCAGCACTTTGAAAGTATCATTGATATGACCGTTTCCAAACGGAAAAACACTTCTTACCCTTCCTGTTAATCTGAAATTGCCGGCAATATCCTGCAAATCAAAATCCCGTTCATCTATTTCCATAATTTTTCCGGATAAACTCCTTTGGCAATTAATTTATTGATACTGTTTACAGCCGATGCTTTATCTTCTTTATAGGTAACACCAAACCACAAGTCCTTCGATTGCAACACCTTCAGATTGATCTTCCCTTTGTCGATCAGGTCATTTACAACCGTTGGAATATAAAACTCACCCTTTGGATTTTGTGCATTTTCACGAATAAAATGGGTGAAATAGGTTTCAAGATGATCGAAGTATGAGGGCATAAATCCCCAGAAATTCATGGATACCACTTCATTTCCGGTGAGCTCCATAGTTTTGCCTTCTTCTATTTGGGTGATGATCTTTCCATCAACGCGCTCAATATGGGTGCGCTCAACAACGGTTTGCAGAAATTCATCTGAATCAGTTTCACAAATACCACGGGATACATACCCATGTTCCGACAGGGTTTTATCAAGCATATAACCTACCATGCAATAATCGTTTGCCGGATCAGTATTGGGGTTTAAAAGATAATCATGCGTTAACTGGTAAGATCCGGGACCATAATAATCATCGGCATTGATCACGGCAAATGGCTCATTGATGACATCTATGGCCACCAAAACAGCATGACCGGTCCCCCAGGGTTTTTGCCTTTCGGCACTTACCTCCACATCATCAGGTACAAAATTGAGGAGTTCCTGGAAAACATATTCCGTTTCAATCTTTCCTTTGAGTTTACTGTCAAAACTTTCGCGAAAGGCATCCGCAAAACTCTCACGGATCACAAAAACCACTTTTCCATACCCGGCCCGAATGGCGTCATAAATAGAATAATCGATGATAGCTTCTCCATTGGGCCCCACAGGATCAACCTGTTTCAATCCGCCGTAGCGGCTTCCCATTCCTGCTGCTAAAATTAAAAGTGTTGGTTTCATATAATAAGTTCAATATTTTATTTGGTTAGTTTTCCGATTTTATGGCCGGCTGCTGCAAAATAGAGAATGAAAAGGTAACAGGGAACCATGATCCAGTATGCCTGCTGCGAACCAATGGACGGCACGTCAGCCAGCGCGCCATACACCAGTGGGAGCAATGCACCTCCGGCTATCCCCATAATGAGCATGGCCGATCCTGTTTTCATGAACTTTCCAAGTCCGTCGATGGCCAGAGGCCAGATAGCTGGCCACATAATGCTGTTAGCAAATCCAAGCGCAGCAATCATTAAGATGGACGTAAAGCCCGATGTGAAAATTGCTGTTATTGAAAACAGAACACCCAAAATTGCAAAGTATTTGAGTGCATTTTGCTGGGAGATAAATTTCGGAATAGTGAGGATCCCGAAAAAGTATCCGGCAATCATCGCTCCCAGCGTGAAGCTTGCAAAAAACTTGGCTTCGGCAAAATCAAAACCGAGATAATTACCATAACTGATGAGGGTATCAACGGCAATCACTTCTACGCCAACATAAACAAATATGGTGGCTACCCCTAACAGTAAATATGGATATTGCCAGATGCTTGTGCGTTTAACATTGTTATCAGCATTTTCACGTTTTTCTTCTTCCTGTTCCACTTCCGGCAGTGTTGAATAACGTACCAGTGCAGCCAGCAAAACCAACACACCTGCCATGATCAAATAAGGCATGATCACTTTCTGGGCAAGAATATCGAGCTCAACGGCCTTGGCTATCGGGTCCATTTGTTCCAATTCCACCACCAGGTCATCGATTCCGGTAAGTACTACAGCACCAAGGATTATCGGGCTGAGAATACCTGCAAATTTATTGGCTACTCCCATTATACTTATCCGTTTGGCCGCACTTTCTATGGGCCCTAAGATGGTAACGTATGGATTGGAGGCTGTTTGAAGAATTGTAAGCCCGGTTCCCTGAATGAACAAACCCGTCAAAAATAAACCGTAAGTACGGGTGTAAGCTGCCGGAATAAAAATCAATGCCCCGATGGCCATGGTTATCAAACCTACGGACATTCCGTTCTTAAACCCAGTCTTTTTCAGCACAGCCGAAGATGGTAAGGCCATTACGAAGTAGCTGATATAAAAGGCAAAAGCTACAAGGTACGACTCAAATGAAGTGAGCTCACAAGAGATTTTCAGGTATGGGATCAGGGTGGCATTCAGCCAGGTTACAAATCCAAAAATAAAAAACAATGCTCCGATGATTATAATCGGCATTAAATAATCACTTTTACGGTTATTGATCGCAGATTCAGCCATAAACGTTCGGTAAAGTTTGGCGGCAAAGATAGTATTTTATGAAACGGGAATTATTCGGGCAACCTAAAATCATTTTTGCTGTCTAACATTGCATGAAAATGAAAACAATTTCCTACTGGATATTCATTGCAACAGCGTTAATAACACTATATAGTTGTGAGGGAGAGACCTCCTATTCCAAATCTGTTTACAATCACACAGACGATACTTTGACTTTCGTGATCTTCAGCAGTTATCCGGGCCTGATCAGAGATTCGTTTGAGATATTTCCAAACCAGGAAAAAGATTTCTGGTACTGGTCGAAACTGGGTGGCAGCAACACAGATGCCCCCTGTAATGAAGGAATCGACTCCATTCATTTTTATGCCTCTGACAGCGCGACTCTGCAAAAGGACTTCCTCGATAACCATAACTGGGATTACAGCAGGCAATCAAACAAGCGGGGAAGTATGGTTGACAATTACTGCACTTTTCATGTTCGGGCCGAAGACCTTGGGAAATAATATTACTCGATTGGTTTCTCCCCAAAGGAATTTACAAAAAGCATATTCCCGACCGACTCATAGCCTTTGAAGAGATCAATTCCGTAGTGTTTCAGTGATTCTTCACGGAATCCTACAATGGTGATCCCGGCATCCCTTGATTTTTCGGTAATCAGCTTTTTAATATGCTGCCCATTGGCTTCAGAAATGATCTCCACATTTTTTTGTGTGATCGGCAGGCGGCCGCTCTGCAGCAACTGATCGAGGTTTGCCTTCACCTTTTCACGCTCCTCGGGTTTGCAAACGTCAAAGATCCGTATGTTCGATTTACCCCAGAGGGGATGGTACTGAATGATGAACCCGATCATGATCATTAAGTTGGCATTGTGGGTATCGCCGCTTCGTATCCAAATGTGAATCTCTTCCTTTTTGCGAATGCTTCTATTGGCTGAACCAACAATACATACATCAAAATTGCCGGCATTTACAAGTGAAAAATTATCCACGATATCGAGCAGGTTTTCAGGTTCCTCTTTATCAAATTCAAAGATCACCATGTTGTTTTCCATGCCGGCAATGCCCGGAATTTGTATCGCCTGGGCAATGGCAGAAGTATACGACGGACTGATAATGGTATCGACATACACATGATTTTCCACCCGGTCGAACTTATTAAGCAGATCCTTTACGATGATCTCAGCCTCTTTGTGGGTAGCTTTGGAATAGTATCCTTCGATGAGATGCAGGTAGGTACCAAAGCCGTATTTATAGGAGAGCCAATTTAGAAAATCGAATGCAGTGGTGCGTTGAAATGAATCGCGGGAGATACAAATGGCACTGGGCCGCCACTCTTTTTCAGGTTTGCGTGCAGCTGCTTTTTGCAGATAAACCTGTATATTCCGGTTCACCTGAAAAAGCGCATTGGCCAGAATAGCTTGCATACCACCCCGGCTGCGATGATAGGAATTGATGTAAAAATAGATCAGGAGCATCATAACAATGGCCATTAGGGCATATGGTGTATTGATTTTGAACATCACCCATAGGGCAACAAGGAATCCCAGTAACGAAATGTACCAGCGCGAATGGAATGAAGGTCGGTAAGAAGGCGAGGAACCAAAATGGTTCAGAAAAGAGATGAGGCAGAGAGCACCATAGGTCACCATAAAAAACATGGAAATGATCTCCGCCACTGCATTCACATTGCCGAAAGCTACAAACACCATGGCAATGATGCAGGTTAAAAGGGAAGCATTTACCGGCTCATTGTCCTTTACCCTTCCTCTCGCGATCCAGCGGTTCATCCCCTTGAAAGGGAAACTGCGGTCGTTGGCCAGGGCTTGCAAGGTTCTTGGGGCCACCATCACCGATCCCAGTGCAGAGGAAATGGTACTCGCTGCCAGGCCGATTGGAATAACAAATGCACCACCGATGGCGATTTTAGACATGATCAGTTGATTTTCGATCAGATCGGCTGGTGAAGCCGAAAGGGCTAATTTATAGGTAATAAAAAAGTAAACGATCAATCCCAGGATAGTCCCGCCCAGTGTGCCGAGGGGAATCGATTTGGAAGGTTTACGCAAATCTCCTGAGAGGCCAACACCAGCTGTCATGCCGGTAAATGCCGGAAAGATGATCGCAAACACCAGGAAAAATTGATCCATATTTCGGAACTGAGCCGAAACCAGGCTAAAATCGGATCCGGCCGCATGGTCAGTGCTGCCCAGGAAAAACATCGCCAATGAAATAAATAAGATTGCCACCACAAAATAGAGCGCTTTCACTCCCAAATTAGCACCTTTTCGCAGGATTAGCACCGATAAACCGAGCATTACAGGGATACTGATCACCTGTCGTGGTAAATCAACATCATAGGTATTTTTCATCCAATCAAAGAAAAAAGAGAACGCTTCGGTAAAGGCGATCACATAAAAAGCAACACTGATGGCCTGTGATAAAAACAAGGCAATGCCGATGGTTCCTCCCACATTCAACCCAAAGGAACGGGAAATGATAAAATACTCACCTCCACCTTCTACCCGTTTGTTGGTGGCCAGTTCTGAAATGGCCATGGCAGTGGGGATGGTAACCAGGTGACCCAATCCAACGATCAGCACCACACCCCAAAATCCAAGCATGCCCGTGGCATATCCATACCTTAAAAAGAGGATGGCACCCAAAATGGTGGAAATGGCTGTAAAAAATACCGGGGCAGTTCCAAAGCCACTCCTTCTATGTTCTATTTTCTTTTCAGCCATAAATTTTTGCTTTTCGTAAAATTACGACAATATTTTCCACCACAATATGATTCGTTAAAAACTTAAAACTTCATTAACCAAACGAAAAAAATTTTTTGAGTTGTTCGAATAGCTTAAAAAATATATCTTTACGAGCAATTCATAATTTCATAACAAAGGACATTAAAATGAAAAAGATTTTATACGCGCTAGTACTGTTGGCAGTAGTTGTGAGCTGTAAAAAGGACAACAATGATAATGATCAAACTGATGGCCCACTGGATGTTACCTGGTCGTTCGACAGTGAATCAACCATCGACAACTGGACCATTGTAACACCCAACAACGCGCAAGTATCAATCGATACTGACGACAAGTTTGCCGGGGCAGGATCGCTTTATATTACTAGCGGCTGTGCAGTTCTCACCTATAAAAAAGAGTTTACCGTAAAACCCAATACCGATTATGGATTAACGGTTAATGCCAAACGCACACCCTGGGGCCCCAATGATACTATTTGCACTTATCAATATCCCGTGGGCGTCTTTGTATTGCAGGGAGGCATTGAATTATTCGGATCAGCCATAGGAGACAGCCCCAATTGGAAAACGGAGTCATTTTACTTCAATTCACATGAAGGAACCGAACCCATTACGTTGCGCTTCATGATCAATTCGAAAGAGGTATGGTTAGATGAAATAAAACTCGAAGAAATCTAACATTCTCTTGATCTGATGGAGATCAAATATAACAATGAACAAAGGCATGGCTCCGCTGTTTGTGGATAAATGCCTTTTTTTATGTTCAAACAATTACTCCTTTTACTCGCCTTGCTTCCTATTACACTTTTTGCCCAAAACATGCCAGCCTGTGATTCGCTGCTGATCGAATGTTGCGATTTCAATCTCACCGAAAACAGCATGATCATCACCGCCGAAAACCAATCTTCGGTGTTATTTGATTATCCCGGTTTTGTAATTTTAGATGCTAATGAGGATACCATTGCCAGCGAAACTGTTAATTATTTTGGAATCGGCTGGGGCCCGCAGCAACACACCCTCAGTATTTACAACGCTCCCGAATTACCCTTTTCTGGTACATTAAAACTTTATACCTGGTTTTATGAATCATTGAGTTGTACTTTTGATATAATAATTCCGGATACTACCCTTAATAATACCAGTTCCCATAATAAAAATGATATCAATATTTATCCAAACCCTTGTAATGATCAGCTATGGATAAGCTGGGATGATGAGACTGACGCACCGTTGCAATTAAGCATTCTTAATATGAACGGGCAGGTAGTTAAAGAAATCAAAGGTGTTTATTCGGAAGCGAAAGTTTTGAATATTGATCTTACGGAACTTAAAGCAGGGATTTATTTTATAAGTATTGAAACAAGGAATAAATCTTATTTCAGGAAATTGATAAAATCGGTATTTTAATTCCCTTTTTGAAATGCCTCCTCAAAAATATCCAGCGCCGGAAAAGCAAAGGTATCCGATGGCGTTCGGGCGGTTCGCAAAATATTTTCAATTTCCTTTATCAACTCCGGATGTTGATCTGCCACATCATGGAGCTCGGCCACATCGTTTTCCAGGTCATACAATTCAATCGGTGCTTTGGGATCTTTATTCAGGTTTTTCCTCAGCGCTTTCCAATTGCCCTTGCGTAAGGCCTGTTGCCCTCCGTAAGCCGGAAATTCCCAGTATAAATATTCATGTTCGGGTTGTTCCGAATTGATCAAGGTGGGTAAAAAGCTGATACCATCCACATTTTGTGGTATAGGGCCGCCAACGAGTTCGAGCAGGGTTGGCAACATATCCTGAAAAGCACTTACATGTGCCGACTCCGAACCGGCTGTTGTTTTTCGGGGCCACCACACGATCATCGGCACCCGGATTCCGCCTTCATACACACTTCCTTTTAATCCGGTAAATGGCTTTTTGCTTTCGAAATATTCCGTATCCGAACCACCAATTCCGCCATAGGTAGGGCCATTGTCGCTGGTAAAGATCACAAGGGTATTTTCATGCAAATGAAGTGACTTCAGCAGATCGATGATCTTCCCAATTTCCCGGTCCATTCGGGTGATCATGGATGCATAGCCCGCACGGGGAAATTGATTGGGAAGATAGCCCTTGTTTCCCACATAAGGAGTGTCGGGGATCAACTGTTTATACTCTGCCAGCGAGGGTTCATCTTCCGGCACCTGAATGGCCAGGTGAGGCACCGTAACAGGCAAATAGAGAAAAAAAGAGGTATCCTTATGCTCCTGAATGAAATTAAGCGCTTTGTCCCGCATCTTATCCAAAGCATAATCCTGACCTTTGTATTTTTTGTAGGATTGAGGATCTTCCGGATCACCCTCCAGCCTTTGATGCGCCATAAAAAAAGTATTGTTTAGGGTATCCCAATGTTCGTTTTCCCACAAATGTGTTGGATAATAGTTGTGCGCTTGTTTCTGGCAGAGGTAACCATAAAAATAATCAAATCCCTGTTTGTTTGGAACACCGGTTGAACCGGGTCCGCCAAGACCCCATTTGCCGATTATTCCGGTCACATATCCTTTTTCCTTTAAAAGGGTTCCAATGGTTTCTGTTCCTTGTGAGAGTGGCAATTGACCGCCTTCGGTTTCATCGGTATAACCTCCCAACTCATAATTATCACGGACATAGGCATGGCCGGTATGTTTTCCGGTGAGCAATACACAACGGGATGGCGCGCACACCGGGCTGCCTGCATAAAAATCGGTGAAACGGATGCCTTCAGCAGCAAGCTGATCTAATCGGGGTGTTTTTATGATCTTTTGGCCGTAACTACCAAGCTCATTGTATCCAAGGTCATCTGCCATGATGAGAATGATGTTTGGCGACCGTTTTTCAGCTGTTTTGCGGCTGCATGCAAAATTCAGAATCAATCCTGCAAAAATTAAAAGTCGAATAAGATTTTTTTCCCACATATAAATTAATTAGTTCAGTATTTTTCCTGCAATCCAATTGGTAAAACAGATTTACACCTTCAAAATTAAACACTTCATGTTTATAACAGATGAAAAACTAATATCAATTTAATCAGATATTTAGTTATTTTTGGATCAGAAAGAATTTTCATGCCTTCACCTATTAAAAAAATTATAAACTACTTCCATTTTAACCGGACCGAACAACGCGGACTTTCCATACTTTTTGTGTTATTAGCAGTTATTGTTGGTTTTAACCTGATAATGCCGCTGATATTCAAACCGGCTAATTCCGATATTTCAGAATTTGAAAAAGAAATTGAAAAATTCACCCAAATACAGCAAGCAGCAAAGGATAGCCTCATGCGCTTAAGTGATGAATTGGCAACTCAAAAAGCACAGGATGATGCGGGTCACATCAAACCATTTCGATTTAACCCTAACAATTTACCTCGTGAAACGTGGAAAAAGCTAGGCCTTTCGGACCAACAAATTGATGTAATTAAAAATTATGAAGAAAAGGGAGGCACGTTCAAATCGAAAGAAGATGTTGCCAGAATTTACAGCATTAGTGAGGATGAATACAATAGGCTGAAACCTTATATAGTTATTCCAAAGCCCTTTGAAACTGAAATTGAAGGGACGCTGCTCACACCCATTCCATTTGACCCGAACACCACTTCACGCGAAGATCTGATAGCCATGGGATTGTCGGAGCGCGTGATCGACAACATCATAAATTACCGTGATAAAGGTGGCCACTTTGATAATGCTGACGATTTTGGCAAATTGTATGCCCTCTCAAAGGAGGATTTTGAAACCCTGAAACCCTTTATTCAAATTGAAAAACAAATCCTGCCCTTTGAGGAGCAAACAGGCGAATCGTTGGTGATGATCGAACTGAACTCAGCAGATACCCTTGACCTGCAACAACTGTCGGGAATAGGCCCCGCCTTTGCCCGCCGTATTGTTAAATACCGGGAAATGCTTGGAGGATATACCAACAAGGAACAACTGCTTGAAGTTTACGGAATGGACAGTGTTAAGTATGTAACTATCGCAGCAAATATCAGTGTTGACCAGCATCAAATACACAAGATCAATATTAATTCAGCGTCGGTAAAAGAGCTGATCAATCATCCATACATTGAATTTTACCTTGCCAAATCAATTATCACATACCGCGACAATATTGGAAACTATCAAAACATTGATGAGCTGCTGAATGCAAAGTTGATTTACCAGGAATTATATCTGAAAATTGCTCCATACTTAACCTTAAAAGAACAGGATAAATAATGTTAAACTACGCTAAAATACGCACTTACCTAACCGGATGCCTCACTGTAATCATCCTGAATACCGGCATGGCCGGGCAGGACCTGGTATTCGACAAGGAGATAAGTAAGCAGGTTGACAGCCTCAACAACCTGGGTGCTCACACCATACATTCCGACCTTGAAAAGACGAATGAACTGGCACATATATCATTGCGTTTAGCTTCCAAGGGGGGCTATTTGAAAGGCCGGGGAATTGCACTGGTACTTTTGGGAAACGTTAATTTGTTCAAAGGAAATTATGATGAGGCTATTCCTTTTTACAACGATGCAGTAGAAACTTTTAAGCAAATTGGATTTGAGGCAGGTGTGGGAACATGTTATAATAACCTGGCGCTGATTTATGAAGGCAAAAGTGATTATGAACTGGCGATGGAGTTTTTTATGAAATCACTTGAACTTGAAATTGCTCATGAAAACCAGGAAGGCATGGCACTCTGCTATAACAATATTGCAAATTGTTACTATTTTCTGGCGGATTATGACCAGAGCCTCGAATATCACTACAAGAGTCTTGAAATTTACCAGTCAACCAACAATGAAGAAGAAACGGTTTCTGTTTTGATTAGTATTGCCGCCATTATGGAGGTGCAGGAATTGTATGATCAGGCGATCAAAATTAATCGAAAAGCTATTGACCTAAGTCGCAAATATTCCAATGTTTATTATGAGGCCATGGGCATGAATAACCTCGGTTCAAACCTCTATTTTCAGGGTCATTTTTATGAAGCATCCAAGTATCTGAATCATGCCCTTGTTTTACGCGACCAACTCGACGATAAAGCGGGAATTACTTCCACCTTAAAAAATCTTGGCAAGGTATACCAAATGAAAAAAGAGTATGACAGGGCCATCGGTTATTTTTTCAAATCGTTGAAGTTAAGTGAAGAGCTGGAAGATAAACGAAGCATTGCGGAGTCGTTTACACTGATAGGAGAAAACCTGCTGGATAAAGGCCTGCCATCGGAGGCGCTCGATTATTTCAGGCAAAGCCTTGAAATTGCCAACGAAATAGGAGCAAGAAAAGAGGTAATGGAGAACTATGAAAACCTGTCGATGGTGTACGCCAAACTTAATGAACACGATAGCGCATCAGCTTATATTGCCTTATATGCCATGATGAGCGACTCGCTGGCAGTTGACGAAAAAATGGCAATACTGGAAGAAAAATTGCTCACTCCCAACAAAAGCAATGACAACCTCAGATCTTACCGGATTGCGCTCTGGATTTCAAGTATCGTAATACTAACACTTATCCTGATCATTTTTTTCAGAAAAAAACAAACTGCATAAAATTAACTTTCCGGGCATCGAATTGTTCTTTTTTCTGGTCTTTGCAATAAACACAAATAAAAAATTATTTTTTCTTCCGGGGAGTAATCAGGTTATGGGGCATCCTTTTATTTTGAAATAAAATTTATCTTGCCTCGTTAATGATTGGATTCATTATATTTGCGGTCGAAATAAAGTTAGGAGCCACGTTATGTATCTTAGAAATTTAATGGTGATTCTCTTCACCTTATTCATTTCAACTATTGCCCTTGCCCAGCGTGATCTTTCAGAAATGGCTGACAGGGATTTTGAGGATCAGAAGTATTCGGTAGCCATCGACTTATACAAAAAAGCATATTCGAAAACCAAAGACCGGGACGAAAAAAACCGGATTCGTTTTCAAATGGCAGAATGCTACAGGTTGATGAACGAAACAAACCGGGCCGAGGTTTATTACAAAAGCCTTGTGCGTACCGATTATTTCAAAAAAGAGCCTATTGTTTTGTTTTATTATGCCGAAATGCTGAAGTCGAACCAAAATTATGATGAGGCAATTCCCATCTACGAACAATACATCAAACTACGGCCCAATGATCCAAGAGGGCCGGATGGACTAAAATCTTGTAAACTCCAGAAAGATTGGGTTGAAAATCCCAGCGGCCACACCATTACAAATATCCGCGATTTAAATTCACGTGAAGATGACTTCGCTCCTTGTTATGCTTCTGATAATTATAATGATATTATTCTGACATCAAACCGGGAAGGTTCAACCGGAAAAGCTTCAGATGAATGGACCGGTAAAAATTTCACCGACTTATTTTATGCCCGGCAGGATAGGAAAGGTGAATGGAGCACGCCCGATTTACTCGAAACCGAAGGTAAAATTAACACGGAAACCAATGAGGGTATTGCAACCATGAACAGCAGTTTTACCACCCTTTATTTCACACGTTGCGGCAACGAGAAGAACACCAATTCGGGATGTCATATTTATACCGCCAAAAAAACAGGCAGAAGTTATGGTGACGCTCAAATACTTGCACTTGGCGGCGACAGCACCAGTGCCATTGGACACCCCACGGTAACCGACGATGAAAAGATGATCATTTTTGCTGCTGACTTTCCCAATGGCTACGGAGGTAAAGATCTGTGGTACGCAACCCGTAAATCCAAATCGGATGAGTTTGGACTGCCTAAAAACATGGGGCCTGTAATTAATACCGTCGGTGATGAATTATTCCCTCACCTTCGTTCCGACAGCGTACTGTATTTCGCGTCTAACGGACATATCGGCATGGGACTGCTCGACATTTTCTATTCCACCTACAGTAACGGACAATGGGGTGTTCCACAAAATATGCAGTACCCCATCAACTCCAATGCCGACGACTATGGAATCGTTTTTAACCGAAACGAAGAGGAGGAAGGATTTTTTACTTCGGGAAGGAAAATGAACGGACTGGAAAGAGCCCGTGGTGGTGATGATATTTACCATTTTGTAATTCCGCCATTGGTATTTACACTTTCCGGGGTTGTTAAAGATGATAACTCCCTTCAGTTTCTGGAAGGAGCTGATGTACGGATGGTAGGTTCAGATGGATCTTCCATTGTTACACAAACCAATTCGATAGGTCGTTATGAGTTTTCCAAAGAACAAATTCTCCCGAGAACAACGTATGAACTGACCATATCCAAAGAAAATTATTTTAGCACTACTGGTTCAGAAACAACGGTGGGTGTTGAAAAAAGCAAGGATTTTGTGCTGGATTTCACCATCAAACCCATTCCTAAAAAACCGATTGTGTTGCCTGAAATTTTATATGATCTGGCAAAATGGGACCTCAAACCTCAATACCAGGATTCATTGCAGGGACTGATTACCACCCTGGATGAAAACCCTCGAATGGTAGTGGAACTTGCCTCGCATACCGATGCCCGTGACTCTGATGAACGAAATGATATACTTTCGCAGAAACGTGCCCAGTCGGTTGTTGATTATTTGATTTTGAGAGGTATTGATCCTGAAAGACTGGTGGCTAAAGGTTATGGTGAAAGGGTGCCCCGTGAGATATTAAAAGATTATTACCTGGATGGTAAACTGGTACTCGACTCGGGCGCTGTTTTAAATGAAAAATTCATTGCAGATCTTCCCTCAAACGATATCAAAGAGCTGGCGCATCAACTTAACCGTAGAACCGAATTCAGCGTTTTACGCAACGATTTTGTGCCCAAAGTTAAACTTGACAGTATTGTATCGCCGGCTACAGCAAAAATTGATATCATCATCAATCCTGAAACTGAAGAGGAATCGGTACCGTTGCTGAAAGATGCAGAAGGCCGTTTTGGTGTGAAGTGTGAAGTGAATGGATATCCTATTAATATGTACATTGATGCGCGTTTGCGCGAACCGGTAATATCTCTTGAAAATGCACTGAACCTGCTTCGTGACGGAGCCATTAGCAAAAACGATTTTGCAGGTGATCCGCTGGAAGTACTTGCCAACGGGACAATTCAGGATGGTGCTGTTTTCCTGGTGGAAGAAGTGAAAGTTGAAAAGAACTATATCACCATGATTGAAGTGACAGTGAGCACCAAAATTGAGCGTGGTTTTTATGTGGATGAGGCTACTTTCTCACTGATCGGCAAATACCGCATCGACGAAGAAAACATGAAAGTGATCTTCGAGTAAAATCGATGACCGATAAAATCAAATACAATCTTCGTGGTGTATCTGCTTCCAAAGAGGATGTGCATGCCGCCATCCAAAACATCAATAAGGGTTTATTTCCCAACGCTTTCTGTAAAGTAATTCCCGACATTCTAGGAGGTGATCCGGATTACTGCAATATCATGCATGCCGATGGCGCCGGTACCAAGTCGTCGCTGGCTTATATGTACTGGAAAGAGACCGGCGACCTGAGCGTTTGGAAAGGCATTGCGCAAGACGCCATTGTGATGAACCTCGACGACCTGCTTTGCGTGGGCGTTTATGACAATATCCTGCTTTCGTCCACCATCGGGCGCAATAAAAACCTCATCCCAGGAGAAGTGATTGCAGCCATCATTAACGGCACAGAAGAGGTCCTGCAGGAATTGCGCGACATGGGAATCGGCATTTATTCAACCGGGGGCGAAACTGCCGATGTAGGTGATTTGGTAAGAACTATTATTGTTGATTCAACAGTTTCGGCAAGGGCAAAACGGAGTGAGATCATTGAAAACAAGATTCAACCGGGAGATGTTATAGTGGGTTTGGCTTCTTTTGGACAGGCGAGCTACGAGAAGGAATACAACGGCGGCATGGGAAGCAATGGCTTAACTTCGGCCCGGCATGATGTATTTGAAAAGCTGCTTGCCAATAAATACCCCGAAAGTTTCGACCCGGCCGTACCTGATGATTTGGTTTATGCCGGTAATAAAAAGCTGACCGATTCTACTGATGTTGCCGGTGTGGATGCCGGTAAACTGGTGCTCTCCCCTACCCGGACTTACGCACCCGTGGTAAAAGCTGTGCTCGAAAAATTCCGTGCAAGTATTCATGGGATGATCCATTGCAGCGGTGGTGCTCAAACCAAGGTGCTCCATTTTATTGACAAGCTGGAAGTAGTCAAAGACAATCTGTTCCCGGTACCGCCCCTGTTTAAACTGATCCAATCCGAATCGGGTACCGACTGGCGCGAAATGTACACCGTATTCAACATGGGTCATCGTATGGAGTTTTATGTTCATGAAAACATCGCCGAAGAAATTATAAGTATCGCTGATTCCTTTAACATTGAGGGACGGATTGTTGGGCGCTGCACCTCTTCCGATCAAAAGCGGGTTAGGATTCAGTCGGAGTTTGGGGAGTTTGTGTATTGATTATTAGTACTTGTAACAATTAAAATTATAGGCTCTTATCTTATTTCTCTTCTTAAGGTTTTAATCTTTTCAGTTCGATATTTCCTTCTTTTTTTCTTCTTTCGATATCCGATAAACCCAACTAAGATTAATAATATAGCAATGAATACGTGCGATAAGCTTTCGAAAAAGTCTATCATATCCAATGACTCATCTTCAATTTTATCCTTAAATGCCAATGACTGGAAGATGAAATAAATAATTCCTAAGAACCCCATAAAAAGATTGTAATATTCATTGGTCGACAAAAGTGAATTAGTATCTGAATCTTTTTCTTCTTCTATTAGATTTTCGAGTTCCCACTTTTTTTTATGCAGGTCAACCTTATCAAATTCGAATTTTCGAAGCATGAGTTCCTGCTTAGCAAAAACTTTTGCTTCTTTGTTAAGTTTTACTTTATCTGTATATATCTGGTAGAGTTCTTTTTCCGTTTTGCTTTTGAATATTTTCTCCCAATCGTAACTCATTGGCTCTTCAATTCTTATAATAACATTTATGCTACCATTAAAAGCGAATAATCTTAACAACAATTTATAAAAATCGTGAATTTTTAAATGAATATTTTTGAGTTGAGATCGGCTTTGATTTTGGGAACTTTATCGAATAGGATAGATTTACATTTTCATTAGTTCCGGGTTCTACCTTTAATTCCCATTTTACACTTCCATCAATCTCATTAAAGGTGGCACCAGAGATATCTATCGCATTAACCTCAATTTCACTATCCTGGGATATCGGGATTTGATCGAGAACTGCTATTTTAACAGGATTTGACCGGTTATTCTTGATTACAATCTCATAAGTAAAAGTCTCCTTGCGATTACTTCCTATAAACTGATTACTACTATATTCTTTCTGTTTTATCCGATTCACCTGCACCTTATTGTCTCTACCCAAAGAAATATCAAGTGTGTCATTTATACTCACACTATTTATCAATGATTGCCCCACATAGGTGTCGTTAAAATAAATATTTGCGAAACCCGGCACCAGGCTCAAATCTTCCCAGCCTGTTATCCGCGCAATTAAATAAGCACCCTTGTCTTTTTTTGGTGCAGTAAAGTGAATATAACTTGTTGAGAGCGTATAAGTGTCAATGTCAACAAAATAGGGATTAGCTGTTGCCGGAATTGAATACTGAGTTTCAATTTTAAATTCGTTACTTAGCTCCGACATCTGGATTAATTTTCCATCATTTTGATTCACGTTAACATAACCATACAGGATTGTATCCTGATCCCCCTGTTTTTGACTTGCATCTTGAGCAACCTCATTGAAAAGATTCACATTATAACTTTTCGTATTAAGGTCATTCTTATAATTTAAGTACCATGGCGACAGCTTAGGCTTGGAGGCATCTTTAGTTGGGTCGGCTGTGGATAAAGTAATCAAAGTATTTGTCCAGTCAATTTCAGTAGCATTAAAAATCTTCGCCCGGTAAATCAATGTTATGGGTTGATCTATTTCTTCGGCTTTAATATCATAGCCTGGAAGCCAACCTGCATCAGAAACCATATATTTTAATGTAACTTCAGTCGTTATTTCATTTTTTGCCGAAACCAGAATTACAACCTCCGATCGAACATAATTGCTTTTATGGTTCAAAGCATTGAGCTGATTGGAAATTTTAGATATCAATTTCTTATAAAATTCTTGCTCCTGCTTAATTTTGGAAACAATCTTATTAATATCGATAAACCTGTTTCTATAAAAATCAGCTTTTTGTCCCAACTCAGTTATCGACATGCTATTATCATTGGATAAACTTTGCTGATTTTTATAAAGCACTTGTTTCTCTACTTCATATGCATCCAGTTCATCTTGAAGATTTGTTAACATATCATTCAACACTTTTAAAGAATCGGAAAATAAGCTAATCTGAGGTGATAATTGGTTATCAACTAAATAATTTTTATTGCTTGAAATTGAGAGGATATCTACTTCTTTTGAAGTTTTTATGCGAATACTTTTTGGATCTAATCCCGGACTTAGGTCCTCAAATTTAATCTCATTAAATCCTGCCTTCAGGTTTGCAGTATAAAATCGTGTTATCTCTGCTCCATCAAGATAAACTTTTACTTCATTAACTGCTGTTTTTGCAACAATACCGTACTTTTCCTGCGCAAAAGATGATAAAAATAAAAATGCGATTCCAATAGTGATTATCGATTTTTTCATTGCTTTATGATTAAGATTTATAATTAATAAATAAAATTCTCACCAGGGAGTAATTGGAAAATTGAATGATCATTTTGTATGATTTATAAACCTGGTTTTATTTTTCCCTAACCGGCACCCAAAATTCCTCTTCTGATTCCGGGTCTTCACCCTTGTATTTTTCACCCATCCGTGCAAAGTAAGGCCGGTTATCCATTTCATACTTTGAGTGTGGCAGCCATTCACCAAAAATAAACTGAAATACCGGTCCGGCTTCACTTGGTTTTCCTTTATAATGAAAAACAGCATACCGGCCGTCAGGGATCAACAATGTATCCATTCCATCAGGAACATCATTAAAATCGGAAACCTCGACGGCAGCCCACTTTTCGAACTCCTTCATTGGGTCAAATTTGGCAAAAAAACCGGGATCATTATAAATATCAACAGAATACAATTCTTGTCCTACACGATTTCTTATATTCTTTATAAAAGGGCCGAAGCTTTTCCATAAGTCCTCAGTTTTGTCATTTGTAAAGGAAGTCATTAAGCTCTTACCTATCAATTTAATTTGTTCCTTATTCCTGATTTGAGGATCCATCCAATAAAATTTTAAAGGTTTTCATCCAGCAAAGGCCTTATTTCAGCCGAACTTGGGCGAGGAGCATTGGCGGAGATCACGGTGCCGTCGGCTGCAAAAAGCATGAACCGTGGAATACCAAAAATAGCGTACTCCTTCGTGATTTCACTCCAACCGTCGGCCCAAAGCTGAATACCACCCATTTCCTTTTCTTCCAGCATCTTCAGCCATGCTGCCTTGTCGGTATCCACCGAAACACTTAAAAAAGTAATATTTTTATCGTGGTATTCAGCCTCCAGCTTTTGCAAATCAGGGAGCTCAGCCATGCAAGGGCCGCACCATGTTGCCCATACATCAACATACACCAAACTTCCTTGCAAGGATGAAAGCGAATGCTCATTGCCATTCTTGTCAGGATAAGTAAAATCGATGGCAGGATCGCCATTCACTGGAAGCTTGTCGGTTGCAACCTTCATATCTTCATACCGCTGATGCCGTTTTTGGATCTGTGCTGTCTCCTTGATAATAAAATCTTCATCCGTAACATTTTCAAGTAAAGCATAACATTCCTCATCATAAGCATTTAGCAATGCCTGAAATTCCTCCAGGTTCAATGTGTCGATGGCAGCATATACATTGTATTTGTTGTTAAGTTCGAATGACTTCCACCAATACATTCTTATGGGCTTTTCCACATCTGGCAATTTAGCCTGCCGGGTCACATACATTTGGGTAAATCGCTCAGCATCTGCCTTTTCATTGCTTACAAAAACAGAATCATCAATATTATCTAACAATTCGGACAATTGCATGAGGTAATCGTCAACATACGACTTGTAATCCTCGGCTGATTTCATGTAATAATTTTCACCATAAAAATCGAACCCCTCCCGAATCAAATACTTTTCAGCCAGGAATGACGACTCAGGACTGCCCTCATAGGTTATTGTTTCATCAAACTGTTTCGGGTCGATACTGAGGCTGATACGGTCGCCGGGTTTCACATACATGGCAGTAACTTCCTGCCCATGCGCAAAATTGAGGTAAGTAGCCGAATCAAGGGTAAAGCGGATTTCAAAGGTGCCCTCAGAATTAATGGTTGAGCTGTAGGCCGTATCGTCAGTTTTAAGAGCCACCCCATCTCCCATTGGATTGATGATTTTACCGGTTATGAAAACGAGGTTGGGGTCTGGTTTCGTGCAGGCAAACATAAGGCCCGCAAAAATGAAAAGCGTGAAGATTTTTAATTTCATAATGTTTGGTTTAAAGTTTAGTGGAGTTGAAGTAGTTGTAACGCCACCCGGGTTATCTATAGTATTCGATAATGTATTATTTATCTTTTTGCCGAATTACTGATTAAGAATCTTGCTTATTTAATATTAGCAGAATTTTCTTTTTTACAGATCGTTCAATATAGTGTCATCCAGGCCATTCGAAATGGCTTTCATTGCGATAGCGGATGGCTGTCAGGATGGCAAGGTTAAAGATTGCTTTGCCAAATGGATGCTAAATTGTTGCTTAAATTGTTTTTCTCATTTCTTTGCAAAGCAATTGCTTTCTCAACCAAATATCTCAATATCTATACGCCTTTAAATCTTAATTCCCAACAGCCTTCCCCCTCAGCGGATAGTGACAATCATTACCTTTAAAATAAACAGCTAAAATTTCCAGGGGATTATTATAATGTTCGGGTTGCCGGAAATATGATGTCATAGCTTTTTTATTCACCAGCGAATATAAGCAATTTCCGGGCTAAGGGAATTAATCTTTTCAGATACTATTTCCGGTAAAACAGTTTTCCGGTGATCAACAGGCTGACAAAAACCACAATGGCAAACACATAACTGCTTAGCGCCAGTTGCATACCTCCCGAAATCACATGACCACTTGTGCAACCGCCGGCCATGCGCGCTCCAAATAACAAAAGAAATCCGGCCACAAAGGCCCACACAGCTCTTTTAACTTTATTGCTGCCTTTGTACTTTGCCCATCGCTCATATACCATATTAAACCTGAATGTTTTTCTAATTAATGAGCCTGTCAATCCTGCCAAAAAAGCTCCTGTCAGAAAAATCAACTCCCATTTTCCATGTGGTGCAATAGCAAGGTAATAATCATTGTGGGTAAGCCCGGTAATTCTGTCGATGACATATGGAAAACTCGTGGATGCACCAATGGGCCTGTTGCTTCCAAATTGCGAAAAAACAAGGGTATTCAAAATGGCTATTCCGATTCCGGCCCACATCCATTTATTATCTTTTACCTTTTCAATTTTATGCATCCAAAATGACAGGGTGATAAACAATACACTTAAAGTAATGGCAATTCCCCAAAAAATATAATTATTCGATATGGATGAATTTAAGGAGATTGTGCCAAAATCGGGGCCTAAAATACCGGATAAATACGGCAGCAAAACCGTGTAAAGCAATCCGCCCAGCAACCCTCCCAAAATACCAAACAATGCATCGAGTGAACCCTCACCCAAAGAAATAGCCAATGTTCCCGGGCAATAACCCAAGATGGCCATGCCGACTCCAAACAATATTCCGCCAAACACAATTCCTCCGGCTACCAGCGGTTTAACGTGGTAGGAAGCCCAGCCCAGGCTTATCTCGAAATTTAATAACAAAAGTCCCACCCCCAAAACCATGGCTATTGTTTTGGCCACTGCCAGATTTTCGAGGGTAGCCATACCACTGATCACATCATACCTGTTAAGGCTGGCATACTGCATGATCAACCCAAATAAAAAACCAAAAATGATAATTGTAATCATAGCCTCAAAAATAAATTTAGCAGGATAATAATTCCCCTCACAAAAACTATTTCAATGCCGGATTTTTGTCAATCTTTTCCATTGCCAGGCGAAGGCACAAAACCGCAGAAACAGCCGTCAAAATTGCAAAAAACTTTTCAAAATCAGTTTGTGCAAACAGATTGCCAAGGGTATTGAAAAAAAACAGCACAAATAATATCCACAAAAAAATCCGGGATACTCCCAGGAGTTTGGGTGCAAAAACACGTTTTGATCATACCAGCACAACGAGGTAACAAACAATCATTACCAGTAAGGAGATAAACTCAAAAACAAGCAATTGCTCCTTAGTTTCCATACGGCCGCCCCACAGGAAGTCGACTGGGGCAAAATCGAAAAACAAGATACCGGCAATGATGACAAAATGAAAGACGATAAACAATCCAAAAAAGATCATCAGGATTTTTGCAGCCAGGTTAAAAGAGATCAATTTCATGCAATAAAATTAGGCTTTTCATGTATAATTTCACAATCAAAATTGCAATTGCTCCGTTATTTTAACATCAATCATGCACAGGAACCTCTTTAATATTTGAGTACCTTTGCACAAACAATCATCAGTATGAAAATCGTTTTTTTCAGAACACCCAAACCGAAGCAGTTCAGCTATCCGCCGCGCTATTACGACGAAGAAAAAGAGCACAGGGCCATGCGCAGGAAGGAACTCGGACTAGACGACCGGGGTGACACCGATTTTAAAACCATGCTTAACCATAACTGGAACCGCATGCGTAATTCAGATCGTTCGAGGAAGAAAAAAGCCGAAATGAGTGTATTGGTGTACTTTTTCATTGTGGCCATTTTGGTTTATATTATCTTTTTCAGATAAAATTTGCACAGTGAACAGGAATCCAAAACGCCATGGATAATTTGAACGAACCGATAAATTGTAGAAATCTTCAGCGAAAACACTAATTATTTGAACCGCTGATTTGTGTGGAAGAAGTTTATGCCAGACATTATTCACCTGTTACCCGATTCTGTCGCCAACCAAATTGCAGCCGGCGAAGTTATCCAGCGGCCCGCTTCGGCTGTTAAGGAATTGCTTGAAAATGCCGTGGATGCAGGTGCCGACGACATTAAACTGGTTGTAAAAAACGCAGGCAAAACCCTCATTCAGGTGATCGATAACGGCTGTGGCATGTCGGAAACCGATGCGCGCATGAGCTTCGAACGGCACGCTACCTCCAAAATACAACAGGCCAATGATTTGTTTGCCATACAAACACTCGGTTTTCGGGGTGAGGCCCTTGCTTCCATTGCAGCCATTGCCCAGGTGGAACTTAAAACCAAAAGGGTAGAAGACGAAACCGGAACCTGCATACAGATAGAAGCTTCAAAAGTAACCAGCCAGGAGATGTGTGCCTGTGCTTCCGGAACATCATTTTCAGTTAAGAACCTGTTTTACAACATCCCTGCCCGGCGAAAGTTCCTGAAATCGGATACCACTGAACTCCGGCATGTGATGGATGAATTTCACAGGGTGGCATTGGTCCAACCGGGGATCAGGTTTTCATTTTATAATGAATCACGACTGGTTTACGATTTGCCTGCCGGAAACCTCAAACAACGGATCGTAGCCCTTTTTGGCAGTAATTTCAACAATCGTCTTGTACCGGTGGCCCTTGAATCGGATGTGGTGAACATCAGCGGTTTTATTGGCAAGCCTGAGTTTGCCAGGAAAACCAGGGGTGAGCAGTTTTTTTTCACCAATGGCAGATATATCCGGCATCCTTATCTTAATCATGCCCTGGATGCTGCATTCAAAGAGCTCATTCCCAACGATGCCTTCCCCACTTATTTCATATATTTTAAAATTAATCCTAAAGAGATTGATATCAATATTCACCCTACCAAAACAGAGGTAAATTTTCAAAACAACCAGGTGGTTTATGCTATGCTGAGCTCCGCAATAAGGCAGGCATTGGGGAAATTTAACATTACCCCGTCACTCGATTTCGAGGCGGGGCAGTCACCCGAATTTCCAGCTTTTTCGAAAGACAAACCGGCAATACAACCACAGATTAAAGTGGATCCGGATTATAATCCTTTTAAAAGTCAGGGGGGCTCAGGAAGTTCAGGGTCCGGCACATTTAAGCCTCAATCCGGCCGTTCAGTTCAAAGGGAATGGGAACCGCTTTTTCAAACGGAAGCGCTGCGAAATCAACAACCCCCGGGACAACCAGAGGTGCAGCAAAATATATCTGCTAAAAATACAGATGAACCTCTAGAGCGTTCAAACCTTGCTTTCACACTCAATCAAAATTACATTGTTACAAGGGTTAAATCAGGCCTGATGCTGATCCATATGCAAAGGGCAATGGAACGCATTCTGTTTGAAGAATTCCTGAATTCGTTGCGTTCGGGCAAAGGGATGTCGCAGCAAACACTTTTCCCGGTCACGCTCCAGTTTACGGCGCAGGAAGCTGCTATATTAAAGGAAATTCAAAATAATCTGCGCCACCTGGGATTTGACATGGAGGAGTTTGGCGACAACAGCTTTATTTTGAACGGCACCCCTACCGGGTTGAACAACACCGACATGAAAGACGTTTTGGATAACATCATTGAAAATTACAAACAGGAAAGCGCAGGCACAACAACCCTGAAAACAGTAAATCTGGCAAAAACCATGGCAGTCAACATGGCAGGTCGTCACAAATGGAATCTTGAGCCCGAAGAAGTTAACGCACTCATCGACAGGCTTTTTGCCACTGAAGCACCGGAATCATCTCCCGATGGCAAGGCTGTTGTTAGGATCATAAACCTGAGTGAAATAGAAGATAAATTTTAATTTAGATTAATGGATCAATACAGACCGACAGGTTTCAGAATATTACCCCCCGTTGTAAAGAACCTCATAATCATTAATGCGCTGTTCTATCTGGGGACCATTGCTGCTTCGCAAACTTTCCATATCGATCTCGCTGACTATCTTGGATTACATTATCCGGTTTCATCCCTTTTTAAACCGCATCAATTAGTTACCTACATGTTTATGCATGGAAGCCCTGCCCATATATTGTTTAACATGTTTGCCGTTTGGATGTTTGGCAGTACCCTCGAAAATGTTTGGGGACCAAAAAGATTTCTCATTTTTTATATGATCACCGGAATAGGTGCAGGGTTAATTCAACTGGCTGTGAGTTATGTTCAGGTTACCGGCTTGGAAGCTCAGTTGGATCCTGAGACTATTACAATGATTCGGAGCGAAGGATTATCTATTTATCAGCAAGGCAACTATTTCACGAATCCAATTGTGCAGAAATTAAATCTTTTGTACAACATTCCCACGGTTGGTGCCTCCGGTTCGATTTTCGGATTGTTGCTGGCGTTTGGAATGCTATTTCCAAATGCTTTGATTTACCTCTATTTTGCCATTCCAATAAAAGCTAAATATTTTGTGATTGGCTATGGCTTGATCGAGTTATTTAGTGGTGTGGCCAATAAACCGGGCGACAATGTTGCTCACTTTGCCCACCTTGGTGGAATGCTTTTCGGCTATTTTTTAATTGTTTTATGGAAACGACGACGATAGCTAATCAGGATGAATAACTTCAGATCAAATAACTTTGGCAGAACCGGATTTGGCGGATCAAACTTCGGGAATAATGCATTTTCGCAAAACCCCTGGGAGGAGATCAAACGTTTGTTCAAAAGCAACATGCTGGCCAAACTGATCATTATTAATGTGGTTGTATGGCTTGTGTTAAGGATTGTAATTGTATTTGCCGGATTATTTAATGTTGAAATTACCAGCGATCTCCTTTACTGGTTGGCGGTGCCCGCCCATATAAATAATCTGATCACTCATCCATGGACCTTGCTCACATACATGTTTTTACATGAAAGTTTTTGGCATATCCTGTTTAATATGCTCTGGTTGTATTGGTTTGGGCGCATCTTTTTGGAATTTTTAAATGAACGTCAGCTTCTTTCCACTTATCTCATGGGCGGACTTGCAGGTGCCATTGTTTACATCGCTTCCTATAATTTATTTCCCAGGTTCCAGGATGATTATATCAAATCATTGGCCCTGGGTGCCTCTGCATCGGTTACAGCCATTGTAATGGCAATTTCATTTTATGTTCCCAATTACCGGATCAATCTGCTTTTTTTAGGTCCTGTCCGTATATTATATATTGCAATGGGTTCCATCCTTTTAGATGTGCTTGCCATTGATTCGGACAATTCAGGTGGCCACCTCGCTCACCTGGGTGGTGCTATGTGGGGATTTCTGTATATATATATGTTGAAAAACGGCCATGACTTCAGTACAATTTTTAATAAGATACCAAGGTTTAATTTTTCCGGTAAAGGCAAAAAGGCTAAAAAAACGAAGTTTAAAAACGTTTATACCAATGAACGCCCTAAGAGTGACGAGGATTACAACATGGAGAAAAAACAGAACCAGGCTAAAATTGACAAGATCTTAGATAAAATTTCAAAATCAGGATACGAAAGCCTTACCAGGGAAGAAAAAGAGATTCTTTTCAGATCGAGTAATAAACATTAACATCTTTCATGTGCACCAAAAATCAGTAACCAAAGGATTTTCATTTTTCACAGTGCTTATGTTGATTTTAACCGGTATAGCCATCCTGGTTTTACTTATCTCGTACCTTGCTTTCCATGTTTCACCGGCCGCTGTCCCTTATATTGCTTTTGCCGGATTGGCTTACCCTTATATTTTGCTGGTCAATATTTTATTCGTGGTTTTCTGGATTGCCAATAAAATAAGGCTTTCATTCATTCCCCTGGCATTTATCCTGCTTGGCTGGAATCATACGGGCCGCTTGTTTCAATGGAGCGGAAAACCAACAAAACAGGAAGAGGGGATCAAAGTGGTTTCCTACAATATTCAGAATTTTATCAAATACAACACTTCTACTACCAAATATGTGAGTGACTTTGGAAACCAGGACCGCATTACCAATTGGCTCGCCGAACAATCCGCTGATATTGTTTGTTTGCAGGAAATGTTGTACGACAGGGATCATTACCAAACCTTTGCAAATCAACTTGGGAAACTGATCCATTGCCCCAATTCATACCACCAAAATTATTATCAATCGTCGAAAGGAAAGCTTGACGCCATTGCGATCTTTACCAGATACCCCATTATCAACAAAGGCCATTTTGTATATGATGGTAAATCGTATGGCATCTTTACGGATATCATCATTAATAATGATACCGTTCGGTTGTATAATTTGCACCTGGCCTCCATTCATTTCCGCAAGGAGGATTATGATTTCATTTCGGAGTTATCAACCCAGCAGGAGCAAGCTGAAATCAAAACCGGCACATTGCAGATCATTGAAAAAATGGAAGTGGCTTATAAAAAACGTGCCCTCCAGGTAGATATACTGGAAAATGCAATGGCTGGCTGTACTTATCCGGTGATCCTCTGCGGCGACTTTAACGATTCACCCAACTCATACACCTATCACAGGCTGGGCAGATCGATGCGTGATGCTTTTGTGGAAAGCGGAAGCGGACTGGGAACCACTTATGCCGGTAAAAATTTTCCGGCCTTCCGGATTGATTATATTTTTCATGACCCTCGTTTTGAATCTGCCGGTTTTGAACGTCATAAGCTCGATCTGTCAGACCACTACCCTATTTCATGTATGCTTTACCCAAAGTTAATTAAGAATTAATCCAAATTTCACAATCGGTTGACGATGTATTATTATTTCCTATTTTCGCATTGATTAACTGACTGTGAACATGAAAATAATTATCAAACTGACTGCTGTCATGGCAGCCCTTGTATTGCTATCAGCTAACTCAAAAGCCCAACAAAGATTGGACTCCCTGTTAAAAGAAAGGGACACTCAGTACAATCAATACAATAAATTTAAATCAGACCTGAAGGAACGACCGTGGATAAAACTGGTTGAGCTGGGCGATAAAGCATCGGCACTCATCGAAACAGATAATCATATTCTGAAACAATACCTTCTCCAGGAAATAAGCCTTAACCAGGAACTAACCGTTGAACTGGAACATCTGAACCAGGAAGTTGCCCTGCTGAATAAAGAAACTCAAATGCAGGAGAATATGCTTGCTGAAAGGCATAATTTTGCCAATACCCTCCTGTATATTATTACCGGACTTTCTGCGTTGCTTATCATTATGTTTGTTCTTTTTATCGACCGGCAAACACGCTTTAGATCTGTTAAGCTTGAACTGGAAAGATTATGGGCCGATAAGGACGGATCGAAAATGACCAGGTTGCAGAAAGACGAATTGAGTTTGTTATCGGACCAGGTGAACAACCTCGCCGAAGAAAATGATCAGTTGAAGCAGGAACTTAACCAGGAGCAAGGCCAAAAATCGGAGGCGATGGAATCGCTTAAAAAAGAGATCCGCTCGCGATTGCAAATTGAACAGGAAATTAAAGATCTTATCTCGCAGATCAAAAAAACATAATTTTTTATATTTCCATTATTGTACATTACGAATTGGTTATAGCGGATAGCTAATTGCATTTATAGGCCATCCATAATACCGGCGCCGTAGGTGCCGAATATTTGTAAAAATAATATCCAAACGGAGAAAAACCGTGCTGAATATGCGGAACTTTCAATGGTCCTTGCCAGCTTCTTTGAATATAAAACATGTTGCCCCTACAGGGCAATTTTTATTGGCTTAACCTAATTTCTATAAAGATTTCGCCCCTCAGGGGCTGTTTTTCTGACAATACTGAAATGATGGCGCCCTAGGTGCCGGATATTTGTAAAAATAATATCCAAACGGAGAAAAACCGCGCTGAATGTGCGGAACTTTAAATGGTCCTGAACAAATAATCTGAAAAACATCCTGTCCTTCTATGATTTCCAGAGGAATACCGGTTTATAGCGGATCCGACATCACCGCTTCAACCTCTGCTACTGTTTTCGGGATCGGTTTACCTAAAACACGATAGCCTGTATCGGTCACCAGGATATCATCTTCAATTCTGATTCCACCAAAATCTTTGAAGCTTTCCACTTTTTCGTAATTAATGAAATCCATAAATTTATTTTCGCTGCGCCATTGATCAATCAGTGCAGGAATAAAATAAATACCGGGCTCAATGGTGAATACATACCCCGGTTGATGCCGTTTGCCCAATCGCAAAAATGCCGTTCCGAATTGGGTACTCCGTTTGATTTCTTCATCATAACCCACATAATTCTCACCAAGGCCTTCCAGGTCGTGAACATCCAGTCCCATCATATGACCCAGTCCGTGCGGGAAGAACATGGCATGTGCACCTTCCCTAACAGCATCCTCGGTATTGCCTTTCATCAGGCCGATATTTTTAAGTCCGTCCACAATAACACGTGCAGCAAGCATATGCAAATCACGATTCGGGATTCCGGGTTTGGTAGCTTCGATGGATTTCATATTGGCTTCCAATACAATTTCGTAAATATCTTTTTGGCGTTGATTAAATTTACCTCCCACGGGCATCGTACGGGTAATATCCGAAGCATAATGCATTTCCGTTTCAGCACCGGCATCGGCAACCATCATGCGGCCCTCCACCAGGGTATTTCCGTGATAATGGTTGTGCAATGTTTCGCCATGGATACTTAAAATTATCGGGAATGACACCGGGTTTCCGAGCGCCAGTGAAATGCCTTCCATTCTGCCCGAAATTTCTCTCTCAACCCTGCCGGGCATGGCCATGCGCATGGCGGTGGTGTGCATTTCATAAGCTATACCTACCGCCTTTTCAATTTCGGCAATTTCGTATTTGTCTTTTATCGACCGCAGTTTAATAATTCCCCTGATCAGTTCGAGTGATGCATTTTGTTTAACATCTTTAAACGGAATGCCGGTAAGTTCTTCGAGCAGCATATAAGTTTCACCCCGATAGGGAGGTACAAAATGAACCTTGCGGCCTTTTGACTTAGCCTCCTGCACAAAATCAAACAAATCTTTATATAGAGCGGTATTGGTAACGCCAGCCTTTGCCGCACGATCAGCCATCAGCGGTTGGGGCCCCATCCAGATGATATCATCAAGATCAACGTCATTTCCAAAAATATAATCCTTGTTGTTATCGATATCGATCACTCCGGCCAGATCGGGGTGAGCCAGCCCGAAGAAATAGAGAAAATTACTGTCCTGCCTGAAATGGTAGGTATTTGCAGGGTAATTATAAGCAGCTTCGGGATTGCCGGGAAGCAGAATTATCCCGGATTTCACTTCATTGCGGAGCCGGTTGCGGCGATCGGTATAAACACTTGCATCAAACATATTGTATCGTTTTTATTCATTTAAATATTGAAGGATCGCTAAATTATTAATTTCTTTCCGACTATCGGTCAGAATTTGTAAATTTGGGAAAAATCATTTTAATGAAAACCCGACGACCGGCAGTGGCAGGCCGTTTTTATCCTGCGACGGCACCTGAGATCAAAAAACAGCTATCCGAAATCCTGGACAAGGAAAGGCAGTTTATTGATATTTCGTTGTCACAAAAGGAGATCATCGGGGCAGTGGTTCCGCATGCCGGCTATATGTTTTCGGGCTACCAGGCCATCCATTTTTTTGAAATCCTCAAAAACACCAACCAGCAATTCGACACTTTTTTTATTATCAATCCCAACCATACAGGGTACGGGGCCGAGATCAGCCTGGATGAAAACGATAGCTGGGAAACACCTTTCGGTCGGGTGGATATCGATTACGATTATTACGACCTGCTCGATTTCTCCGAGTCGGCATCAGCCCATAAATTTGAACATGCCGGAGAGGTGATTCTTCCCTTGCTCCAGAATCATCTTGACTACCCATTCCGGATCGTACCCATCACCATGTCGAGGCAAACAACCGACAACGCCAGATTCATCGCACAAAATATTTTCAAGGCAAATGCTTTGTTGAAGAAAAAAATATGCTTGATCGCATCTTCCGACTTCTCTCATTTTGTTCATCCGGGTGAAGGCCGGGAGCTCGACCGGTTTGTGATTAATGAAATTCTAAAGATGAATCCGGCGGGAGTTTATAAAGAGGTTAAGGATAGAGATATTTCCGTTTGTGGTTTCGGGCCAATAATGACCCTTATGGAATATGCAAAACTCGTAAGCGAAAATCCGCAGGCACGGATACTGAAGATTGGCCATTCGGGAGAGGTCATGCCCTCCAGCGAAGTGGTGGATTATGTTAGCATTTTAATTTATAACGAAGCATAATGCTGGGAGGAGGAGCAGGACATATTGCAGATATGGTGGCACGCTACAAGGCCAATATGTTGATGCTCAGAAGAAAAAGATACTTTCGTAAAAATGTATCCAGGTTCGAACAAAACCACGAAGACACCCTCCGATTTAAAAAGTCAAATCCGGCCCAGTTAAAAAAACTGCATGATCAATTGGTGAAAGAACAAAAGATTCAATTGATCAAATGGCTGATCATTCTTGCTATCTCTACAATTGCCGTTATTTGGGCATTTAATTGGATATTCTTTTAATGTTTAACAAAAATAATATGTCATGAAAAAATTGAATCTGCTTTTCATTATCTCCATTTCTCTGTTACTTTTTTCTTGTGATTGTGATACTGATGAAAATCATCCTAAAAACCGAACCATCACAGTTACCGGGAGCGCTGCTATGACTGTGATCCCTGATGAAATTGTTATTTCCGTTACATTGGAGGAATACTGGCCTGCTCAGTTTACCAGCAATGTTGACCCAAAAGATTATAACAACAAAGTTTCCATGAAAAAAATTGAAGCCGGCTTTTTTAAGACTTTGGCGGATTTAGAAATTCCACAGGATAGCATTATCCTTGATCAGACAGGCAGAAGATGGCAATACGAAGGCAAAAGCAACTTGTATAAAAGTTACAGAATTAGTGTTGCCACTTTTGACAAAGCCGATTCACTGATTGCCGCAATGGATGAATACGGCGTATCAAACATCCGGATAAGTGAAGTTAGAAACAAAAATTTAACCGAATACCGGGCACAGGTAAAAGCCCAGGCCATCAGGGCAGCGCTGGGTAAAGCCTCCGCCTTACTCAAAGCCATTGATGAACGCCCTGGCAAAGTGATCTCGATCAATGAAAATAACTATGAGTCATTGGGATCGCAATGGCCGGGTTCATCCAATAACGTTTCAATGATTAGCAACACGTTTATGGGCTCCTCCGGAAACAGTAACAATGAGGATACTTTCAGAAAAATTCCACTTCGGTTTGAAGTAACAGCTGTTTTTGAAATTAAATAAAATAAATGAAAAAAGCAGTTTCCCTGTTTAATAAGGAGTTTCGCCCTGGCGACTATCTCATTAAAAGTGCTTATCAATACGAGATTCCATTGGCGATAGTGAGCCTAATTTCAATATTGCTAATTTTAACAACTTCGATAAATTTACATTTTTTGGTTACCGTTTGCATAACTACGCTTTCTTTGATGTATTATTTCATGGCCTTTTCAAAGGTCGGTTTGGGAAAACCACCTTCACCCTATGCCGTTTTTATCAGGAAAATAATGTACATATCTTTTGCAGTCACCGCTTTAGGAACACTGTTTTACTTCAGTCATTATAGTGGTTCAATGCTGATGAACCAAATGGGCATGATCTCCATTTTAGGCACCTTACTTAGTTATTTTTTCCTCAGGATACGCGTTCCCGAAATAAAGCTGATATCCGGAGCGGATACCCGCCGTTTGTTATTCCTGCTGGTGATTGATTTATTTGTAGCTATTGATTTACTAAACATTAACGCGCCTTAAAATGGCATGTACCGAAATTTAGAATAATTCTATCCTTTTTGTATATTATATTTGCTTCAAATGATTTTGAAGCTGATGACTAAAGCCATATTGCCATGCATGAAGGGGATTTTAACAACCTCCTTTTTAATTGTTTTATTAAATATTTGTTTTTTAGCAAATGCACAAAATGCAGCTGTTCTGCTGTATAATACTGAACTTGTTATTGAAAACGGCAAGCTAGAAGAGCGGGTTCGCATCATCATTCAAATAAATAACAGGGAAGGTGAAGATTACCATAATTTCAATATTAATTACACCGAAGGAGATAAAATAAAAAACCTTAAAGCCTGGATTGCGGATTCCGACAATCAGGAGATTAAAAAGTTAAATCCAAAGGATGTAAAAGACAGAAACCGTTTTGATTATACAACTTTTCACAGTGATAATTTTATAAAATATTTTTCACTCACCCATGGCGAGTACCCCTATAAACTTCACATTGAGTATACACATCAGTATCAAAAGTTTCTCTATATCGCCCACTGGAGCCCTGGTTTGTACATTTATATTCCTTCCTACTTCTCAAAACTCAAACTAACAGTTCCAAATGACTACAAGATATCCATAAAGAGTTTTGATATTCCTGCTCCTGAAATCACAAACTCTGAAGATAAAATAATGTATTCATGGGAATCATCCTACCTTTCGCCATTTGAAAACGAAAAACTGGCACCCGACAAACAAGATCTATATCCTCATCTGGTCATTGTTCCGGAAAAGTTTAATTACGGTTTGGCAGGTGAATTCACGAGCTGGCAAACCTATGGAAACTGGCAATACCGAATGCTGGAGGGACTCGACCATTTAACCGACCAGGAAATATCAATCGTACATCAACTCACCGATACAATTGAAAATGATTTAGAAAAAGCGAAAACGCTTTATCACTATTTGCAGGACAATACCCGCTATATCAATGTAAGTATTGATGTGGGAGGTTTAAAGCCCTATCCTGCTTCGTATGTTGCAATAAACAAGTATGGTGATTGCAAAGCCCTAACAAATTATATGATGACGATTTTAAAGGAGGTTGGTATTGAATCATACTATTCAAAGATTTACAGCGGCAATATACCCATAACACTCGACAAAGATTTTCCAAGCCAGCAGTTTAATCATGTTATTTTAATGGCGCTGATAAACAATGACACCGTTTGGCTGGAAAACACAAGTGACATTGCACCTTTTGGTTACCTCGGTACCTTCACCCAAAATCGCGAAGCATTTGTAATAAAAAAAGACAGCAGCTATTTTATAAAAACCCCAGCCCTCGATTCTAATATGGTTTTTGAAAGTTATGCAACACATTTGAGATTCGATGAGGAATTGGATTGTAACGTTAATGCACAGCTCATTTTATATGGAGATAATTTTGAAAATGTATCCTTCTATTCAAAACAACTTTCGGAACAGGAACAAAAGAAGCAGCTACGGGGCTATATTAAATTCAAAAACTTTGAAATTACCGATTGGGAAATTCATCAAAGCAACAGGGACCTTCCATTTGTTACGGTTGATTTAAAATATACGGCATCTCATTTCTTAAAGTCACAGTCACAGTTTATTTATGGTGCCATCCCACCTTTAAACACTGAAATATTCAATCTTAAAAAAGAACGGAAATGGCCGCTCGTACTGATGTATCCAATTCATATCAGCGACTCACTGTTTATTGGTTATAACAGTACAATGGAACCTACCTTGCGCGATGACATTCATTTAAAATCCGATTTTGGACATTATTCCTTTGAATACAAAATCACCAAAAGTGGTGAATTGCTCATTATCCGGAAATTATTGATTTACCGGGGCAAATATGAAAATGAATTATATGATGCCTTTAAGGCATTTATTGATCAAATCAAAAATACAGAATCAAAAAATCCCATTGTTCTAAATAAAATACTATGAAAATATTAAAACCAATTGCGCTGTTGCTGCTTTCTGCTTTTTTCATTCAACAAAACACAAGAGCAGGTGAATTATCTCATGAATACGGCGAAGTAACCCAGGCTGATTTTGACCTTAAAGCCGAAGGGTTCCTCAAAGATGCGGATGCAGCGGTAATATATGATATCGGCGAATCGGATTTTTATTATTCAGATTACAAATTTGTTATTAATTTCCAGCGAAAAACCAGAATTAAAATCTTTACAGAAGCAGGAATTGAAAACGCAGAAATAACAATTCCTTTTTATAAAAGTGATGATTTCACTGAAAAAGTTTCAGACATCAAGGCTGTTACTTATAATCTGGAAAACGGTGTGATAACAGAAACAACCCTTTACAATTCACAAATTTTCGAGGAGAAGATCAACGAAAACTGGTATATAAAAAAATTCACCCTGCCCTCGGTGAAACCCGGATCAATTATTGAATTCCGATACGACCACGACACCCCATACAAATTTAATCTCCAGGATTGGGAGTTTCAGCGCGAAATCCCAACCCTTTTCAGTGAATACACCGTTCATCTTACTCCCTTTTATAACTATTTCTTTCTGCTTCAGGGTGCTGATCATTTCGAAAAACAGGAATCGTTTGAGGAAAAGGGACTGCCCAGGATGTACGGCGCTATGGAATACAGGATGAAAACACACCGGTTTATCAAAGAAAATATCCCCGCTTTTGAAGAAGAGGCATTGATTACTTCAAAAGAAGATTATATCATCAAGCTAGACTTCCAGTTAATGAGCGTGATCCGTTCGGATGGCAGTCGGATTGAATACATGACCACATGGGAAAATTTTATCAAAGATCTGCTTAAAGACGACAATTTCGGGAAATTTCAAAATGCTTTGGAACGAAAATCAAAGGCTTTTGTGAAAGAAAACAATTTGCTGGCTCTGTCTCCGGCTGAAAGGTTTTTGTTTATTGTAGATCATGTTAAAACCCATTACGTTTGGGACAAAAGAAACCGACTGTACTCGCAGCAATCGGCTTCTGAATTTTTGAAAAATCAAAAAGGCAATTCAGCAGAAATAAACCTATTTCTGACTGCTCTCCTGAATGCCGCAGAGATTGTTGCATATCCCGTAATATTGAGCACCCGTGATCACGGTAAAATAAAACTTGATTATCCCTTTTATCGCTTCTTCAATTATGTAGTTGTTGCTGCAATCATCGATGATAAATTGGTTATGACGGATGGGTCAGCCATTTATCTGAGAAACGACAAAATACCTTCAAAATGCTTTAATGATAAAGGCTTGATCATGAAATCGGATGAAGTAGAATGGTTACCACTAACCGACACCCAAATATCAAGTAATTTTATTAATATTAATATTAAAATAAGTCCTGATTTTGATACCATTACCGCCGACATTAGCGATGTTTCTCAACTTTATATTGCTGAAGAAATGAAATCAGTGTTTGGTGACAATTTAATTGACCTGAAAAAAAGTGTCGAAAATAAGGGGTATGAGCAGGTAAATGTATCGGAAACAAGAAATTTTGATGATCCAAACAAACCTTACATTGTGATTTATTCGATTAAGAAAGGGATTGATCACTTTGATGATAAATATTTAGTGCCCCCATTCCTTAATGAGCCGGTAAGTAAAAACCCACTTAAAGGAAAGGAAAGAAACTATCCCATGGATATGACCTATCCAAAACGTTTCACTTTTATGACTGAAATTACCATACCCAAAGGCTATAAACTAACAGGTATTCCGGCTGCTCAAAATTATGACGATGATTTAACAGCCAGCAAATATAATATTACATCCACCGATTCAACGGTATCTATCAATGCGTCCTATGAATTTAAAAAATCGGTTTACAGTTATACCAAATACCACAAATTAAAGGCTTTCTACAACCAAATCATCAAACAATTTAATGAGAACCTGGTGTTTGAGAAAACAAATGAAGAAGCGAAGATGGACTAATTATTGAGAATTGAAATTCCTTTAAATAATGAATGTAATTTGAGTAATTTTGAGTGCCAATGCATATTACACTTCAATGAAAAAATTTACCCCCATTTTCTTGTCATTAGCCCTTTTGATGGCTTGTTCAGGCAACAATAATAAAAATCAAGATCAGCAGAAGCAAAGTCAGCTTGCCCAGCAGGTTAAAGCCGAAACACTCCGCAGCTGGCAGGGTTACAAAACCTACGCCTGGGGCAGCGATGTTTTATTGCCTTTAAGCAAAAGCAGCGAAAACTGGTACGACGAACCCCTGTATATTTCCCCCATCGATGCTTACAGCACCCTGCGTGTTATGGGTTTTGACGATGAAGCCAAAGAGATCGAGAATTACGTGATCGACAGCCTGCACTTCGACAAAGATATTTATGTGAAAGTGTTTGAAGTAAACATCCGCGTTTTGGGTGGATTGCTTTCTATGTACCAATACACTGGCAATGAAAAAATCCTGGCTAAAGCCGAAGATTTTGGCAGGCGACTCCTCCCCGCTTTTGAAACAGGTACCGGAATGCCGGCTTATTGGGTTAACCTGAAAACAGGCAGGATAAAAGGAGATACCATCAATATGGCGGAAGCTGGAACTTACCTCTTGGAAATGGGAATTCTGAGTTATTACACTAAAGACCCTGTTTTTTACCAAAAGGCTAAAAAAGCCACTTTCGCAGCATACGACCGCCGTTCTGAAATAGGCTTGATCGGTGAGCGCATGGATATTCAAACGGGCGAGTGGACCAACAGGAGCAGCCATATTTGTGCAGGGGTGGATTCCTATTTTGAATATTTATACAAAGCCTGGCTTTTGTTTGGTGATCCCGATCTGAAGGATGCCTGGGACAACAGCATTGCGGCTATCGAAAAGTACATTCCCGAAATGCAGGACTCACTCGTTTGGTATGGAAGGGTGGATATGGATTCGGGGGAGCATATCAGCAGCGTGATAACCCTGTATGATGCCTTTTTCCCCGGACTTTTGGCCATTAGCGGCAACATTGAAAAATCGGAAAAACTACAGCGCACCTGGGACTGGCTCTGGAATCAAAACGGATTGGAACCTATGGCTTATGATTATAAAAAGCACGAGCCCACATATCCGGTTTATGACCTGAACCCGGAGATCATCGAATCGGCTTATTACCTGTTTCATTTCACCGGCGATTCCACCTATTATAATATGGGTGTAACTTACTGGAACGATATTTTACAATATTGCAAAAACGATGTGGCTTTTAATGCCATCGAAAATGTGGTTACCAAAGAAAAGCGCGACTACATGGCCACCTATTTCTTCGCGGAAACCCTTAAATATTTTTATTTGCTTTTTGGCGATCACGGAACCTTCAATTTCGATGATTATATCTTCACCACGGAGGCACATACCTTCAGAAGAGATCAGTTTAACAAAACAGAAGCAGCAAAAAGGTTGGGGTTTTAATTCCAATAGCTATCACGATCTGGACTAAAAACTAAAAATTTTACGGTGCCTTCGAAAAATAAAGTGCACTTCGACTCCGCCTGCCTGGATCGGCAAACAGTCTCAGTGCACCGCAACTAATAACTATAAACTTCAAACTTCGAACTTCAAACTATACAACGTTCACCTCCCGTTCCAATTCCACCCCAAACTTCTCCTTCACCGATTGAAGCACCTTTTCCGAAAGCTCGAACAACTGCTTTCCATTTGCTTTTCCGTAATTCACCAGCACCAACGCCTGCCTGGCATGAACACCTGCATCGCCTTCGCGGTAGCCTTTCCATCCGCATTGATCGATGAGCCAGCCGGCTGCCAGTTTAAAACTGTCATTATCAAGGGCAAATGAAACCAGGTTTGGAAAGCGTTCTTTTAATTCCTGATGTTGTGAGGTGCTTACTTCCGGGTTTTTGAAAAAACTTCCCGCATTCCCAATTTCAGCTGGGTCCGGCAATTTGCTGCGCCGGATATTGATCACCGCCTGCCGCAGGGTTTGCAGATCAGGCTTTTTTACGTTCATCGCTTCTAATTCCTGCAAAATGGTTCCGTAAGAGGTGTTAAAAACCGGCTTTTTATTCAGCCTGAAAGTTACATTCAGGATCAATCCCTTACCTTTTAAAGCATTTTTAAAAATGCTG
>ERZ795053.816-NODE-816-length-39664-cov-9.458961_pt1 | contig 39664 bp, 36 predicted proteins | sample MGYA00375137_ERZ795053 | MGnify/ENA primary metagenome ERZ795053 (study PRJEB30182, sample SAMN05720284) | activated sludge metagenome | isolation source: Anaerobic digester | place: Hong Kong | collected 2014-12-17 ... | reverse complement strand
GCACCTGCGACAGCCCTTTTGCGATGCGCGGGCGCCAGGAAACGGCATCTGTCAAAGCGTCCCCTCCTCCCGAGTTCCGGATGTGCCTGGCACAACCATACGGCCCGACGGGCCGGGCGCTGCCCTCGCCTTGTGGCGGGGCGGTCGAGGAAGAAAGACGGCGCTCCGGATGCGATCGGCCCACGCCCCGGACGGGGTCCGCTTGACGCGGGCGCCTTCAGCGGAAGAGAAATCCGGATCGCCCTCGCCGCAACAGAAAGGATGATGGCATGAAACTCGGTCTGCTGACGGCACCCTTTCCCGACACCGAGCTGATGGAGGTCGCGCGCTGGAGCGCCTCGGCCGGGTTCGAGGCGCTGGAGATCGCCTGCTGGCCCGCCTCGGGCGGGGAGGCGCGGCGCTACGCGGGAACCTCGCATATCGACGTGGACGGCATCACCGGGGCCCGGGCGCGCGAGATCGCGGCCGCGCTCGGCGAGACGGGCGTCGCGATCTCGGCGCTGGGCTACTACCCCAACCCGCTCCACGGGGAAGCCGCCCATCGCGAGCAGGTCATCGGGCATCTCAAGAAGGTGATCACCGCGGCGGGGCTGATGGGGGTGGGCGTGGTCAACACCTTCCTCGGCGGGGACCGGAGCCTCGATGCCGACCGCAACTGGGACCGCGCGCGCGTGATCTTCCCGGAGATCGTGGCCCATGCCCGCGACAGCGGCGTGACGCTCGCCTTCGAGAACTGCCCGATGATCTTCTCGGCGGACGAATGGCCCGGTGGCCACAACATCGCCTATTCGCCGCGGATCTGGCGGCGCATCTTCGAGGAATGGGGCGAGGCCGTGGGCATGAACTTCGACCCGAGCCATCTCGTCTGGCAGATGATCGACCAGGGCCGGTTCATCCGCGAATTCGGCGGCAGGATGGTCCATGTCCATGCCAAGGACGTGATGATCGACCGGGACGGGCTCTACGAGCACGGCGTGATGTCGGTCGGCATGGGCTGGCAGGTGCCGCGCATGCCGGGGCTCGGCGACGTGGACTGGCCGGGCTTCTTCTCGGAGCTCTACCGGGCGGGCTACGACGGGCCGGTGATCGTCGAGCACGAGGACCGGACCTTCGAGGGCACGGACGCGGCGGTCAAGCGCGGCTTCCTCATGGCCCGCGACGTGCTGCGGCCCTATGTGAAATAGGCGGGCGCCGCCGGCGCCGAACGAACTGTGACGCAACGACAATTCGACTTGTCGGCGCGGTCGGAGGCGTCCATGCTTCCGCTCGGCGACGCGACGCCATCCAGAGCGACCGGGCGAACCCGCTGCCGGGACCGGCCGCATGGCCCGAGCCGGCGAGGGTCCGGCCGGAAAGATCGCCGAAGAATGCGCGAAAAACCGCGCGCAACCAACGAAAGGGAGAAAGCTTTGACCAAGAGGAAGATGCTCGCAACCATGGCGCTCACGGCGCTGCTCGCCGCCCCCGCGCTCGCCGAAGACTATACCATCGGGCTCTCGAACGGCTGGGTCGGCTCCGAATGGCGCACCCAGATGATCGAGGAGGCGCAGGCGGCCGCGGCGGCCTGGGCGGACCAGGGCGTCAATATCGAGCTGGTGATCTCCTCCGCCGACATGGACGTGCAGGGCCAGATCAACGTCGTGCGCAACATGATCAACCAGGGCGTCGATGCCATCATCATCAACCCCAACAGCCCCACCGCCTTCGATCCGATCATCGCCCAGGCCGCGGGCCAGGGCATCCTCGTGATCGCCACCGACGCCGAGGTCTCCTCGCCGGACGCCTATTACGTCGGCATCGACCAGAAGGGCTGGGCGATGCAATCGGCGAAATGGCTCGCCGAGACGCTCGGCGGCGAGGGCAAGGTGGTGGCCATCAACGGCGTCGCCGGGCACCCGGCCAACCAGATGCGCGTCGAGGGCTACCAGGAGGTCTTCAAGGAGTATCCCGGCATCGAGGTCGTCAACGAGGCCAATGCCAACTGGGACCAGGCGCAGGGCCAGCAGACCATGCAGACCCTGCTCGCCTCCAATCCCGATCTCGACGGCGTCTGGGTTCAGGACGGCATGGCCGCCGGCGCCTGGCGCGCCATCGAGGCCGCGGGCCGCGACGACATCGCCGCGACCGGCGAGATCCGCAAGGACTTCCTCGATACCTGGGAGGAGAAGGGCTACACCACCGCGGCTTCGGTCAACCCGCCCGGCGTCATGGCCTCGGCGCTCAATGCGGCGGTGCTGATGCTGCAGGGCAACGAGATCGACGCGAGCAAGATCTCCGGGGTCTACGGCAATGCGCTCTACATCCCGATCCCCTTCATCTCCGGCGAGAACGTCGAGGCGGCGCGCGCCAGCGCCGAAGGCAAGCCGGATTACTACTCGGTCACCGAGACGGTGAGCGTGGACGACCTGAAATCGGCGTTCTTCAAGTGATCCCGCCGAACGGGCGGCGGCCTCGGCCCCGCCCGTTTCCTGCCCGCGGCGGGCTTCCGTCTTGAGCCTTCTCGTCGCCGAGAACATCCGCAAGGCCTTCGGCAGCACGCTCGCGCTCGATGGCGCTTCGCTGACCGTGGAGCCCGGCGAGGTGCACGGGCTGATCGGCTCGAACGGCTGCGGCAAGTCGACGCTCTGCAAGATCGCCGCCGGCTCGGTCGGCGCCGACGAAGGTCACCTGCGCTTCGACGGACGGGAGGGGTTCTTCGGCACGCCCGCCGCGGCCGCTGCGGCCGGCATCGCCGTCTTCTACCAGGAATTGAGCCTGATCCCCGACCTCGACGTGGCCGAGAACATCGCACTCGGCCACGAGCCCGGACGCCGCGGCATGGTCGACGGCGGGGCGATCCACCGGGAGGGCGCGCGGCTTCTCGCGCGCTTCGGGTCGTCGGGCGGCAAGGGGCTCACCCCGGGCGCGCTGGTGCGCGACCTCTCAGCCGACCAGCGCCAGATCGCCGAGATCTGCAAGATCCTCGCGCGCGCGCCGAAGCTGGTGATCTTCGACGAGGCCACCTCCTCGCTCGACGGCGACCAGGTGCAGATCTTCTTCGAGATCGTGCGCGAGCTGCGCGAAGCCGGCACCGGCATCATCTTCATCTCGCACCGCATGGACGAGCTCTTCGCGATCTGCGACCGCATCACCGTGATGCGCGACGGCCGGACCGAGGCGACCCTGCCGGTGGCCACCACCGACCGCGAGGCGGTCCTGACCCTGATGGTCGGAAGCGCGCTCGCCACCCGCCACCGGGACGAGGCGCCGCCGCGGCCGGGCGCCCCGGTGCTGGAGGTCGCGGGGCTGAGCAACGCGGTGCTGCGCGACGTCTCCTTCACCCTCCATGAAGGCGAGATCCTCGGCCTCGGCGGCCTGCACGGCCAGGGGCAATCGGCGGTGCTGCGCGCGATCTTCGGCGCCGATCCCTCCAGCGGCTCGGTGCGGCTCGGCGGCATGCCCCACGCCCGGCGCAGCCCCGCGGCCGCGATCCGGGCCGGCCTCGGCTATGTCTCCGGCGACCGGGGCATCAACGGCGTCTTCCTCGACCGGCCGATCCTCGAGAACATGGCCATTGCGCATCTCTCCAAGTCCCGCGCCGCGGTCTTCCGGCCGCGGGCCTTCGTCGAGCGCGTCGCCGGGATCGTCGCGCGGCTCAACCTGCGCTTCGCCGGCTACGACTTCCCGCTGCGCACGCTCTCGGGCGGCAACCAGCAGAAGGTGGTGATCGCACGCTGGCTCGCCACGGGCCCGCGGGTGCTCCTGCTCGACGACCCCACCAAGGGCATCGATGTCGAGGCCAAGGCCGATCTCTACGCGATCATCGACGAGCTCGCCGCCGAGGGCGTGGCGATCCTGCTGCATTCCTCGGAGGACGAGGAGCTGCTCTCCACCGCCCACCGCGTGCTGGTCTTCGGCTCGGGCCGCATCCGCGCGGATCTCGCGGGCGAGGCGCTGACCCCGACCGCGCTCTACCGCGCCGCCTACGAGGTCAGCGCCGCATGACCGAAGCAGCCGCCCCCGCCCCGGAGAGCCGCCCTCCGCTGCGCATCCGCTGGGCGCTCGCCTTCGTGGTCTTCGCCGTCTTCTTCGCGGTCAACGCCTGGCTCCAGCCCTCGCTCCTGACCACCCGGGTGCTCACCTCCAACCTCACGAGCTTCCTGCCGCTGGTGCTCGTGGCGATCGGCCAGACCTATGTGGTGCTCGCCGGCGACATCGACCTCACCGCCGGCGCGATCATCGCCCTCGTCAACGTGAGCGTGGTCACCCTCATCGAACAGGCGGGCGGCAGCGGCGGCGCCATCGCCCTGGGGCTCGCCGCCGGCATCGCGCTTGGGATCCTCTGCGGGCTCCTCAACGGGCTGCTGGTGGCGGTGCTGCGGCTCCAGGCCATCGTGACCACCTTCGCCACCTCGATCGTCTTCGGCGGCATCGCGCTCTGGATCCTGCCCCAGGCCGGCGGCAGCGTGCCGCAGGCCTATTGGCGCGGCTATGCCGGCGGCCTCGGGCCGGTGAAGCTGACGGTAATCCTCTTCCTCGTCGCGCTCGGCACCGCGATCCTCTTCTCCCGCATGCGCTGGTACCGGCACCTGCTGGCGATCGGCGGCAACCGGCTCGGCGCCTTCCAGTCCGGGCTCGCGGTGACCCGCCAGCGGGTGATCTCCTATGTGCTCTGCGGCCTCTTCGCCGCCCTCGCCGCCCTCTGCCTCGTCGGCGAGACCGCCAGCGCGGATCCGCTGCTCGGGCCCTCCTTCACCCTGACCTCGATCAGCGCGGTGGTGCTCGGCGGCACGGCGCTCGCCGGCGGGCGCGGCGGGGTGATCGGCTCGATCCTCGGCGCACTGACGCTCGGGCTGATCAACAACATCGTCTTCTTCGCCAAGCTGCCCTACGTCACCCAGGACCTGGTCAAGGGCCTGATCATCCTGGCGGCTCTCGCCGGCGGCATCCTCGGGGCCCGCCGATGAGGCTGCTGCGCCATCCCCTCGTGCTCGCCGGTCTCGCCATCCTCGCCCTGCTCGCGATCGGCGAGGCGGTCGCGCCCGGTTTCGCCGGCGCCGGGCAGCTGCGCAGCCAGTTCGTCATCGCGGCCATGCTCGGCGTGATCGCCGCGGGACAGAACCTCGTGATCCTCGCCGGGCGCGAGGGCATCGACCTCTCGGTCGGCGCGATGCTCGGCCTCGGCGCGCTGGTCGCGGGCAACGTGATGGACGGCGACAACGCCATGATCCTCGCGGGGCTCGGCGCGGCGGTGGCGGTGACCGGCGCCTTCGGCCTGCTCAACGGGCTCGGCATCACCATCCTGCGCATCCCGCCGCTGGTGATGACCCTGGGCATGGCCGGCGTGATCCAGGGGCTCCTGATCATCCTGACCTCGGGCCGGCCCTCCGGCCGGGCGGCGCCGGCGCTGACCCGCTTCATCATCGACCCGCTCGTCGCGGGCATCCCGGGGCTCGTCTTCGTCTGGGCGGGCCTCGCCGTCCTGCTGATCTGGTTCCTGCGCCGGTCGCGGGCGGGGCTGAACATCTACGCCATCGGCACCAACCAGGAGGCGGCCCGGCTCTCGGGCGTGCCGGTCACCGCCACGCGGGTCCTCGTCTTCGCGCTCTCGGGAGCCTTCTCGGGGATCACCGGCTTCCTGATCCTCGGCTATACCCAGAGCGTCTTCATCGGCGTCGGCAACGCCTATGTCCTGCCCTCGATCATCGCCGTGGTGATCGGCGGCACCCCGCTCTCGGGCGGCACGGGCGGCTACACCGGCACCATCGCCGGCGCCATCCTTCTCACCCTGCTCCAGAGCCTCCTGAACGCCATGGCGATCGAGCCCTTCGGCCGCCAGATCATCTTCGGCCTAGTGCTGATCGGCCTGATGCTGATCTACGGCCGCCAGGACCGCCTGCGGGTCTAGATCGTCGATACGGGATTGCCTGACGACAGACATCCGCCGGCCCCTGCCGCCGCAATCTAGTCAGGGAACAATGCCTCGAGACCTTCGATCGTCAGCTCCTCATGAGTGGCCAATACCAGGTCGGCATCCTGAAACCCGGCGCCGGCCTCGGGCGAGAGCCCCACGCAGCGAAATCCGCCGGCCTTTGCGGCTCTCACCCCGAAGACCGAATCCTCGATCACGACACATTCATGGGCCGGGATCTCCAGCTGCCGGACCGCCGCGAGGAAGATGTCGGGGGCCGGCTTGCCCCGCGCGACGTCATCGCCGCCGACCACCGCCGAGAAGGCATCGCGGATCCCGGCCTTCACCAGCACGTCATTGACGTTGACGCTGCTCGATGCCGTGGCGAGCGCATAGCCCCGGGCCCGGCACTGGTCGACCAGCCGCAGGGCGGCCTCGAACACGACGAATTCGCCGCGACCGATCATCTCGCGGTAATAGGCGTTCTTCCGCTCCGCGGCGTCCCTGACCTCCGCATCGCTATGATCGACCATCACGGCGCGGGCGCCGTCGAAGCGTGGCCGGCCATCGACCAGCCTGCGGTAGTCGGCGAAGTCGAAGCCGTAGCCGTATTCCGCGAACATCCGCCGCCACGCCCGGAAATGCGCCGGAACCGTGTCGACGAGCACCCCGTCAAGGTCGAAGATGATCCCCCTGAGGGGCATTGTCCTGTCCTCCGATGTTGGGAAAGCGGCGCATCCGCACCAAAAGGAAAGCCGGATCGACAAGCGTTTGGAACCCGAATAACAATTCGGGATGATGATACGCATGTCTCCCGCCGGTCGCGCGCCAGGGGCCTGATGCTCGACGTCAAGAAGCTCCCCTTCGACGAAAGAGCGAAATGCGCCGCCTACATGCGGGCCAGCTACAACATGTCGCAGCTCGAGATCGGAACCGTGCTCGGCGGCCTGTCCCAGCCCCAGGTCTCCCGCCTGCTCGCCCAGGCCGAACAGAAGGGATATCTCGTCGTCGAGCAGCGTTTCGCCCGCGAGCTCTTCTCCGACGAATGGATCCAGATGGTGGATCGCCTGCTGATGCCGAGCGGCCTCTTCGGCGAGCTGAAGGATTTCTGCCGCCGGCACGGCGTCTGCGAGCCGCGGCTCCGCGCCTTCGAAAGCGGTCCCGGCCATACCGAGGTGCGCATGGCGCAGCGGCGCACGCGGCTCGGCCGGCTCGCGGCGGGCCGGATGGTCGAGCTGATCGAGAAATCACGGATCGTCGGCGTCGCCTGGGGACGGACCATCAAGAGCGTGGTCGAGGGCATCCAGGCCTCCCGCCTGCCGATCACCACCTCTGAGCGGATCGAGTTCGCCGCCGTCTGCGCCGAGTTGGTCTCGCTCGCGCAGCACGGCTATTCGTCCAGCATTCTAGCCGGCGCGCTCAGCGAGATCTTCAATGGCGAGCCCGGCTCGGGGCCGCAGCTCACCGGCTTCCCGGCCTATGTGCCGCGCCACTATGCCCCGGACATGCGGCAGTCGATCTGGCGCTTCGTCCGGGAGACACCCGGACACCGCCGCGTCTTCAGCGGCACCGGCGCCCTCATCCACCGGATGGACATGCTGCTCTCGAGCGTCGGCTCGACGAGCAGACCGGTCCTCGGAAGCTTCGACGAATTGGTCGCGGCGGCCGGCATCCCGGCCGAACGCATCACCACGCTCGTGGCCGGCGATCTCGGCGGCATCCTCATTCCGCGCGCCAATCTCTCGCCCGACGAGACCCGGCTCGTGGACGACCTGAACGAAATGTGGACCGGGCTGCATCTCGAGCATGTGCGGGACATCGCCGCGCGCGGCGACAAGGACCCCGCGACGGCCGGAGTCGTGGTGGTCGCGGTCGGCGCCGGCCGCGCCGGCGTCATCCTGGAACTGATCCGCGGCAATCTGGTCAATGAGGTGATCATGGACCATGCCGGGGCGAACGAGCTTCGCACGCTGATCGCCGCCGACACGGCGGACGCCGGGACGGGCTGACCGCCGTCTCCCCGCCTCACAGCCGGACCACGACCTCCTCGCCGGCGGCGAGGTCGTGGGCGCGATCCCGTACCTCGATCGTTTCGATCGTGCCGGGCGGGGCGGTCAGCAGGAAGCGGCATTCGTCCCCTGCCACCGTCACCGCCAGATCCATGCCGCGCCATTGCAGCCGGAAGCGGAGCGCGTCCCAGCCCTCGGGGAGCCAGGGCTTGAAGGACATCCGTCCCCCCCGCACCCGGAACCCGCCGAAGCCGCAGACCAGGATCTGCCAGGTTCCGCCCGCCGAGGCGATATGCATGCCGTCGCAGGTATTGCCCTGATTGTCGCGCAGATCGACGAAAGCGGCGCGCTGGAAATAGAGCTCCGCGGTGGCGTGGTCGCCGACCTCGATACCCATGATCGCATGGACCGCCGGACTCAGCGAGGATTTGTGCAGGGTCCGCTTCTCGTAGAAGGCGTAGTTCGCCGCCTTCACGGCATCCGGATAGGCATCGGGCAGCAGATAGGTCAGCATGACCACGTCCGGCTGCTTCAGGAGCGTGGTCCCGTTCAGCGAGAAATGGTCGTGGCCCGCCGGATAGCGCGGCATCCGGTTCTGGTCCCATTCCGTGATCGGGACGTCCTCCAGACCGAAATAGCCCTCGAACTGCTCGATCAGCCCATCCTCGGAGACCGCCGGAAGATAGGTCCGGCCGGCGATCCCGGCCCAGCGCGCCACTTCCTCCCGCGTCAGCTCCAACCGCTCGAGCAGGGCCGCATGCTCGGGACGGCCCTCGGCGGCGAGCCCCTCGAAGACCGCCACCGCCTGCTCCAGATGCCATTGCGCCAGACGGTTGGTGAAGGTGTTGTTGTCGACATGCTCGTGGAACTCGTCCGGGCCGATGACGCGGGTCAGCTCGAACCGCGCCCCCGCGGCATTCCATTCCAGCCGGCTCGCCCAGTAGCGGGCGGTCTGGTAGAGGATCTCGGCGCCGTAGTCGCGCAGGAACTCCCGGTCGCCGGTCGCGGTAACGTAGCTGAGGATGCCATAGGCCACGCAGGCGGTGACATGGATCTCCTCCTCCCCGGTCCAGATCCGGTTCTGCCCGTCCGCCGTCCATTTCGGCGTCGTCTCCCGGCCGGTATCGGCGGATTCCCAGGCGTATTGCGCGCCCCTGAAGCCGTTCTCGCGCGCGTTCTGCAGCGCGCCCGGCAGGGTATGGTAGCGATAGGTGAGCAGCGCCCGCGCCGTCTCGGGCTGGGTGAAGATGAAGAAGGGCAACAGGAAGATCTCGGTATCCCAGAAGACATGCCCCTTGTAGCCCTCGCCCGAGAGCGACTTGGCGCCGATATTGGCGCGGGGGTCCTCCTCGTTCGCGGCGATCAGCAGGTGATAGATGCTGAACCGCGCCGCGAGGCTCGCCTGCGGATCGCCGGCGACCACGCAGTCGCAGGCGTCCCATTTCGCGCGCCACGCGGCGGCGCTCTCCTCGAGACAGGCGGTCATGCCGCGCCGTCGCGCCGCATCGAGGCGGTCGAGCACGTCCCGGCGGATGTCCCCGGCCGGCATGTCGCGCGAGGTGGCGATGGCGGCGAATTTCTCGAAGACATGCGGCATGCCCCGGCGCGCCTCGATCCCGGCGACCTGCGCCACGCGCTCGTAGTCGCGCGCACCGCCCAGGAAGCGCGCGCCCTCCGGCAACGCGAGGACCGTGCCGGTGCCGATCGAGATGCCGGTATCGAGCGTTCGAACCTCGACATAGGCCCTTTCCGCGTCAACCGAGGCCGCCTGTACCGCCAGATGCCGGCTCCTGGCCCATTTCTGCCAGACGACCTCGGGGTGGAACACCGGCTTCTCGCTCCAGGCCGGCAGCCGGTCGAGATTGTAGCGCTCGGCGTCGAGCGCGCTCTCCACCGTGATGCGCGCGGAGTGGTTTTCCGCCGTCACGCTCAGCCGGATGCCGCAGAGATGGCGATCGGCCAGCGAGGTGAAGCGCAGGCTGGTCACCCGCGTTTCGCGCCCCTCCCCGTCGCGGAACAGGGTGTCGCGATGCAGGAATCCGGTCTGCAGGTCGAGGATGCGCCGGTGCTCGAGCACCTCGCAGGTCTTCACGTCGAGGATATGGCCCTCGACGCGCACGCGCAGCGGAATCCAGCCGGGCACATTGACCTGGTCGATCACTGTGGAATCGTGATGGTCGTAGACGCCGTTTAGATAGGTGGCCGGCAGCTCGCCCTTGTGGCCCTCCTCCAGCGAGGCGCGCGTGCCCTGATAGCCGTTGCCGACCGTCAGGACGGTCTCCCAGAAATTCGCCCGGGCGGGGTCGAAGCCGTCTTCCACGACGAGCCAGTCGCCGCCGCTGATCTTCGGGAACATGGGATGCTTCTCCTGCGCGGATGGCTGCGAGGGGCTCAGTCGAGATAGGTCTCCGCGATCTGCCGCTCGGTGCGTTCGAGATCGCCGTAGACGTCGAGCTCGCTGCTGGTGCAGCGCTGCGCCCCGGCGCAATTGCCGTACCAACAGGCCTTCACGAAATCGCCGGTCCGGAGATAGCCGAAGGCGAGCCCGCCGGCGAAGGAATCGCCGCAGCCGGTGGTGTCCACCACATGGTCGACCTTGACCCGCTTGACGACATGCTCGCGAAACCTGCCGTCGGGGCTGCGGAAATAGACCGCGCATCCGTGCTGGTCGAGCGTCACGTAGAGCGCCTTCACGCCCAGGTCGAGGCAATGCTCCGCGAAGCGCGGCAACTCGTCCATGGTCAGCTCGTTGGGCTCGTCGCCATGAACCTCGCCGTCGAACCAGGCGCAGCGCGCCTCCTCGAGGTTCATCTTGAGGATGTCGATGAAGGGCAGCCAGCGATCCCGGTCGATCCAGAAGCGATGGTGGCGATCCCCCTTCGTGGTGACGCCGTTTGTCGGCCCATGCGCGTCGAAGACGACGAGCCCCTCGCTGTTGGCCTTGATGTGGCGCAGCGTCTCCAGCGGCACCTCGAAATCGGTGATCGGCACGAAGACGAAGGCGGCGCAGCCCATCAGATCCTCGATGTCGGCGGGCAGGATCGGGCTCATGAAGCCGGTCTGCTTCTCCAGCCGCCGGTTCTGGTCGACATAGGTCAGCTCGATGACGTCACCCTGATCCGCCCGGTCGGACATGTGGGAGAGATCGATATTGGCGAAGGGCGCGAGCAGCCTGCCGATCCGCGGCGCGTCGGCGCGCCGCACATGGCTGACGAGGCTGACCGTGGAGCCCGCCCCGGCAAGCGCGGAGATGCAGACGGCCGTATAGACCGCGCAGCCGAACTTCTCGAGCTTCTCCCCCTGATAGGTGGTGATGTTGTCCCTCGGCACCGGGCCGAGAACGGCGATGTTCATGTTTTCCGGCACCTGGACGGATCCTCCTCCTTGCGAAGCCGGCCGTGGCCTTTGCTCGCCTTTCTTGTTCTTGTGCGACGGAGGGAAATCGGCGCCTCTCGGGCCGAAAGGCGCCATGGCGATCCCGGCGGCACCGCAGAATGTGCCGTCACCTCGACCTTTCGTCCCGCTCCCCCGACGTGCCGCCGCCTTTCCCGCTGCGGCCTGCCGAGGCTAGCACCGCCCCGATGCCGGGCATACCGGCATCTCGATACCGCATGCTTATTCGGGATCACCTTCCGCCGGGGCCTGCGGAAAACGCAGGGCGGGTATTCCGCCGCTGCGTTTCACCATGGTCCCGCGCCACCCTATGTTGGGGTCGACCGAGACAGTTGAGGTCGAAAGGAGCACGTCATGATCAGACAGACCGCCCGCCGCGCGCGCGGCTTCTTCGCGGCTCTCGTGCATGCGAGGGCGCAGTCGGTGCAGCGCCTGGATGAGGCCCTGCGCAGCCGGCGCTGAAAACGACGGACGGCCCGGAATGCCCGGGCCGTCCGCCTCACCCATTCCCGACTGCTTCAGGTGAAGAAGAAATAGGTCGAGATGACGATCAGGACGATCAGCGCGCCCAGCGGCTTGGCCATCGGCCAGGGCGTCATGTCCACCGCATGGGAATCGGTCGGCACCCATGCCTTCTCCGCCGGATGCACCTTGCCGATCACCAGCATGATGCAGACGTTCAGCACGAACAGGATGAACATGACGTGCAGGAAGTGCGGATAGTCGTCCGCGCCAACGATGTTCTTCAGGACGAACTGGCTGAAGATGTAGAGCCCGACGCCCGAGGCGAGCGCGATCTTGGCGGCATGGGGCGGAACCTTCCGCGTGAAGATGCCGACCAGGATGATCGTCAGGATCGGGATGCTGTAGCAGCCGTTGACCTCCTGCAGGTAGCCGAACAGCCCCTGCGGCGCATTGGCGATGAAGGGGGCGATGGTCATCGAGGCGATGGCCAGGATGGTGCCGAACTTCTTGCCCGCGGAGACGACCTGCTCGTCGGTGGCGTCCTGCTTGAAGTACTCGCGATAGATGTCCACGCCGAAGAGCGTCACCGAGCTGTTCAGCGCCGAGTTGAAGGAGCTCAGGATCGCGCCGAAGAGCACCGCGGCGAAGAAGCCGTGGAACGCGGTCGGCAGCACCGCCGTCACCAGCCGGGGATAGGCCTCGTCGGCGACCTCGAGCTGGCCCTCGAAGAGGTGATAGGCGACGATGCCAGGCAGCACGACGATGACAGGGCCGAAGATCTTCAGGATCCCGGCGAAGAGCAGCCCCTTCTGCCCCTCCTTGAGGTCCTTCGCGCCCAGCGCGCGCTGGATGATCGCCTGGTTGGTGCCCCAGTAGAAGAGCTGCACCAGCATCATGCCGGTGAAGATCGTGGCGAAGGGGATCGACGACTCCGGCCCGCCGATCGAATTGAACTTTTCGGGGTTGGAATTGTAGAGGGTCGAGATGCCCTGGAACACGCTGCCCTCGCCGATCGCGGCAAGGCCGAACAGCGGGATCAGCAGGCCGCCTGTGAAGAGGCCGACCGCATTGATCGTGTCGGAGACCGCGACCGCCTTGAGTCCGCCGAAGATGGCGTAGATCGAGCCGACGATGCCGATCGCCCAGACCGTGAGCCAGAGCGCGGTGGTGGGTGAGACGCCGAAGAGCGCGGGCACGTCGAACATGTTCGAGAGCGCGAGCGCGCCGGAATAGAGCACGATCGGCAGGAGCACGATGACATAGCCCGAGAGGAACAGGATCGAGGTGATCGTCTTGGTCTGGCGATCGAAGCGCTCCTCCAGGAAACTCGGGATCGTCGAGATCCCCGAGCGAAGGTAGCGCGGCAGCAGCACCAGCGCCGTGACGACCATGGCGATCGCGGCCAGGGTCTCCCAGGCCATGACGAGGATGCCTTCCGAATAGGCCTGCCCGGTCAGGCCGACGATCTGTTCGGTCGAGAGGTTGGTCAGGAGCAGGGACCCGGCGATCACCGGCGCGGTGAGCGAGCGGCCGCCCAGGAAATACCCGTCCGAATGGTGCTCGTCCGTCCCTCTTGTCCAGTAATACGACAGGATCGCCACGAGGCCCGTGAAGCCGACGAAAGCCAGTATGTTTAAAGCACCCATCCAGTCTCCTCCTCCAGTTGATGCCCGGGATTCTTCTCGCGGCATTGCGCCAGAGATACCGGCATCCCACGATCGCCGAGACCGAATTTTCACGTGGCATACATATTTGAGCCCGCCCGATGCGCCGCATGGCGCCCTCGCGGGCTGGGGCGCGCGCGCGAAATCGCGCCCCGCCCCGATCGGCGCGGGCCGCCGTTTCAGGATCCGAAATGCGGGGCGAAGGCCTCGAAGACGGCCCGGTAGGTGTCGCGCTTGAAGGGGACGATGCGGCTGATCAGGTCCTCGGGCGTCATCCAGGCCCAGCGGCTGAACTCGGGGTGCCGGGTGCGGATGTCGATCAGCGAATCCGGCCCCTCGAAGCGCATCAGGAACCAGCGCTGCCGCTGCCCGCGATAGCGGCCCTTCCAGATCCGCGGCACCAGATCGACGGGCAGGTCGTAGGTGATCCAGTCGGGCGTCTCGGCCAGGACCTCGACGGCCGCGGCCGGCACGCCGGTCTCCTCGCCGAGCTCTCGCAGCGCCGCCTCGAGCGGCGCCTCGCCCCGGTCGATGCCGCCCTGGGGCATCTGCCAGGCCGGCCCCGGGTTGTCGATCCGCTGGCCGGCGAAGACCCGGTCCGCCGGGTTGACGAGCACGATGCCCGCGCAGTCGCGGTAGGGCAGCGCGCTGATGTCCGGCGCCACCGGCGCGTCAGTTCTTCGCGGAGAGATAGGAGAGCCCCCGCAGGATGTCGATCGCATAGGAGAGCTGGTAGTCCTCGGCGCGCATCCGCGCGGTCTCCTCCTTGCGGGCGCGATCCTCCTCGAGGATCTTCTTCTCGTCCTCGGTCAGCGAGTCGTTCTCCAGCGAGCCGCGCAGATCCGCCTCGGTGCGCGAGGGCGGCAGCTCCTCCGCCGCCGCCTCGGCAGCCTCTGCCACCTGCGGCTCCACGATGATGTCGGGCGCCACGCCCAGCGCCTGGATCGACCGGCCCGAGGGCGTGTAGTAGCGCGCCGTCGTCAGCCGCATCGCGCCCTCGCCCTGCACCGGCATGATCGTCTGCACCGAGCCCTTGCCGAAGCTCTGGGTGCCGATGATCACTGCGCGGTGATGGTCCTTCAGCGCGCCGGCGACGATCTCCGAGGCGCTGGCCGAGCCGCCGTTGATCACCACGACCATGGGCTTGCCCTGGGCCAGATCGCCCGGCGTGGCGTTGTAGCGCTCGCTGTCGCGCGGATCGCGGCCGCGGGTGGAGACGATCTCGCCCGATTCCAGGAAGGCGTCCACCACCGAGATCGCCTGGTTGAGAAGCCCGCCGGGATTGTTGCGCAGGTCGAGGACGAAGCCGGTCACCTTGTCCATGCCGCCGGCCTCCTCGACCTTCTCGGCCAGCTGCTCCTCGAGATCGGGGAAGGTCTGCTCGTTGAAGGTCGTCAGCCGCAGCACCACCACGCCGTCCTCGATGCGCGACTTCACCGCGGCGATGGTGATGGTCTCGCGGGTGAGCACCACGTCGAAGGGCTCGTCGATGCCCTCGCGGCTGATGGTGATGGTGATGTCCGAGCCCACCGGGCCGCGCATCAGGTCGACCGCCTCGTTGAGCGTGAGGCCGAACACCGTCTCGCCGTCGACCTGGGTGATGAGGTCGCCCGGCTGGATGTCGGCGCGGTCGGCCGGCGTGCCCTCGATCGGCGAGACCACCTTCACGAAGCCCTCTTCCTGAGTGACCTCGATGCCGAGACCGCCGAACTCGCCCTTGGTCTGCACCTGCATGTCGTCGAATTCGTCCGGCGGCATGTAGCTCGAATGCGGGTCGAGATGGGTCAGCATGCCGTTGATGGCGTTCTGGATCAGGTCCTTCTCGTCGACCTCCTCGACATAGGACGACCGCACCCGCTCGAAGATGTCCCCGAAGAGGTCGAGCTGCTCGTAGACCGTGCGCTCCTTGTCCGCCTCCTGCGCGACGATGGGGACCGCGAACTGCGCGGTCACGACCATGCCCGTGACGGCGCCGCCGATGCCTGCCAACCAGATCTTCTTCATGTGGCCGTGTTCCTATCCGTTCTCGCCAGCGAACCAGGGCGCCGGATCGACCGGCCCGCCGCCATGCCTAACCTCAATGTAGAGCGTTTCCAATGCTCCCGCTCCCGCATCCGCGTCGGGCAGCATCACATATTCTTCAACTTCGAGGTTTCGCCCCCCCAGAAGCCCCAGAAGCTCGCCGCGCGCCACCGGCGCCCCGGCCGAGACCGCGAGCTGCGCCAGCCCGGCCAGCACGATCAGCGTGCCGTCGTCGGCCTCGAGCACGACCACATAGCCGTATTCGAGGAAGGGGGCGGCGTAGCGCACCATCGCGTCGCTCGGCGCCTCGACCAGCGAGAGCGCCGGCGCCCCGAGGAGCAGCCCCGGGCGCCGCGCCCCCGAGGCGTCGGGGGCCTTGAATCCCGCCAGCACCCGGCCGCGCACCGGCCAGAGCCAGTCGCCCGCCGCGGCCGCCTCCGCCCCGCCGCCGCCCGGCTGGCGCGCGAGCGCCGCGGCCAGCGCCGTCAGGGTCTCCGCATCGCGCCCGGCCCGGAGCGCGGCCTCGGGCGGATCCATCGCCCCGCGCCCCGCAATCGCACCGCCGAGCTGGTCGCGCGCCGCCTCCAGCGCCGCGAGCCCCGAGGCGAGATCGGCGATGCCCTCGCGCTGCAGCACCCGCGCCGTCTCGATCTCCCGCAGCGTCGCAGCGAGATCCGCGGCCTCCGCCTGCAGCGCCGGCGTCAGCCGCGCCAGCACCGCGCCGGCGCGCGCCGCCGCGAGCGGCCCGGCGGGATGCATCATCTGCGCCGGCGGCGGCACGCGGCTCATGGTCTGGAGCGCGGCGGTCAGCCGCATGATCTCCCCGCGCCGCTCCGCGAGCTCGAGAGTGATCTCCCGCTCCCGCGCCCCGGCGCCGATCACCACGCCGCGCAGCCGCGCGAGCGCCTCCTCATAGGCGCCGATCGCCGCGACCAGCGGCGCGGTGCGATCCTCGGCCCCGCGCGCCGCCGCCAGCGCCGCCCCGGCACTCTCGAGCCGTGCCGCGGCCGTGGTGAGATCCTCCGGCGTCGCGGTCGCCGCCGCGGCCGCCGGCCCGGCCAGCGCGAGGACGGCGGCCATGAGGCCGGCAGATCGCATCCCCGCGCGCCTCATGCCGGCTCGATCAGGCTCCGCCCGTCCATCTCGGGCGGCTGCGGCAGCCCCATCAGCTCGAGCAGGCTCGGCGCGAGGTCGGCGAGCCGCCCGTCGTGGAGCTTCACGCCCCCGGGCCCCCCCACCAGGATCACCGGCACCGGATTGAGCGTATGCGCGGTATGCGGCCCGCCGGTCTCGGGATCGACCATGACTTCGCAATTGCCGTGGTCGGCGGTGACGATCATCGCGCCGCCCGCCGCCTCGACCGCGGCCAGCACCTCGCCGAGCCCCGCATCGACCGCCTCCACCGCCTTGATCGCGGCATCGAGATCGCCGGTATGCCCGACCATGTCGGGATTGGCGTAATTGACCACGATCAGGTCGTGCTCCCCCGAGCGGATCGCCGCGACCAGATGCTCGGTCACCTCCGCCGCCGACATCTCCGGCTTCATGTCATAGGTGCGCACCTTCGGGCTCGGCGCCATGTAGCGCGTCTCGCCCGTCTCGGGCGGCTCGACCCCGCCGTTGAAGAAGAAGGTGACATGGGGATATTTCTCGGTCTCGGCGATGCGGAACTGCCGCAGCCCATGCGCCGCCACCCAGTCGCCCAGCGTGTTCACGATGTCGATCGAGGGGAACATCACCGCCATATGCGCGTTGAGCGCGTCGGAATATTCCACCATGCCGAGCCGCGCCGACCAGGCGGGCCGCTTTCCGGGATCGAAGCCGTCGAAGCCGGGATCGACGAGCGCCGAGAGGATCTCGCGCGCCCGGTCGGCGCGGAAATTGACGAACATCAGCCCGTCGCCGTCCCGCACCCCGGCATAGTCGCCGATCGCCGTCGGCGTGACGAATTCGTCCGTCTCGCCGCGCGCATAGGCCGCGGCGATCGCCGCATCGGCGCTTTCCGCCCGCTCGCCCTCGCCCCTCAGGATCGCCGCCACCGACAGCGCGACCCGGTCCCAGCGCTTGTCGCGGTCCATGCCGTAGAACCGCCCCGCGACGCTCGCGATCCGCGCCCCCGCGGGCAGCGAGGCCTCCAGCGCCGCCATCTGCTCGCGGGCCGACTTGGGCGGCACGTCGCGCCCGTCGAGAAGCGCGTGCACCGCGACCGGCACCCCCGCCCCCGCGATCACCGCCGCCGCCGCGGCGATATGGCGCTGGTGCGAATGCACGCCCCCGGGCGAGGCCAGCCCCGCCAGATGCGCCGTCCCGCCCGCCGCCTTCACCGCCGCGACGAAATCCGCCAGCGCCGGATTCGCCGCGAAGCTCCCGTCCGCGATCGCCTTGTCGATGCGCGGCAGATCCATCCAGACGATGCGGCCCGCGCCGATATTGGTATGGCCGACCTCGGAATTGCCCATCTGCCCTTCCGGCAGGCCCACGTCCGGCCCATGCGCGGCGAGCTGCGCATGCGGGCATTCCGCGAGGATCCGGTCGAAGTTCGGCGTCGCGCCCAGCGCCACCGCATTGGCCTCGCGCGAGGGATTGATCCCCCAGCCGTCGAGGATGCACAAGACCACCGGTCCGCTCTTCGCCATGCCGTATCCGCCGCCTGCCCGTTTGCCACAGCAATACGCCCCCCGGCGCGCCTTGGCAAACCCGGCCTCACGCTGCGCACCACGAGGGGCAATAGCGTTATGCGAGCAAAGAACGGCTCATAACAACTTATAGTTGCTTACAATTGCTTGAAAACGCCCTGGCAACTCCGTTGCCAGACAGATCCCGATGTGTAAACAATGCATGAATAACCGGAGGGGTTTTGTTCATGTTCGTTACCAGTAAGGACGCCCGCCCCGCGGCCGCCACCTTTTCCCCCATCCCCGCCCCGCCCCGCCTCCGTCCGGAGACCTGAGCCATGCCGATCAGGAGCGTGGGAGGCGAATTCACCGTCAATACAACTCCGGACGGGGAGAAGTGGTTCCAGGACATTTCCAACATTGGAAATGGAAGATTCGTCGTTTCATGGTACAGCTACGAATTTATTCAGCAAGATGACCCGTATGCGTGGGATGAATCGGTTGCAGGCGATATTTTCCTGCAGGTTTACGACAGCCTGGGGAACCGGATCGGAACAGAGACCAGAATAAACGAAACCTACAACTACCCGTTTGTCTCCGAGATTGTTCCACTAGATAATGGCGGATTCATCGCGCAGTGGAGTACTGGTTTCGTCGCGGACCCGTACCCCTTGGAAATATTCGTACGAACATTCGATTCCGGTGGAAGACCGACTTCCGGACAACACGCGATTGCTGGTGGCGATGATGATACGCTGACGCGACTCCCGGATGGGCGTTATCTCTCGACCTGGATGGATTGGGGCTCCGTTCTAGCGCAGTTTTTGGACAAGACAGGAAAACCGGTTGGCGATGCTTTCCAGGTGGACACGCTTAACATGGGATACGAGAGATATCCCGAAGCGGTACCTCTTCCCAATGGGAACATTCTTTTTCTCTGGAACTCGGACTACCCGCTCTTTGACGCGCCTGTAGACCCGAAAGGTATCTCCATTCTTGCACGCGTCTTTGACGGAAAAGGCGTTCCGGTCGGCCGCGAGTTCCAGGTCAATGCCGCACCGACCTACGCGGAATGGGATCCCGAATTCAAGGTAACGCCCCAGAAAGACGGAACGACGCTGATTACATGGTGGTCCTCCCAGGGAGACTGGGATCCGCCCAAGCTCGCCGTTCGCTTCCTTGACAGGTCCGGCCAGCCGATCGGCGATTCCGAACGCGTGACGGACCTGGCAAAGCCGGTCGATGACGACGCCGGAAACGTTGCGCGAACGACTCTCGCGGATGGCCGAGAGCTGCTTACCTGGAACATCCATGGCGAAGCGAAGGATAACTTCCACGCGCAGCTTCTGAATCCCGTTGGCCAGAAGATCAGCGACGAATTCCTCATCGAAGCCGGGTCGCGGTATGCGAGCGTTTCCGCGCTCGGTGACGGCCGGATTGTTGTCACATGGTCGGAGCCGAACGGCTCCGACGCCGACGAAGACTATCCCGACAGCGACATCGTCGCCCAGATCTTCAACCCCAAGATCTTCGACGGCACCGATGGGAACGATTTCTGGACCGGCGGGGCCTTCAATGACCGGTTGAACGGCGGCGACGGCAACGACCGGCTGCGCGGGATGGAGGGCGAGGACCGGCTCCGCGGCGGCAACGGCGACGATTTCCTCGACGGCAGCGCCGGCGACGATTTCCTCTGGGGCGACGCCGGCAACGACATCCTCGCCGGCTGGACCGGCATCGACACCATGCGCGGCGGCACCGGCAACGACACCTATGTGGTCGACCGGCTCGCGGACGTGGTCGAGGAACGCGCCGGCGAAGGCATCGACACGGTGCAGAGCTACATCTCGCTGCGCCTCGCCGCGCATGTGGAGAACCTGCTGCTCAAGGGCCGCGGCGACACCGCCGCCACCGGCAACGGGCTGGCCAACGGGCTCTGGGGCAATTCCGGCGACAACCTGCTGCGCTCGGGCGCCGGCGCCGACAAGCTCGAGGGCGGCCGGGGCAACGACCGGCTGATCGCCGGTTCCGGCTCGGACCGGCTGATCGGCGGCGAAGGCGCGGACATTCTCGCCGGCGGCACCGGCCGCGACCGCTTCATCTTCCTCGCCCTCGCCGACAGCGGCACCGGCCGCGCCCGCGACCGCATCACCGACTTCGCCCGCGGCATCGACAAGGTCGACCTCAGGAAGATCGACGCCGATACCACCCATGCGGGCAACCAGGCCTTCCATTTCCTCGGGACCGACGCCCTTGCCGGCCATGCGGGCGACCTGCGCTTCGCCGGCGGCCTGCTCTCCGGCGACGTGAACGGCGACGGGCGGGCCGATTTCGAGATCGCGATCGAGGGCATCGCCCGCCTCGGGGAGCACGACATCCTGCTCTGACCACCCCCGATGCCTCGCCGGGGCTTGCACTGGCCCGGTGCCGCGGCTTAGGACGCGGCCCAAGACCTCGTTCGCCCCCCGGGAACCGCCATGCTCCAGGCCCTGACCCTGCTCTTTCTCTGCCAGCTCGCCGGCGAAGTCGCGGTCCGCGCCGCCGGCCTCGCCTTCCCAGGCCCGGTGCTCGGCATGGGGCTCTTCTTCGCCGGCCTGCTCGTCGTGGGCCGGACCGGCCCGGGCCTCGACGCCGTCGCCGACACGATCCTGAAGAACCTCTCGCTGCTCTTCGTCCCCGCCGCCGTGGGCGTCATGCAGCAGGCGGGGCTGATCGCCGCCAACGCGCTGGCGATCGGCGCGGCGCTCGTGGTCTCCACCCTGCTCACGCTGATCGTCACGGTCTATACCTTCCGCGCGGTGGCGCGGCTCCAGAGCGGAGCGCGGCCGTGAGCGAGCCCCACGGCATCCTGCGCATCTGGGTCTATCTCTCCGAGACCCCGCTGCTCTGGCTCACCGCGACGCTCGTCGCCTTCGTGATCGGCGATGCCGTCTCCGCGCGGCTCGGCCGGCACCCGCTCGCCAATCCGGTGGTGATCGCCGCGGGCCTGCTGATCGCGCTGCTGACCGCCACCGGCACCGCCTATGGCGACTACTTCGCCGGCGCCCAGTTCGTGCATTTCCTGCTCGGCCCCGCGACCGTGGCGCTCGCGGTGCCGCTCTGGCGCAACCGCGCCGCCGTGCGCCGCAATCTCGTGCCGATGTGCGTCGCCCTCGTGGCGGGCTCGCTCACCGCCATCGTCTCGGCGGTCACCATCGCCTGGGCCTTCGGCGCGCCGGCCCCGGTCCTGGCCTCGCTGGCCCCGAAGTCCACCACCGCGCCCATCGCCATGGCGCTGACCGAATCGATCGGCGGCATTCCGGCGCTCTCGGCGGTGCTGGTGGTGCTGACCGGCATCCTCGGCTCGGTGATCGTGACCCCGCTGATGAACGCGCTGAAGATCACCGACTACGCCGCGCGCGGCTTCGCCGTCGGGGTCGCGAGCCACGGCATCGGCACCGCCCGCGCCTTCCAGGTCTCCGAGGAGGCCGGCACCTTCGCCGGCATCGCGATGGGGCTCAACGGCGCCCTGACCGCGCTGGTCTTCCTGCTGGCGCCGCTCTTCTTCTGAACGGCCCACGCGCCACCCCGGGGCGATCGACGCCGATCGATCGGACTCGGGTCCCCCGGCGGCCATCAAACCCGATTGTTCGGAACGCGCCTTTGACGCATGCTCGACGCACGCAGAACGCGAATCGAGGGGTATCACCATGGCACGCCGTCTCGTCCTGGGGCTGACCGCCGGCCTCGTCCTGACATGCGCCGCCTTCGAGGCAGCGGCCGGCACCGTGAACCGGTATTCGAGCCTCTGGGTGTTCGGCGACAGCCTCAGCGATCCGGGCAATCTCTACGCCGCGACCGGCGACAAGATCCCCGAGAGCCCGCCCTATTTCGAGGGCCGCCGGTCGAACGGCCCGGTCTGGGCGGAATATCTGACCGCCGATTTCGACGCCAGGGGGCTCGCCGCCGCGAATTTCGCCTATGCCCTGGCCAATGCCCTGCCCAACGACGACATCGCCCAGGGCCTGCCCTTCCAGGTGCCGGACCTGCCCGACCAGATCGCGGAATTCGCGCTGACCTCCCGGGACAGGCTCGGCACGGCGCCGATCGCCAGCCTCTGGTTCGGCTCCAACGACATCTTTCAGCAGATGGCCGTGAACCCCGATCCGGTCGCCGTGGCCACAACCGCCGCCAGGGCCGCCAATGCCGTGGCCGAGGGTGTCACGGCGCTCGCCGGATTCGGGATCGAGGATTTCCTGGTCTTCAACCTCCCGGCGCTGGAGAAGACCCCGCAATTCACGCTGCTCCGTCCCGAGGCCGCCCCCCTCGCCAAGATCGGATCGGACACCTTCAACGCCACCCTGGCCGACCGGATCGCCGAGCTCTCGGCCACCGGCCTGCGGGTCGGCACCCTCGACATGCACGCAGCCTTCGACGATCTCATCGCCCATCCGCGGAAATACGGGCTCACCAATGCCACCGATCCCTGCCTGATCCCGGGCGTCTCGATCTGCACGCCGGAGCAGGCGAAGGAATGGGCCTTCTTCGATCCGGTGCATCCCAATGCCGTGGTGCATTCCGAGATCGCCGGCCTCGTCGGCACGAAGATCGCGCCGGTGCCCCTGCCGCTTCCGGTCCTGCTACTCGTCGGCGGCATCGCATCGCTCGGCTTCGCCGCCCGCCGCCGGACGTGATGCCAGCCTCGGTTGTTGCATCCGGGAAGCACGGGCGAGTCTAGTGGCGCCAAGCGCTTCAAAGCGAAACCCCGCCTCGGGGGCGGGGTTCGATCACATCGCGGGCGCTCAGGCCAGGATCACTTGATCTTGCCTTCCTTGTACTCGACATGCTTGCGCGCCACGGGATCGTATTTGCGCACCACCATCTTCTCGGTCATGGTGCGGGCATTCTTCTTGGTCACGTAGAAATGACCCGTGTCGGCGGTGGAGTTCAGCCGGATCTTGATCGTCGTCGGCTTGGCCATCTTTCTTCCTTCCTCGCGGTCGCCCGCAACAGCACTCGCCCGGCCTGCGCGAAGGGGCCGGGAATCCAAGCGGACTTCTAGCCCTTTCGCCCCGCCTGTCAAGCATCAGAGCATGCGGCACTGCGGGCCTTCTGCGGATTGGTGGAAATAGGGCACCGGCCTCTCGCCTGCCTCGCCGCCCGCGAGCCGCTGCTCGATCTCTGCCAGCACCAGCTCGGTGACGAAGGGCAGCGACAGGCGCCGCGCCGCGGCGATGTCGAGCCATTGCAGATGCAAGAGCTCGCCGCAGGCGCCCGAGAAATCCTCGTCGCTGCCCACGAGCGCCGTCGCCTCGGCGAGAAAGAAACGCGCGTCGAACCGGCGCGGCCGACCGGGCGGCGTCACGGCGCGGAAGAAGAAGCGCAGGGCTTCGGTCCGGGGCCGGAGGCCGGCGGCGAGGAACCCCTGCCAGCCGGCCGGCGCGCCCCGCGCGGCCATCGCCGCATCGGCGGCGCCGAGCCTGAGGCCGGTCTCCTCCCAGAGCTCCCGGATCGCGGCACAGGCCAGCGCCGGACCGAGGCCGGGGGCCGCGTCGATGGCGAGCCGGCGCGCGGTCTCGGGCTCGAGCGCCGCGCCAGAGGCGAGCTCGGCATCCTCGGCATCGACCGCGCCACCGGGAAAGACGAATTTCGCGGGCATGAAGACCGCGCCCGCGCCGCGCTGGCCCATCAGGATCTGCGGCGCGCGCCCCGAGCGCCGCACCAGCACGATGGAGGCCGCGTCGCGGATCCGCGCGGGCTCGCGCCCGTCAGGGGGCGGGGACACCGGGCTCCCCGCCGCCGAAGCCATGCATGCGCTTGGCCCATTGGATCGCGACGAAGGCGCCCTTGAGCCGGGGCAGCAGGAAGAGCGAAAGCGCCACGAAGACCAGCGAGAAGCCCAGGGCCATCTGCCAGCCCTCGGGGCGGAAGGCGACGAAGACCACGAGCATCAGGGGCGCCAGCAGATGCCCGGTGATCAGGATCGTCGCCCAGGCCGGACCGTCGTCGGCCCGATGATGATGGAGCTCGGTGCCGCAGGCCGGGCAGACCCGGCGCACGTCAAGATAATTCTCCATGAGCGGCGCCTCGCCGCAGGCGACGCAGCGCCGCGACCAGCCGAACCGCAGCGCGCGGCGCAGGTCGCGCACTTCCGTCTGGTCCTGATGATTCCCCTCGGGCATGGCCCAGCATAATCCCTCGGCCCGGGGGAGGACAGAGCGGCGGCGCTCGCGGTTTCGTGAGCCGCCCGGCGACGGAAGCCGCTGCGGCGGGCGTTTGTCTTCACGACTTCGGTCAGCAACGGACATCGAAACAAGGAACCTGACGATGACGAAGACCATGCGGGCGGCCCTGGCCGCGACCCTGCTCGGCAGCCTCGCGATCGGCGGCGCGGCCCTGGCCCATGACCGGCTCGGCGCCGGCCCCGGCGATGGCCCGGGCCGCGGCCTCGATTTCGCCGCGATCGACACCGATGCGAACGGCTCGCTCAGCCGCGCCGAGCTCGAGGCCCGGGCCAATGCGCGGATCGTCGTGATCGACGCGAACGGCGACGGCTTCCTCGAGCGCGCCGAGATCATCGCGGCGATGCCGGCCCCCCGCGGCGGGCCGATGGACGTCTTCAGGCCGGATCCCTCCGAGGCCCGCGCCGATCGCATGCTGGCGATGATGGGGGCGACCGAGGCCGGCCGCGTCGAGGTCGCCGCGCTCACCGCCCGGCAGGTCGACGGGCTGCTCGCCCGGCTCGACACCGACCGCGACGGCGCGATCTCCCAGGAGGAGGTCGCGGCGCTCGAGATGCGGCGCGAGGAGCGGGGCGGGCGCTTCGGCACGGGAGGCGAGCATGGCCGCTGGCACCACGGCGACCGCGGCGGCTACGACGGCGATGGGCGCGGATGGCAGCGTAACTGAGGCGCGGCGATTGGAGGGCGACGGCGGCGGCGTTTCGATTCATACTCCCAGCGATGACGGATGCCCGCCCGCCCGAGCCCGCCGACGCCCGTCTGCTGGCGCAATTCGCCGCCGGCGACCGCGAGGCCGCGCGGCTGCTCACCCTGCGCCACGGGCCCCGCATCCACGCGCTCGCCCGGCGCATGCTGGGCGACGCGGCCGAAGCCGAGGACGTGACCCAGGAGACCATGCTGCGCCTCTGGCGCATCGCGCCGGACTGGCAGCCGGGCGATGCGGCGGTGACGACCTGGCTCTACCGGGTCGCGAGCAATCTCTGCATCGACCGGCTGCGGCGGCGGCGCGAGCGCACGATGGCGGTGCTGCCGGACCGGGCCGACCCGGCGCCGGCGGCCGTCGAGCGGATCGCGGCGCGGGACCGGGCGGCGGCGCTGGAAGCGGCGCTCGCCGACCTGCCCGACCGGCAGCGGCTGGCGGTGGTGCTGCGACATCTCGACGAGCGGCCCAATCCCGAGATCGCCGAGATCCTCGGCACCAGCGTGGAGGCGGTGGAGAGCCTGGTCGCGCGCGGCCGCCGCGCGCTGATCGCCCGGCTCGCGCCACGGGCCGAGGATCTGGGCTATGCGAACGCCTATGGCGAAGGTGGAGGATGAGAGCATGACGCGAGAGGATCCCGGGCAGGACGCCCTGGCCGCCTTCTTCGCCGCCGCGCGCGCCGAGGAGGCCGGGCCGTCGTCGGCGCTGCTGGAGCGCATCCTCGCGGATGCCGGCGCGGTGGCCGCCGAGCGGGCGCCGGCCGCCGTGCCCGCGTGGCAGGCGCCGCGGCCGGCGCCGTCGCTGGCCGAGCGCCTGCGGCGCGCCTTCGCGCCCTTCGGCGGCCTGACCGCCGCCGCGGCGCTCGGCGGCTTCGCCGCAGCGGGTTTCATCGCCGGGCTCGCCGGCGGCGCCGATGCCTGGCAGCCTTCGGCGGCCACCTTCGACGGCCCCGCCGAAGCGATCGTGGCCTTCTACGACCTCGCCGCGCCGGAAGGATGACAGGATGACCCCGACCCCGCCCCCCGCCCGGCCCTGGCGTCGATGGCTCCTCGTCGCGTCGCTGAGCCTGAACCTGGCCTTCGTCGGGCTGGTCGCGGGGGCGGTGCTGCGCGGGCCGCCCGAACGGCCGGTGGGCGGCCCCGAGCTCTGGTCCTATGCCCGTGCCCTGCCCGAGCCCTATCGCGACGACCTCCGCGACGCGATGCGCGCGAGCCGGCGCGACTGGGACGAGCCGCGCGACCGGCTGCGCCGCCAGCGCGGGGCGCTGGCCGAGGCGCTGGTCGCCGAGCCCTTCGACCCCGAGGAGGTCGCCGAGGTGCTCGGCCGCGAGCTCTCGCTGTCCTCGGAACTCGCGGGGCGAGGCACGGATCTCCTGATGGCCCAGATCGTGCGCATGACGCCCGAGGAGCGCGCCGCCTATGCCGAGGCGCTCCGCCGCAATCGCCGCCACGGCCCCCCGGGCGATTGATCCCGAGTGCCCTTCCGCCGGACCGCGGGCGCGGACCCGGGGCCGTGCCCCGGAATGAAGAGAAGGTCGCGCCCCGCGCGGCCCGCGCCACATTCCCCCGGGCCGAAAAGGCGAGGCGCCGGTGGCGCCTTGCCCGGTCCGGTCGCCTGGAGGCGCAAGCCGCAGGGCGAGGGGCGTGCAGCTTCACCGTCGGCTGAGGATCGGGCCGCGTCGGCCCTGGACGGTGCGCTTGCGCGCCGGCCCCCGGCAGGGCCGGCGCGGCCCGATCGCCACGGGTCGATCGGGCTCGGGATCCCCGGCCCCGCGCGCCCGCTCAGGCGGCGCGGGCGAAGAAGGTGACGCGGTTGCGGCCGCTTTCCTTGGCGTCGAAGAGCGCGGTATCGGCGCGCTTGATGATCGCCTCGGCGTCGACGTCGGCCGCACTGGCGATCGCGACGCCGACCGAGACGGTCACGCTGACCTCGCCCGCCCCGCCCGGCAGCACCACCGGCGAGCCCTCCACCGCGCGCCTGATGCGCTCCGCGGCATGGGCGGCGGCGGCCTGGTCGACGTCGGGCATGGCCACGAAGAATTCCTCGCCGCCGAAGCGCGCCACCAGATCCACCCCGCGGATGTTCTCCTGCAGCCGGCGCGAGAACTCGCGCAGCACCGCGTCGCCGGCATCATGGCCGAAGCGGTCGTTGATCGACTTGAACTTGTCGAGGTCGATCATCATCACCGCGAAGACCCCGTCGGTCTCGCGCGCCCGCTCCATCACCCGGTTCATGTGCTGGCTGGCGTAGCGGCGGTTGTAGATGCCGGTCAGCGGATCGATCACCGCCATCATCAGCCCGTTGCGCACATTCGAGCGCAGCCGGTCGGAATAGCGCTTGCGGCGGAGCTGCGAGCGGATGCGCGCGACCAGCTCGCTGCCGTCGAAGGGCGATTCGATGTAGTCCGAGGCGCCGAGATCGAGCCCCTTGGCCGCGGTCTGCACGTCGCCGTTCTCCACCACGAGGATCACCGCCGCCTGCCTCGTCTCGGGCCGCGCGCGCAGCGCGGAGACGAGCCGCAGCCCGTCGCCACCCTCCATCAGGTTCTGATGCACCACGAAGCAATCGGGCAGCTCCAGCCGCGCGAGGTTCATCGCCTCGCGCTCGGAGGTCGTCACGATGGTCGCGAGGCCGAGCTGCTCGCGCAGCTGCGCATCCCATTCCACGCCCTGGAGCAGGCAGGGCGGCGCGAGCAGGATCGGCCCGCCGGCCTCCACCTCGATCTCCTGCTCCGAGACGAAATCGGTCAGGCCCAGCTCGCGCGAGGTCAGGTCGCGCAGGCGCAGCTCGTCGAACATCATCTTCATGCGCATCAGGTTGCGCACCCGGGCGAAAAGCGCCAGGTCGTTGAAGGGCTTGGAGAGGAAATCGTCCGCGCCGGCCTCGAGCCCCCGGATGCGCTCCTCGGGCGTGTCGAGCGCGGTCACCATGATGACGGGAATATGCGCGGTCTCCTGCCCCGCCTTGAGGATCGCGCAGACCTCGAATCCGTCCATGTCCGGCATCATCACGTCGAGCATGATCATGTCGGGCTGCTCGGAACAGGCCATCTCCAGCGCCTGGGTGCCGTTCTCGGCGACGACGACGTCGTAATAGGCCGAGGACAGCTTGGCACGCAGCAGGAGACGGTTGGTTGCAACATCGTCGACAACCAGGACCCGACCTGACATTCAGTGCCTCCCTCTGGAGCGGTATTCCGACTCTGCCGAACCGGTCCGCAAGATAGGCGCAAATATGTTAACGAATGGTTTCGAAGCCGCCCCGGGAGGGTACAAAGGATGAACGCCGAACGGGCCGCCGCGCTCGCCACCGACGCGCTGATCTGGCTGGCCGGACGCCCAGAGGACATGGCGCGCTTCCTCGCCGCGACCGGCGCCGAGGCGGGCGACCTGCGCCGCCGCGCCGGCGAGGCGGAATTCCTCGGCTTCGTGCTCGATTTCCTGCTCGGCGAGGAGGACCTCGCCCGCGACTTCGCCGCGGCGGCCGGGCTCGGGCCCGAGGACGCGCTGCGCGCGCGCATGACGCTGCCCGGCGGGGCGCTGCCGAACTGGACCTGAGCTCAGGCCAGCGCCGCGAGCGCGCGGCGCAGACCCTGAGGCACCGCGACCGGCCGGCCGCTCGCGCGGTCGACGCAGACATGCACGAAGCGCGCCGTGGCCGCCGCACGCTCGGCGCCGGGGGCGAAGAGCCCGATCCCGTAGGTGATCGAGCTCCGCCCCAGCCGGTCGAGCCGCAGCCCGCCCTCCACCGGCGCGGGATAGCCGAGGCTCTCGTGGAAGCTGCAGCCGGTCTCGGCCACGAGGCAGACCACCTCGCCGCCGGGCAGGTCGAGGCCGCCATGGGCGATCAGCCAGCCGTTCACCAGCGTGTCGACGTATTCGTAATAGACCGCGTTGTTGACATGCCCGTAGACGTCATTGTCGCGCCAGCGGCTTGTGAAGCGCTCGAAGTGGCGGTAGTCAGCGCGGGTCGGTCGCGGCGGTCGGGTCATCGGCTCGGGTCCTCGGCGCGCGGACCCTAGAGCAAGATCGGCAAGTGTGGAAACATCTTTCCGGTTCGATCATGATCGAGCCTGGATGCAGCCGGAAGGAAGCGCAGCGGTGCAGGATATCCGAGGGATCGTCTTCGACAAGGACGGCACGCTCTTCGATTTCCACCGCACCTGGGCGGCCTTCAACGCGCGGCTGATCGCCGATCTCGCCGGCGGCGACACCGAGCGCGCCGCGGCGCTGGCCGAGGCGCTCGGCTTCGACCTCGAGGAGCCGCGCTTCCTCCCCGACAGCCCGATGATCGCCGGCACCATCGAGGTGGTGATCGAGGCGGTCGCCCGCATCCTGCCCGAGCTCGACGAGGCGCTGGTGGTCCGGCAGGTCCGCGACGGCTCCCATGCGATCACGCCCGTGGAGGCGGTGCCGCTGGTGCCGCTGCTCGACGGGCTGATCCACCAGGGACTGGTGCTCGGGGTCGCGACCAACGACAGCGAGGCGCCGGCGCGGGCGCATCTCGCCTCGCTCGGGGTGCTCGACCGCTTCGCCTTCGTCGCCGGATACGACAGCGGCCACGGCGCCAAGCCCGCGCCGGGCATGCTCGACGCCTTCTGCCGCGCGACCGGCCTGCCGCCCGCGGCCTGCGCGATGATCGGCGACAGCGCCCACGACCTGGTGAGCGGCCGCGCCGCGGGCATGGTCACCGTCGGGGTGCTGACCGGCATCGCCGAGGAGGCGGAGCTGGCGCCGCTCGCCGACGTGGTCCTCGCCGACATCGGCGCCCTGCCCGGCTGGCTCGCCGACCGCGGCCGCGAAGCCCCGCGCCGCGCATGACCCGGGCCGGGGGGAAGCCGAGGCGATCCGCCCCCCGGAACGCGCCGGGCCGCCGGCCCCCCGCCCTCGCCGAGCGATGGCGGGGCAGACGATGACCGACCGGAAGGCGCGCAGGAACGGCGGCCGGGCGGGCCATTCCCGCGAGCGCGATTCCGCGGCCATCCGGCAGATGCCCTGGCGCATCCCGCTCAACACCGACCGCCCGACCGAGCCGCTGAGCGAAGAGGGCGTCGCCGCGATCCATGCCGCCGCCATGCGCGTGCTCGAGGAAATCGGCATCGATTTCCTCAACGAGGAGGCGAAATCCATCCTCGGCGCCGCCGGCTGCCGGATCGAACCGGGCTCCGACACGGTGCATATGGACCGCGGCTTCGTCATGGAGCAGGTCGCCCTCGCCCCGCGGCAGTTCGACATCACCCCGCGCAATCCCGCGCGCAAGGTGACGCTGGGCGGCGGCCACATGGCCTTCGTCAACGTCTCCTCGCCGCCGAACTGCATGGATCTCGACCGCGGCCGGCGGGTCGGGGACATCGAGAGCTTCCGCGACCTCATCAAGCTGACGCAGTATTTCAACTGCATCCATGTCGCGGGCGGCTATCCGGTGGAGCCGGTGGACATCCACGCCAGCGTGCGCCACCTCGACTGCCTCTACGAGAAGCTGACGCTGACCGACAAGGTGGTGCATGCCTATAGCCTCGGCCCGGAACGGGTCGAGGACGCGATCGAGATGGCGCGCATCGCGAGCGGCCTCGGGCGCGAGAACTTCGAGAGCGCCCCGCGGCTCTATACCAACATCAACTCCTCGAGCCCGCTGAAGCACGACTGGCCGATGCTCGACGGGGCCATGCGCTTCGCCCGCCGCGGTCAGCCGGTGGTGGTGACCCCCTTCACGCTCGCCGGCGCCATGGCGCCGGTGACCATGGCCGGCGCCGTGGTGCAATCCGTCGCCGAATCGCTGGCCGCCATCGCGCTCCTGCAGGTGATCCGGCCGGGCCTGCCCTGCATGATGGGCACCTTCACCTCCAACGTGGACATGCGCAGCGGCGCGCCGGCCTTCGGCACGCCCGAATACATGCGCGCGACCCAGATGACCGGGCAGATGGCGCGCTTCTACGGCCTGCCGCTCCGGGCCTCGAACGCCTGCGCCTCGAACGCGCCCGACGGCCAGGCGATGTGGGAAAGCCTCAACAGCCTCTGGTCGGCGGTGCAGTCCGGCGTCAACCTCGTCTATCATGCCGCCGGATGGCTCGAGGGCGGGCTGATCGCCTCCTACGAGAAATTCGTGATGGATTGCGAGGTGCTCCAGCAGATCGAACGCTATTTCGAGCCGGCCATCACCGAGACCTCCCCCGCGGCCCTCGCCTTCGACGCCATCGCCGAGGTCGGCCCGCAGGGGCATTTCTTCGGCTGCGAGCACACGCAAACCCGTTATACCACAGCCTTCTACGAGCCGTTCCTCAGCGACTGGCGCAACTACGAGGCCTGGTCGGAGGCCGGGGCGAACTGGACCGAGGCGCGGGCGAACCGGATCTGGAAGGCAATCCTCGCGGAATTCGAGCCGCCGGCGATCGACGAGGGCATCCGCGAGGAACTCGCCGAGTTCGTCGCGCGCCGCAAGCGCGAAGGCGGCGCGCCGACCGACTATTGACAAGACGACACCGGCCCGCGAAGGATCCCGCCATCCTCGCCCGGCCGGCGCGGACAGGCACAGGGATCGGGAGTCGCGCAATGAAGAGGGCTTTCGGAATGAGAAGCGCTGGCGCCTTCGGGGCCGCGGCCATGGCCTTCGGCCTCGCCAGCACCGCCTCGGCCCAGGTGGCGGACTGGACCCAGGGCTGGACGGGTCAGGCGACCCTCTATGCATGGCTCCCCGCGATCACCGGCGCCCAGCAGGCGCCCGACGGCGAGCCGCTGGTCAATCTCGACAATGCCGACGTGCTCGAGGCGATCGACATGGCCTTCATGGGCGCCGCCGAGGCGCGGCGGGGCAAGGTCGGGTTCCTGTTCGACGCGGTCTATGCCGACCTGAGCCAGAAGGGCACCTGGGTTCAGGGCCGTCTCGACACCAAGGTCGGAACCAAGCTCGGCGTCTATTCCGCCGCGGCCTTCTATCGCGTGCACGAGGCCGACCGGACTTTCGTCGATGTCTACGCCGGCGCGCGCTATTTCGACACCCAGACGACCTTCGAGCTCAACACCGTCCGCGCCGACCATTCGCGCGACGTCGACATCTCCTGGACCGACGGGATCGTCGGCCTCAGGGGCGGCATGCCCCTGAGCGAGAAATGGTCGCTCTCGGGCCGCGCCGACGTGGGCGGCTTCAACGCCGCCTCGGATCTGAGCTGGCAGATCTACGGCGGCGCCAACTACGCCTTCTCCGATCACTGGACCGGGACCATCGGCTATCGCTACATGTCTATCGAATATGCCGCGACCGACGACGCGAAGCTCGACATCGACGTGCAGGGGCCGCTCTTCGGCATCACCTACGCGTTCTGAGGCTGCCCCGGGGAAGATTGGTGGGTGATGACGGGCTCGAACCGCCGACATCTTCGGTGTAAACGAAGCGCTCTACCAACTGAGCTAATCACCCTGCCCCGCGCTCTTTAGCCCTCACCGGCCCCCGCAGACAAGGCCCGGCATCACGTACCGTCGGCCCGACGTTTCGGCCTCCGGACCGGCGCCTGCCCCACATGGCGGCGGCACATTCTCTTCGCGGATTTGGCGAGAGACAAATCCGCGCGCGCCTGCCTGCCGGCACGACGGCAGGCGCGCCTCCGGCACGACGGCAGGCGCGACAAGCGCGCCCGCCCAGGCAGACGCGCGCGGATCGCCAACTGACGGTGGAACTCGTCTTCCCTCGGTCTCCGCGCTCGTGCGCTCCAACCGACGAACCGGCGCGAGGCAACGCCTCGCTCTTGCCGGTTCGCGGCGCCCCCGGCCAATCGCTTCATCCAGGGGCCGTTCTATGCCGACGGCTCATCCCTTTGAGCCGCAGTACGGCCAAGAGGCCGGTTGTTCCCACGCAACCAGAATCGCCACGACGATTTGGCCCCGTTAACACTTTTTCCATTGAATTCTAATGCGTTACCGCCTGTCCCCATGAGGACACCCGCGGAAAGCGCTGAACACCCGGCCCTCCGGCAGCGCCGGCCGGGCGGCGGATCGCCGGAAGAGCGGGAGGGGAGATGGTGGGCGATGACAGGTTCGAACTGCCGACATCTTCGATGTGAACGAAGCGCTCTACCACTGAGCTAATCGCCCGCCGGACCGCCTGATACCGGCATTGCCGCCCCGCCGCAAGAGCCCCCGCACGCAGGAGCAGAGCTCAATCTTTCTACTCCGACGGTCCCGCCACAAAACGAGCGCAGCGCCCGCCGGGCGGGATGTTAACGCCGGCCCGACCGGATCTCGAGCAACCGGGGCTGCCCTGCCGAATGCAGTTCCCCCACATGCAGCGCGGGCCGCCCCAGGGGACGGCCCGCGCCTGTCACGTCAATGCGCCGGCGGCGCCATGTTGTCGCCCGCAGCGCCCGGCGGCGGCTGGAGCTTGGCCGCCTCCGCGGCCTCGTCCCATTCGATCGGCTCGGGCGCCCGGGTCAGCGCGTGCTTCAGGACCTCCGTGGCGTTCGAGACCGGGATCAGTTCCAGCCCGTTCTTCACGTTGTCCGGGATCTCGCGCAGATCCTTCACGTTGTCGGCCGGGATCAGCACCGTGGTGATCCCGCCCCGGAGCGCCGCCAGGAGCTTCTCCTTCAGCCCGCCGATCGGCAGCACGTTGCCGCGCAGGGTCACCTCGCCGGTCATCGCCACGTCGCGGCGCACCGGGATGCCGGTCAGCACCGAGACGATGGAGGTCACCATCGCGATGCCCGCCGAAGGCCCGTCTTTGGGTGTCGCGCCCTCGGGCACGTGCACATGGATGTCCGCCGTCTCGAACAAGGTCGGCCGGATCCCGAGCGCCGGCGATTTCGACCGCACCCAGGAGGAGGCGGCGTCGATCGATTCCTTCATCACGTCGCCCAGCGTGCCGGTGGTCTTCATCCGGCCCTTGCCCGGCAGCTTCAGCGCCTCGATCGAGAGCAGGTCCCCGCCCACCTCGGTCCAGGCGAGCCCGGTCGCGACGCCGACCTGGTCGGCCTCTTCGGCCAGGCCATACTTGAACCGGCGCACCCCGAGGAATTCCTCGAGGTTCTCGGGGGTGACGACGACCTTCTGCACCTTGCCCTTGACGATCTCGGTCACCGCCTTGCGGCAGAGCTTGGCGATCTCGCGCTCGAGGTTCCGCACCCCGGCCTCGCGGGTGTAGTAGCGCACGGTGTCGCGCAACGCCGCGTCGGTCAGCTCGAACTCGCCGGCCTTCAGCCCGTGACCCTTCAACTGCTTGGCGAGCAGGTGCTGCTTGGCGATCTCGATCTTCTCGTCCTCGGTATAGCCCGAGATCGAGATGATCTCCATGCGATCCAAGAGCGGCCGCGGCATGTTGTAGGTATTCGCCGTGGTGATGAACATCACGTTCGAGAGGTCGTATTCCACCTCCAGGTAGTGATCCGAGAAGGTGGCGTTCTGCTCGGGATCGAGCACCTCGAGCATGGCGCTGGCCGGATCGCCGCGGAAGTCCTGGCCCATCTTGTCGACCTCGTCGAGCAGGATGAGCGGGTTGACGGTCTTGGCCTTCTTCATCGACTGGATGATCTTGCCGGGCATCGAGCCGATATAGGTCCGCCGATGCCCGCGGATCTCCGCCTCGTCCCGGACGCCGCCGAGCGAGATGCGGATGAACTCGCGGCCCGTGGCCTTGGCCACCGACTTGCCCAGGGACGTCTTGCCTACGCCGGGAGGCCCGACGAGACAGAGGATCGGCCCGCGCAGCTTGTCGGAGCGCGACTGCACCGCCAGGAACTCGATGATGCGGTCCTTGACCTTCTCCAGCCCGTAATGGTCGTCGTCGAGCACCTTCTGGGCGAGGCCGAGATCCTTGCGGATGCGGCTTTTCTTGCCCCAGGGGATCGACAGCATCCATTCGAGATAGTTGCGCACCACCGTGGCCTCGGCGGACATGGGCGACATGGAGCGGAGCTTCTTGACCTCCGCCAGCGCCTTCTCGCGGGCTTCCTTGGAGAGCTTGGTCTTGCCGATGCGCTCCTCGAACTCGGAGGCGTCGTCGTGCCCCTCGCCCTCGCCGCCGCCGCCCAGCTCGCGCTGGATCGCCTTCATCTGCTCGTTGAGGTAATATTCCCGCTGGGTGCGCTCCATCTGGTTCTTCACCCGGCTCTTGATCTTCTTCTCGACGCGCAGGACCGACATCTCGCCCTGCATCATGCCGTAGATCACCTCGAGCCGCTCGCCCACGTCGGGCTCCTCGAGCAGCTTCTGCTTCTCCTCGAGCTTCGCGCCGAGATGGCCCGCGATGGTATCCGCGAGCTTGGCCGCCGCCATGTCCTCGGCGACCGCCGAGACGGCCTCGTCGGGGATGTTGCGGTTGAGCTTGGCGTAGCGCTCGAATTCCTCGACCACGGCGCGGCTCAGCGCCTTGATCGCCGCGGGATCGTTCTCGGTCTCCTCGATGGGCTCGGCGACCGCCTCGAAATAGGCGGAATTGGCCACGAATTCGGTGATCCGGACGCGGCTCTTGCCCTCCACCAGCACCTTCACGGTGCCGTCGGGCAGTTTCAGGAGCTGCAGCACATTGGCCAGCACGCCGACGCGGAAAATGCCCGCGGCCCGCGGCTCGTCCTCGGAGGGGTCCTTCTGGCTCGCCAGAAGGATCTGCTTGTCGTCCTTCATCACCGCTTCCAGCGCGCGCACGGATTTCTCGCGGCCGACGAAGAGCGGCACGATCATGTGCGGAAACACCACGATGTCGCGCAGTGGCAGAACAGGATGGGTCGAACTGCTCGGTTCACTCATGTGTTTGTCCTTTTCCCAGCAAAGCCCCCCGCCCCGAATGCGGCCACGGAACGCTTTCTCGTGGAGCAAATGGCCCTGCCCCAGCCTGCTTTCAAGCGTCCCGCATCTTGCCCCGCGCCCATGGCCGGCGCAAGGCGCCCCGGGGGCCGCCGAAGCCCCTGCGCTAGAACCCCACCGCCTCGCCGCCCTTCAGCCCGAGCATGGCGCGGGCCTCGTCGGGGGTCGCGGGGTCGAGGCCGAGGCCGTCGAGGACGAGCCTTATCCGCGCGACCTGGTCGGCCGAGGACGTCGCCGGCTCGCCCGGCCCGACCCAGAGCGAATCCTCGAGCCCGACGCGGACATGCCCGCCCATCGCCGCCGCCATCGCGCCGATGCGGAGCTGGTTCGCGCCCGCACCGAGCACCGACCATTCGTAGCCCTCGCCGAAGAGCCGGTCGGCGGTGCGGCGCATCATCTGCACGTCCTCGGGATGCGCACCGATGCCGCCGAGCAGCCCGAAGACCGATTGCACGAAGAGCCGGCCCGCCACCTTGCCACGGTCGCGCATGTGGCGCAGCGAATAGAGATGGCCGATGTCGTAGCATTCGAACTCGAAGCGGGTGCCGTTGCCGCCGCAGGTGGAAAGAACGAACTCGATGTCCTTGAAGGTATTTCGGAAAACCAGATCGCGGGAATCCTCCAGATGCTCGTTCTCCCAGTCCTGCGCCAGATGCGGATAGCGCGCCTGCATCGGATAGAGGCCGAAGTTCATCGATCCCATGTTGAGCGAGGCGAGTTCGGGCGCGAAATGCGCGGCCGGCGCCACCCGCTCCGCAACCGTCATGTAGGGAGCGCCGCCGGTGGTCACGTTGATCACCGCGCCCGTCGCCTTGAGCCCGGGCAGGATCCGCCCGAAGGCCTCGACGGACTGGTCGGGGCGCCCGGTCCGCGGGTCGCGGGCATGGACGTGCAGGATCGCGGCCCCGGCCTCCGCCGCGCGCCGTCCCTCGGCGACGATCTCCTCGGGCGTCACCGGCAGATGCGGGGACATCGAGGGCGTGTGGATCGCACCGGTCAGCGCGCAGCTGATGATGACCTTGCGGCGGGTCGCCATGAAACCTCTCCTCCTCGCCGTCCCGGGTTGACACCCCTCCGCGACAATCCGGAGGCCCCGGCCAAGCTATGCGCCACCGGGCGCCGCCAAATCAAACGCTTCCTCGCGACGACCGTCGGCGAAGCCAGCACCCTGCCGGCCGGATCCTTCGCCCGTCTGGGGGATTGAGGCGGGCCCTGCGGCGGGATAGACGCGGGTCGTCGAACCGGAGGGCCCCATCGCTATGACCGTGACCTGGAAGGATGCCGTCCCGGCGCTCGCGACCGGGGTGCGGAGGGCCGGTGCCGGCGGGCCCCTGGTCCTCCCCTCCATGGTCAGCAAACCCGCCCGGGCCCTCGGGCCACGCCCCGCCCGCTGAGCCGCCGCAGATGCCCGCGGACGTCATCATCATCGGCGGAGGCATCGTCGGCCTCGCCTCGGCCGAGCGGCTCCAGGCGGCCGGCCGGCGCGTCACCCTGATCGAGCGCGCGGGCATCGCCCGGGGCGCCAGCTTCGGCAATGCCGGCGCCTTCGCCTTCTCCGACATCCTGCCGCTGGCGGCGGCCGTCCGGCTGAGCCGGCTGCCCCGCTGGCTGATCGACCCGCTCGGCCCGCTCGCCATCCCGCCCGCCTATCTGCCGAAGATCCTGCCATGGCTCCTGCGCTTCTGGCGCGCCGGAAGGTCGGACCGGGTTGCCCGGAGCACCATGGCCCAGACTGCGCTGATGCGCCTCGCCGAGAGCGAGATGGCGGCCCTGACCGCCGCCGCCGGCCTCGCCGGCATGGTGCGGGTCGAAGGCAGCCTCGAGCTCTACGAGAGCGAAGGCGAGCTCGCCGCGAGCGCGGCCGGCTGGCAGGCCCGCGGCGCCGCCGGGATCGCCTTCGAGCATGTCCGGGGCGAGCGCCTCGCCGCGCTGCAGCCGGGCCTCTCGCCGCGCTTCCCCGTCGGCACCTTCGTCCCGGAATGGCAGATGGTGGAGGACCCCTTCACCTTCGCCCGCCGCCTCGCCGAACACGTCATCGCCGCAGGTGCGGAAGTGATCGCCGCCGAGGCCACGGCGCTCGGGCCCGAGGGCGAGGCCGTCGCCGTCACGCTGGCGGACGGGCGCGAACTCGCCGCCCGCGCCGCCGTGGTCGCCGCCGGCGCCTTCTCCCGCCGCCTGACCGATCCGCTCGGCGACCGCATCCCGCTCGAAACCGAGCGCGGCTACAACACCACCCTGCCGCCGGGCGCCTTCGACGTCCGGCGCGAGCTCATCTTCGGCGGCCACGGCTTCGTCGTGGTCCCGCTCGCCTCCGGCATCCGCATCGGCGGCGCGGTCGAGCTCGGCGGCCTCGACCTGCCGCCGGACTACCGGCGTTCGGAGGCGATGCTGAAGAAGGCCGCGGCCTTTCTCCCCGGCCTGCGCACGGAGGGCGGCACGCAATGGATGGGCTTCCGCCCCTCGCTCCCCGACAGCCTCCCCGTCATCGGCGCGAGCCGCGCCGGGCCGCGGATCGTCTATGCCTTCGGCCACGGCCATCTCGGCCTGACGCAATCGGCCGCCACCGGCCGGCTCGTCGCCGACCTGCTCTGCGGGCGCCCGCCCGCCATCGACATCGCCCCCTTCAGCCCGCAAAGGTTCTGACGCAATGGCCCGCCACACCTTCTTCTGCATCGACGGCCATACCTGCGGCAATCCGGTCCGCCTCGTCGCCGGCGGCGGGCCGGCGCTGACCGGCAGCACCATGCTTGAGAAGCGCGCGCATTTCCTCGCCGAATACGACTGGATCCGCACCGGCCTGATGTTCGAGCCGCGCGGCCACGACGTCATGTCGGGCTCGATCCTCTATCCGCCCTCGGACCCGGCGAATGACGCGGCCATCCTCTTCATCGAGACCTCGGGCTGCCTCGCCATGTGCGGCCACGGCACCATCGGCACCGTGACCATGGCGGTCGAGCAGGGCCTCGTCCGCCCGAAGACCCCGGGCATCCTGCGCCTGGAGGCGCCCGCCGGCCTCGTGATCGCCGAATACCGGCAGGAAGGCGAGCATGTGGAGGAGGTGCGCATCACCAACGTGCCCTCCTTCCTGCATTCCACCGGGCTCGAGGTCGATTGCCCCGATCTCGGCCGCCTGACCGTGGACGTCGCCTATGGCGGCAATTTCTACGCCATCGTCGATCCGCAGGAAAATTTCCGCGACATGGCCGATTTCGGCGCCGCCGATTTCATCCGCTGGAGCCCGGTGCTGCGCCGGCGTCTCAACGAGGCCCATGACTTCGTGCATCCCGAGCATCCCGGCATCCGCGGCCTCAGCCACCTGATGTGGACCGGCGCCCCGACCGTCCCCGGCGCCACCGCCCGCAACGCCGTCTTCTACGGCGACAAGGCCATCGACCGCTCGCCCTGCGGCACCGGCACCTCCGCCCGCATGGCGCAATGGACCGCCCTCGGCAGGCTGAAGCCCGGCGATGCCTTCGCCCATGAGAGCATCATCGGCTCGATCTTCCAGGGCCGTGTCGAGCGCGCCACCCGCGTCGGCGACCGCGAGGCCATCGTGCCCTCCATCGGCGGCTGGGCCCGGCAGACCGGCTTCAACACGATCTTCATCGACGACCGCGACCCGTTCCGGCACGGGTTCCAGGTGGTCTAGGTGCCGAGCGATCCGGTGAAGGTTGCACGCACGACACGGCACGAACTCATGAACGGGGGCTATTCGCCGTTTTGCCCGCGCGTCGGCACGGGCAGTCGCCAGCCCCCCAAGTCCCGCCGGCACGGCCAATGCAGTCGGAACTCCTTCTTCCTTCCTCGACCGTCCCGCTCCAGGACGAGGGCAGCGCCCGACCTGGGCGGAAGCGAAGCGCCCGCGTCGTGCCGGAGGCACGCCTTCGGCGTGACGGGG
>ERZ795053.813-NODE-813-length-39688-cov-18.890621_pt1 | contig 39688 bp, 31 predicted proteins | sample MGYA00375137_ERZ795053 | MGnify/ENA primary metagenome ERZ795053 (study PRJEB30182, sample SAMN05720284) | activated sludge metagenome | isolation source: Anaerobic digester | place: Hong Kong | collected 2014-12-17 ... | reverse complement strand
CTACCCCAACCCGGTGCAGGATCATTTGCACATAGACAACCCGCTGCCAACAACCTGTCAGGCAGTGGTGTACAATGCCATGGGGCAGGAAGTGGAGCGGTTTGACCTGGATCCAGGTGGGCAGGCACATGCAACAGGCTGGTGGCCGGTGGGTTTTTATTCCTTGGTGTTGCAGCAACCGGATGGAACTTTGGATAAGATATCCCTGATTAAAATGGAATGAAACAACAAATGCTGTCATCCAGCACAGATAATTCCTGATCACCTTACCCGGGACTTTGGAAACGAAGTTTACGGTAATACACCATCGCCTCTTCTGCCAAACCCTTCAGTTCATCCGGCAGCACGACATCTTTCTCTGCGTAAGGCTCAAAGCCGGTGCTCCGGTGTACACGGTCATACCAATACCTGGCCCAAACACCATCTTCAGGTCTTTTGCCCGCAGGCCATTGTAGCATGGCAGGATCGAAAGCGATGGAACAGGCTTCGCACAGCTTTTCCAGCTGCGTGGCCGGGTCTTTTAAAATGTCATCACCATCGGCAACATACACATGCGTCTGATGCGCTGTAAGATATTCGAACAACTCCGAGCTCTGCCGTATGCCGATATCGTCCAACGTCGGGTTGTCGATGACCTTGCTGTATGACATGAGCACCTTCGCCGGATGGCGTATCAGCAATACATTCTTCCCCGCCAGCATAAAATCCTTTGGCAGATCCAGCAGGTGGTGGGTCATCTGTTTGGCGAACAACACCGGCTTGTCCAGTGTACCCATCAACTGCTCTGCAATGACCTTCTGCCCGTCGCATTCCATGCTGTTCAGGATATCTTCCCTTCCCGGATGCTGCATATCTGTTTCCTGCAGGTACCAGCCGTACAATGGTTCATCGAGTACCCTTGTATCTGCCCGTTGGGCAAAGCTGTACAGGAGGGCCGTAGAGATATTCCGCGGACCGCTCCACAGGTTGATGCGTATTGGTTCAGTTCTGGACAATGCTCAGTTTGGCAAATTTCAGCAGGAGTTTTTTCTGTCCGGCCTTGTCGAAATCAATGGTGGCCATGCGCCCGTCGTTCTGTCCTTCCAGGCTTACGATCTTTCCATAGCCAAACTTCTGGTGCTCGATGGCCATACCGGCAGAAAGACGTTCGGGCGGAGCGGGATTGAATCCGGAAGAGACCGCATGCACATAGGCTGTCTTCACCGGTTCCGGACGGCTGATCTTCGGCTGCTGATACACCACCTTCTCTTCCCAGGCAGATGATTTGGACCGGTGATAGCCCACCATCTCCAGCAGGTTCTGTGGCAGTTCTTCCAGGAAGCGGCTGGGCTCACAATAATCAAGACTGCCGTATTTATAACGTGTGGCAGCATGGGTGATGGTCAGCTTTTTCTCGGCACGGGTAACAGCCACATAGAATAGCCTTCGCTCTTCTTCCAGTTCTTCGCGGGTGTTGGTGCTGAGTCCGCTGGGGAAGAGATTTTCTTCCATCCCCACAATGAACACACTTTTGAATTCAAGTCCTTTGGCGGCGTGCACGGTCATCAGCTTCACGCTGTCTTCCTGGCCTTCTTCCTGATCTGCATCGGTCAGCAATGACACCTGCTGCAGGTAAGCGGCCAGGCTTTTATCAGCTTCGGTGGCATCGGGCGGAAAAGCGGGGTTGTCGCCAGGATCGGTGAACTCGCTGATGGAGTTCAGCAATTCCTGGATGTTCTCATAGCGGCTCAGTCCTTCCACACTCTGGTCGTTGTACAGCTCCTTCAGGATACCGGTGCTCTTGGCAATATGCGAGGCCACTTCGTAGGCATTCTTTTTTTCCAGCATAGCCTGGAAACTGCGTATCATGGTCACGAACTCGGTGATCGATTTTCTGGTCCCTGCGGGGAAGGGGAAGAGGGCGATGTTCTCGGCGATGTCCCACAGCGAACGATCATTATCAGCAGCGAAGACAATGATCTTTTCCATGGTCGTTTTGCCGATGCCTCTGGCGGGATAGTTGACCACTCTCTTAAAAGCTTCTTCGTCGTGCGGATTGACCGTCAGCTTGAGATAGCCCATCAGGTCTTTGATCTCCTTGCGCTGATAGAAGGAGATGCCTCCGTAAATGCGATAGGGAATATTGAGACGGCGCAGTGATTCTTCAAATGCCCGCGACTGCGCATTGGTGCGGTAGAGGATGGCGAAGTCGTTGTTCACGAAATGATCCCGCATGCGCTGCTCAAAGATGGCATCTGCCACCAGCCGTCCTTCTTCATTATCGCTGGCAGCTTTGATGACCTTGATGCGGTCGCCCTCATCGTTCGAGGTCCAGATCTTTTTGGCCAGCTGCATCTTGTTGTTGCCGATGATCTGGTTGGCAGCTTCCACGATGACCTTGGTGCTTCGGTAGTTCTGTTCCAGACGGAAGGTCTTCACTTCCGGAAAGTCCTTTTCGAAGTTCAGGATGTTCTGGATGTTGGCACCCCGGAAGGCGTAGATACTCTGGGCATCATCGCCCACTACACAGATATTCTGGTGCACATCTGCCAGTCGTTTGACGATGGCATACTGCAGGAAGTTGGTATCCTGGAACTCGTCTATGAGCACGTGTTTGAAACGGTGCTGGTATTTGTACAGCACATCGGCATGGTCTTCCAGCAGCTCGTGGGTCTTCAGCAGCAGATCATCGAAATCCATGGCACCGGCACGGAAGCATCGCTTGGCATATTCCTTATAGATGTCGCTGATCTTCGGCCGGCCGTAGGCTTCATCCTCGCCCGTCAGTTCCGGATGCTGGCTGTACTCCTGGTGGTTGATGAGGTTGTTCTTGGCCAGCGAGATCCGGTAATGCACTGAATTGGCCTTGTATTGCTTGTCGTTCAACCCCATTTCCTTGATGATGTTCTTCAGCAGGTTCTTGGAGTCGTCGCTGTCGTAAATGGTGAAATTGCTGGTGTACCCGATCTTCGTCGCCTCTGCCCTGAGCATCCTGGCGAACACGGAGTGGAAAGTACCCATCCACAGGCTTCTGGCGGCTGTTCCCTGCACCGATTCTATGCGGTTCTTCATCTCCCGTGCCGCCTTGTTGGTAAAGGTGAGGGCGAGGATGCCGAAGGGATCATATCCTTCTGACATGATATGGGCGATGCGATAGGTCAGCACCCGGGTCTTGCCGCTGCCGGGGCCGGCGATGATCATGACCGGACCATTGATACTGGTAGCCGCTTCCCGCTGTGGTTCATTCAATCCGTCCAGAAAACCCATGGGGGTAAAAATACGCAACCACTTAAAGCCATTCATCAGAAAGTTATCACCAATGGTACAAACGCATACAGATAATCTTAATCATTGTTAAATAACGGACTATGACAGGCTGAATGGCAGGGGTTACGGGCATCTTGTGTAATTTTGAGCTGATCATGAAACGACTCTTATTTGGAAGTTTGCTGCTGTGGTCTGCCGGCATTTTTGCCCAGCAGCCTATGGATCTGCGCACTTGTGTGGAGACTGCGGTTGCCAACAACCTGCAGATACGTCAGGGAGCGGCCAATGTGGCTGCCAATGAATTTGCCGTGCAGCAAAGCAGGCTGTCTCTGCTGCCCAATCTGAATTTCAGCGCCAACTATTTCTGGAGTTTCGGTCGTGGTATCGATTATGTGACCAACACTTATGTAGCCCAGAATTTTGAAAGCAACAGTTTTACCCTGTCCAGCAATATGGGGTTATACACCGGAGGGATCAAGGCCAATGGGATCAAAAAAGCCGGGTACGACCTGGAGACTGCCCGTCTGGATCAGCAGAGTATGATCGAAAACATACAGCTCAACACCATACTGGCATTTCTTCAGGTCATCTATGCAGAAGATCAGGTAGAGATAGCTCAGAACAAGAAAACAGTGTCCACCAAACAGCTTTCTGATGCCAGAAAACTGGCAGATGCAGGCAGTATTCCGGCTGGGAATCTCCTGACCCTGGAAGCACAGATCGCCAGTGATGAACTCAATCTGGTGAACGCCAGAAACAATGTGGCTACTGCTTACCTGGCACTGAAAAACATCCTTCAAATGGATCCTTCAGAATCTCTAAGTATTATTCAGCCAGGCGATGGCCTGCTGGCTGAGGTGCTCGCAGCAGAAATGCCTGAACTCAGTGAGGTGATCGATGCGGCAACCAGAAATCTGCCGGGTATTCAGCGTTTTGAGTATGCGCTGAAAAGTGCAGAAAGTCAGGTGAAGATCACCGCCGGTTACGGGTTGCCTTCTCTTACCCTGGTAGGCCAGATGAATACCTCTTACTCCAATGCCAACATTGGCATTCCGGGCTTTGAACCCGATCCCTATGAAGTGCAGATCGAGAATAACCTGGGTGAAGTGGTTGGCCTTACATTAAGTGTTCCACTGTTCAATAATGGTCAGGTGGCCATCAACAGGCAGAATGCTGAACTCGGCCTGATGAATGTGGAGTTGCAGCAGCAGATCGCCATCAATGATATGAAGACCACAGTCACCAATGCATGGACCGGACTGCAATCTGCCGCCCTCACTTATGAAGCGGCCCTTCGAAGTCTGGAATCTGCTCAACTGGCGTATGACTTTGCTGAATCCAGATTCCAGGCAGGAGCCTCCAATTCTCTGGACTATACCACCGCAGTGAACAACCTGGCACAGGCAGAGATCTCACTCAGTCAGGCACAGTATGATTATATATTCAAACGCAAGGTGATCGACTATTACCTCGGAAAACCCATAGAATTTTAATATGAAAATCATCAAGATATTAGGAGCTGTTGTCGTACTGCTGATCATTGTTCTTCTTGTAGGAAAGAACAAGGGCTGGTTTGGCAGTGGCGGCGGACTGACCGTGCAGACCGATAGTGTGGCCGTCAGAGATATAGCCGAAACGGTCACTGCTTCCGGCAAGATCTATCCGGTCAATGAAGTGAAGATCAGTGCAGAGATCAGTGGTGAGATCGTTGATCTGCCGGTATATGAGGGTATGATGGTGAAAGCCGGTCAGTTGCTGGTGCGCATCAACCCTGACCTGTATGAAAGCCAGGTGGAGCAGGCTGAAGCTGCGGTCAACAATGCCAAGGCCAATCTGGCTACCGCCAGGAGCAGGAAGCTCCAGTCTGAGGTGAACATGGAGAATGCCACCATCGCTTTTGAAAGAAGCAAGAAGTTATTTGCAGATAAGGTCATCAGCCAGGCTGAGTATGAACAAGCCGAACTGGCTTACAAGACAGCGAAAGCAGAGATAGAAATTGCGAAGGAAAGTGTTACCGGTATGGAATATACCGTCAAAAGTGCAGAAGCCACGCTGCGTCAGATGCGGGATAACTACAAGCGTACTGCGATCTATTCGCCCATTCCCGGAACAGTGTTCGGCCTGAGCAAAAAGGCGGGTGAAAAAGTACTGGGTACCATTCAGATGAGTGGTGATGTACTGATGAGCATCGCCAACCTGAATGATATGGAAGTGCAGGTGGACGTGAGCGAAAATGATGTGCTGCGCATAGACCTGGGCGATACGGCAGAAATAGAGGTGGATGCCTATTTAGACCGGAAATTCAAAGGCATCGTTACCCAGATAGCCAACTCTGCCGGCAGCGGCGGACTGATACAGGTAGCAACCGAACAGGCTACCAATTTCAAGGTGAAGATCCGCATCCTGCCAGAGTCTTATGCTGACCTGAACGCCGATGGTAAATTCCCGTTCTATCCGGGTATGAGTGCTACGGCCGATATCCGCACCAACACTGAGAAAAATGTGCTGACTGTGCCCATTCAGGCGGTTACCACCAGAGAAGATACCAGCAAAGCCGGTGAGACCAGCATCATGGTCTGGACCATCTCCAATGATTCTGCGGTCATGCGCATGGTTACCACCGGAATCCAGGACGACAGCTATATCCAGATACTGGATGGCCTGAAAGAGGGTGATGTGGTCATCAGCGGTCCGTATAATACTGTTGCTACCATATTGAACGATGGTGACAAGGTGCAGGTGGAGAAAGAGTAGTAATACGAAGGTCGGAATACGGAATTCGAAATAGCGATTCCATATTCCGACCTTCGTCTTTCGTCTTCCGCCTTTCATTCCTTCCGGAACATTCTGTTGCGGCCCGGCGTTGACACACTATGACCCAACTCAGAACTGTGCAACTGATTGCCCGGGCAGATGAAGTGGCCCTGGGGCATGACACTGTGAAGCAGGCTTTGCCCATCAGGAACATCGATCAGATGGATCCGTTCCTGTTGCTGCATCATTTCAACAAAGACATTGAACCCGGAGGTCCTGGACTGGACGTGGCACCTCATCCGCATCGCGGGTTTGAGCCTATCACTTTTCTGTTTGACGGAGCCATCCACCACCGTGATTCACGTGGCAACGAAGGTTTCCTGAATGGAGGTGATGTGCAGTGGATGACAGCCGGTATGGGTATCGTCCACAGCGAAGCAGCCCAGAAGCCCTGGCTGGAAAACGGGGGAAAGATGAACCTCATCCAGCTGTGGGTCAATCTGCCGAAAAAGGACAAGATGATCCAACCCCGTTATCAGGACATCAAAGCCGATTCCATTCCGGTAGTGGAAAAGGAAGGACTGACCGCCCGTGTGGTAGCAGGCACCTGGGAAGGCGTGACAGGACCGGCGGAGACCAGAACACCTGTGGTAGCTGTGGAGGGTCGAATACAGAAAGGACACAAACTGGAGTTACCGGTCGATACTACCCATAATGCGGTATTATATCTGATGGATGGATTTCTGCAGTTCAACGACAAACACCAGGCAGGAGGTGGATTCGTAGCCATCTTCCGGCAGGACGGCAATTCTATTCAGATCGAAGCCTTACAAGACAGTCATTTTCTGTTGATAACCGGCGAACCTCTGAATGAACCTGTTTCCAGTTACGGTCCCTTTGTCATGAACACCCAGACGGAGATCATGGAAGCTATCCGCGACTACCAGATGGGTAAGATGGGGATGCTGACTTATTGAGTTATTAGTTATTTGTTTTAGTTATTGGTTTGTAGCTATTGCTAATTGGTTCCGATAGCTGTCTGAATACGATTCATCTTACATAAATGAAAAGGCCGGCGCTAACGCCGGCCTTTTGTCAATCCACGACTATGAAGGAAAGTGGAGTATCAGATGGAAACGCAGGAAGTGGTAATGGTGGTAGAATCTGTCGTTTCTACACTTTCCCAATCATCACAGGTAGGGTCGTTTCCGTAGTTCTTATAGGTGTCTTTGGAACTGCTTAGTACAGTGCCGTCTGCATCAAGCACCTCTTTGGTGGTACACTCGCAGGTGGCAGATTTGGAGCAGGATGTCAATGCGGCAACCAATACCAGTACCAGCACGAAGAATAGTGAATTATTATGCATTTCTGTTGTCTTTTGATTTGAGTGAATTACATCATGTTATGATCTCCGTGAGACTTTCCAAAAATGCGGAAGCCGTAGTTGAAGAAGATGGTGTAGTCTGAGAAGGCGGCATCACCCCAGCGAGGATCACCTGAAGGACCCGGATCGATCTGCTGACGTTCTATGTCCTGTACGCTCTGCGTGCGGTTGCGATACAATGCAACAGGTACGTTCAGGCTGAAGATGTGGTTGCCGGTTACATAGGTTACGCCCGGATCAACGGAGAAGACCTTTCCCGGACGACGACGGCCATTGGTTTCGCCGAATACGTCTTCTACCGGAATTCCTTCAAAGCGGAAACCCAGGTTGATTGCAGAACCTGACCAGCTGGTTGGTGTGTAGGTTACACCACCACGAACCAGGAATTGGTCAGAGATAGAATAGTTGACAGCAGGTTCATTGGCAGCATCGATCTTATCTACCCTCTTTTCCCAGCTCAGCGTATCACCTGGTGTGAACAGGTAATAGATGCTGTAATAAGCAAAGAAGATATCAGATTCCAGTTTGGCAAAACCCTGGCTTTGAAGGCTGAAGCCCCAGCCGCCATCGCCTAACTGAATGGACTGATCCACTTCTTTCAGGATGTTCTCACCTTCATCACCTCTGTAATAGAAAGTGTCCTGGTAGGCGAAATTTCCGGTTGGAAGTTTGATGCCGGCACCCAGGCTGAAATTGCCGTTGGCATCTGAGCTGTTCGGATCGATCATCCAGCGGTCAAACTGCAGACGGATATCGCCAATGCCATGAGAATTGGTAGAGCGACGAACGTCCACACCGTTTGGCGCATTGCCATGTTCATACTTAGAGGACCTCCAGTTGAAGGTGTAGGGAATGTCCAGTGTGGCATTCCAGCGGTCAGTGATGCCATAGGTGTACAGCAGGTCAAAGGCGTTCACGTCATTGCGTACATCGGTTCCTTCGCCTACCCGGTAAGACTCTTCGTGCGGACCACGGAAGTGCTTATAGGAGTGGAAGAAACGATAGCCAAAGCCGACCTGCATGTCGCCTTTCATTAACAGGTTGTTTCCGGAAGCTACTTCGCCCGTCATGGATCGAATAGCTACGCAACCCTGTGCCTGTGCATCGCCGGATGTGGTTACAGCCAGCAAACTAACAGCAGCGGTGAGGATAGCAGAGTAGTAGTGTTTTTTCATCTGAATGGATTAGAATGCGAAAATCCATAGAACAGCCAAGCTGCTGTTAATCAGACGATAGAAAGAAAGCCTAACAAGTGCTAAACAAGCTCAATGTAAAGCAAATAAATTGTAAAAACGTTGATATGGTGCAATGATCAGGGTTGCTGTTCATTAGATCCACCACTCATTTTAAAACCGATCGAGGTCTTTTGAGGTGTTACTTCATCCATTGTGAACTCATCCACATCCTGCAGTGTGATGGTATGGATCAGTTCATCTGTTCTTTGTTCTGCAGGCAGACCTGCCATGCGGAGGTGTTGGTTATGCACGGTATCTGCAACCAGTTTACGCATGGTGCGTGCATTGCCAAAATACTTATTGCGGGTACTGCATAATTGTTTGATATACTGCTGCAGATGTGCTGCTGCTGCATCCTGTAATTGCAGGTTCTCTGATGCGAACATATTTACTGCAATGACGTACAGATCTTCGGGCGAGTAATCGCTGAAGTGTATGAACTTATCGAATCGTGATTTCAAACCGGGGTTGGATTCCAGAAAACGGAACATCTCTTCGGTATAACCGGCCACAATGACCACAAATTCACCGCGATGATCCTCCATCCGCTTCAGCAACGTTTCCACTGCTTCTTTGCCATAGCCATCGCCACCTTCAGTTAAAGAGTAGGCTTCATCAATGAATAGCCCGCCGCCCATAGCATTTTGTATCAGGGCGTCTGTCTGAATGGCAGTCTGCCCAACATAGCCTGCCACCAGTCCTTTCCGGTCCGTTTCAACCAGGTGTCCTTTTTCCAGGATGCCAAGTGCCTTAAAGATCTTGATCAGGATGCGGGCCACAGTGGTTTTGCCTGTGCCGGGATTACCTGTAAAAACGGTATGCAGAGAGAAGGACTTTCTCAGGTCTTTACCGATCTCCTTATAGTATCGCACCAGTTTGACGATCTCATCGATCTCCTGTTTTACTTCATTCAGTCCCACCAGTTCTCTGAGCTGTGCAAGTGCATCATTCAGCAGGGCTTCATCTACCGGAAATTCTACACCACTGCCAGTCAGCATTCCAAAGATCGATTGAATGTCAGGCAGGGTGATGGTTGACAGGTCGTCGTTTGACAGGGTCTCGGGTTGTTCATGCCGCATGATACGCAGGGCCATATTCTGTTTGCCTTCGTCTATGACAGAGTTCATCAGCCTGGCATTGCCAAATTTCTCATCGCGGTTGCGGTACTCTTCCACGATCTTCATATAAATGAAATCACGAGCTTCCGGTGCGATGATCACGCCGCGTTTCCTGCTGTGATAATCGGCAATAGCCATGAGTTCATCCGGTGTGTAGTCAGGAAAGTGAATGATATTGCCCACTCTGCTGGAGAGCCCCGGGTTAGACTCCAGAAATTTTCGCATCTCTTTCGGATAACCGGCAAATACAAACGCTATATCGCCTTTGCCATCACTCATTTCTTTGATAAGTACTTCAATGACCTCGCGACCGAAATCCTTTCCGTCGTCTCCGCGATCGGTCAGTGCATAGGCTTCATCAATAAAAAGAATGCCTCCGCGGGCTTGTTCGATGATGGCTTTGGTTTTGGGAGCGGTTTGCCCGATGAATTCCGCTACCAGATCCACACGACCAACTTCTGTTACTGTATCCTTGCTCAGCAAACCCATGGCCCGGTAGATCTTACCCAGCATGCGTGCCACGGTGGTCTTGCCTGTACCGGGATTACCGGTAAACACCATGTTGAGATTGAATTTGGATTCTTCTTCAAATCCTTTTTGCTGACGAAGGCTGAGAAACTTGAGATAGGTTGTCAGTTCATTGATCTCTTTCTTGACAGATTCAAGGCCAATCAGCTCATCCAGCTCTTTTCGTGCATCTTCCAGGCTTGTGGCATTGCTGACTGACTGCGGATCATTGATGACCGCATCGTTGGAAACAGCATCCATCCAGATCTGGTTGCCCGAGAGGGCTACATCCTGATCTGCCACTTCAAATGGAACAATGGCCACAATGTTGTCCATGAACAACACCTCGCAGATGTATTTATCAGCAAACCAGAATCCCGGTGCATCCGAGCCGTAACCCACATCCAGTATGATCTGTTTGCGATGGTCGCTGATGTGCTCAAACCAGTATGAGCTTCCCTTCATCTGGCGCACGTCATTGTAGAAGTTGAAGATGAGCTCCAGCGGAAAATAATCTTCCTGGCTTACCAGGTTGGTCAGCTCCATTTCAATACTGATGTAACGGGCGGTGTCTTTGGAGAACTGGCTCAGGTATTTCCGTTCTTCCTTTGGTGTGTTTCCTCTGGGGCTTTCGTATAACCTGATGTTATTGATACTGAAATACGGGTTATGTTCAGGAGTTACAATGCCGTTGTTGGTTATATAGAAATAGTTGGTACCTATCAGTTCATCGTCCAGAAATACCTCCCATTTGTAGGTGCCTTTTTTCCACCATCCGGGTTGTGGTGTTCCCCAGCCTTCTCTGATATAGACAATGTTCTGGTCAATGCCGGCCTTGAGTTCCTTTTCTACATTACAATACTCTTTCCCTGAATAATATTCAGAAGCACGTACCCGGATCTTGGCAGACCATTCTTCTTCATCAAACAGGATATTGTACAACTGGACTTCTACATTGACATAACTGACCTCAGATTCGTCAAATACGATACGGTAGTTCTTACTGTTGTTATGGAAGCTTTCCAGCGATCCATACACTTTCATCTGTTTGAATTTGAATCGCTTCTTCTCTTCGTTCTTCTTGGCCATGGCTGATTTGAATAAGGAAGTCAAATATAGGGTACATAGTGAATTGAATACTGCTTACAGGCAATGGATCACGGTCAAATGCCGGTTTTTTCTCATTTTTATTCCAAAATATCGTGTATGCTGGCTGAGATATCTACCAACCCACCTGTGAGCGCCAACAAGGAGGCGTGCAAGAAGAAAACGGAGGATATCACCGAAGAGCTTGATGAGTTGCAGAACAGGTTGTATGCAGAGGGGAAACAAAGCATACTCATTGTGCTTCAGGGGATGGATGCCAGCGGAAAGGACGGACTGATCAGAGACGTATTCAGGCTGATCAATCCACAGGGTGTCAGGGTGCAGTCATTCAAGAAGCCTACGGAAGAAGAAATGGATCACGAATTCCTCTGGCGTATCCACCCGCATGTGCCACGTAAGGGCATGATCCAGATCTTTAACCGGTCTCATTATGAAGATGTACTCATTCAGCGGGTGCATGCCTGGGTAGATATGGATACCATCAAACGACGGTATGACCATATCAATGCGTTTGAACGGTTGCTGCAGGAGAACGGCACACGCATTCTGAAATTCTACCTGCATGTTTCGCAGAAAGAACAGCACGAACGTCTGGCAGAGCGAATGGAAATTCCCAGAAAAATGTGGAAGTATAATCCCAATGATATGAAGGAAAGTGAACACTGGGATGAATACATGCAGGCTTATGAAGATGTGTTCAGAATATGCAGCCCTGACATTCCGTGGGCCATCGTTCCGTCAGACAAGAACTGGTATAAAGAGTACCTGGTTGCCAGAACCATCTATGATGCGCTGAAAGATATGAATCCGCAGTACCCCGGTTTACCCGAGGGTTGATCACTGTTTGATGAACCTGGAAATGCCCACGGGCTGATCACCGTCCTGCAGAGACAACAGGTACACGCCTGGTTGCAGGTCGGCAACAGACAGTACCGGGCCGTTCAACGGAGTATCTCTTATCAGCCTTCCGGCCAGATCATGTATCAGCCAGCGGGCTTGTTGCATACCAGGCGGAATCTGGTCAACATACAACAACTCAGATGTGGGGTTTGGCCAGATCTGCAGCTCCATGACAGCCAGGTCATGTATGGCATCCGGCTGGTAGCCATCGCCGGCCATGATGGGTGTATCTGCCGATGATTCCCAGGCATACCCGTACACTTTGATCAGTTCCACTTCTGCATCGCCGGCTACGCTGTCAATCAGTACGGTTAACCTGACGTAACCGTAGTGCAGATCTGCAGCAGCATCATAAAAGCGGATGCCCATGTATTTTTCATTTTCCTGCCTCCAGTTACCTCCAATGACCGGGTATTCCAGATCAGAATCGCAGGTATTGTTGAAGAAATCAGAAAACATGAATTGCTGAAAAACGTCGTTGTTCCAGTTTCCTGATGAATTGATCCATTCTCCTTCATTCAGTATGCGAACACCTGCCGAGGTGTCATTCAGCAGTACCGATGCATAATTGATGAAATAGAAACTCATGGATCCTGCTGTATAACAACTGCCATCAAACAGGAAACTGGAGAAGGCAAAGGTGCCTTCCGGGCTGCTGTCCATATTGATATCCATGACCAGTATATCAGTATAAGGTGGATCAGCCGGTTCTGTGATGATGAAATCTGGATCTACATCTGTATAGATGACCTGTGCGTCTGCCTGATTGGCAAACATGGCAGTTGTTGCCAGTGCAGAATAGGCGGCCAGTTTTTTTTGCAACGTTGAGTTAGACATGGTCAGTTTGTTCTTGTATAAGTTTATGCAGAATATCTATTGCAGCCAGACTGATGACCGTTCCGGGACCGAATACAAAGCTGGCACCTTTTTCTGTAAGGAATGCATGGTCATCGGGCGGAATTACGCCTCCCACAACCACCATGATGTCGGGTCTTCCCTGGGTGCGCAATGATTCCACAACCTGTGGTACCAGGGTTTTATGTCCTGCAGCAAGAGATGAAATGCCAAGAACATGCACATCATTTTCGATGGCTTGCCTGGCAGCTTCTTCAGGTGTCTGGAACAAAGGGCCTATATCCACATCAAATCCGAGATCTGCAAAGCCTGTGGCAATGACCTTGGCACCGCGGTCATGTCCGTCCTGCCCGAGTTTGGCCACCAGAATGCGGGGGCGCCGTCCAGCCATTTCTGCAAACTGGTTGCTCAGAGTGCTTGCCTCCTGAAAATGTTCATCCATGCCGGCTTCCTGTTGATAGACGCCGCTTACTGCCTGTACGTTAGCGGTATAGCGACCGAATGATGATTCCATGGCATCAGAGATCTCGCCGAGTGTAGCCCTTACCCTGGCGGCCTGCACGGCAAGATCCAGCAGATTCCCTTCTCCTCCTGCTGCACAATCTGCCAGTTCTTTCAACGCAGCATCTACAGATGTCTGATCGCGGGTGGCTTTAACTGCCTGTATCCTGCTGATCTGATTTTCACGAACGGCAGTATTATCCACTTCCAGTAATTCCATATTGTTGTCTTCCTCCGCAACGAAACCGTTCACGCCAACAATGATGTCTTTTCCGGTATCTATCCGTGCTTGTCTCCGGGCAGCAGATTCTTCTATACGCAGTTTCGGAATGCCCGCTTCAATTGCTTTTGCCATGCCGCCCAGTGCTTCCACTTCTTCTATGAGTTGCCAGGCTTGTTCTGCAATTTCCCTTGTCAGATTTTCCACCAGATAAGATCCGCCCCATGGATCGACAGTCCTGCATATGCCGGTTTCATGCTGCAGATACAGCTGTGTATTCCGGGCAATTCTTGCTGAAAAATCTGTTGGCAGGGCGATGGCCTCATCCAGCGAATTGGTATGCAGAGACTGGGTTCCGCCAAGCGCTGCTGCCAGAGCTTCCACGCAGGTACGGGCTACATTATTGAAGGGATCCTGCTCGGTAAGACTCCATCCGGAGGTCTGGCAATGGGTGCGCAGCATGAGCGACTTGTCATTCTTCGGACCGAACTGCGACATCAGCCTGTACCACAACAAACGGGCAGCCCGCATCTTGGCTATCTCACGGAAATGATCCATGCCTATTCCCCAGAAGAATGATAATCTGGGAGCAAAATCATCAATGTCCAGCCCTGCTGCCAGCCCTGCCCGAACATATTCCAGCCCGTCGGCAAGGGTGTATGCCAGTTCGATCTCTGCTGTGGCTCCCGCCTCCTGCATATGGTAACCCGAAATGCTGATGGAATTGAAGCGAGGCATGTGCTTCGAGGTGTATTTGAAAATATCAGATACGATGCGCATGCTAGGTCCGGGCGGATAGATATAGGTGTTGCGCACCATGAACTCCTTCAGGATATCATTCTGAATGGTGCCGCTTAGCTGAGCCGGTTGTACGCCCTGTTCTTCTGCTGCAATGATATAGAATGCCATGATGGGAATGACGGCACCATTCATGGTCATGCTCACACTCATGGTATCGAGCGGGATCTGGTCAAAGAGGATCTTCATATCCTCCACTGTGTCAATGGCCACGCCGGCCATGCCTACATCGCCCATGACCCTTGGGTGATCACTGTCATACCCGCGGTGGGTAGCCAGGTCAAAGGCAACTGAAAGGCCCTTCTGCCCCATGGCCAGGTTACGCCGGTAGAAGGCGTTGCTTTCTTCTGCAGTACTGAAGCCGGCATACTGCCGGATGGTCCAGGGTTTGCGCACATACATGGTGGTATAGGGCCCTCTGATAAAGGGTTCCATACCGGGCATGGTATGTGCCAGTTCTTCCGCTTCGGCCGGAGGTTTATCCCAGTCAGGAAAGTGTTTCAATGGTTTATCCTGCCACCTGCTCATGTCTGATAGCTTGTTCCAGATTCCACGGTAATATGGCCGTGAATTCGTTAAATTCTACATGTTTCTGTTGCGGTAATTCCGGTGTTTCCTGGACATACTTATTGACACCTATCAGGACTTTTTTTCCGCTCAGATGGTCATTCAGTAATTGCAGTCTGTCAGTTTGTATGGCAGACTGAAGCTGTCCTGATCGCAATTGTTCCAGGCAACCGCCGGCATCTTCCCAAACACAGAAAATTTTCCAGGCGGCTTCTGCCACCTGACCGGTCAGTTGTTCCAGATAATAACTACCTGATGCTGCTTTCGCATAACTGTCCATGCGGCTTTCATAACGAAGCAGGCGTTGGATGTTGCCGGCCAATCTGTGGCCTCTTATACCTTCTTCATGCGGCGGCACCTCCAGCACATCAGCCCCGCCTAATATTGCCGAGAGTGCAGCTGTTGTGTGGCGAAGCAGATTGTTGTGTACATCTGCCTGCGTATGGAATACCTGTGATATGCTCACATGCACCGGCGGATGTTCCATATAGGCAAATTCAGGATCCAGGTATTCCAGCAGATTGCGCCAGCAGGTGCGGAATGCACGTAACTTGGCGATCTCTGCAAAATGATCTGTTCCTGCACTGAATTGGAAAACCAGCAGATGAGCCGCTTCATACAATTCCATTCCCCGTTCCGTCATTTCTTTCAGATAACAGGAACCTGCACTCAGTGCATAAGCTATTTCAGTAAGGGGGCCGGCACCGGCTTCTCCGGCTACAGCAGCATCCACCCGAATGAATTTTGTGTCTGTCAGATCGCTTTCCAGTCGAATGATCAGATCATATAAATGATCAAAAGTATGAGCAGCCTGACGGATCGCTCCGGTCCTGGCCCAGTTTCCTATAGGGTCAAACTCCAGTGACCAGAGAAAAGGGTGGTGGGCCTTGGCCTTTCTAAGTCTGTCACGCCATTCCAATACTTCGTCTTCACTGGCAGGAACAGACTCAGCTTCCAGGCACAAGGTAACCGGCAAAGGCACTTCTTTTGCTAACTGATCTAAGAAAAGAGATACCTGCCCGCTGATGCGCATCCAGGAGATCTGTTCTGTAAAAGCTTCCTGCAGGATGGATGCAACAGATCCTTCCATGTACCTGAATGAACCGGTAGCCTGCCATTGCATGCCGGATTGTTCGTGCTCTCCCAGTATATCTTCTTCTTCATTGCTGGTTTCTGCCGGTCTGTCTGTATAGAGTGGCGCCAGTCTGATACCATACAGATCACTCTGCAGCGTTTCCTCAAAGGATGCTCCCTTCAGCTCCTGGTCAACCTTTTTCTTCCAGTCTTCAAAGCTGTGTTCTTCCCAGTTGGCGGGTATAGACATGTTGCAAAGATAGAGCAGCCTGCCGGCATGCACATGACTTTGGTCAACCTACACCGGTCTGTGTGCCGCACAGTGTGTACTTTTGTACCCTTCAAAAGCCCGATATGCAAGCAGAAAACATCCTGACAGAAGTTCGAGATAACACCCTGTACATCACCATCAACCGGCCCAAGGCACTGAATGCTTTAAGCATCAAGACCATTGTAGAGATCGATGAAGCCCTGGAAGAATACATGTATCATGAAGATGTGAAAGGGGTGGTCATAACCGGTGCTGGTGAGAAAGCCTTTGTTGCAGGGGCAGATATCTCTGAATTCAGTGATTTTACACCTGAACAGGGCAAGACCATGAGTGAGAATGGTCATGATACCTTTGACAAGATCGAATCATACCCCAAACCGGTCATTGCGGCAGTTAACGGCTATGCACTGGGTGGTGGTTGCGAGCTGGCAATGGCCTGTCATATGCGCATAGCTTCTGAAAATGCCATCTTCGGCCAGCCGGAAGTAAACCTCGGCCTGATTCCCGGTTACGGTGGTACCCAGCGTTTGCCGGAACTGATAGGCAAAGGCAAGGCGCTGGAACTGTTGCTCACGGGCGACAGTATCAATGCTGCCATGGCACTTGAACTGGGGCTGGTCAATGATGTGGTACCGCAAAGCGAGCTGATGAAGCGGGTGCAGGAGATCCTGCAGAAAATTTACACAAAAGGCCCTGTGGCGGTTTCCAAGATCATCCAGTCTGTGAATGCGCACTACCGCAGCGGCAGTTATGTGGGTGACGGGTACAAGACCGAGATCAGTCAGTTTTCTGCCTGTATGGACTCAGAAGATTTCAGAGAAGGAACGGCTGCTTTCCTGGAAAAACGCAAACCTCAGTTCCAGGGCCGCTAAGCCGGGAAAGAGTTCCCATTTCAGCAGGGTTTCCCTACCTTTGTTCCCCCGCAGTAAGGGCCTGTGCCGCCTGCAGAAAACAACACCGCATGCCGGAAAAAATGAGGAAGAAGGATGCCCTGGAGTATCATGCTTCAGGACGACCTGGAAAAATAGAGGTGGTTCCTACCAAAGCCACCAAAACACAACGAGATCTGTCACTGGCCTATTCTCCCGGGGTAGCAGAGCCCTGCCTGGAGATCGCAGAAGATACCGACAAAGTTTATCAGTACACAGCCAAGGGCAACCTGGTAGGTGTGATCAGTAACGGAACGGCCGTACTGGGGCTGGGTGATATTGGCCCGGAAGCATCCAAGCCGGTCATGGAAGGAAAGGGTCTGCTGTTCAAGATCTATGCAGATATTGATGTCTTTGATATAGAACTGAACTGCAAGGATGTGGAAGATTTCATCCGTACGGTCAAGGCCATGGAACCAACCTTTGGCGGAATCAACCTGGAAGACATCAAAGCACCGGAATGTTTTGAGATCGAACGCCGCCTGAAAGCCGAAATGAACATTCCTGTCATGCATGATGACCAGCACGGTACCGCAGTGATCAGTGGGGCTGCTTTGTTGAATGCCCTGGAACTGACAGACAGGAAACTGGATGAGGTGAAGATTGTAGTGAACGGTGCCGGGGCATCTGCCTTGTCTTGCGCCAGTCTGTTTGTTGAACTGGGAGTCAACCGCAGCAACATTGTCATGTGCGATTCGAAAGGTGTGCTTAACAACAGGAGGGAAGGCCTGGATCAGTACAAGCAGCAGTTTGTGACCGACAAACAGGTGGATACCCTGGCAGAAGCAATTGTAGGTGCCGATGTTTTCCTGGGGCTGTCTAAGGGTAACGTGTTTACTCCGGATATGCTTCTGAGTATGGCAAAAGACCCCATCGTATTTGCACTGGCCAACCCAGATCCAGAGATCGAATATGACCTGGCCATCGCCACCCGTGAAGACGTGATCATGGCCACCGGCCGAAGCGACCACCCCAATCAGGTGAATAACGTACTTGGTTTTCCATTCATCTTCCGCGGGGCACTGGATGTGCGGGCCACCGGCATCAATGAAGCTATGAAAGTGGCTGCTGTCAGAGCGCTGGCACAACTCACGCATGAGCAGGTGCCGGAGTTCGTGAACATGGCATACAATGAAAAGAATCTGCAGTTCAGCAGGCACTATATCATACCGAAACCGGTTGACCCGAGGCTTATCACACGGGTAGCACCGGCTGTTGCCAAAGCTGCCATGGAAACCGGTGTGGCCCGCAAGCCCATCACTGACTGGGCTGCATACAATACAGACCTCGAGAAACGACTCGGACTGGATCATCAGCTCATCAAAGGTCTGGTCAGCAAAGCAAGGAACAATCCAAAACGGGTGGTCTTTGCTGAAGCAGATAATTACAAGATCCTGAAGGCAGCCCAGGTTGCCTATGATGAAGGCATTGCCAAGCCTATACTGCTGGGAAACAGAGATAAGATCGAGCGTATTGCGGCAGAGAACGGTCTGGAGCTGCATGGTATGCCCATCATTGACAGCCACAGCGATGAGATGGAAGATATGCGCAGAGAGTTTGGCGAGCTGCTTTTTGAAAAAAGGCGCAGAAAAGGGCTCAATTATTATGAAGCCAAAAAGATCATGCGTGAGCGCAACTACTTCGGTGCCATGATGGTGGAGCTGGGGCAGGCAGATGCACTCATCTCCGGCCTGACACGGCAATATCCTGATACCATTCGTCCGGCACTGCAGATCATCGGCCGGCAGGAAGGGGTCAATAAGGTCTCGGGTATGTATATTCTGCTTACCCGTCGCGGACCGATCTTCTTTTCAGACACGACCATTAACTTTCATCCCACCACAGAAGAACTGGTGGACATTACAGTACTTACCGCCAATGCGGTCAGGGCTTTTAATATCCAGCCGAAGATCGCCCTTCTGTCTTATTCCAATTTTGGATCTGTTGACAATGCAGAGACCCGTCGAATCAGCAAAGCCGTCAGCTTATTGAAAGAGCGCTATCCGGGTATGGTGGTGGATGGAGAGATGCAGGCCAATATTCCGTTCGATAATGATCTGATGCGGGAAAATTATCCATTTGCAGACCTGATTGACAAAGGGGTGAATACCCTTATTTTCCCGAATCTGGATGCGGCCAACATATCCTATAAATTATTGCAGACCCTGGGTCAGGCTGAGGCCATTGGTCCGGTGCTGCTGGGATTAAAGAAATCAGTACATATCTTGCAGCTGGGCAGTTCCATCAGGGAGATCCAGAATATGATAGCCATTGCTGTTCTGGATGCACAGACCAAAGCAAATAATCCATGATCGCTTATATCAGGGGAAAGATCGTTAGCCGAAATCCGGCCAGTGTTGTTCTGGACACCGGTGGCATAGGTTATCAGCTGCAGATCAGTGTGCATACCTATTCTTCTATGCCTGAATCGGGAGACTGCCTCCTGTACTGTTACCACTATTTTCGTGAAGACGGCCAGAGCATGATACCGGTCATTTACGGATTCAGCAGTGTGGAAGAGAAAGATATGTTCATACACCTCATCAGTGTGAGCGGAGTGGGGGCCAATACAGCCCGGATGATGCTGTCCAGTATGTCTGTGGCAGATCTGAAACAAGCCATATTTACTGATAATGACGGCCTGATCCAGAAGATCAAGGGGGTTGGGCCGAAAACAGCTAAAAAGATCGTTATTGAACTGAAAGACCGAATAGGAAAGTCAACCGGCACAGAAACCACAAGTTTTGTTCCGTCTGACAATAATATACGTGAAGAGGCGTTATCAGCACTTGCTATGCTGGGTTTCAGCAGGGCTGCTGCTGATAAAGCCATCCAGGCAGCGCAAAAGGCCACGCCTGAACTTGCATCTGTAGAAGAGTTGGTAAAATCAGCATTGAAGAATTTGTAAAAGGCGTGTTTTGGCAGGATTGAGACTCTTCCCTAAAGTAGCATTGGCAGGTTTGACCGGTCTGGCGGTAACTATTTCCGCTTTCCAGCAAACAGCTGCACCTGCCACTTTGTTCGTAAGATCCCGCCCAAATATATACCTGCCCCTTCCTGACTCCACAGATAAAGACAGCACAGACACCAGCGGTGGCCAGGTGAGTGATTATTTTGCTGATGATCAGAACGCCTTCGGTCTTGATCTTCCGGCAGGTATAACACCCACACTGGAATACGATCCTGTTACCGGCGATTATATTTATTCAGAAAAAGTTGGCGGGCAGTATTTCAAAAACCCTCAATACATTTCCTTCGAAGATTTTCTGAAGGCTGAACAGGAAAAATCAATAACAGACTATTGGGTAGAGCGTTCCACGGCCCAAAGCATTCTGGGTGGAAGCGGTGCCATCCCGCAGATCTATACTGGCAGTGAACTGCTGGATCGCCTTTTTGGTGGAAGCAATGTGGACATTCGCCCGCAGGGAAATATCGACCTGACATTTGGCGGCAGCTTCCAGAATGTGGGTAACCCCATCCTGACCGAAGATCAACGCAGACAGGGAGGCTTTGATTTCAATATGGACATCAATGCCAACATGCTCGGACAGATCGGTGAGAAGATGAAACTCACCTTCAACTACAACACATCTGCTACATTCGATTTTGAAAACCAGGTAAAACTGGAATATACCGGTTATGAAGACGAGATCATCAAAAAGATCGAAGCAGGTAACGTAAGTCTGCCTCTCACAACTTCGCTTATTCCCGGCACACAAAGCCTTTGGGGTATCAAGACCCAATTGCAGTTTGGCAGACTGACCATGACCAACATCCTCTCTCAGCAACGGTCACAGTCGCAAAGCATACAGATTGAAGGAGGCGCTCAGAAAAGAGAATTCGAAGTCTTCGCCAATCAGTATGATGAGAACAGGCACTTTTTCCTGGCGCATTATATGCGTGACCACTATGAACCCTGGTTGAGTACATTGCCTTTTGTCAACTCGCCGGTCAACATCACCAGGATGGAAGTGTGGGTCACCAACACCACAGGAGCCACACAGAACACGCGTGATATTGTAGCGTTCACAGACCTGGGTGAGACCGATTCTACTTTCTGGTCAGTAGCCAACGGCGGTACCATCAATGTGCTGAGTACAGACGGTCTTCCCTCCAATAATGCCAACGATCTGTATGGCAAACTGGTAAATGATGACAACGCAAGAAACCTTAATACGGTCGTTTCTTCCCTGTCTGATCCAGCCGGTCAGTACAAGATGCAGCCTGTTCGCGACTTTGAAAAAGTGCGGATGCGGAAGCTCAACACCAGCGATTATTCCTATAACAATCAGCTGGGTTTTATTTCTGTCAATACTTCCTTACAGCCAGACGATGTACTGGCTGTTGCTTTTGAATATACCTATCTGGGCCAGGTGTATCAGGTGGGTGAGTTTACCAATAACCTGCCTCCGGGTGTAGATACCTCCAATGTCATGTTCCTGAAGATGCTGAAGAGCACTTCAGCTCAGGTCAATATTCCGCTGTGGGACCTGATGATGAAGAACGTCTATTCTCTTGGCGCATTTCAGGTAAGTCCGCAGGATTTTCAGCTCGACATCCTCTACCAGGATCCGGGTGGCGGATTCAAAAGATACATTCCGGCCAACAACACCAATGTGAATGGCCAGCCCATCATCACCCTGCTCAACCTGGACAGGCTGAACACCAATAGTGACCCTTTTCCGGATGGGGTTTTTGACTTTGTGAGTGGCATTACCATTAATACCAACAACGGGCGTATCTACTTCCCGGTGCTGGAACCATTCGGATCACACCTGAGATCAGAACAGGCTTTCGGAACAGATCCTGAAGTGGAACGCTATGCCTACGATGAATTGTACTCCACCACCCGGGTGCTGGCTGAACAGTTTCCGCAATACAACCGCTTTGTTATAACCGGTAGTTACAAATCGAGCGTCAGTTCAGAGATCTACCTCGGCGCATTTAACCTGCCCAAGGGATCGGTCACAGTTACAGCCGGTGGCCAGCAGCTTACGGAGAATGTGGATTATACCATTGATTATTCTCTGGGAAGACTCAAGATCATCAATGAATCCATCCTGAATTCCGGGTTGCCCATAAATGTCTCTTTTGAAAACAATGCCTTCTTTGGCTTTCAGGTAAAATCACTCATTGGTTCACGGTTCGATTACTGGATCAATGACAATTTCACTATGGGTGCCACGGTATTGCGATTATCTGAAAGGCCGTTTACCCAGAAGGTGAACTTTGGAGATGACCCTATTCAGAATACCATGCTGGGCTATGATGTCAATTATACGGCAGAAGCACCCTGGATGACCAGAGCATTGGACAAACTTCCCTTTTACGATACCAAAGAGATGTCATCCATTTCCTTTACCGGAGAGGTGGCCAGATTTTTACCCGGGCATAGTAAAGCCATTGGTAAAGACGATGAAGGGGTCATTTATATTGATGACTTTGAGGGAAGCAGAAGTGCCTATGACCTGAAGTTTCCGTTTTCCAGCTGGGTCATAGCTTCCACACCTCAGAATGCAGTGGATGCCAACGGAGACGTACTCTTTCCGGAAGCTACCCTGTTTGACAGCCTGATCTATGGTATGAACCGTGCTAAGATTGCATGGTACACCATAGACCCCTTGTTTCTGCGGGAAGACAATGCGGCCAGGCCGGATCACCTGACTGCCGATGATGTGTCCAATCACTACCTCGTGGAGATCCAGCAACAGGAGATATTTCCACAAGCTGATATTGCGGTAACCGGACTGAACAACCTCAGCACCTTTGACCTGGCCTATTATCCGGATGAACGCGGTCCCTATAATTTTGATGTTTCCGGAACTGCCTTTAGCCAGGGTGTCAATCCTGATGGATCACTCATCAACCCGGCTTCCAGATGGGGTGGTATCATGCGAAGCCTCGAAACAAATGATTTTGAAGCAGCCAATATTGAGACCATAGAGTTCTGGGTCATGGATCCGTTTGATAACCTGGGTCCATTCGGAACACAGGTGACAGATGGCGGTGATCTGTATATCAATATTGGTAATGTATCAGAAGACATCCTCAAAGACAGCCGGACCTTCTTTGAGAATGGTCTTCCAAAAGATGGCTCTACCGCTGATCTTGACGCCACCAACTGGGGCCTTGTGCCACGCACCCTGCCGGTCAACCAGGCATTTGATAACGACCCGAACAGCCGTGAGAATCAGGATAAAGGATATGACGGACAGAACGATGCGCAGGAGGCTGGTTTTTACGCTGATTACCTGACCCAACTCCAAACCATTCTTACACCTGACGCACTGTCTGTTGCCACCGCCGATCCATCAGCAGATAACTACCACTATTACCGCGGTGGAGATTATGACAACCAGGAACTGAGCATATTCGATCGGTACAAGAGATACAACAACCCGCAGGGAAACTCTCCAACTACAGAATCTTCTCCGGAAAATTATCCTACTTCTGCAACCAACCTTCCCGAGTCAGAAGACCTCAACCGCGACTATACCCTGAACGAAACCGAAGCATACTTTCAGTACCGTATTCCCATCACCCCTGATATGATGACCACCAACCCCTATGTGACAGATGTGGTCAGGGCTGAGCATACTTTTGAAAATGGAGTGGTGGACAGTGTGACCTGGTATCAGCTAAAAGTCCCTATCAATCAGTTTGACGCCCGCATAGGTACCATCCAGGATTTTCGCTCTATTCGTTTCATCAGAATGTATATGACCGGTTTTGAAGAACCGGTGGTATTGCGTTTCGCACGGCTGGAACTGGTGCGTAATCAGTGGAGAAGGTACCAGTTCAGCTTACTGGAGCCAGGCGAGTATCTGCCTGATGATAACAGCGGCGAAACAGTATTCAATGTGAGTTCTGTGAGCATCGAAGAGAACTCCGGCAGACAACCGTTTCCTTATGTACTGCCACCGGATGTACAGCGTGAACAAACCATTGGCGGTGGTGGCAACGTGAGTACTTTCCAGCAGAACGAACAGGCACTCAGTATGCAGGTCTGTCCGTTAAAGGATGGCGATTCCAGAGCCATCTTCAAGTCGCTGCAGCTTGATCTTCGCCGGTACGGACGTTTGATCATGAATGTGCATGGAGAACCACTGGTTGGCAGCCAGACCACTGATCTGCAGGATGGTGATCTGACCGTTTTTGTGCGACTTGGTTCTGACTTCACCAACAACTATTATGAATATGAGGTGCCTCTGAAGGTGAGTACCCTTCCATTGCCTCCCGGTACTGCCGATGATGATGACGTTAAACGTGCTGTCTGGGAGACGCTCATAGACTTTCCGCTGGACTCACTTATATCAGTCAAATCAGAAAGGAACAACCTGGAAATTTCACCGCTGGTGCCTTATGCAGTGGGTGGTGAAGGGCTTCCCACCTATACAGTGATAGGTAACCCTGATCTGGGTTATGTGGAAGAGGTGATGATAGGGGTGCGCAACCCAAAAAGCGTGAGTGGTTCCGGCGAAGAATATTGTGCAGAGGTCTGGGTCAATGAATTGCGATTGAGTGAGATCGATGAGCAGGGTGGATGGGCCGCACTGGCACGTGTTGATGCCCAGCTGGCAGATCTGGGCACCATGACCCTGAGTGGTAATATGCATACTGCAGGTTTCGGTACACTGGAACAGCAGATCAACGAACGATATTTCGACAACTTTTATCAGTATGCTGCCAGCATGAGCCTGGAACTGGGTAAATTCTTCCCATCAGATTTGGGTATTCGCCTGCCACTGTATGCCAGTATTTCAGAATCATTCAGCAATCCGCAATATGACCCCTACACCTTTGATATCGATCTGAAGGATAAAGTAAATGATATAGAGGTACTGTATGGAGCTGATTCAGCAAAAGCTTATCAGAGACAGGCCATTGAATATGTCAGCATCAAGAGTATCAACCTGACCAATATCCGAATTGATCGCCCTAAGTCTTCCGGTACGCCCAAGATCTACAGCATCCAGAACTTTGATGCCACCCTGGCCTATTCTCAGGATTACAACAGCAGTCCTGTGCTGGAACACGATATCATAGACCGGTATAAAGCATCGTTAGGATACAACTATGCCATACGTGCCAAGTCTGTCAAGCCTTTTGAGAAAATGGTTGACAAGAAAGATGCATGGCTGGCCCTGGTAAGAGACTTCAACTTCAACCTGCTGCCCACTTCCTACAGCTTCCGCACGGATATGAACAGGCAATTTGGTGAAACCCTGATGCGTGATATTTACGGCGATGGTCTGATTCAACCCACCTTCAATAAGTTCTTCAACTGGGATCGATTCTATGGCCTTAAACTGGAGCCGTTCACTGCTATGAAGATCGATTTCTCAGCCACCACTAATACCCGAATAGATGAGCCCTATGGTCGTATAGATACCCCGGAAGAGAAAGATACCATCTGGAATAATATCCGTGATCTTGGCCGCACCATCAATTACCGGCACAGTGTGTCTGCCAGCTATAATGTTCCCCTGAATAAGATTCCTGCCCTGAGCTGGACATCAATAAGAACTAATTATAATATAACCTATGGCTGGACAGCCGGCTCACTGGGTCTGGCAGATTCGCTTGGACACATACTTACCAATACCCAGGCAAAAACCATTAACGGAGAACTCAACTTCCGTAACCTGTATAATAAATCACCATTCCTCAAGCAATACAACAACAATACTTTTTCGCTGAAGGGTGACAAGGGCGGAAGAGGCGGCAAAGATGAACTCAATGCAGCCGATGCCGAAGATGATAAAGACAAGAAAAAGAAGATTAAGAAGGTCAGCCCGACAGCTGAGGTCATGGTCAGGTTGTTGCTGTCTTTGAAACGGGTAACCATCAACTACACAGAGAACTACAGTACTACCCTGCCTGGTTTCATGCTGACACCAGATTTGATGGGGCTTGATCTGAAAGACGGACCGGCACCGGGATGGGATTTTGTCATGGGTATTCAGCCCTCTGGCAACTGGTTGGATTCTGCAGCTTCCAAAGGCTGGATTTCCAGTGCAGGTACATTCAACAGTACCTTCCTGCAGAACTATTCCAGAAACCTGGATGTGAGAACCAATCTGGAGCCTGTTCCTGACCTTCGGCTCGATATTAACCTGAATAAGAGCTACAGTGAGAACCATTCTGAATTTTTCAGGAATATCGGCACCCTTGATGAGGTAGATTTTGCCCACCTCAACCCGATGGACATGGGTAGCCTCACTATGAGCTACAGCATACTGGGTACCATCTTTGATAAATTGAATACCACAGATGTGACCGAGACTTTCAGACAGTTTGAGGCCAACAGGGTCATTATATCTGAGCGTTTTGGAAATGAGAACATCTATTCTGATGGTCAGTTCTTTGACCCGCAAGACAGTACCTTCCTCGAGAACTACTTTGACGGTTATGGCCCCTATTCTCAGGATGTGCTCGTGCCTTCGTTCATAGCAGCCTATCGTGATATAGATGCGGCCACCATTCCCCTCAATGTATTTGAACAGATGCCAAGGCCCAACTGGAGGCTTACTTATACCGGTCTTACCAAGATCGATGCCATGAAGAAGATCTTCAGCAACTTTACCATTAATAGCGCTTATACCAGTACACTGGCAGTGAACAGCTATATGACCAACCTGAACTATTTTGGCAACTATTATCTGTATGCCAATACAGTAGATACCCTGTCAGGCAATTACTATTCTCTTTTCTCCATTCCCAATGTGGTGCTGAGTGAACAGTTCAGTCCGCTGTTTGGTGTTGATGCCACTTTTGTAAGCAGCCTGAGCACCAAATTCGATTTTCGCAAGACCAGAACCCTCAACATGAGTTTTGTGGATTACCAGCTCACTGAGATCAGGTCCACAGAAGTGACCGTAGGACTTGGTTACACCACTTCCGGTATCACCCTGCCCATCAAGATCAAAGGCAAGCGGCCTACCCTGGAGAATGATGTGACCTTCCGGTTCGATATGTCTTACCGTGATGACATTACCACCAACTTCCGCCTCGACCAGAATCTGAACGAACCTACAGGAGGTCTGACCGTCATACAGATATCGCCCACGATAGATTATCTGGTGAACGACCGGTTCAATGTGCAGCTGTATTTTGACAGACAGCAAACCATACCCAAGATATCTACCGCATATCCCATCACCACCACCAATGCAGGTGTCAAGGTGCGCATGAGTCTGGCAGAATAAGGTCTTTCAGGCTGTAAAATTTCGTTTATTTTTGGCTGCAAAATCTATTACATGCAATTTCCTGACAACCTGAAATACACCAAAGACCACGAATGGGTGCGTGTAGAAGGAAACACCGGTTATATCGGCATCACAGACTTTGCTCAGCGTGAGCTGGGTGATATTGTCTATGTGGACATTACCGGCGACGGTGAAACCCTTGCTATGGAAGACACGTTCGGAACTGTAGAAGCTGTCAAAACGGTGTCTGACCTGTACATGCCGGTGAGTGGCACCATTTCAGAGGTAAACCCTGAACTGGACGGCGCACCCGAACTCATCAACCAGGATCCATACGGAAAAGGTTGGATGATCAAGGTGGAAATGAGTGACCTCTCTGAGCTGGATGGCCTCATGGATGCAGCTGCTTACGGTGAATTGGTTGCCGGATAACAGATCATGCCGAAGAGCCGGACTTTCTGGTTCACCCTGTTATGGGCACTGTTCATCCTGTTCATTTCGGTCATTCCGGGTGAAGACCTGCCTTCTTTGTCTATCTGGGAAGCAGATAAACTGGCACATGCCCTGGTGTACGCAATGCTCTGTGCCGGCGTTATTCTTACATTAAGAATACAGAACACATGGGTAAAAAACAGGCTGAAAGCGATAATTTTCGCACTGGTTTTATGCAATTTGTACGGAGCAGGCATCGAATGTATACAAGGGCTCTTCTTACCAAGCAGAACCTTTGACATATACGACCTGATGGCGAACGGAATCGGAACCCTGATGGGAGTAACTGGAAGTTTATTTATTTTTAAACCGCATTAAAAGCCAACGTATGGGATCAGCAACATTTTTAGTGGTTCTTGCCCTGCTGGTAGTACCTGTGCTGGCATTCGTCCTGATCTACAGAAACCGCAAGCCGGATGATGTGATCAAGGAGTATGCCGGAACGGAGGAAGACAGATCTGTCTTTGTCAAAAAGTACGAATCAGCAGATGTGAACCGTCAGCACACCCTGTTCATGGAAGTTGGCCTGAGCGTGTCACTGGCCATCATTTTGCTGGCCTTTGCCTACGCACCAAAAGAGGATGACACCTCCTCTCTGATGACAGTTGATGCCATCGAAGAAGAGATCGAGGAAATCCCTCAGACCAATCAGGCCAAGCCACCTCCACCTCCTCCGCCTCCACCGCCTGAAGTGATCGAAGTGGAAGACGATATCGAGGTGGAAGACCAGCCCAACCTGTTCGATCAGGAGATGGATGTGGACGTGGAAATTGAAACCCAGGCCTACATTCCGGAAGAACCGGTCATTAAAAAAGAAGAGCCGAAAGAGCCCGAGATCTTCGTAGTGGTAGAGCAAATGCCGGAGTTTCCCGGTGGCGATAAAGCCCTCTACGAGTTCCTGGCCAAAAACATCAAATACCCGGCCGTAGCAAAAGACAACGGCATTGAAGGAAAAGTGTACATCAAGTTCGTTGTGAACGAAGATGGCAGCGTTTCGCAGGCTCAGGTTGTCCGCGGTATCGGTGGTGGTTGCGATGAAGAAGCCCTCCGCGTGGTCAAAGACATGCCCAAGTGGAAGGCCGGCAAGCAGCGTGGAAAGAACGTCAAGGTATGGTACACCCTGCCTGTTTACTTCAAACTGCAGTAAGCTGAAGAACAACATTTTTCAAGGCCCCGCAAGGGGCCTTTTTTTATCTTTAGAGACATATGGCGAAGAGAATTTGTACCTGGAGCCTGATCCAGATCATGTTGTTCGGCAGTATTATGGCACAGACAGTTTGTCTTATGCCTCCAGCTTTTTATGATTCTGATAAACCGGGAATATTTGAGCAAATGCACGGATTTTCCGGAAGAGAGAAAAGTCCGCTTGAGTTTCTCGCAACCACCACTGTGTATCCAACGTTTACGCAGAACAATTGCCCGGAATGGAAGATGTATGTAAAATTTGCCATCATGGCAGACGGAAGTATCGATCATGTAAACGTGGTTCGGGGATTCTACCCTTCCTGTGCTGTGAGATCAGTCAGAGTAAATTCTTTCCTGCTGTCCCAGATAACAGGAATGAATGAAGGGTATGCGGTCAGTGTATGGTACACCATTCCTTATTGTTTCAAACTCCATGAGAAAAGTATTCCAAAAGAATCTAAAGAAGATCAGGAATGAATTTTGCTGACGTTATTAATTGATGAACCGTTTCCTGCCATATCTCCTGGTCCTTTTCCTGCTGCCTGCGGCCAGGGTTTTTGCCCAGTCTAATGCAGACCGCATCAAGCTGGCTAAAGAGTATGAGCTGGCCGGCGAGTTCGAAAAGGCGGCTCCTATCTATAAGGATCTGTATGAAGACAACCCCGGTTCCAATTCCTATTATCGGATGTATTACAATATCCTGCTTACCCTGCAGGAGTATAAGGATATTGACAAGCTGCTGAACAAACAGATCAAACGTGATCCGGAAAACCTGACCTATTATGTAGATTGGGGTATCTCTTTGCGGCGACAAGGAAACGAAGCCGGTGCGGTAGAGAAATTCAGAGAAGCCCTGGATGCAGCCGGCCGAAGCCGCACACAGTACATTCAGCTGGCCAATGCCTTTCTGACCATCGATGAGACAGACCTGGCCATTGAGACCTATGAAAAAGGAAAGAAACAGGTCAAAGACTATTCCTTCAACAGTGAACTGGCCAACCTGTATTATAGAACAGGCGAGTACCGCAGATCCATGGAGCTTTACATAGATTTTGCCCAGGAAGATCCAGGACGTATCAACAGTGTGACCAATGGCCTGCAGCGCATGCTGGATACAGAAGCCAATCATGCCCTGCTGCAAGAGATCCTGTATGCCCGCATACAGCAAAAAGATGATCCGCTGTTGGTGGAGATACTGGTCTGGGATTTTATCCAGCAAAAAGATTTTGCCTCCGCATTCCTGCAGGTCAAAGCATTGGACAAACGTTTGCGGGAGAACGGAGAAAGGGTCTATGACCTGGGTGAGACCGCCAGGGCAGAAAAAGACTATGATGCCGCCATCAGTTGCTATCAGTACGTGATCGATAAAGGCGAACAATCGCCTTATTATTACATGTCACGGAATGGCGTGCTCAATTGCCGGCGCACCAAGATATTTGAAACAAATGTCTATACCCGCGAAGATCTGCTGGCACTGAAACAAGATTATCTGCAGTTCCTGTCTGACTATAATCGTTCCGATTACCGGTCGGCTTTCGTTACCTCAGAACTGGCACAACTGGAAGCATTCTATCTGTATGATGTTGATCAGGCCATCGAACGGCTGGAACCGGTTGTACAATGGCAGCGACTCCTGCCTGCACAGGCATCTGAACTCAAACTGGTGCTGGGAGATCTGTATCTGATATCAGGCGATGTGTGGGAAGCCACCCTGACCTACTCTCAGGTGGATAAGGCCATGAAAGATGAACCGCTGGGTGAAGAAGCACGTTTCCGCAATGCAAAATTAGCTTACTATCGCGGCGATTTCGCCCTGGCACAGGGTCAGCTGAATGTGCTCAAATCTGCTACCAGTGAACTGGTTGCCAACGATGCACTGAAACTTTCTGTATTCATCACAGAAAACTTAGGCCTGGATTCAGTGGCTGAACCGATGGAACTGTTTGCCGCTGCTGAACTGATGTTTTTCCAGAACCGCAACAACGATGCCTTGGCGGTATTGAAGAGTCTGGAAGAAGCTTACCCGGGTCATGAACTGCTGGATGATAATTATTACCTCCGGTTCCGCATAGCCATGAAAGAACAGAACCCGGAACAGGCTGCAGAGTACCTGGAAAATATCAGGCAGAACCTGGCATATGGTCTGCTGGCTGATGACGCAGTTTTTGCTCTGGGCGAATTATATGAAGAGCAACTGAATAAACCTGAAGAGGCCAAACTCTGCTATGAACAGATCATCCTGCAATACACCGATTCGGTATATGTAACAGAAGCTCGTAAGCGCTACCGCAGGCTGCGTGGCGATGCCAATCCGGGCTGATGCCTTACCTTTGGCATACTGACTATGTATATCTACAACGTTACCCTGAAGGTTGATGCAACGGTTGCCGACGACTGGACCCGCTGGATGCGACAGACCCATATTCCGGAAGTGATTGATACAGGTTATTTTACCGGTTATAGGATGTGCCGGTTGCTCGATGACGGTGATCTGGACGGGATCACTTTTGTCATTCAGTACGAATGTAAAGACATAGATGATTTTCTTGCATACCAGACCACCCAAGCACCCGGGCTGCAAAAGGCACATGCGGAACGCTACGGCGAAACTGTGATCGCCTTTCGCACCATCATGGAACTGCTGGAGTGAACAAACTGGCACCAGACCTGTTAAGTATTTCTTTTTCAAAAGGATATGAAGAAACACGTGGTCGTTATCGGAGCCGGATTCAGCGGCCTCAGCGCAGCCTGTGAACTGGCATCTAATGGCTTTCAGGTGACCGTGCTGGAGAAGAATAGTTCAGCCGGCGGCAGGGCAGCGGTGTTTCATGATCAGGGCTATACATTTGATATGGGCCCGAGCTGGTACTGGATGCCCGATGTATTCGACTGGTTCTTCGAACGTTATGGCAGTTCCGTAGCAGAACAATATGACCTGCAGAGACTTGATCCGGGTTATCGGGTTTTTTTTGGGAAGGATGATATCAGAGATATCCCCGCCTCTCTCGATGACCTGTATGCCTTGTTCGAGGCAGAAGAACCCGGTAGTGCCAGACACCTGAAAAAGTTTCTGGATGATGCCGCATACAAATACAAGGTAGGCATGCAGGATCTTGTATTTAAACCCTGCCATTCGGTCATGGAGTTCGCAGACAAGCGCCTGCTCAGTTCACTTTTTCGCATGCAGTTGTTCACCTCGCTGGAAAGGGAAGTGCGCAGCAAATTCAAGAGTGAAAAACTGCGTCGTCTGCTGGAATTTCCTGTTTATTTTCTCGGTGCGCTGCCGTCCAACACTCCTGCGTTGTACTCTATTCTCAACTATGCTGACCTGGTACTTGGCACCTGGTATCCGATGGGAGGGATGGGAAAGATCGTTGAGGGGATGCAACGTGTGGCCGAAAATATGGGCGTGCAGTTCAGGTTCAATTCGCCGGCAACAGGATTTGACCTGGGTGACGATAGGGTGAAGGCGGTTCTTACAGCCGATGGTCCTGTTGTGTGCGATGGAGTCATTGCTTCTGCCGATTACCAGTTCGTGGAACAACAACTGCTGCCTGCTGATAAAAGAAACTACAGCGCTGCATACTGGAATAAGAAGGTCATGGCACCCAGTTGTCTGATCTACTACCTGGGTGTTGACGGAACCATCGACGGGCTCAAACACCACAACCTGTTCTTTGATGAGTCTTTTGATGATTTTGCCGAAGCGATCTATACCAATCCGAAGTGGCCGGAAAATCCCCTGTTCTATACCTGCATCCCCACCAAAACAGATGCATCGGTAGCACCTGACGGTAAAGAGAATCTTTTTATTCTGATACCTGTGGCACCGGGCCTGGAAGACACGGATGAGATCAGAAGCAGGTATTTTGAAAAGGCCATGGACAAGCTGGAAAAACATACCGGTCAGCAGATCCGCCACAGGGTAGAAGTACAGCATAGTTTTGCTTACCGCGACTTTGTTGATCGCTATCATTCTTTCCGCGGAAACGCCTATGGGCTTGCCAATACCCTGATGCAGACAGCAGTATTCAAGCCGAAGATGCGTAACAAGCACCTGAACAATCTGTTATACGCCGGCCAGCTGACCGTACCGGGCCCCGGAGTTCCGCCCAGCCTGGTGTCAGGAAATGTGGCAGCCGGAGAGATGCAGAAAATGCTGTTTGCAGAGCAAAAGATTGAACAAATAGCCGTTTAAACGGTTTATTCACCCTAACTTCCTCCCTTATGATGCAACTCTTCCACGACTCATCCTTTGCCTGCAGCAAAAAGATCACAGAGCTGTACAGCACCTCTTTTACCCTGGGTATTCGTGCACTCCATCCTGACTTTCGCGATGCCATTTTTGGCATCTATGGCTTCGTAAGATATGCAGATGAGATCGTTGATACCTTTCATGATCATGATAAGAAGTATCTGCTGGACTCGTTCAGAGAAGATACCTGGAAGGCACTGGATGGAGGCATATCGCTGAATCCTGTTCTGCATGCCTTTCAGCTGACGGTCAATAAATATCAGATCGACCGCAAGCTGATTGAAGCATTTCTGCACAGTATGGAAATGGACCTCTACTTTGCAGACTATAAGCGTGAGCATTATGATGAATACATCTATGGTTCAGCAGAGGTGGTTGGCCTTATGTGCCTGAAAGTTTTCTGCAATGGAGAAGAAGAGCAATACAATCAACTGGTACCTGCAGCACGAAGTCTCGGAGCAGCTTTTCAGAAGGTGAACTTCCTCCGCGATATGAAGAGTGATTACCAGGATCGTGGAAGGGTGTATTTCCCTCAGGTAGATTTTTCCACTTTCAGTGAAGAAATGAAACGCCAGATTGAAGAAGAGATCGCTGCAGACTTTGAGAAAGCTTATGAGGGTATCAGACAACTTCCCGCAAGATCAAGATTCGGGGTTTACCTGGCTTACCGCTATTATCTTGCCTTGTTCAGAAAGATCAGAACCACGCCAGCTGAAAGGGTGCTGGAAGCCCGCATCAGAGTAAGTAACCCAAGAAAGCTGGCATTGTACGCCAGTTCTTATCTTCAGCATTCTGTTATCGGGGTGTAATGGACCGGTCTTATACATACCTGCTTATAAACCTGCTTTCTGTAGCCATGCCCCTGGCTTTCAGTTTCGAGCCTCGTGTGCGTTTTGCAGGTTGGTGGAAGTACCTGTTTCCGGCCATGTTGATCACCGCTGCACCTTTTCTTGCCTGGGATGCATTCTTTACCATAGAAGGGGTATGGGGGTTCAATCCCGACTATCTGACCGGGTGGCACTTGGGTGTATTACCTGTGGAAGAGATCCTCTTTTTTCTGGCCATTCCGTATGCCAGTATATTCATCTATGCTGCATGGAACTGGTGGAAACCGGAAAGTCCGCTCATGGACAGAATGGCCAAACCCATAACATGGTTCTTCATCCTGTTGGCGTTGGCCGGACTGGTATTTTTTTACGACCGATGGTACACTGCAGTTAATTGTGCATTTGCACTGGTGTTGCTGCTGGTTCAGCAATTTCTTGTAAAAGGCAGTTATATGGGCAGGTTCTGGCGATTTTACCTGGTTCATTTGATACCCTTTTTTCTGGTGAACGGAATACTGACCGGAAGCTGGATCAAAGCACCTGTTGTCTGGTATAATAATGCTGAAAACACCGGTATTCGAATCGGTACTGTTCCAATTGAAGATTCTATGTATTCATTGTCGCTCATGCTCATGAACATCATGCTTATTGAGCGATGGAAAAAACCTGCAGTTATATGACCTGGTTGATCAATATTGCGTCTTTATTAGGCGCATTCATTTTTATGGAAGGTTTTGCTTGGTTCATGCATAAGTATGTGATGCATGGCTTTGGATGGTTCCTCCACAAGTCTCATCATGAACCCAGGCACGGACGTTTTGAATGGAATGACCTGTATGCGGTCATCTTTGCAGCACCTGCTATCTACTTTATGTGGCTCGGTTCGCCTGAATACAATTATATCTTCTTTGCCGGCTGTGGCATTACCCTGTACGGGTTGTGTTATTTTCTCTTTCATGATATCCTGGTGCACAGACGCATGAACCATCATGTCAGACCAGGTAACAGATACATGCAGCGCATCATAAGGGCACATAAGATACACCACAAGAACATGCGGAAGGAAAACGGCAAAGCATTTGGTTTTCTTTTTGCCTTACCGGAATATGATGTGAAGCGAACTGACGAATGACCTTACAGCCGCAGGGCCTTTCTGCGGAAGAAGTAATAAGACAAGGTCAGCAGTACGACCGTATATCCAAGCAATATCAGCACATTTTCAGTCAGCGCTTCTATTCCTAATTGTCTCCAGAAGATGTCATAGAAGCCCTGGATGCTCCAGTAGTTGACAGAAATAACAGCAATGTCTTGCATGAACCCTGGCATGATATACAGTGGAATCATGCTGCCTCCAATAGCAGACATGAAAAGGATGATGATCGTGCCCAGGCTGTCTGCCTGTCTTTTGCTGTCAGCAACAGAAGCCAGCAATACACCAAAGGATGAACAGCATAGTGCAGTTACAACGATCATAAGTATCAAGCCTGGCAGATTCATGCCAACAGGCAAGCCGAACGCCATCCAGGCAAACAGAAACATGACCACGAGCTGAAAAAGTGCAATGATCGTGGCGAAGATCAGTTTTCCATTCAGCAGGCTGAATGCAGGTTGAGGGCTTTGCAGTAACCTGCGCAACACCCCTTGTTCTTTTTCTTCAATGATGCTGGCTCCAATGGCTGAAACGGAAAACAACAACATCATGATGGCCGTGCCTGCTACAGCCTGGATAAGCCCCCAGTTACTTGTTTCATCTCCAACTACACTGACCATTTGAAGATTGCTTGCTTCAGGTTCCTGGTGGCCTGCTGATTCAGGAGCCGGAGCTGCAGTAGCCCGCATTTGCCCTAACATGCCACGCAACATATTTTGTAATATACTAACCTCCATGGCCTGTGACTCATCAAAAAACAGATGCGCAGGCAGTGCGCTCTGTTGTGCCAAAGCCGGTTCCAGTCCTTGGTCTATGACCAGCAAGGCAATTCGGTTTCCCTTCCGAATGTTTTCCATGCCGGCTGCAGTATCAACAGCTTCCATACGTATGCCTGATATGCTGTCCAGCCGGGCAATGAGTGCAGCAGAAGCAGGGCTGTTGTCCAGATCTGAATATTGCAGAATAACCGGGTTGGGTTCTGAGGCGCTTTGGCCCACCCCGCCAAATGCAAATGCAAACAGCGTGATCAGTCCAATTGGCAACAAAAGTGTCAGAAAGAGGGCTTTCTTATCTGCAAAGAATATGTACAGGTCTTTTTTAGCTATTTGCCACATGGTCTTTCAGTCTCTCAGCGTTCTGCCGGTAAGGTGAAGAAAAATTGTTTCCAGATTGATAGGTATGAATTTGATCTGCTCGGGTGAGATCTGCCTGCTGTCAAGAAACTGTATGACTGCGGCCAGATCCTTATGTGTTTGCCGGCTGCTGATGATCAGTTTTTTATGGTCTTGTTCCCATTGATGTGTCCAGGGCAGGTCTGTCAGTGTGGTAACAGATTCAGAAAAATGAACATGCAGTGACTCTTCAATAGGATGCTGATGGCGCAGCTCCTCCAGTGTGCCGCTGGCAATTACCTGGCCGTTGTCTATGATGCCAATTTCATCACAGAGTTCTTCGGCCTCCTGCATATAATGGGTTGTATAGAGAATGGTCTTGCCCTCTTTACGCAGGTCTTGTAACATGGTATAGATATGGTTGCGGCTTTGTGGGTCAATGCCAACTGTTGGTTCATCCATAAGGATCAGATCTGGGTCATGCATCAATGCAGCTGCAATATTGATACGCCGTTTCATACCACCTGAATAATGTGCTATCAGGTCATTCTTTCTGTCAGCCAGTCCAACCCAATCAAGCAATATTGCTGCACGCTTGAGGGTATCCTGTTTGGACATGTCATAGAGGCTGCCCCAGAACAACAAATTATTCCAGGCACTCAGGTCTTCATACAAGGCGATCTCCTGTGGCACTACTCCCATCTTTCGTTTGCATGCTGCTGTATGAGAATAGAGATCAGTGCCATCGATCAGAATGCTTCCGCTGTCTGGAGCAAGGATACCGGAGATCGAGTGAATTGTGGTTGATTTTCCGGCGCCATTGGGACCAAGTAATCCATAACAGGTTCCCTTTCGGATGTTAAAACTTACGTCTTCGAGGGCCTGTAGCTGGCCAAATCGTTTCCTGATATGGTTGACATTTAGCATATTGAAGTGATTGCAGCGGAACAACTTCCCGCTTAGAATGGCTAAATTTATAACCTAAGCAGCTAACAGAAGAAAAAATGCAGGCAGGCATCTGGCAGGAACAGGAGTGGGAGAGCGTTTTTTTTGGCTTCCGTGTAGCCAGGATTTTCCCTCCGTTCACTTTTCAGCAAGCTACAGATGCATTGCTCAGCCTGACTGCCGCTGATTTCAGTTTCCTGTACGGATTTGTTGATCCTGCTAGCCCTGAACAGCATATATTGGAACAACTGGGCGGAAAGGTCATTGCCACCAGAGCTACCTATTCCATGCCTGTTTCTGACATACAAACACCATCTGTTGCTCGGATCGCAACGCAAAATGATCTTCCGGAATTAGAGATACTGGCCTTGCAGAGCGGGTTGTATTCACGGTACAGGAAAGATGTTATGTTCCCCGAAGTGATGTATGAGAAGATGTACAGAACCTGGGTCAGGAATACACTGGAGAAAACTTTTGGAGATGAAGTACTGGTCATCGAAGAAGATGGCACTCTGGCTGGTATGGTAACCATGTCTAAGTCAGGACAACTGGCAACTGTTGGCCTGTTTGTGGTACTGAATATTTTCCGGCGGCAAGGTATTGGAAAAGGGTTACTGGATGCTGCCATGGAATGGAGCCGGCAACAAGGGTGTAAGGAACTCCGTGTCATCACACAGCTGGAGAACAGACCCGCCTGCAGATTTTACTCAGGGCGTGGATTCGAATTGTTACAAGTAGAAAATGCAGTTCACCTATGGTTGTAGAAGATCTGCCAGTTTATACAAGGCAACAACTGGCATTGAGAAACGGACAGGACCGGGAGGAGGTGTGGATTGCACTGGACGGACTGATCTACAATGTGAGTGCAAGCCGTTTGTGGTTTCGCGGCACCCACTATGAACACTGGAGCGGACAGGATCTGACTGATGAACTACCGGATGCCCCGCATACTAAAGAAGTACTGCAAAGATTTCCAGTAGTGGGCAGGCTTGTTTAGATCCTGAATTTTGCCAGATCAACAAACTGACCAACCCGTTTTTGAATATGATCCTTCCTGATCTCTGTGAGCCTTTGAGGACCGAATTTCTCGACACAGAATGATGCCATCGCTGAGCCATAGACAACTGCCCGTTTCATATTGGTGAAGGAGCGGTTGTTACTGGAAGACAGATATCCCATAAAGCCACCGGCAAAGACATCGCCGGCTCCGGTCGGGTCAAACACTTCTTCAAGCGGCAGTGCAGGCGCAAAGAACACCTCATCGCCCTGGAACAACAAGGCACCGTGTTCGCCTTTTTTTATTACAAGGATACGAGGTCCTTTCTTCATGATCACTTTAGCAGCTTTAGCCAGGGCATATTCACCACTTAGTTGACGGGCTTCTTCGTCGTTGATGATGAGTACATCGGTCAGCTTCAGGGCTTTGGCCAGTTCATTCGGCGTAGTATTCATCCAGAAGTTCATGGTATCCATGGCGATCAGCTTGGGCCTGTTGCGAAGTTGCTCAATGACCTTTATCTGGAGATTTGGATCAATGTTACCGAGCATCACATAGTCCGGCGACTGATAAGACTGTGGAAGCACCGGATCGAACTCTGCCAGTACATTCAGGTCGGTTATCAGGGTATCTCTGGAGTTCATGTCCATGTGGTATTTGCCGCTCCAGAAGAATGATTTCTTTCCCTTTTTGACCTCAACTCCTTCTGTTTTGATGCCTTTGCGGTTGAAATATTTCAGGGTTTCCTGCGGAAAATCGCTCCCCACAATGGAAACCAGCTGAATAGGTTTGACAAAAAAGGACGCTGATAATCCAATATAGGTACCGGATCCGCCGATGATCTTTTCGGTCTTCTGAAAAGGGGTTTCAATGGCGTCAAAGGCTACAGTACCAACCACGAGCAGACTCATAGAAAAAAATTTTCCGCAAAGATTGTATAAAATTGGCTGTAAGGCTACATTTGCAGTCCGTTTTTCGGTAAACGGAAAGCAAAATTCCTCCGTAGCTCAGCTGGTTAGAGTCCCGCACATGCGGGATTAATCAGAGGGTC